>Ga0325414_1000916_pt1 | contig 26765 bp, 16 predicted proteins | sample PopdelMetagenome_8_FD_206183 | JGI IMG/M metagenome (GOLD analysis project Ga0325414, IMG submission 206183) | Populus deltoides microbial communities from Bellville, Georgia, United States - Leaf-PdKOR-R3 | ecosystem: Host-associated > Plants > Phyllosphere > Phylloplane/Leaf | place: USA... | reverse complement strand
AAAAATAAATTAAATTATAATAGAGACATATGTTCTGAGTTAGCTGGACAATGCATGCTTCTAAGAAAAAATAATCATGGACGAGGATAAATACATTTATAATTCTGACTTTAAAACTTTTGTACATTTATAGACTCTTTATTTTAATTCATCCATACACTTTATTTTTCTTACAAATAACTCGTAGAAATAATTAATTAAGATATATATATATATATTTTTTTTCTTTTTTTCTTATTTTGTCTCATCTTTTTAGATTAAAACTAGAGAAATAAACTAAAAAAATATTGACAATAAATATATGATAGTATAGGAAAAAATAAACATATAATATTTGTTTAAAATCACCTCAACTCTGATCTTGCCCATGTTTAGGGCTAATTGAAAAGGAAATTCTATTTTCATACATACAGTACAAGAAGAAAAGATGCATAGATATTTGAGGGGAGGGCCAGTTTCTTAGAGTCTTCTTTGGGGAACACTACAGTTCTGAAAACACCTAAAAAAGAAGAGAAGGGGGAAAAAAATACATTTGAAACGTTTCAATCAATTTAGCGTTGTTATTATGTTTCAATTTATGAATCTGGGTCAGGTCAATGCTAGGGTTTGAGTCAATGGAAGGGCCTGAAGTGCAGCAAATAGAATTGGGGAGGAGCCCAGAGAGTCACAGTGATTCTGATCCTCTGCTACCGAACCAGGCTGATAGCGAACCAAGTTCCATTCAAGAAATTAGTATTCTTAACGATGATGATATTGAAAACGGTTCTGTTCCTTGCTGCCGTATCTGTCTCGAAACCGATTGCGAAGAAGGTAACATTTCAATACTTTTTTTTTTTTAAATGAAGTTCATGAGTCATGTTTGTTGTTTGTTTGATTTTTAATTTTGTATTATTTTTATAGGTGATGAAATTCTTAATGTTTAATTATTTTTCTAGGTGATGAATTGATATCTCCATGCATGTGCAAAGGTACCCAGCAGTTTGTTCATCGTTCATGCCTTGATCATTGGCGCTCAGTTAAGGTAAAGTAATTGCTGTACGTGTGTGTTTTTGGGTTTTGGATTTATAATACAATTTTTTTCTGAATGAAAATCTAATCTAAATAGGAAGGATTTGCTTTCTCTCATTGTACAACTTGTAAAGCTCAATTTCATCTCCGAGTTGCTTTGTTCGAGGACAACTCTTGGCGCAAAATGAAATTCAGACTTTTTGTTACAAGGGATGTTGTCATTGTTTTTTTGGCTGTGCAAACTGTGAGTAATCTTACTTTCCTCTTTGTTGGCTAAAATACTTCCATCCTATTAATGCACTATAACACTACTTTCTGCATCTCAAGCCTATTTTCTTCATATATATATATATATATATATATATATGTTGGAAGGGGCAAGGTAATTTTTCCTTTTTTTACCTATGTTCGAAGCCCATATATTTCCAAACTATAAATGTTTTCGAGGTCTTGCGTTGCTTCCACATCATTGCATAGGAATCACTTGATCTGTACAACTTTTCCTTTATGGTTATCATAAGCAGTGATGATGACATCCTAATGTACTTTTCCATTATGCTGGAAAACTTGTCTGGAATGACAAAATAATTGATAAGAACTTGTCTGCAACTTTCTTTATGGTTATCATAAGCATGTTGATTTGCCTTTTCAATACTCTGATTTTCAGTTTCCAGTTGCTGATTTAATTTTTCTAAACTTACAGCATTTTGTGTTCTTGTTTCTACTTCTTCAGATTGCTCTTGGCCTTGTGTGGCTGTTTGTAAGCTTCAAGTTGTAGTTTTTGCAAAACGGGTTCCTGTGTAGCTTTTTCTACATTATGCACTAGTTTTTTCTTGTTCTTGTATTGACCCACGTCGTTGTTGATCTACCTTTGACACTTATGGGTTAGGATTTTCTATTTGTTATCTTTGCTTTTTCTGGATGCAGGACAAGTTCTAGGGGACAGTTTGTAGTTGGTTGTTCTTGCTGCAAACATGATTGGGACCTTCGTTGCTCCACTTTTTGAATTTGCTGTTTACTCAAATCAGGCTGCATAGTTGTCTGTCTTTGTGTTGTTTCCTTCATTTGCGGATTTTCCATGAGTTGCTAGAGCATCAATAACCATGAAATCTCATGCAGTAACTTATCCTGCTCATAATCTGTTAAGATGCTTCTATAGGATCTCCCATGATGTGAGAATGTAGTGGAGAAATAGGCTCGGCTGATGCAGGACAAATCTAGGGTAACATTCGTAGTTGGCTGTTTATTAGGTTAGGTTGTAGAATTTAGGTTTTTAACCAGCAGAATCTGAGTCAAGCATCTCAAGTTCTTAGGCACATTGAAAAACAGATCTGAAAGTAAAGAAATTGGAAAAAAACAGAAATAAACTTCTAGCTCGCACTAAAAGTTTTAGTACTCACTCCTAGATTGAAAGCCTTACACTCTCACATAATTTAGCCAAAAGCTTCACTTCATTCAATAAATAAATCTGTCATAATCTGATTAAAATGCTACAAGCACATTTATGTGCTTGGGTTATGGCTATTTCTAATTAGACTTGGATTCTTAAATAAGAAACACAAATATTCCTATTTGACTAGTAAAGGAAAAGCTCAATAAGAAATTAAATGTTTCTAATTATTCCTAAATAGCTAGCAAATATCCTCTTTCCAGGAAATTTACTGAAATTACAATCTGCTCTTGCTTAAATCACTAGGCTGCATCATCTATCTACCAAATGAAAACCTATATGTTCTATTTTTATGCCTGAGAAAATCTCTCTTTCAGGTCATCGCAGCAATGGGTGGTTTTGCATACCTTATGGACAAAGATGGGACCTTTAGGAATTCATTCAGTGATGGATGGGATCGTATATTGTCCAAGCATCCCATACCATTTTATTATTGCATAGGTAATGATCATGATTTTTTCATTATTCAACTTGTAATTAATTCCAACTACTTCAGGGGCTGAAGCATAGTTCCTCTGACTTATTGCTCGGATCAAATTTCTAATCTGAATCTCTAGTGCTGTCATGTATTGAATTAAAATGCTTTTTAAGCAGCATCTATCAATTTCTGTAATTTGAAAGCATTTATATTTTATTTGATATCCAAGGTTACAAAATGAAATATTGTTCGGAGGACAGATTGTATGAGTAGAAATATACTCTGTGAGTTGAGAAGTCTGATTGCTTGCTGCTGAAATTTGATTGTGGTTTTTAAACATCCGAGTACTCTGAGCTGCATTTTTGTTGTGTCTGCTGTTGTGGCATCCTCTTTGTTGCTAAGGTTATATCTTTTTGGTTGATGTGTTAGTTTATTCTTTTGCTTGCTTGGTGGCTGTTTTTGATTTCATCCGCTATGAGTTTAATCTTTATCTGGTATTTGGTTTTTAGGTAGCCAAGCTATTTGGTTTCTTCTCGGTTTGGCCTTGGTTTGTCGGGCATTTGTTGCTTTCTTTCAGTGCCAGCTATTACTTTTTAACTTATTTGTAAGCTTTTGCCTGCCTTTGCCTCCTTAATATGTTGACCTCTGATTTATCAAAAAAGGAGAGGGAGAGGGGTGCAACTGATGGTTGTGGCACTAGGTTCATATGTTGTTTTCTCATTCTGTTTTTGATTGCTTTAGTTGCTGATTTCAGGATGGCATGCTGATCCTTGGCAAACAACCACCTAAAGTAGTCAATATTGTGTAAATTTTGTGATTGTTTTGTCTCACTGGTTTATTGGTGGTGCAGTGTTATTTGCTGTTTTTCTGTATGTTGGCAAAGCAGAAGACATCACTTATTTTAACCCTTTTCCCTTAACATCCAGTTCAGCGCAGGATACGGGCTCCTACTAAACTATTGTTGTTTGTGCTTTGTGTAAATGAATTGTAACAGGAGTATTGGCTTTCTTTGTGCTTCTTGGGTTTTTTGGCCTCATACTACATTGTTCCTCCTTCAATAGTAATGATCCAAGGATGGCTGGCTGCCAGAATTGCTGTTATGGATGGGGAATTTTGGACTGTTTCCCTGCTTCCATGGAGGCGTGCTTTGCACTGGTTGTAGTTTTTGTCATCATCTTTGCCATTCTTGGAATTGCTTATGGCTTCCTTGCTGCCACCATGGCTGTTCAAAAAATTTGGCAGAGACACTACCACATCCTCACTAAGAGGGAGCTTACAAAGGTAACCTCTGAATCCTTGTTGTTTATTTTTATTTCATTCCTGCTATACATTTGTTGTCTGAACCAAGTGTGGTGAGATCTTAACAGGACTTAGCTTTCTTCTTCTTCTTCGCCCCCCTCCTCTTTGTATGGGTTTATTTATTTGCAATCTAGAATTCAGAAATACTCAACTGCTCTAAATTTTTGTAGGAGTACATAGTGGAGGATCTACATGGCTCTTATACTCCCGCGAAATTGGATTCTGCACATGAAGAATGTCTGAAAATACTAAAGCTTTTATAATGATGAGTAGAGGATACGTACAAGACATGTTGGAAAGAGTCTTAATTAATTAGTAGTTACTTGCTACTTTGTGTATTTGGAAAGAAGAAAAAAAGAGTAAATTATGTAATATGTCTTTGTTCTCTAAAGTTGATCAGAGCAAAGGAAAGAGACATTTGTGCTCTCATTCAGCCTTTGTCAAAACAATTGACTGACCTGAATTTCACTACTCTCTGTGTTTAATATTAATATGCATGGATCCCTGAAAGGATTAAACAACTTGTCACTGGAATCCTGTTGTGTATTTCAAATATGCAATTGGCCTTGTCATTTAAATTTGCCAGTTCAGTCATCAGGATCGATCTGGATTCCCTACATTTATCCGATCCTTGTGACGAGTAAAAAAAACAATGAAAAAGAAGGGTTTTTGATAGAGCAGCTGAGGAGTCCACATTATGGGACAGAACAGAGCTGCCGGCCTGCGGTTGTGAAGTTGGTAATTCCGTTGTAATTGACACAGAATTCATTTATTTTTCATATAGCTAGACAATAAAGGTATCTCATAACGAGTTTTAAACGGCATCACCATCTCTCACATTCGTCTGATGCTGCATCAGGGGCATTTTAGTGGGTGATTGATACAACTCCTTTTGAATCATGTACGACAGCTGTGTTCAGGAAAGGAAAACACAATTTTTATTTTTAACAAATGACAGAAGAAATTAGCATGCTAGCAGCTATTAATTCATCAAAAAGGGTATGTAATGCTGTCCAACGGTAAACCACTGGCAGGGTTGGAATATTAGTTTGAAACCGTTTCTCTCTTAATTTTTAGACTATAAGAAGTGTCATCCGCTTTCATTTCCGGTTAGCTAGCTAGGTGTTCTTAGCAATTGATTTCTCCAAGCATCATCAATCACGCCAGGGCTTGGATGCTCATTGCGTCCATTTTTCAAGCCTGTAGGTACGTGTGATAGAACAACATGGGTGGTTTTTCTGGAATTAAATAGTTTCACGCATGAATTAATAAGAGTTGTTTTTTATCCTAGCAATGAAGAACTTGTTCAATTCCCCATTCAAAGGCATCGTTGAAGACTTCAAAAGTAGAAAAGCATGCTACAACCAAGATTGGAGCAATGCATTGTGTTCCGGTCCCAGGTACATACGTTACGTACATGATCATTTTAACAATTTAAACTTCTTTTCTTTTATTTGCTTCCCCCCCCCCACAAATATTGGTTTTGATTGTTTCGATATTTGAATGTTTATGTCAGGATATTGGCTCCAACAACTTATATGTTCTTTGCTTCTGCTCTTCCTGTTATCGCTTTTGGCGAGCAACTTAGTAAAGAAACAGGTTCTTACGTACTTCAAAGTATTTATCTGTGTGTTACGTCTCTACTTTGTCACACACACAATCTCCCGAATGAACTTGTTTGATTTCTCTCTTCAGATGGAAGCTTGAGCACCGTTGACACGCTGGCTTCTACTGCTATATGTGGTATCATACACTCGTTGTTTGGTGGCCAGCCTTTGTTGATCTTAGGAGTTGCAGAGCCCACTGTAATAATGTATAGTTATTTATACAGTTTCGCCAAAGGAAACAATGCGATTGGGAAAGAGCTCTACTTGGCTTGGGTTGGATGGTAACAAAATCCAACCTCTTGCTGTTCCTGTGTGTTTGTGTGTGTGCATGATCATAAGCAATTCAAAATTACATATTTCTACAGTGCTTACACAACATATTAATTAAATTGAATTTGTGTAGGGTGTGTGTCTGGACAGCTCTCCTGCTCTTTCTTCTCGCGATATTCAATGCTTGCACAGTTATCAATAGATTTACAAGGGTTGCCGGGGAACTTTTTGGCATGTTGATTGCAGTTCTTTTCATTCAACAAGCTGTGAAGGTATCTTCTCCATCAGGAATTTTAAACGAAATGTATACAGAAACAGCACAAGTACCGCTTCATCTTTTCATAAAATTGTTGTTTCAATTGCAGGGTATATTAGGAGAATTCAGAATCCCTGAACATGAAGACCCAAATTTAGAAAAATATAATTTTCAGTGGTTGTATGCAAATGGGCTGCTAGGTGTCATATTCACCTTTGGCTTACTATATACTGGTTTAAAAAGCCGAGGGGCAAGATCTTGGCAGTACGGCACTGGTTTGTGAAAAGACTTGTGATTCACTTCAATAAGAACATCATGACTTTCATCTACAAAAATCTAATTTTCATCTCCAATGCAGGATGGTTTCGGACTCTCATTGCGGACTATGGAGTTCCTTTAATGGTATTAGCATGGGCAGCATTGTCATTTGGTGTACCGGGGAAACTTCCTTCCGGTGTTCCTAGGAGGCTTGAAAGCCCTCTTCCTTGGGACACTGCATCCTTGAAGCATTGGACTGTAATCAAGGTAACGTTATGTAGATGTTTACTTTGAAACCCTTTTGAATCGCCTGTCCAGGAGGCTATTTTCTTCCTTTTGTTTTGGAATGCAAATGTTTGTGTCACTTTTACCTTGGTATAAACTGTATTTCTTTTCATATTAATTAATCAATAAATATAATTTTCTCAACTCACAATACACTATCCTCGTTTAAATTTCAGGATATGGCTAAGGTCCCACCAGCATACCTATTTGCTGCCTTCATACCCGCTGTTATGGTCGCTGGTCTTTATTTTTTCGATCATAGTGTCGCTTCACAAATGGCACAACAGAAGAACTTCAATCTCAGGAAACCATCTGCTTACCATTATGACATTTTAGTCCTCGGGGTTTTGGTATATAACCTAAATTCCTTTGCCTTCTCAACATGTATGCAACTCCCCTTATCTCCTAGGTGAATTCATCAGGTTTTAAACGTTTCTTTCATTAAACTATCCAGACTCTGTTCTGTGGATTGATTGGACTCCCTCCATCCAATGGAGTACTCCCACAATCTCCTATGCACACGAAAAGTCTGGCTGTGCTCAGTAAACAGGTTGGTTAGGCAAGTTTGTGCTATGTCCTATGACAAATTGATTTTTTTAACAGTTTCAGTCTCATTATTTTGGAATACGAATTCAGTTGATAAGAAAGAAGATGGTAAAAGGTGCCAAGGAATGCATGAAGCAAAATGCCAGCAACTCAGAAATCTATGGCAAGATGCAGGCTGTGTTTATAGAAATCAACAGAACTCCACTGGTAACTTCACAACTTATGTAAAAAGGGCATCTATATCACTGGTTCCTGGGGCAAACTTCTGTAATCTCATCTTTTTTGGCAGTCAGTTCTTATCATGGCTTTAGTTTAGTATGCAGAAGTAAGAACATGGTTAAAATTTGCTTCAATAATTTTTTAGCCCTTGATAATGGCATCATTCTGTTGCAGCCTTCAGCAGCTAATGAGTTGAAGGACTTGAAGGATACGGCTATGAAAGATGATGATGGAGGCATTGCATATGGTAACTTTGATCCTGAAAAACATATTGATGCTCACTTGCCGGTTCAAGTTAATGAGCAAAGGTTTAGCAACCTTTTGCAATCACTTCTCGTGGGAGTATCATTGCTTGCCATGCCCATAATAAAGAAGATACCAACATCAGTGCTATGGGGATATTTTGCTTACATGGCCATTGACAGCCTCCCTGGGAACCAATTCTGGGAAAGAATCTTGCTGCTTTTCGTTACCCCTAGTCGATGTCATAAGTAAGTTGCACCTTTATAGATTCTTTCCTGTTAGGTCCTTAATTGTTTGGTATGTTGCTTGTGCATACATGGAACTCATGAAAACATTGGTTAGGCTAATAAAATAGGCATTAGATGTAATTTCACATGCTAATATCCTCTCATTTTGAAACTTCTTCGAGCAGGATATTGGAAGCTCCCCATGCTTCATTTGTAGAGAATGTGCCCTTTAGGCATATTTCAATGTTTACGCTTTTCCAATTAGCATACCTTCTGATTTGTTTTGGAGTGACATGGATACCCGTTGCTGGGATATTGTTCCCCTTGCCATTCTTCCTACTTATAAGCATACGTCAGCATGTCCTTCCTAAGCTCTTCCACCCATTTTACCTTCATGAGCTGGATGCGGCTGAGTATGAGGAAATCGAGGGAGCTCCAAGACGCGGTGGTGCAGTCTCATTCAAGGTATGTGGGCTCACTGTCTTATGAGTGAATTGCACAAGTCTAATTTCCACCTGTATTTAATTCCTGGAATTCATTATCTTGTGGAAATATTTAGATGTAAGTTACCTTCTTGCTTAGTTTTTTAATTGCAAATATTATTGTTAGCATATATTGTTTTGGTGATGATCCTTGTTAACTCACATTATTATTCGTTTTTGCAAGTTCAAATACTTTGAAACCGTGAATCGTTTGATATTCTTTTCCCTGAATTCTTCAGCACTATAAAATTGATTTTACAAAAGTTGAAAAAAATTGAAATGTGGTATTTTAAAAATCTTGTCAACATGCACAAAATAAGCTTAATAGTATATTATGTTTTAACAATGATTTCAGTAAACAGAACCATATCTGTCAGTTATCTCTGCTTCTGAACGTAACTCCAACTAACTGCTTAGTAGTAGACTTTATACTAGCACTTTATGTTGCAGCAATATTTTAGAGGAATTCTGAACTTGAATCTTTGGGAACATTTATTAAGGTCAATTTCTGAGTTACAAAGAACCACCTGTGATGTCCACATTTGCAGGAACGAAATGGTTCGGTTGATGGTATAGATTTAAGTTTATGTGATTCTGAGATACTGGACGAGCTGAGCACCAGGAGAGGAGAGTTGAAGCTTATATCGAAAAGCTTCGGTGATGATAAGATTTTTCAGGTAAGACCATTCAAAATGCAGTACAGCACTATTTAAGATAAACTGTAGTGCAGTGTCGACCTGATTGGAAATTTTTTTAACATTTCTAGAAAGAATAGGATTTTCTACAAGTTGAAAGACAAGATATATATCTGCGTTTACATGAACATGGGTTTTCTGCCCATAAGAAATCAACTAGAAGTACATTGGTCAGAAGAGAATTGTCTAAAAAAAGGAACAAAGCATTGCCCATGTAAACAGTCTCCTGAAAGTATAGTTATCTCCAACTTTCTCTATGAAATATGAAATGTTGCCCGAGCACTGTAGACAATGTGTTGATTGTTAAAGACTGAGAAAGTGTTTTTGGCTTTTGCAGGTGCATCCTGGCGAGGATTCCGAAGGCGGTCTTTGAAGATTATGAAAAGCAGCTTTTTGTAAGGGATCAAGTTCACCTGGAGAGGGTTTGTGAAGAAACCGTAGCGTGTTAATGCAACTGGATTTGATCTGTGCAATCTCTAAAATAATTATTTTACAGTCTTATGGATTGTTATACTTGAAGAGAGAGAGAATAGTAGAGCAGCAGCTCAATGATTTAAGCCTCTCTAATCAATTTGGTTGTAGAGATCCAAGTCATATGGATTATTATACTCGTAAATTTGCTGATCCACAGTTTATGAATAAATTCATCATCGGTCAGGAAAACCTACAAATATTATCATCTAGCTCTAGCTTAGGAAAGTATTGTACAAAAAATACCTTTTCTTGCCTTAATTTGGTCTTCAAGAAGCAAAGCCTAGCTGCGATTCCGACAACCGCAGATAATAAAAAATGATACGGTTGCTGGAAGCTTATTTTAGGTTCAACAATGAAAAGATATGCATTCTGCTGGCAGTCCTTCCTTAGCAGGATTAGCTGTTTTTGACGCAGAAGAATAGAAATTCGAAGCATTCATATTCATATTCATTTATCACAACGACTGAAATTTGGTAAGGGTAACATGTATCCTCTCTATCCTAGAATTTTTGGTCGTGGGCAGAATTATTAGCCCATTTGAAGAAGAATACGAACAACGGGGGCCTTCAACCCGCTAGTTAGTTAGTGAAATGCATATGTTTTTTTAATAATATTTAATATATATAAATTAAAAGGCATTATTTTTTGAAAATAAAACCAAAATGACATTTAGTAATGGGCATTATTTTTTTTGGATAGTTTTGACATATTAATATCAAAAATAATTTTTTAAAAATAAAAAAAATATTATTTTAATGTATTTTCGAGTGAAAAACACTTTAAAAAACAATCACAATCATCCTCCCAAACACATCCTATATCTCTTATTTATCTCAGTCACTAAGATATATTTTTTAATAGAAGCTATCCTTTCCATCCATCCATAGATTTATACAGCTTCTTTTTAGTTTTTGTTTAACATTTTTTTGCTGCAATCCTGTGTACCATAGTTTTAAAACGATTGACTTGGAATTTAGTTGGTATGTAGCCGGAATCCGGTCAGGTTTTAAAAGCAATAGAAAAATATAAAAACTTGGTTAAAAACTCGGACTGGTCTTGAATTGATCTAGTGACCAGACAAGAATTAACCCGGAATGACCGGTAATCCAATTAAAACTCATGAACCGGGTCCACTACGGTACCGGTTTTCAAAACTATTCTCTGTACGTAGATATCCACAGGATTGGTTTTTCACAAAGCAACTCTCTCGTCAATTTTCAATCATATTTTGTGTATAATTTCCGGTGAAGAGAAGTGGTGGATTGAACAAGCGAAGATAGAGGAGAGGGGCAGCATCCATCTTTGGATCCACTGCGCACCCAAAATCTAACACTGGATATGAAATTGCATGGGGGTGCTAAAATATCGAAAAAGAAAAAAAAAATTTGGACAAGACATTTGTTGGCCCAAAAAATAAATAAATAAAATTATGAGTCTTTGTTGTTAGTCTCTTGCGTTCCATCAGTGGCAAATATAAGATGATCACCATCTCTAATCACCTCAATGTCATCAATTTCAGCTTTATCCTTGCTCATTACTTTGGCAGGTGAGATGTCGAATTTTTTGGCACCAATCTCAAGCAATGTCTGGAAGCTATGTGGAAGTAGAACAAGCTTTCCTGCAACTTCTTCCTTTTCTGGGCAACTAATTGTTACTCTAGCAGGACTAGCTCCATGACTACTAGTATGGCTGATTGGGAACAGCAAGTCTTTCTTCCCTCTGTGGGCAGCTGACATCATCCCGAAGATTGAGTTGTGAAAATTGTTAGTCCTGCGCCTCGGACGGGTTTGACTCCATGATGCATCTGTAGCTGGGAATGAACCTTCTTGAGACAAAGGCCGAATAGTTGGTTCACTTGTAAACCTCCCAAGAAATCGAATTCCGTATTCCTGCTTCTCAGGAATAGCAACAAAGGATTGCGTTTTAGCCTCTTTACGAGCTTGGAAAATGAATCTTATTTCTTCATGTCCTTGTTGCTCAGCTAGACCCCTTGGAGTCCAACCATGGACATCATCTGGTTTGTCAATATCAGCACCTTGATCCAAGAGGAATCTCACTATTTCAGCGTTGTCTTCACAAACTGCTACATGCAGAGCAGTGATGCCATTGTTCCTTGGACTTGTCACATCCCCTCCATATCGAACAATTTCATTGAGCAAGTTCAAGTTGTTTTTCTCAGCAGCAGTGCATGCAAAATGGCCCACATCTCCATGATGTATGCTTGCACCATTTTGTATCAGTAGTTTGGCCACTGCTTCATGACCTCCCAGCATTGCCTCCCATAGTGGTACATTTCCATCCGAGTCTGCATGCACCTCCAAATAATTAAATCACTCTTTAGAAATCCTTCAGACTGATCAAGGTTTGATGAGGAAATCAGATTGTGTAATAATAGATCCCCCTAAAGTAAACTTCTTTATAGTTTAATGCTCTGAAGCTTACCAGAAAGATTAATACTGTTCTCTACTCATAAAAATGAAAACAATCAAGAACAAAGCATTTTGGCACCCAAGACAAATTTTAGGAGTCGTGTGATCAAAATATTAAACAAATTATGTGCCGCCAGATTCAAAATGCAAGCTTACGCCATGACAGTTGACTATTACAGAATTGCATGCTCGTTCCTTAATTATTCTGAACAATTATACAGACAAGCATGGGCCTCTATCTGAAGAAGAAGGAACCAGTCTGGATAAGGTAAATAAGCATATTTGCTTTGACTCGTTAAGATTCAGTCTTTTTATCTACTACTAGCAAGCAGGCTGTCGAGTATCTTGCATTATTAATTTAAACTATAATAGAAGAACGAGACACCTGCATTATTGACCCTGCAAGATATTTAAGACAGACTACACCATGCGCAGAGCCAAATTTGGGATTTAGTCTGAAAATGATTAATATAATAATATCTAGAAACAGCCATGACAGGGGACTGGCAAGCATGCTTCCAATTGTAACGCACACAGAGAGTGTATCGACTAAGCTGTTGTGGATAAATGTATTGAAGGGTCGACTGCCATCTATTTCACTGATTTCAACTTCATATGTAACTAGTTGTGCGTGTGCGTGCAGTTGCGAGCTAACAAAGCAACTATATATAGGCATAGGCATGGCGTCTGCTGTTATGGATCGATAAAAACTAGTCAGAAAATATAATGGTATGGAAAACGATTCCATCTACATTCCCCCAAATCTTGTATATGGCAAGAGAATAGAAGATACCTCGGCAGTTAGGATCAGCTCCATGATCCAGTAGAAGGAGGACACAGTTCTCACTTCCTTTGGAGGCTGCTATATGCTAATGAGCATAAATTAAAAACAATAGCATATCATTATCCAGTATAATTTGTGTGTTTGAAAAGAAGCAAAGTAAACCTTTACATACCATTGCTGACCTCCCATTGTTGTCTGATTCATTTGGATCCAGGCCCCGTTTCAACAACTGATGCAACAAAAGGTCGTCTCCTCTTAGTGCTGCAAAGCATAGAGTGAGAGGTAGGTCCATTCTACCACGAGCTAGCATGTTCTCCGTCTCCAGCAATACTCCTTCCATAATTGGGTCTTTCAGTTCTTTCAAATACTGCCCCGCCATAAATAGAGAGCAAACTAATTATGCTTGATGTAAAATTAAGATTATTACAGCTTTTATATTCAACACCAAAGGTTTTGATCTTCTTGAAAGCCTGTACTGCAATTGTGATAAAATTTTATAGTTTGTCTTATAGAAAGTTTCTGAAGCTCAATACAAATTATGGGTATGAAGAAATCCATGTGTAAGAAGATTCATGCTCTACATATGTATAAAACAGTCGCCACGTTATATTGAGTTCACAGACCTGAAGGAGATTGTTCACGATTATGGTCCCGTCTCCAACATTGGCCTGAACAATATTCAAGAACGCAGTACGGTTCAGTCGAAGTAGTTGGCTCAATCTCTTGGTTCGCACTGTGAAGAGCTGTGGCCTGCAACACAGTACTCCGATTTCACCGCAAAGATCACCAGTTTTAGCCTCGCCAACAACCTGCTTTCATCCATCATAATTTCAGCGACCGTTGAACAGTACAACTAGAAACTTCATTTTGTTTAAATTTATGTGTCATTCTATGTGTTGATAGAAATAAGACTTGCCTGTTCAACTCCATTTTTCATAACAAGTAGATCCTGCAACAAAATTAACCCAATTATTGAAGGCCATGTATAGCATATTTGACTAAATGAAAAATCCTACACTTGTTAATGTTAATAAAATCAACGGATTGAGGCTATCTTTAACTCCAAAATCACAAATATAAAGTATGAAACAATTAAATCCAACCACAAGAGTTGATTTTTACCACAGCACCAGTAACAAGTATATAAAAGTCTGTTGGTGCTTCATTCTGCAGGATCACGTCTTCGTTGGGAGGAAAATACTCGGCTTTCATCTCTGAGACCTTTGGAATTCAATGACAGAAACAAAAATCCTACATCAATATACAATAAAGAAGCAGAAAAGGAAACGATGAAAAATAAATGGTTACGGATGCTTTAGTGACCTACCAACTGGAAAAGCAAGTCATTGGAAACCCCTCGAAACAAGTAGACCTTGTCCACAAGAGAGTAGAAAAGATAATGTGAAATGCTTGAACGGATGGCTTTTGGAAGGGAATCAAGAGTCTCTTGCTGCTGCAGCCCCTCTGAATCTGTCCTGAACTTCAAGCACAAATGTGCAAGCATCTGATCTTGTAGGCGAACAGGCAGCTGGTTCCTCTGAGCGAAACTTGAAGCAGCTTGAATTGTATCTCTCTGGGAGTTCGGATTTATCAGGAAGGTCGTGATTATAAATAATCAGAAGTTAGATTCTTGATTTATGAATCCATTATAATATTGAACTGATCAATGACTACGAATTACTCACAAATCTTCTAGTTCGACTAGTCCCGTGCACAACCAAGTTCGTCATGTTTCCTATTAAGTATGCCGTCAATCCAAGGTTGAAGAGCATGTAGAAGATGTCAAACATCATCTCCCTTGTGTTCACTGGATGCAGATCACCATATCCCACAGTTGTTAGAGTAGTAATAGACCAGTAAATGGAAGTCACGTATCTTCTCCATATACTCTGCTCTAGGAAATTGTCTCCTAGGGATGCTCCAATCCATGTCCTCTGTGGATCATGGTAGCTTGCAGCAATAAGATAATAGAAGCATCCGGCGGAGTGTACGGCAAAAAGAGTGACCTATAGGGAGCATACAGATCATGATAAATCATAGCAGTTCTAGAAAGAATACATTTTCATTCATGTCAATCCCATTCTTAACTTGAACACTTACACATATAAGTTTAGCACACCGGACCCAGAAATAGTTATAGTTCCTATCTTTCTCCAATCTGTTCACAGAAAATATTTAAGGGAGTCATAAAACAAACGATAGATATTAATTATGTTTGGAGTTAAAAAGCGAGCTAGCTAGTTGAGGAAAAACACCTAGAAAACAGGGCACTGACTCTTCGGAGACGCCAAAGGCGAAGCATGTTGAAGAAGCCATAGGACTGGAATGGTTTAGGGGAGATCTTCCAAGCTAGTTCAGTGGGGGTTGTGGATATGATATCCAAAGCCAACCAGGAAGTGGCATACTTCCATGCAATCTTCTTGCGATCATCAACAAGTAGGTAGGTGGTTTTATTAAGGTAAGCCAAAAAGAAGGTTAAAACAATATCCGTAGCAAAGAATCCATTGACAACATTATCGCAGATGGAGAGTGGTCTCTCTGGTTGTTTGAGAAATCCAAATTCGAAAGGTGATACCCAAGCCGTATAGATGACCAGAACAACGAGAAATGTCTCCCATATTCTGCAAGGTTAACCATTTTAAGGCTTAGGTTGATTGTTTAGCAAGCATACGAGTTATTTTTCTTCCTTAAGGAATACGTACTGCTACACTATACAACAACAACAACCAAGCCTCGCTCCCAAACTAGTTGGGGTCAGCTATATGGATCTTTTCGCGCCATTCTGCACCAAATCCACTTCAATGTTGAGAGATTTTAAACAAACTGAAAAGGCAAGTAACAAACTAAAACTTGGCCGCAAACTGTTGACTATTGTTCAAAAGTTTGTACACTTACATTACCTTCCAAACTCATTCTTCCATGAAAAGATAGAGTAGTTAAAAATGGGTAAAACAGCAAGTGGTTGTAAAAAACCTGAAGAGTGTTGTAGACTACACAAGTCAAAGCAGAAGATTCTCAGTTTTAGGAACACCTTTAATTTTGTTCTGGCTCAAAGACAAAAGCATTCCAACTAATGAAAAGAATTGAAGGTTAGATATTAGCATCCCTTACTTTTAGAATACAATTCCAACACTCCAAACACAGATCACAAAAATAGAAGATATTTAGTTGCCAGAATGATGGATCCAACAAACTGCCATCCCCGAACTGAAAATATTTACCAGATTGGACTTGGGATTCTAAGCAGAACAAAATTATATGTGTATTCTCTTAGGTAGTGGTAAAACCAACAACATGGTACTTTTCCAGATACCAAAAGAAACCGAGAAAGAGCTTTCAATGGAGATTCAAAACCACCCCCACACACACACAAGAAGAAGAAACTCGTCAAAATCTTGAAACCAAGAAGAGAAAACAAGGGAATATGGCATCACCTGTAACGACGGTCATAAGGCGATATAATAAACCTATTGAGCTTAACTCTTCGGTTACTTCTTGCACCAAGTGAAGGCAAAATCCCTGTTGTGAGACTGTAATGGCTACCATCCCTTGACAGCCGCTCTAACTCCTCTTGCCCACATACTGAAACCCTGAAGACACCTCTGTTTCGCAGAGTGTCCATTCTCTGCTGCAGCAATACTGCACTCCTGCCCGAGAGAGACAAGGAAAGAAAAAGAGAGAGATCTTGCGTTTCTTGGTTTATGATATTGTTATTATTTTGCCTTCTTTCCCGTTGCTCAATTTATAAAACTCCCTTCCCTCCCTTTGCCTCCTTCTTTTCAAGTTATTTCCTTTCTTGTCAAGAGTCTTCCTTCCTGAAGTTAACTCCTTTTTATAATTCTATTTATGAAAAAAAAATAAAAACTTTTTTGCACATAAAAGAATGTGCATTCATAGATAAATTGAACATGAATATGGCAAGGAATATTGTGATCTTCACACTCTACTAGGAGGAATCACTCTACTAGGGTGATTAGCAGTAAAGAACATGATTATGGCAAGTCAGCGTTGCTTATATGGAAATGTCTTTGCTATTTATATTGCATTAATTATCATTAAAATCAATCATTAATTATCATGTTTATTCAAACCAAGCATTTACAAACATGTTTTATAATCATATATCGTATTTAATTATATCACATTGAAAAGCTAATTCAAAGTGATCTTAGAAGAAAGAAATTAAAAATACCTTTCAAAGTGATCTTAGAAGAAAGAAATTAAAAATACCTTCCAACTAAGATGTTTTGACCTTTGAGTGAGATTTTTTTTATAATATATTTATTGTTAATTATTTAAAGTAAATAAAAAAACTTGTTATAATATCTAAATCAAGATATACTAATGAAATGTTGGTCTAGCAATTACATTACTGCTATATCCCTACAGGATTGAGAACACAAGTTCGATCCTTAAGAAGTGTATTTATTGGGAGGGGCAGTTACAAACCTCAAACAAGACTAGTCTCATTCTTTAAAAGAATATGAGATACGCGGACAAGAAAAAAAATCAAGATATATAGATAACATATTTTTTAAATATAGAGTTTACAATAATTAATTGGAAATTAAAAAGAGGGTGATGTATACAGAGCAGGAGGTGATCGTACGTGGCAATGATTAATTGTAAGACAATGATAGTTTATGAATATTGAAGAATAAGAAGAGAAAGAAAACTTGCAATATTAATTAGTTCTCCTTAGGCATAATTGGAAATTCTGAAACAGAATAAAATGCAACTTGCTCTGTAAACATATTTTCCTACATATTAAATATATTTTCCTACATATTTAAAGAATGATCCACGAATTCAAAATGATTTACACATTCTAATCAAAATCATAATTAAGGAATTAAATATTCTATGATAGCATGCTAAGATTTCGATATCATAAATTTGCAACTACCCATTTTAGATATCATAAAATTACATAGATCACTTGATAATTTAAAATTTTGATAGAAAATCCTTCAGATTTTAAAAAATTAAAAGAAGAAATCCTCTTGTGTACGTGTTCAAAATTCCCTTATTTACTATTTGAAAAGAGATAATTAAATTAAGAAAGTAATTAATATAAAAATGGACATGATTATTGTTTAATATATGAAAAGGATTATTTACTATTTTTTAAAAAATTAATACTTCTCTAATTTTTAAGGGTTTCAATTTAACTATTTTCTTCTAAATAGTAATCAATGGTACAAGAGGTTCAAAAAAAAAAAGAATTTTTTTGGGGGGCCTTAAGATTTCTTAATAATCTCAAAATCTTATGAATTCTTTATTTCTTTTCTTTTTTATGTTTTTTTCCTGTTTCAAATTAATATATTTCTTTATGATTATCACTTTTCTATTTTTTAAATCATGCACCTTCATTAATTATTCCAATTTGTTTTCAGTTGACTTCAATTTTCTTTTTCTTTTTTAACTCTCCCCTCTTCTGATTATATTATTCATGATTTTCTTCAGAGATTTTTCTTAATTATATTACTGGCTGGTTAACTAGCAATCGTAGCTTTCAGTAAAACAAGGACTCAGCCAAGATGAATTCAAAAGTAAAGAGGGGACATTAAGACAAATGAGAGATGAGAGGAGAAACTCATGCAAAGCCACGAGTAGATAATAGCCAGCTAAAAGCTTTTAACTTGTATTTAATATCACACGACAATAACAAACAAGTTTTATTTATAATACTCTTAATTAATATCTTATTACTCGATGAGAATGCAAAATATTTATATTTTTCTCCTTTAATATTTAGTATTTTATACTTATTTGATATCTAAATACACTCATTACTTTTATATTTTGATTTAGGATGCAAATAAAAGCATTAATTGCAAAACAAAATTAATTGGATGATTCTAAACAGTTTCAACACAACTTTGTAATTTAGATATAACTCTTTCATCTGAATTCTGATTGTGATGGTTTAGGATTCTATGGAACCCTAAGAAACAACTCCATAACTTTCATGTTTTGAGTATTAAGAGATCTTAACTGCATCGAGGTTGAAATTGGACATAAAATCATTGCACTTGTATTGCTAACATGCTATAACATTTTTTGGCACACAAATCAAATATGATGTGATTTATTTTTGGAAATTTCAGACTTGGTGCATGAATTTCAGCTGAATACATCACTTTCCTTCTTGTATTAGGATTTTATTTTATTTTATTATTTCATTAAATATCTAGATTTGATGGTTATTATTGGAGATAATGTTAAGAGTATTTTTAGGAGATTTTATAAGCTTCTAAAGAGAGAAAAGAGAGATCATACCTCTCTCTTCTCCCTTCTTTCTTCCTCTTCTCTTTCCTATTTTCTTTTTATCCTTTGTGATTTTCATTATGGTACTATATAATTGAATAAAATTTGAAGGAAACATAAGCTTCAAAATCAATAAAACTATGAAATCTATTTTGTGTTTATTGTTCAATTTATATTTTGAGTATTGAATGTCCTTTAATGTCTATTTTTCATGATTGTCTCGTTTAATTACTAAGAGACTTACTAGTTTATTATTCATTGCAATCTACTATTAGATTAGATATCAAATCTATAATTATCAGTAAATATTAAAAAGAATATTCAACTAAATTAAATGCAACCATTTGTGCTTGTATTGTTTAGCTTCATCAATCTTTCTAAGTTTTAATGTTGCTACTAGATTAAATCTTAGCACTTGTCTTGAGTTATTTAGTAGTTAGAGTTAATTAGATTGCTTGTTTTTTAATTGACTGCATCTAAGAATATATAAGAAGATAGTTCTAGTGATGAATATTCAAAGTATAATTTGATATATATGCATCGATGATCAGTTGTAAAAGATTTAATGGTGAATATTGACTTAGACTAATGTTGTTTGTTCTTTTGATTGATTTCAATAATTTAATTTGAGTGTTTTTTAGTTTTTTTTTTATTACCAACCAAACCCCCCCTCCCCTTTCATCTTGGTTCACAGATATAAAACTAAGTTAGAAACTCTCCATGTGAATCTTTACTCGCATAACTATATATATATTTTTAAGAGTTTAGGTTTTGTTTTTGATTATCTGCAACAACACACCACATGAAAATAACAAACTAGTTTTATATATAATATTCTTAATTAATAACCATTGTCTTATTAACAATTATTCATAATTATAAATTAAACTTTAATAAGTAACTAAACTTAGAAAACTAAATTGATTTTTATAAGATTTACAATATTATATGTAATAATAAATATGTAAAAAAAATAAGAAAATAGTTTTTGTTATTTATAAAGTAAAATTAAGTCACAAAGTCTTTTGAATAATTAGGTTTGTTGTAATAATAATAATAATAATAAATAAGTAAAGAAATAAATAAAAAATATATAAAAATAAAATGGTATAATGACAAATAATTAAATAATAATAATAATAATTAGTGTTTGGAGTGTTAGAGGTTACAACTCCCCTTACCTTTGAGTTTATATATATATATATATATATATATATATATATATAGAAGGGATAAAGACTAATTGAATTAAAAGTAAAGAAAAACATCTTTAGTCTAATTAAGATTTGATTTTAATATATAGTACATCATATAGGTGATAACTCTGACATAATGGTATGGAAAATGGTAAAGATGATTATTTCTATTTTGGAACCGTATGCAACATTTTACACTACTAAAATGGCATAATAGAGATATACGAAGGTAAATGATGAATTTATATTTTCCTTCCACTTTAAAGGGGTGTGTGCGTGTGTGTATAACCATGCTATATTGAGGGTTAAATTATTATTTTTTTAATGTAAAAAATGTTTAGATATTGTTAAAATATTTTCTAGTAGAAAAAAATTTAAATCATATAGAGGTTGATCTAATCATCTTGATGAGTTCAAAAATAAAATAATAATTTTTGATAATATTTTGATTTCATCATTTTCTAAAATGATAAGTTAAATTTTAATTTTTTTGTGATATTAAGCCTTGGAATACTCTTGCAAATTCTTCTTTAAAAGGAATCACTTTTGTGAGCTTGAATCTCAATTAATTCTTTTAAAATTTTGACGTGAATTAGTTGCTTTTCAATTTAACCAAACTCAGAATTTCATGAAATTGATGAACTCTAATTGGATCAAATTTTAATTTCAAGATGATATTGGTCATTTATGATTTGACCTAATTTAAATTTTTACGAATAATCACTTTTTAGCTTAATTGTTTTTTATAATTTTTATAAACATCATATTTTCTATTATAAGTTTATTACACATATCTCATAAAAAAGTGTTTTTCATAGGCTTTGTATCGTAATAATTATAAAAAGAAGGTAACTATCATAAATTATTTTCACCTCTTTTTTTTCAATATATTTTTAAAGGATGCAATTATTTAAAAAAAAACATTTTCAATGTAATTCAGCTAATTTTTTCTGGTTTTATTTTTAGCTATTTTTTCTTGTTGTATCTGTGTTAACGATATTTTGAAAGTTTAAAAATTTAAAAGAATAAAAAACAAGGAAAAATCAAAGAAAAAGAAGAAAAAAGTTTAGTGAGCGTAATGATAATCAAGTACAAACTGAAGGATAAAAAAATATAATAATAATATTTTTAAATGGGGTAGAATATTTTTTTATTTCTTTAATAATTTAGTATCCGAATTTTCGGGTGAGTGCCATGTCACTACGGACTGAATCTTTCTAAACGGACGCCGCCTGTCTTTGTTCAGCGTGCCACTGTTCCAAGGCCGATCCGTCTTCCTCCCGTTAGTACTAATGTTAGCAATCATTAATTAAATGACATCAATCTCACCCTATCATAAAATAAAGAAAAAAGAAAAAGAAAAACAAATAGAAATCAGCCAGCAACCCATAGTTGACTTTCGGTGCATTTGCTTGATTTGTACACTTACTTGAGTTTCCAAATCTAATTTCTTAGGGAATTGATGGCACGTCTGCCCATAACACTACTAATGCTAGCAATCAGTTTTCTGTTTCTCTGTGGTACGACAATATTCTGTATTCATTTATGGTCAAAAGCAATTCCCAATAAAAAAAATTAAATTTGATAAAATCTTAATTTAGAAGTAATTTTGTATCTAAAAATTAAAGGTATTAAAAAAAATCTTGGATTCAAAAATAACTTTATATCTAAAAACTCTAAGTATGTGAATGATACTATGAAATCAGTTAATCTTTAATAAGTTAATGAATGATTTTTGTCCGTACAAAGAAATATTGTTTTGCCACAAACAAACAAAAAAATACTCACATTTATTCTCCAACTTGATGCTAAAATTTACAACTAAAAAAATATGATATAATCTTTCCTCTAACTAACCTTAATGAATCATTTTTGGGTTGCAAGCTAATGGACATACACCAGTAATGAGCTAACATAAATTCAATAATGAAATAAACCACTAAACAATGTCTAATGGACCAAAACAAATTCAAATAAAAAAATAATTATTCAACATTAAATAAATAAATAAAATAATAAAAATAAAGTTTTCATGCCAAAATTCCTTCATGCACCCCGAATCTCTAATTTTTACAAATTCTTGATAGATTTTCAGTTTTAACTTTAAATACGTCGTTCTCTTTCGTCTAGATGAATTATTGGGTTTACCATAGATGGTAGGAAAGTTTGTGGTGTCTACTTTCTAACCCAACATGAATTGCATCAAACGTTCACCTGTAACTCCAGATATGTCTCAAACAGTATACAAAGGTCTAGTCTAGCAGATTTAACAAGATTTGTTTAGTAACCTTCGACCCTCTGAAATAATATGTTCCCAAACTTTATTTGACCTGAAATTTTATCAAAATACAGTTCCATATATCTAGTATTTTCCTATCAAATTTCAACTCGTTCTAATATACAGTTTGAGAGATGCACTTTATCTCGCAAAATTAATTAACAAATATTTTAAGACTAATTTCAAACTTAACTTGGTTTCATATCAGCTTGCAAGTTGTGTCTTAATATCCTAGAAAAGACAATCCCAATAAGTATTAATAGAATTTTAGTAAGCCATAATCAAGTTAGTATTGAAGAAACAAGTAGAAACTTTAGTGCAAGTTTGGAAGAATTAACCATGCCATTTTTAATTTTTTTTTCCCATTAAAAGGCCAAATATTTGCTTCATCTTTGGTTCCTGATGGAATCGAAATTCCAACAAATTATGTGTAAATTAGTACAAGAATAAACTATTCTGAAATATAACCATGCTAATCAAATTAAATCAAAATACATATTTTATTTGGATTTCTTATATAATTAATTAATTCTTTCATTTATAAAATGACTTAATAATGAATTTATTTTATTTATTTATTTTTAATTTATTGATAAGGTTATTTTTTAGTCAGCTTTTAACCAAGACTACGTCCTTTTTGAGATAATTAATCCTCCTCTACCTTGAATAAAAAGAAAGAGGAGGTTTGAGGTGTAACTATTGGTTATCGTGTTCTACACCACTAATACTATTTAGAAGCCGTTTGGGAACGCGGTGTTCAAAAAATTTAATTTTTTTTGCTAAAATTTAATATGTTTTGGATCGTTTTGATGTGTTGATGTCAAAAATAATTTTTTAAAAATAAAAAAAAATCATTGGCATGCATTATTTTGTTTTAATCAAATATAAAAAAAACATTTATGATTTTGTTACTTTTCCACATGAAAAAGGAATGAAAGGGAAAAAAATTAATAGTTAAAGCAAGACAAGTCAATTAGCCTTGTTTTCTAGTTTTTTTAAAATATTAATTAAATAAGGCTAAATTCTACTTTAGCAAGTGTTGCTTTGGTATACAGGATTATGTTGTACATGATAAGAAATATAAGAATACTACTTTAACATAGAGGATTTTATTTTCCCTTATGGTTGTATGGTTGTGGAGTGATTTTTAAAATCTACTTCTATTTAATTCTATTATAATCAAAATAAATATTTTTTTAAGAATCTCAATGATTTAAATTATAAAGAAATATTTCTTTAGCCAAAACCCTCCTTCCTTATTCATGTTTTTTCTTCTAGTAAAACATGTCTTTTTTATTAAAGGAATGATTCTTCAAATAAAAACTTAGCATCATATAAAAATAAAATTTCAATGAAAAACAAAAAATCATGTCGTGATAATTATGATGTAATGGTATAAAAAGAAATTAAAAAATAATTAGTTTAAGAAAATTATATAAAATATATCATAAAAAACTAAAAAAGAAAATTATCCTTGCTGAATATTAATGAGCAAAGTCCTAAAAACCTTATGCATATTACATTTATAAAAAAGTTTTTATAAATTAATTGAAAATATTATAATTAAAAAATTCCAATCTTAGTGGAAAAGTAAAGCATAATTGGATGATTTTTTAAATTTAAATTTGTATATTAATTAAAAAAAATTATTTTAAAATATAAAATAATTAAATAAAAAATTAAAAGTTTAGGCCCAAGCGCCTGATATAAAAAAGAGGCTAAACACCACTTTTGTTTTTTTTTTAAAATCTGCATGTTTTTTAATTCTAGGTGCTGATTTGTTGTTTTGACTGGGGAAGTAACATGTTGTAACCTAGTTTAATTTTCAGCTATCAAATGTAACTGAAAAATCATGGTCTAACATATTTGAAAAAGAACCAGGGTCTAACTTATTTGAACCTAAAAGCTTAAATTTCAACATGGTTTTACCTAAAAACATATAAAAGTCACCTTGCAAAGCTCAATAATGCTCACCAACAACCCTAAAACACCCTCCAATATACCTAAAACACCATCCAATATACCTAAAACATTAAAATCAACTCGAAAAAACATTTCAAGCTCGAGTCTATATTTTACAGTATGATTAAAAATGCAAAACCACCTCTAAGGAACCACCATCATGAAAACGAACCTACAAACACTAAGATCATCATTTTGTTTTTACTGTTGTTATATGGCCATTTGAAATCTCTCTTGCCTCATCTTTTTCCGGTGACTTTCTCTCTTTTCTTTGAACATCTAAGGACTAAAACGTAAAGAATATGAATTTTTATGATTGAGTAAAAGCTATAAGGACCAATATATCAAAAAAAAAAAATTACATAGTGTGTAAAACCCTAAGAACAAACTTATACAAAAAAATTAATTATAATTGAAGTTATAATAATAATGCAATTAAAAAAAATGAAAGACATAAGGAGTGTGGCTCAAATTGTGAAAAAAAATAGAGATGGGGTTAAAGTGTAATTAAGAAGAAATGAGGCTATAAATACCCCATTTCTTCTCCTTTAAAAACTAGCAACACACAAAAAAGAGAGAGGAGATTTTTAGATTTTTCATCAAAATTTGAGAGAGAAACGCCAAAACTTAGCAAACTTTATAAGTCTTAGACAAGTTGGTAGGAGAAAAACATCATTTAACAAAAGAAATTATAAGAAACAAGTGTGGAACTTATGAGAAGAAAAGAGGTGGGTGGCCGACTACATGTAAGGATAAAGGAGCTAAAAATTTTCAATCAATTGAGAATGAAGTTTAGATTTTCCTCAAGCGAGGAGTCCTAAACTTAGTTTTACAAATTAAGCTTCAATTTGGTTGAAATTATGCAACTTTCTTGAATTGAAAATTAGGGTTCTTGAATATATTTCCGGGGGAATGCAAAATTACCTAGAATTAGATCAATTAGAGTGCTGTAGGTTACTTTGGATGTGAAATTATGTAAGGAAAATAAAGAAAAATAAATTGAAAAAAGGTCAAGGTGACCGGTCACGAGGAGGGAAATGAGAGGGGTATAACTTATGATTTTTCTTATTAGATTGTTTATGATGTGTTGTTGTAATGTGAATGATAGCTAGAAAGGAAAGTTATCACCGAAGAAGGAGAAGGAACCCTTAGTTCTATTAGGGTCAAGTATGACCAAGGTAGGAATTAGTAAGGGGGAGTTTTGATATTTCATATGAAAATTATAAAGTGAATTAGGTGTGGTGGAAAGTTTACTAACCAAGAAAACAAGATAACTTGATGATATGAGAATTGCGTAAATTGGTTTTATAGGTCATGAAGGGCGGAAAAGAGTTTATGGGCTATATGTATGGTTTATGACGTGTGTTGGGAATAATTGTGAAATGTAGAAAATCATAAATACAAAAAATATGCATGTGTTCTTGAAGTAGTTCTAGACCACCTTACAAAAAAAAAAAAAAAAAAGGAAGAAGGGAAAAATTAGCATAAACAACCTTGGGAGGTCATATTTAGAAAGGTTGTCATATATATGGTGTGGGATTAGCTATCTCGAGAGAGAAAAGAGGAATGAGGATAATTGAAGATGCATTTAATCCATTGATGGAAAATTGAGCAGATTCATCTCCTTAATTCCTTAGAAGATTTAGGTCTAAAGACGATAAAATTCAGGGAGTGTGATGCAACCATATTATTCAATAGTTTCACCCATATTTAACTAGTTTTTTGCCTATGTTTTATATATAAAATGCCTTGATATTCTTTGTTTTATGTTTTGAAGGCACTTTTGGATGAGAGATGCAAAAAGGAGTAAGTTGGAGATAATTGGCAGATTTGACCTTCGGTTGATGTTTTGTGCAGAGCGTGAGCTCTGGAGGTTGAAATGAAGTGATTCCAGTGGCATTAAAAAGCTAACATCCATACAGTTCTGGAAATTTAAGGCAAGAAAATAAAATAAGGAAAAGCATGGAAATCCCAGCCTTCAAAGTCAAATCTTGCAATCTGCCAGTGTTGACCTTCGGCTATTCCAACTTGAATATCTGGAGCTACAGAAGTCCAATTGATGCAAACTCAATTTTTTTGGATTCATGACTCAAATTTATATAAACTCTC
>Ga0325414_1000915_pt1 | contig 26772 bp, 18 predicted proteins | sample PopdelMetagenome_8_FD_206183 | JGI IMG/M metagenome (GOLD analysis project Ga0325414, IMG submission 206183) | Populus deltoides microbial communities from Bellville, Georgia, United States - Leaf-PdKOR-R3 | ecosystem: Host-associated > Plants > Phyllosphere > Phylloplane/Leaf | place: USA... | reverse complement strand
AAAAAAAATTAAATTTTTAAAAAACACTGCCCAATCACCGCGCAAAGCAGCCCCTTGAACAAGAACAAAAAACAGGTATAATCCACCTCATCTTATTTGTATATAACAGTGAGGCATAGTGTATAACAAAAACAGTTGAGGTTTTCTTCACTACAAAAAGAAAATTGGGTTTCTTTAATTTTTCTCCTTGATCGAGGCTCGTTTGATCGTCTAAAAAAAATATTTCCATAGTGAAAAATTAAACTATACATTATTAAAACTGATTAAAAATATCTCGACAATCGTCAGAATCTAAGTAAAAAACGAAAGAAAATAGTAATATATCTCGATTTTTATTTTATTTATCATCATCGTCGTCGTCGTCGTCATCATCATCGTCGTCGTCGTCGTCATCATCATCGGAAGCTACCTATCAAGCGTCAAGTAACCTAACCACGTGTATAATTTTATCTAGCGAAGGGATAAGAGTGTACAGGGAGTCATGGATTCTCATCACAGCCAAAACCAAACCCAATACGCCAAAGCCACCTGTCTAAACTGACCTGACCCCATCTGAAAAACAAAAGGGTCAATCTGGACCATCACCAACTAATTTATATGGAAACCATTCAATACTCTACGTACAGACAAGACACGAACAACACTCTCTCCTCTTACATACAAGAAAAAATAACACAAATTGTAATCCTCAAAACTCCAAGAGGTGAAAAAAATTTCTCCAATGTCTAAACAGACCTACAGAGTTTGCTTGTGCTTTAGCAGGAGGTTCAAGCTTGCAGTGGCAGAGGCACCGGAGGAGATCAGGGCCTTGTTTAATCAATACTCGGATAATGGCATCATGACCGACAATCATCTCCACAGGTTCTTGATCGAGGTTCAAAAACAAGAGAAGGCTACTCTCGAGGAAGCACAAGCCATCATCGAAAGCCTCAAACATTTGGCCATTTTTCACCGTAAAGGGCTCAATCTTGAGGCCTTTTTTAAGTATCTTTTTGGTGATAATAACCCTCCTCTTGATCTTAAACTTGGGGTAATTTTTGTTTTCTTACCTTTCTTTGTTGAGGCTAAGTTCTGGTTCTTTAATGACTTATGTTAAATGACTATTTCTTTTTGCTTAAATCCGGTACTTATCATAAATACTGGAATCACTTGAAATAGCTAGACAGACTCTTTTTTTTCCCCTCTAGTTTTTGCTCTAGTGACTAAAATAGGAAGTTTGTTGGGTTTTTTGGTTCTATATTGGGAAAAACTCAGGATTTTGACTTTTGACTAAATGGGTAGTAATTAGCTGCATTGATCAAAGTAATTCACGATTCAATTAGTGCTATTGGTTAATTCTCTTTGAAACATATGATTAGATGCAGAAAGTTCCATGGGATGCCTGAAAGTGTCCATTTGGCTTTTGACTTTTGTTATTTAACATTTGTTTACGAGTGGAATGTCTTTCATTTTCTCCAAGAAACGATCAGGAATGTAAAAATAAAAGTTTTCAACTATTGCCTCTTTGTCATGGTTTATTTTTTAACTGATTTATCTGTTTTTTTTTCGTGGAATCACTGCTTTGTTTCAATCTCACTTAGATATCTGCGTTCTTTTGTATTTGCTGTTCTATTGCATTCTCTGGTTTCAGGCGCACCATGACATGACAGCTCCCATTTCACACTATTTCATTTATACCGGCCACAATTCATATCTAACTGGGAATCAGCTCAGTAGCGATTGCAGCGATGTTCCCATCATAAATGCACTGAAGAAAGGTGTGAGAGTAATTGAATTGGATATATGGCCAAATTCCGACAAGGATGATGTGGAGGTACTTCATGGGAGGTATGCTGTTATTGCGCTAATGCTGGAATCTCTAATGTGGGTACTAAATGATGTGTAATTGTTACTGCAAATGGAAAATGAAGCAGGAACTAAAATTATTGATACAGCAACTTAAACGCAATATTTTTTCTTAAAGTTTTGAGCTTGATCTTGAGTAGGTGATTTGAATCATAAAGAAGCTTTGTTGTGTTTTTTTATTTCTTGACGGAGGATCCATATGAGCTAATTTGTTAAATTCTTTTACATAATGCAGTATCCTTTAACGCATAAACTTTGCCTTTATTGACTTTTTAATCGGGTATCAGAAATTTCTATGCACTTCAAAATACTTTTGAAGCATCCTTCCCTTAACCAGTGGTACATTTTACTTCGTCTAGGACTTTGACAACTCCGGTGCAACTTATCAAATGTTTGAGGTCAATCAAGGAGCATGCTTTTACTGCATCTGAATTCCCTGTTGTTATAACTCTAGAAGATCACCTTACTCCAGATCTCCAGTCTAAAGTGTCTAAGGTGAGTCTTTGTTATTTTGTAGGGATGTGCAGCTCTCATGGGCTAATGATTTACTATTCTTTCAATGATTTCTAGATGGTCACTCAAACATTTGGAGACACACTGTTTTCTCCTGGCTCAGAATGCTTGAAGGAATTCCCTTCCCCTGAGTCATTGAAGAGACGCATTATCATATCAACAAAACCACCGAAGGAGTACCTTGAGGCAAAGGAAATTAAGGATAAAGAGAGTGATTCCCAGAAGGGTAATGCTGCTCCCGATGAAGAAGCTTGGGGGAAAGAAATCCTTAATCTTAAAAGCGCTGATGACAAGGTATGTGAAGACGCTTATTAGTATTTAGCTCGCCAGTTTTTTCTAATCTCATTCCTGACCAATCTTCTCGAAGCAGAATGAATTGGACGAAGATGATAATGATGCCGAGGAAGATCCTGGTGAAGGAGACCACAAGTTGCCGCATGATATAGCACCAGAATATAAACGTTTAATTGCTATTCCTGCTGGGAAGCCTAAAGGTGGATTAGAAGAATGTTTGAAAGTGGATCCTGATAAAGCGAGGCGTCTTAGCTTAAGCGAGCAACAACTTGAAAATGCTGCAGAGACCCATGGAAAAGAAATTGTCAGGTATCAACAAGCCCTAAAGCATTCTGTTGAAAGAACTCTAATATGGAGAAGTACATGTGCCTCTATCTGCTGCTTGAAACCTTGTTGTCACGAGTGCTATTTATTTGTTTATGTGCATTTGATGGATCGATGCTCATGGTTGAGAATGTATTTATTGGTGGAGTTTAAGGATTTGAATGACTTAAAAAAATGACTTCTAATATTTTATGTGGTGGCGTTTATTTAGTCCTGGCTTCTTATTTTTGACTCCTTTGCAGGCATTATCTATTCCATTATTATGCCAGTAATAAGCTGATGTGCTTCAGAACTATCTCCTATGCACACTTTGTACTCGGATAATTAGAAAACCAAGTTCCATAATGTCTAATGAATGACTTGCTATACAGGTTTACCCAGCGGAATATACTCAGGGTGTATCCAAAGGGTATTCGTGTGAACTCATCCAACTACAACCCACTAATTGGATGGATGCATGGTGCTCAAATGGTTGCTTTTAATATGCAGGTTTGTGTTCCAAAATCTAAGGATTGAGTTCCCAATGCATAAACTTTGAGGGCAGAAAGTGAAGCCGTGTGGATTTGGTGTTACATCATTGTAGTTTTTAAGAGTTTTGGCCTTTTGTTTGTAAATGGATTTTCTTAATTGAATAATTTTATTCAAAATTGTGTTTAAAAAGTACTAGACTGATAGAAGAAAATTGTGATGGAGGCTTTCTTGAGTATAGTTATCTTATACAACACAAGCTGACTGGTGCGTTAAATATATTATTGTTCTTTCAAATTTGTACAAGTATGTGCCTCCACCAAATACTAAAAGCAGGTCTTTCATTCCAGGGATATGGAAGATCACTCTGGATGATGCAAGGAATGTTCAGAGCCAATGGTGGGTGTGGTTTTGTGAAGAAACCGGATTTTCTTCTGAAGTCTGGTCCACATGGCGAGGTATTTGATCCCAAAGCCAAGTTACCTGTGCAAAAAACTTTGAAGGTGAGTGCTTTGTTGTCATTCACTTTGATTGGAATGGATTTTTCCTGGATTTCCATTTAAAACGCCCATATAATGTTCACTTGTGCATTTGCTTTTGCGTTGATTAGTAATTGTAATTTTCTTATTGCTGAATAGGTGAAAATATACATGGGTGAAGGATGGTATTATGATTTCCATCACACACATTTTGATGCATATTCCCCACCAGATTTCTATGTGAGGGTAAGTGGATACAATCTTCTGGTCTCATTTTCTTCTCTTCATAAGTGACCATATCCAAAATATTTTTGTCTTATCGCCAAAAACCTCTTGTTCTGGTTCTGTCCATGGCATTATCCTCGTTGAGATTTATTGTAACCCAATGCTTTACCATGACACCGTGTTTGTCTTAGCTGTTACGTGTTCCCTGGATTTTTGCAGTGTGCTTCTGGTTCCATTTTGCTCAGTTCTTTTTGCCCCCCTCCTTCTTTTCCGAGAGCTATCTGAACCGGACTATGAAAATAATGGATAATCTAGTGCAATTCAACTTTATTTTGTGCAGGTTGGGATTGCTGGGGTCCCTGCAGATACTGGGATGAAGAAAACAAGGACTCTGGAGGACAATTGGATACCTGTTTGGGATGAGGAGTTTGAGTTTCCATTGACTGTTCCAGATCTAGCTCTGCTCCGGATTGAAGTTCATGAGTATGACATGTCAGAAAAGGATGACTTTGGTGGTCAAACATGCCTTCCTGTGCGGGAGTTGAGAGAAGGGATTCGAGCAGTCCCACTCCATGACCGCAAGGGAGAGAAATACAATTCTGTAAAGCTCCTTGTGCGTCTCGAATTTGTTTGATACCAATGGCAGTTCCATGCCAAGTATAAAACCACTGGGGCGATGTAAAAATCTGTGAAAGTCCATTTGTTGTTGTGAGCTGGTGTGATTATGTGATTTTTGTTGCCGTGTGAACATAATAACATCTGCCTGCTGCTTTCCATTGGCTGTTCGTTTTGATGTACTATAATCTTGTGAAATATGTGACAGCTAGCAAGTATTTTTGTAGTTGCCTCAAGACAATAAGATCGTTAAACTGTGATTTGGGCAACATTGAATTCGAAGACAGCCATCTTGTTTCTTGTCATCGGTTCCCATTGATGCTAAAAAAAAAAATTCCAAGTCAATCTTGTTTCCTATTTCCAGTTTGTTTTCCAAGTCGTTACCGATTTGACCATAAGTTTTCCCACTTCTTCAATAAAAGAATTGTTACAAGTGACAGCATGCATGGCTTTGTACCGGAGGCACAATGAGGTCTGCCCTAAACACATTAGAGATGAGATAGTCAATCAAATTTGCAATAAAATCAATAGGGAAGGATTTGAACTAAAGTAAGACTAAAATTTAGAAAGAGGTACCCAATAAGGGTCAGCCTAGCCCCAACAATAGTGTGGTGCAGTGTGATACTGTTTCCATCATACTTGTGTAAGGAAGCAGACACCAGATACTTCACAAAACAAATTAGGGCTTGTCACCAGAAATGAAACCCATTATGATAACCATACCTGTCCATTGGATCTGAGTTCTAGCCGTAGGGAAGCAAGCGGTCCAACAAACAGTCCAGTCCTGAGCCCAACATTCCAAACCTGGAACCTTTTTCACGTGAGTGACTTCATTACCCGCCCTCAATTTGTTCTTCCATCTCCAGCCAAATCAAACCCACCACCCCCGAAATCGGAAAATGTCCTCCGCCCTTGGCTACCACCATCACCACCACCTACAACAACAACAACAACAACAACAACAACAGAAACCCTTCTCCGACTCCGATTCCTACTCCGACTCCGACTCCGACTCCGACACCGCCTACAGCCAAAACCAACACTCCGCAGATCTCACAAACTCAATCTTCAAATCCTACTTCGAACACGCCAACCACCAATCCTTACAACCAACGCAACACGACCTAACCAAAATCAAATCCTTCCTAACCTCCTCCTCCTCCGGCGCTCTATCATGTCTCATCTGTCTCGAACGCATCAAAACCTCCGATCCGACCTGGTCTTGCACTTCTCTCTGCTACGCCGTTTTCCACCTTATCTGTATCCAATCCTGGGCTCGCCAAGCCTCCGATCTCTCCGCTCTTCGCGCCTCCACGCGCCTCCCTATCTCCTCTGATAAAGCCGCTGAATCCTCCACCTGGAATTGCCCTAAATGCCGCTCTGATTATTCTAGATCTAAAATCCCCAGAAATTACCTCTGTTTCTGTGGCAAAGTCGAAAATCCACCAAATGATCCTTGGATTTTACCCCATTCTTGCGGTGAAATCTGTAACCGTCAGTTGAAGAATAACTGCGGTCATTGCTGTTTGTTACTTTGCCATCCCGGTCCCTGCCCATCTTGCCCGAAACTTGTCAAAGCGACATGTTTTTGCGGCAAAACGACGGATGTTAAGCGTTGCGGTTACAAATTATTTTCTTGTAACGATATTTGTAATAAATCATTAGATTGCGGGATTCATAGCTGTAAACAAATTTGTCACGATGGACCCTGCCCGCCGTGTAATGCTCGCGGGGTTTATAAATGTTCATGTGGAAGGAAAGTTGAGGAGAGGGAGTGCTGTGAGAGAGAATTTAGATGTGAGAATCCCTGTGAGAAATTGTTAGCCTGCGGAAAACATGTGTGTGAGAGGGGGTGCCATTTTGGGGAGTGTGGAGATTGTCCTCTTCAAGGGAAGAGAGCATGTACATGCGGGAAGAGACTCTATGAAGGAATGGCTTGTGATATTGTTGTGCCGCTTTGTGGTGGTACCTGTGATAAAATGTTGAGTTGTGGTTTCCATAGGTGCCACGAGAGATGTCATCGAGGGCCTTGCATTGAGACTTGTCGAATTGTTGTCACCAAGTTGTGTAGGTGTGGGGGGATGAAGAAAGAGGTAAAAACTTCATTTTTGTCCCTTGCTTTATAATCCAATTTAGTGCTTTATCAATGATTACAGTTAAATTGTATTCAGTATTGCAATGGAGATACTGGATAATTGGATGTAATGTAATACGTATTCGTTCAGTCATTTGTGGTGAACTGAAAATTTTACTGTTATTTTTCCATTTATTCATTGTGCAAGTTCAAAATTGGGGAGATTTAACTGAATTTAGATTAGGTTCCTTGCTATCAAGATTTGGCGTGTGAGAGGAAGTGTCAAAGAATGAGAGATTGTGGACGACATGCTTGTAAACGTCGCTGCTGTGATGGGGACTGTCCGCCATGTGGAGAGGTGCAATTTGTAGTACCTGGTTGCTTAGTACACCTTTTTTTTTTTATTCTGAAATTCAATAAATGTTTGAAATTTCAGATTTGCGGCAAGAGGCTTCGGTGTAAGAATCACAAGTGTCCTGCCCCGTGTCATCGGTATGTTTGTCCTCATCTTGGTTCACTTGCATTTCTTATATACAAGAGGATGATTTAAAATAGAAAAGATGAGATGCAAAGTAGTTTTGCTATGCCACTGCATTTAAGAATTCTTCAAGCACAATTCATTAGTTTGAAATGTCTTCGATTGAGCTTCTGAAATCGTGGATCAGTCTCACAATATACTGTAAACTGTGGTATTGTTCCCAGTTAGCTAATGAGATGTTATGTTTTATGGATATTTCTGTATCTAGGCAATGACTTGATGGTTGGTTTTGTTCTTGTAGAGGTGCCTGTTCTCCTTGTCCTGTAATGTTTACAATTTCATGTGCTTGTGGAGAGACTCATTTTGAGGTAATTGTTTTGCTTAATGGATATCTTTTTTAATTTCTAATCAGGACTGGCATTTAGATTATCTGAATGCGCAATTTACAGGTCTCTGAATCAATCTATAGCAATTTATATTCTGGCAAAGTCATAAGCTTATATATAGAACCCTGTCTAGGAATTAACTTCTTTCTGTTTTAATATAACTAGAATAGAGCCTTGATAGATTATACAAACCCTTCGTATATTGAATTTCCTTTCCTTTTCTTGCTTCATTTAACCCTTTCAGTTTATTAATACTTAGCCAGTTGTGTTTAGCCCAACAGTACTCTCTGTTTCAAAGCTTAACCAGTTGTGTTTAGCCCAACAGTACTCTCTGTTTCAAAGCAATGGCAGCGAGTAGGACTTGGGCTCAATCCTTGCCTTCACCATTGTAAGAAACCAAAAGAAAATGCTAACACCTCCACATTAATCAGTATTTCATTATGGATTTTCCTTCAGGTTCCCTGTGGCACTGAGAAAGACCAAAAGCCTCCAAAATGTCGTAAATCATGTGGAATATCTCCTTTATGCCGACATGGATCAGATTCTAAGGTAAGAATAGGTGTGTATTTCCGGTTGATGCTGTGGTGGTGCTTTGTTTTATCGAAAACATGTGAAGTTGCTGTGGAGATTGAACAGCGAATGCTAATAGTGGCATCCTTTATACTTGGCTGTTCATTGGTCTAAATTTTGACTTCTCTTTAATAATTCTGTACATCTACTTGTAATTCTGATTTAAGAGAGACAGATGCTGTTGCTATTTCACGATCCTTAGCATGCTCTGCTGGAGTTTATTTAAGCAATTCTTATCTGTCATTTTGTCCAGCCACACAAATGCCATTATGGGGCATGCCCTCCTTGTCGATTGCTTTGTGATGAAGAATACCCATGCAGCCATAAGTGCAAATTAAGGTTCATGGAATTTCAAATTAGCGAATGTTTTCTCAAGATTTTCCTTTGGTTGGTAATTCATGAAATCATTCTATCCTTGTATTTTTTTTCTGTTGTGGTTCAGGTGCCACGGCCCCAGACCACCTCCTAATCCAGATTTCACATTGAGGCCAAAGAAAAAGAAACCAAATCATCAGAGTGAAAGTACACCAGGAACCCCATGCCCTCCTTGCCCTGAACTTGTTTGGAGGCCATGTCTTGGCCAGCACATTGGAGCAGAGAGAATGGTTTGTTTCAATTATCTAGTGACTCAATAAATTTTCTTCTTTTTTTCCTTTCTCTATGTTGGGTGGCTGACCTATTTTGGTTGCTCCTCATTTCAGATGGTCTGCTCAAACAGAACCCAATTTTCCTGTGAAAATCTGTGTGGGAGCCCTCTTTCTTGTGGCAATCATTATTGTACAAAAACTTGCCATGCACTGAAGAGCCAGTCTTCAACTTCATTGGTTCAACATAAAAGAAGTGAGTCTTGTGAAGAGTGTCATCTTCCTTGTGAAAAGGTGATAAATTATTGCGATGCCATTCTGTTGTTTTCCATTTGATTTTTCTTATTACCAATATTTTTTATTCATTTTAAATTTTTTCTTGTCCTGGGTTTAGAAGATGATGTAAACAGGGTGTAATTTTATTATTTGTTGGTGCACCAGAGCTGTTTCATCTTAGCATCATTGTATGTTTTTTGATGTTTTACCTCATTTGTTCAGGAACGGAAACCTGCTTGTCGACATTCTTGCCCTCTACCATGTCATCCTGGGGACTGCCCTCCTTGCAAAGTTCTTGTGAAACGATCTTGTTATTGTGGTTCTATGGTCCACGTTTTTGAGTGCATATATTACAATAACTTGTCAGAAAAGGAGCAAATGGCTGCTCGTTCATGTGGTGGATCTTGCCATAGGTAATAAATGGATTATGCACTTTTATCTTGTTAATATTTTCTGCAAAACTTTTTTTTTTTATGATTTTTATCCCTGGTTCAAGTCAAGGAACCTTTTATTTTGACTTTGCATATGATTTCTGTTGTTGATTGTGCGCTTCAGTTTGTTTTTGCTTTTCATTTTCTTTGTGAGAAGTCAAACCAAGACAAAGCTGTAAAGATAAGCGTTGCATGTGTGAGTGACCTGCATATTTTTTTACTGACACAGTTGCAATCTCTTGAATATTCTATGCTAAGTTTCATGATAATATGAACTCTATTCTGTCTCATGGCAGATGAAGAAATTGAATGCAAAAATGTGACGTGGACAGTGTTATCAAAGGTGAAAGGTGCTAAAAGGCGCCAAGCCCATAAAATGCCCGAGGCGCTAGGTTCACGCCTAGGCGCTCACCCGAATGAACAATGGCAATATGCTATAAATTAAAAAAAAATGTAATATTATATTATATTATATAAATCTAAAATATATATCTTTCTAGTTAAGATTAGATCATTAGAAAATCAAAAGAAAATATAAAATACCATAACATGGTCATATAAAGTTATATTTTTCACCTTTAAAACAAAATAAGATAATTTAAAGTAGTAAGTAGCCAAATAGATTAAAAAGCAAAATTAAATATCATCATCGATATTCATTAATCTTCAAAAACATCTTCATCCATGCTTTCCTCTCCTTCACCTGAACCCTCCATTTCCTCCATTTCATAATTATAATTGAAATCCTCATCTATCAAACCATACTGCACTTGTTCAGAAAAAAATAAAGTATTTCGTGTACATGTGTTGTTCTCCGACTCCCACTGTTGAAAATAGAAAGTGTGGTTGGTGTTTCTCTTCCAAGTGTCCTTCATTGTCTGTTTGTCTCCCTCTTTAATGATTTATTTTAATTTTTTTACCCTTATTTTTGTTTTTTTACAAAAATACCCCTAAGTTGTTTCTTGTGGTAAATTAAAAAATTAAAAAAATAGGTCAAAACATAAATCATTCAAAAAAAAAAAAAAGAAAAATCCAACAGAAAAGCAAGAACTTCAAGCAAGCACTAGCCTTTAGCGCCTTGCACCCACTCACAAGGTGCTAGCCTAGGCGGTGCCTCATTGAAATCCAATGCCTGAGGCTAATAAAGGCACCGGGGCCTCGCCTTGCCTTGCCTAGGCAAGAGCCTCAGCACCTCTTGACAACACTCATGCAGTTGTGAAGCGATAATATATAGTACTGACACTGCTGTTTATTTCTACTTGCTTGTGTGGAAGCTGCTGAAATTGAGTTTTCCTTCTGTTCCTTAATTGCTATATGATTGTATAGATTTACTTTGGAAACTTGTATGTTGTTGGATTTTGATAATGGTTCTACATGGGGATTTTTGGAGTAAATGATTTTGAGGATCCCTCAAGTGCTTTAGGCTGAAATCTGAAACCTTCAAGGTTTTGTATTTTTTAGAATAATCTTGATGGTCTTGGAACATATTATGATGATTTTTGGAGAAGTGAAAATGGCATGACCTCTGAATGGCTTGCTGCCTTGAATTGCTGTGAGAATCTTCAAAAATGATATGACGTGATTGATTAATGCAGGAAATTGCCTAATTGTACACATTTATGCCCCAAGACATGTCATCCAGGTCAATGCCCATCACCTGACAAGTGCGCCAAAAAGGTACTGACTTAAGTTATCTCATCATAAAAAATGATCAGTGAAAAGGATGTTTCGTTAATGCGTAAAACACCAATGTTATTTCAGCTACTAGTCATTAACTTGATTTGTCTTGCCAACTCTTTTGCAAGGTCACTGTTCGTTGTCAATGCCAAACCTTGAAAAAGGAGATGCCATGTCAAGAGGTTCAAGCAGCCTATCACAAAGCAGGTTCCGATCCCAAAGATATATCTAAAAGTCATTTTGGACTTGGAATTCTTCCTTGCAATTCTGGTTGCAAGAGTAAAGCACAGGTTGTGGATCAGGAATTGCATTTGCGTAAATCCAAAGACCTGGAGGTACTCTTTATTCCAACTAGAATCATGCAATTCATTCTTGGCAACTCTTTATGCTTGAGCTTATGGTTCCAGATAGTAACATTGATAGCTTTACAGATACAAATTTAAAATGTCAATCGATTTAATTGCTATCACAGTAAGCTTTAGCTTGGTCAACTAATGTGTGCCTTTAATAATAGCATCATTGTTTATGTTATCAGAATTCAAATGTAGAACCTTTTCTTACTTTGATTTCTATTACATGGTATCTTGGAAAATGCTCCTCTTCATAAACTAGTTGGCACCATTTTACCTTCTTATTACGTGTGGCATTTAAAGGACATGGCTTCACCTTTCTATTATGGAATGCCTAGTAAACCACCACCATGGATATATACAGTAACAGAAATGAACTCTGGTGCACAAGCACAAACTATTTTTTGGGGCATGATTCCCTCGACCTGAAATCTGATTGCATTTTATGATATTTATTGAAGGAGAAGGTTCCAGCCACTGAAATTCATCCACCGAAGCGCCGAAAACGGCGTGAACATTTACAAGAAACAAAGAAGACCTCACAACTGCAGGTATGTTACTCTTCTGAAGTAAGAACAGGTTTTGTTAACTACTACTTTGCTGTAATGAAGACTTGTTTTGAAGCAGAAAATTGCTGCCACCATGAAGTGGCTTCTTGTAATAGTCACCCTTATGGTGACTCTGGTGGCAGCTGCATATTTCGGTTACAAAGGTCTCATGTGGCTCTCCGATTGGATGAATGAAGTTGAAGAGCAGCAAAGACACAGAAGAAGACATCCGCGAATCTAACCATTGGCAACGCTGTCAATTGAGAGTCTTGATCGAGTTACATTGCTTGAACTCTGATAGGCCTTTACTGGTTTTACCGAATTTTTTTTTCTTATAATAAAATAATTGTTGTCTAGGAAACTTGCTGGGGATTTTGTTTTCGTTTGGTAGTCTTCTGCCTGACATACCAAAGCGGTGGGCATCACCTGATTTGGGCAGACAACGTGATTTTTTAGGCGTGTATTTGGGATGTGGATGCAGGAATGGAAATGACCGTCAAATATCACTTTGATTAACGTAGCAAGACATGATTCTGATATGACTGTATGAACTTGATGAGATGGTCTGTATATGATTTGTCCAGATTAGACCGATTACATGGACTGAATGATTTAATTGATGTTGATGCAAATCATTTTCTATTCGGTACGTACATCCAAGAAAAAAGAACATCTTAGCATCCTCCAAACAAATTGAAGAATCTGCCATAATGCCATTAGGCCTTCTCGTGTTTTTCCAAGAAGTTGGGTCGCTCTAGGGCTTGCTTTGGACTCTATTTACCATGAGGACACGTGGAGAAGTCTCACTGGCTTTCTATGTCGTGGAACCAACACGTGTCTGATCTGCTATCTTTTTTCTTTCTTTCAGTCTTTCTTTCCTCCAATGACAGACCCATCCAGGTAAATCGTCCGTAAGTGCATGAAATCAACAGAAGTTGGGCCTGAATTCCGGTCAATAGCAGCTATAGCATATTGAATATGGTATGATTGGATCAGCCCAGAAGACTAAAGTATTGGTTGAAAGGTAGAAAAGGGAGCTCCGAGCGCAAGCACGAGAGTGGGGATAAGAGAGAAAAGTTTGTGACATGATCATATCAAATCCTCCTCCCTTGTGTTTTCAGTAGGTAGAATCAGGGCGAGCTCTGGTAAACCCTAACGGATCTCAAAAATTAATTGCAAAATAAATTAGAGAACGGTCAGGGCACGGCAATTTCAAGTGGTGATTGACACAAGCTACAAGCATTGATGAGCGTGGGCGAATGGTCATGAGGTGCTGGAGTCATATGCATCATAGGCACATGCATGTGACTTGTTTGCATCTCATGCTTGCCACCTCAAGGAACTGTTAATGCATCCATCCCTTTGGCCTGTAGTCGTTTCCCGTGAGCCGTGACAAATGGTTATCTGTCTGCCAGTACCAGACATTGTATTGGTCTGATCATAGAGCTAAACGTTGTTTACACAAAGAAAACACATGTTGTAGTTAGGAGGCCGTGCATAAATTACGGCAAAGCTTGATCTCGTTGTATTGATTTCTCTCAATTTATATGTCCTCTTACTGCAAAATGATTTATTACAATAAATAAATTAATAGTTATAGATACTATAAAAACATCTAAACCTTTAGGACTGCACATTGTCAAGCAACGCTATGCTAAAACATATGAATGCACGTAAGAAGGTCGCAAATGTATGCGAGGAAGTGGTTAACCGGCCACCACCGATAAGAACCCACCTCTGCCCCCACAACATTTAGTCTCACTATTATATACTCCCTTGAGGCATTAAATTCGAGAGGCACCGCAATACTGTTCATTGGATTTTGTTTCTTTTGTTTTTCTTTAACCATCAAGAACAGATCCTTGCCCTTGCCGCGTTTTTCAACGAGTTTTTCTCTTAAAAAAACCATCAAGCATGCATCCTCAGCATGACTTTTATGGAAATTATACCTTATTTTCAAACTAAATCTCTTTGATTCATATTTTAAATAAGCCATTTATATTGCATTTATAAAAAATCATTTCCTGCAATCATTAGTCAAATTCAAATTATAAAATGAAAAAAAAAGGAGCAAGCTATTGAAATACCCTTTTAATTATAATATATGTTTTCTCAATATATAGTAATTTTTTTTTATAAATAATCAATCAATTTTAACTTTTAGTTTGACCATATTCTGTAACACACTCTTAGGTACGTTGGTTTTTTTTTTTTTTTACATGCATTTATATGATAGCCTCCTTGTTAATCGACTTAAATGCACTTCCAAGGATGTGTAAAAAGAAACAGATAGATATTTCTAACGAGAAAATTAAAAGATTTACAGATGAATATATTATAGAACTTGAATAATCTAAAAGTTAATATCGATTGATTTTCTTATATTCAAAGATTAAGATATAATGGATAAAATATACAGAATATAAGATTACACTGATATGTTTTTCTAAGGGAAAATATTTATCAACCAAGCAGGATCGTGGATTTTTATTATTCGTAAAGTAGTATATTATGCGTATTTTGGTCCACACACGTGTCAAGGGAATAATAATTCATTACCACCCAAATCAAAGCCCCCCCTATTGACTCCTTTTTGTGAGTTGAATTTTCAAAGTCAAATTCATGCAGCACTACCAAACGTCTATGTGCCCATATGTCTAGAAATGGGACCGCAATTCCTTCTTTCTTCGCGCCCTTTTCAGGGTTGGACCCATTCCGGAAACTGCTTTCAAAGGAGTTCCGATCAGGACTCGGTCTCTAACTTTGTGAAGGGTTCAAGTAAACAATGAAAAGCAGCATCACCGTGTATTTTGGTGCCCTCGTGCAACCCCATAAAGCCTAGTTCTTTTAACTTTATGTCCTTTCCTAGCATCACATCAGAAATTGAAAGTTTTTCTGAGGATGGAGGATCAATCAATCCAATTTGTCAACAGGAAAACTGGGCCAAGTCCTTCACGCATAGCATACGATATTAGTAAAGTAATGAGGATCGAGAAAAGGAAAAGAAGCAAATGGGGTGCTTGTGTCTAAACAATTTAAACTGTAGAAAGGAAAAGGAACATTCCCCGTAACGTAAATCATGTAATCATTGTCCTTGCTGTCAGTGCTCACAAAATCCTACACTACAGCTCGATGTTAGATAAATACTCCTAACTCATCTAAAATTGAAAAATGAAAAAAAAAAAGGAAGAAGAAAGGGAATTCCTAATTCTTTACAATAGCCCAAATGTTGTACCCAATTAAATTGTCCAAAAAAATGATAGTTCTTTTTTCTTTCTTTCTGGGTTTGAAAATTGAAATTTCAATCTGAAATAATTGATATTGTACCACTTGAGATGCTGCCATGGCTACCATCACAGAGTGACAGAGCTCGCTCCAAATTACCAACAATGTCAGTCATAGTTGGCCTATCTTTCCCTTCCAAATTCACACAATGCATTGCTGTGTATCCTACCAGCTCCACTGCTTCTGCTTCATTAAGCTCCGGCGGACCTACCCTGGGATCCAAGATCTTACCCAATTCATTAACCATAATCTTAGGCACTGCAAAATCAACTATACTTGTTGGTGTGCCTCCGTTATCATCACCCTTGAATATGGCTCTCTTTCCTGTCAAGAGTTCTAATAATACCACACCAAGGCCATAGACGTCACTCTTCGCAGTTAATACATTTAGACCATAGTACTCAGGATCAATGTACCCAACTGTCCCTGCTGCCTTTGTTGGTCTGCAATTGTAATTCTCTTCTGATCCAGGACCCATCAATGATAATCCAAAATCAGAAACTCTTGCTGTCCAATTCGCATCCAGCAATATGTTAGATGACTTGATGTCTCTGTGAATTATTGATGGGACTGCATAGTTGTGAAGATATTCAATTCCTCTAGCAGCATCAAGTGCAATCTTGATCCTCATTTTCCATGAATTTATCACACTACTAATCTTTTCAATGTTGTTCTTGTCATGTAAATGGTCATAAAGAGCTCCATTCTTCATGTAATCATAAACTAGAAGTCTCTCATCTCCATCCTCACAATACCCGACAAGCCTTACTAGATGTTTGTGGTGAAGCCTCGACAAGAATGCCAATTCTGAATCAAAGGCACTCTCTTTCTCTTGAAACTTCTTCATCTTCTGCCCTGTTTCCCCTCTCTTAATCGCCACTTCACGGCCATCTCTCAATTTACCTCTATAAACAACACCAAAGCTCCCTGCACCAATCTTGTTCTCTAGTGAGAAATTGTTGGTGACAGCAGCAAGTTCAGCAAGACTAAACTCCTCAGCTCTATCAGCATGCTTTGATGACGTCCCACTCCTCTGTCGTCTCATCGCCCTCGAGCTCTGGCGCCTTATCGTTGATGATCTCGAAATTAGACCGCTATTGTTTGAAGTCATGCCACCATTGGACCCATCTCTAGTAATTGTGGGCTGAACTGAATTATGCACTTTCTTCTTACCAAAACAAACCCCGGTCCACAAACAGTAAATAATCGTGCAAATCCCTGCAAAGCCCCCGACTGATCCAACAATAGCAAACACCAATAACCCAGTTGTCAATTCCTTGGACGGAGATGACTTAGGCACTATCGATGGGGGCGGTGCTAATGGCAATGGCGGCGGAGCCAATGGTGTTGGCATCGAAGCATTGAACCCGCAAGGCTTGCAAATATTCCCTGAACCAGAACACAATGTCTCAGATAGTGGATACAAACCACATTCACTACAAGAAGATTGCACACATGGCCCTGGTAAAACCTCACCCAATGGAAGCTGAGTCCCTGAACCATTAGGCCACCCTGGTCCCCAACACATAACTGAAAAATTCAACGAAACCAATCCACAAGTAAAATTAGACCCGGAAACAATAGACTCAAAGAAAACACCTTGAATCTCATTCACATTATATTCACCATCACCTCCCCAACAAACAACTGATCCATTATTCTTTCGAATCGCGCAACTATGGTTATCCCCAAGAGCCAGCTGTGAATATTCCAATACATTATTTGAAGGAACATTCAATTGACCTAAACTCTCATCCCCTCTGCACACCAAAAGCCCACTAGAATTCACACCACAAGCATGCAAACCACCCACCTCAAGACTCAACATTTCCATGTCTCCGAAACCACGCTCAATCTCTCTTGCAATTGTATCCTTACCCCAACACTTGATTCTATTACTTTCCATTAAAATCCCACAAGAGAAGCCAAACCCACTTGAAATTGACTTATATTTATCACCATCACTTGGTGATTGATTACTTATATTACCATCTCCTCTCCAACACCTAACAGTTCCTGTTTTATTGACACTTAATGTATCATTAACAACCGCACACACTTGATCGTCACCAACAGAAAGATTTTGTAAGAAGACAGTGTTGTTAATATAGACTCTTTGAGAATCAAAAGGCAAATTCCTTGTGTCCCAGCATAAAAAAGCGTAGCCCCCGGAACGTAGGCCGCAGAAGAAGGTGGAACCGCCGGAGATGGAGGAAAAGGAGACGTTAGGTTGGACAGTGATGATTCCTTCCATAGGGGTTCGTCTGTAGCAGGTGATGCTTTGGGTTGGCTGGGAACTCACGAGGCCACAGACGGTGGAGGTGGCGGAGATGATGGCGAGGGTGGAGCCGGAACCCAAGGCATGTGTTAAAGATGGAGATGATAAAATAAAGGAGAGGAGTGTGAGGGTGGTAACGAAGAGGGTGACGGAGGAGAAGGGTAGTTTCGTCATGTAAAGGAGTGGAGATGTTTGGTGACGGTGGAGGAGGTGGGTTTTTGGTGATGGGTTTGCTTCATTGGTCTAGTAGGTCAAGAGAGAAAAGAGAATCCTGAAGAGAGAGAGGGAAGAGAAATTTTGAGCTACTGTATGTTTATCAGATTCTTTTTTGAATTTAAGGAGAAGGATAGGTTTAGAGAGGAAGGGAGGGGGTTTTAGTTCTGTCTTCCGTGCAGGTTACACAAGTCTTTCCGGTCTCTCTCCTCTTCTCTTCTTTTAAGATGTGTTTGGAAGGTTGGTTTTTTAAGGGAAAATGAGAATTTTTGGAAGGAAATTTTCAAGATTTGATTTAATATGTACCACGTGGGCTTCGTTGCTATAACTTAATTTTTAGGAAGGAAATTGAAGACAAGTTTGGGAAAAAAACATGTATGGTGAGTTTATGGGATGGTTTTTGCTATGGAAATTCACCAAATTCGGACTGAATTAGAAGAGCCTTTCTTTTTCTATTTTCAAAACGAAAGAGTTGGAAAAAATTGCCCTCAAACTATAAAATTCTAAATGAAAATAACAAGTTAAAATGGTTTGTATTTATTATCAATTTCTTTTGTTTTTTTTTTTAATAAATATCTCAATATTATTTAAAGTGACCAGGTTTTGGTTTAATTAGTTAGTAGACATGTTATTTCCTTGTAAATCTAGACCCAACTTCAAATCCCACTTCAACATCAAGTATGAATATACGTTTTTTTCGTTTTTTTATAATATAATTGTTGGGAATTGTTATGCTTTTAACTTGATTGATGAGATGAAGTAAATTTTTTATATTACGTGCACAAACTAACTGTAATAAATATTCAATGATCAGATAAAATAGAAAGGCTTTTTTCATCGAAAGATAAGGTAAAAAGATTGGAAAACGTTCAGTATCCTGCAACTTCCCAACATTTTCTAATATGAAATCAAATTGCAAGATAATTATGAAGCCGCATTTTAGTTTTTTTATGCAAATTAGGTCAAAATCCCGTAGTTTCCCAGCAATTGAAGCCACATCTATGGTCTGTTTTTCGGCCATTAAATGAATTTACCAGGCTCTTTCTTCTCAAGGAAACACAAAAGCACCTCCATGATCCCATCATTATTGCCGCAAGAACCAACATACGAGCGAAACAAGCACGCCCCCCGTAGTTTTTGGTGGCATACTCGGTGTAGGTGAACTGCAATTTGCCATCCTTGACGACCCAAAAAATGGTTACAACTTGCACGCGGCTAGAGAGTGAAGCACATGCACCATGCCCAGTTGAATTTTATTTTTTTTTTATTTTTAAAAAAAAAAACAGAAGAAGAGAAAAGAATCACGGAGGCAATGCAGAGGCAAGTTTTTAATTGAACAGGTAGCGATTCTTGACTACAAAAATATATGTTATATGGAAATTGTATTACAGTTAAAAGGGTATACGACGGATGATCCCAGTATTTTTGTTTAAAAGGTTGACTGTCGGAAAGAAATATCGGTAATTTTATACTCAAGATTTAACGTAATCTAACTGGGTCGAACAGCACGAATTTTACGGCTGACTGCTTCATTTGAAGCGTGAGAGATAGAGGAGGAGAGAAAATGAAAGCAGAGGAAGAGAGATGGGTGTGGGTTTTTGTCCTGTGGTCAATTTTTAGCTTGCTTTTAGGTTTCTTTTTTTCTTTTTATTGAAGGATCGAACACGTCTGATAGAGACTCGTGAGAAAAAGAGATGGGAGCCTCGTTTTGAGAAAGCATCCATCTTTTGCCCAATTCATAATTTAAATGCTGTCTCGACAGTATCCATGTATCTTCTACCAAATTCTTGACATGTTCAACGCAGTTTATGGATTAGTTCGCTGATAACAACTTCATCTTGACATGTTGATTCTACTTTTTAAAAAGGGGATGTCTGTTTCATGCAACTAAACAAACAGATTACAAATGCAACGTACGTAAAAATGAAGATTCAAGCGATGACTGGGGCAAATTTGAACGACTGAATATTACTCAACTTTTTTTCTTTTTCTTTTTTGAGTTAGTCGTGTTATGTATAGGGTACGGAGAGGTAAGTACTCCTGAATTACTGGAGCTGTTTCTTGATAATTTTTTAAATACCTTCCCTTGTTCAGACAACGAATTGAAATGCTTGTAGCAATAGATAAACCAAAAAAACCTTAAATAATCACAAATCATCTCTCTCTAATTAGCAATATTGTTGTCTCTTAATATTTGCTGATATAAAAAGGAAATGATTCAGTTCAGTTAATTACGTTTCCTTGTGGCGCTTGATCAAGTATTATTGTCCGTCCCTTTCATGATCTGCCCTTCTCCATTTCAGAATATCAATTAAGGATTTGTTTTCCTCTTTCTACTTTACTTTGATAAAGTTACACACAGATTCCAACGTAAACTAATTTTTTATTATTTTTTAAAGGATTTTTTATTTAAAAATATATTAAAATAATATTTTTTTATTCTGTAAAATTTATTTTTAATATTAAAATATAAAAAAATGATATTAAAAAAATTAAAAATTATTTTAAAAAAAACACACACACACGAGGCAATATGGATCCACAGTACAGATAGATAAACTGAAAGTCCAATTGCAAAATCTTTTCCCTTACAATAAACACACACACAGACACGATTCTCATGTTATATTTTTACTCCATCAAAAGCTTGCTGGGTAGAAGAAGAAACCCGAAATCTCCTATTGAATATTTTATGATTTCTTGGATAGAAGGCACTGTGGATTCAAATTATATTCCGATGTATCAGGAAAATGATAAATCTGTAGGATAGCACTGTAATCATTTCATAGATTCTGGATTCAAGTTCTAAAATAACTATGCGGTGATTGAATGTGGGCAAGCTATTTTCCCAGTTCCCAATAAATAGAAATCGCACAAGTATAACTTCAGCTCATTTGTCACGAACCAGCTCACTCTCTGCATATATAATGATCTTATAAAAATACAACAAGTACTTGATGAATTATTATACAAAAAACAAATCTGATGCAATTGGATGCACAGTTGCTAATTAGCCTGGCCCGTGCTCCCTACTTCCATAGAAAATACGGAAATTGGACTTTGATGATAATATGGAGCTACAGTGCTGGCTCCGATTAAGGGAATCTGAAGAACAGCTCATATTAATAAAAACATGTCAACAACTTGATGCTTGTTCTGTGAACTAGGAAGATGACCCCAGGGCCTAATTTATGTAATATACACAAGAATAGATTAGGTAAAGACACAGAGTCAAACCGGTCTGCAAAAGAGTACATATAAAGAAATTCATCATGGCCAAGTAGTTAATGAGTGTAATCATATCTGCTACACGAGAGAACAGCATGACTAATATACTAATGTAACATTGCAAGCAAAGAACGACTTTTTCAAGGTAAAGCATCCTTTACAATCAAATCTTAATTATTTCCAGGATGTAATAATTGGTCTTTACAATTTTGTAATTCTGTCTTTCTTACAATTAGCACCACTTATCGAGTTTGCCTTCTGTAGTGGATGGCATTTAGCCGTTCACATGCAAGATACTCCATTGTATATCTGTATCATCATTGCTCGAGAATGACTTGTTTTCTCTCTTTTTTGTAGTTGGAAAATGACTTTCTTCTTTTCTATTAATTCCCGCCTGTTAGGCCCGGGAAGTTTGTCCTTTCATAATTTTGTCAACCTGATGCACAGAGATTTCTATTAGGAATTTCTTGCTTCTTTTTTATTTTTATTTATTTATTTTAGGTTTGATATGTGTTCTTCCTCCCCACGGCACCCTTGTATTTAATAACAGCAGCCAACCCATGTTTGAGGTCATAAAACAGGAAATACCCTTTTAACCACCTTATCTGGTATACTTAATCTGATTCTAAAACATGACAGATTCAAGCAAGGAAGCTAGCATCGCTGCCTAAACTCCAGGTCCTCTCAATTCACCAATTTAAGCAATTATATACACAATTTTTCAGCAAGTATGCTATGGCCTTGAAAGGAAACACATTATCTGTTACAGAACAGAGAATATTCAATCATAAAATATATACGTGTGGGAAAGAAAAGGTGGAAAGACGGTCACCCTTGAGATTGAAAAGTGGCTGCTTTCTGTCACCGTATACATGTACATGTAGGAGTTTTAGGTTGTCTTTGCTACTCCGTATATAAACTTTAGGAACATGCAAGCCTGTGAAAGGGGTCAAGTTCCTAACATCATGTCGGAGTGCTACTCCATATATAAACTTTAGGAACATGCAAACCCTAATCATCGACTTGGCAAAGCTACCGCCGCCCATGTGCCCATGCAGGGTATTACTTCTATGCTGTGTTATTACACTGCCGGACAATTTCTAGTGGCACACAATATCTCACTCAATCAAACCTGGCGAAGGGGAAATGGCACAAGTTCGTACTGGAAGGCCATTAAAGAACTGTAGTAATAGTCTAGGACTGCTGGAGTACTACGACGCAAACTTTAGGCAAGAAATTCTTCTACCAAATTGGCCCCCAAAAAAACCCCACGGCTGGGAGGCAACTACATACACCAGGCCACAAGGTGCCAAAAAAGGAGCTGGAGGGGATAACCATGCTTCTTGACAATCTGAGACTCTGAAAGGGTTGGTCCACAGCAAGTAGGATAAGGTTAGGAAAATGGGAGCATCTTGACGAAAGTTAAAAAAGAGGGCTACAATATAGCATTATCAACAGAATTAGTTTGGTCAGTGCAGTTAATGTGTGGACATCAAACAGGACCGGTCTTTGACTCTTTTGATTTTTTCATTCAAGATATGTTCAGCAATTTAATTTCTTCAAAGCTCATCTTAACTATCCTCGGAGTATTAACAGCAATAATCCACGTGAAATGGAACGTTCAAGCGGTAAATACTCCTCAAGAAACCAGCTGCACTGCCACAGAGACTAATGAGGAACTACAAACCTTCATTAATGAGGTGCAGATTTACAAAAGTCTGAAAGATACATAAACAAATCATGCAGACTGCAAGGTGCGAACATATAAAAAAAGTTACAACAAGAATGAGAGTGTAATGTTGTACCTATTTGAAAACTAAAAGCAGCAGATAAATCCCATTCCTGAAGCTGTGTTACTTCAGCTTCCATCAATGCATTGATGCTATACAAAAAGCCATCGCTCCTACAATGAGATGCTGCCTTTGAATGAAATAACTGTGGATAGTACAAAGGAGGGCCGCTTTCATTGCAGATGATCTTTTATCCAGCTACGTCCAACCAGAAGCAGGGATTCCCTGCTTTTGAAACCATTCAGGCATGTGGAATCTTTCATGGAGTACAGGTCTCACATCTTTCTGCTGAGAGAGTTGCTTGAGGAGTGGAAGAAGTACATCCAGAAGCTGAACAGCCCATAAAAATGGATGGGGAAGCAAATGAACAAACAAGATTGGGGGATAACTACGAATTTTAAGTAATTTTAGACCTTTCTACCTGTGTATCATGCGGTTGTCCTGCAGAAAATGGAACGCATGGAATTCCATTTAGTGGTTGCAACAAGAAACTGAATGGATTGTTGTCAACAATAACAATCCGGCATGGATCCTTTGATATGCAGGAGAGATCTTTCACATGCTCCCGATACTCCCTGTATAGTGTTCATATACAGCTTGAGTGGTTTGACAAACTAAAAAGGTAAATCTTAAGCATAAGAATACAAGAGAAGTTAATTCCTTCATTTAGAACTCAATCAACTATACAGAGCATCTGCATTTGATTAACTTAATCACCCACAGCATCATATTGTTTCATTATCAGGAATTCACGTGTTAATCATCAAAACTTTCACACCCACTCAAAACTAGAAAGATGGGTTCAAACCACTTAAAGTGTGGCATAAAGCACTTATGAAGAATTGGAACATATTACTGAAACCAAGCAAATCCATTACAATTAATAAAAAAAAGGAAGTGAATTCAAGATCCAACCAACCAATAGCCCCAGAATTAGTCAGGATGGCAGGATGTGTCCTCGGAAGCAAAGCATGAAATTAATTTCCACAAAATAATTAAAACCTTATTTATTTTGAATGCAGATAAAATTTCTAACATGGTATTTATAACAATTATAGCTTATTTGAGGTATATTAGATTTATCTTGTAAGAACTTAAAAGAAATTTTCTAGAATTTACTTTACCATTAACCACTGACAGATATTACAGACGATTCCGTAAATTTTCTACTTAACATGAAACCATAGTAACTTGAAACTTGAGTTGACATGCAAAAGGTAAATTTTGCACGATCATAACAAGATGTATAGAGAAACTCTAATATACACAACTGGCAGCAAAAAAAAAATATTCCTAAAGACTAAAAGTTTTAACCGTTTCCAATAAAATCACTACAGAAATAAGTAATAGTCATAACTCATATCCAATTCAAAAACAGATGTGTGCATACTTCATTGTAGAATACTGTTAACTGGTGTATGCTTGTATATTCAGCAAACTAGAAGGACAAGAACACAGGTTCAACTTGTCCTTGTGAGAGGCCTTTTCATCTAAAGAAGTAAATATCCTAAATTTTGAACAACTGGTATGCTGTCAGCAATTACAAATTCAAGGAAGAAAGGAATTAAGGTGGGAAAAACCAGAAAAATATGAGCACAGCAACTTGTGCTTACGTGCTAGATGTTGAAGGCCGATAAAGACGTAGACTAAATCGATTTTCTGTATCTATTCTGTCGACAAGTGGTCTGGCATAACCTGCAAACATTCAGAAGTTTTATATCTAACTTACTAAGAGATTATCAATAAAGAGGGAAGAGATAATAGCCAAAACAGAGAGTGTAAAAGCCAAATGAACAGTGAAGTAATGATCAAACCTTCAAGTCCAGCGGTAAATAGCACAAGCTCTGCAAATTCACTAAGTTGTTTTAGGAATTCATCTAACCCTGGACGCTCAAAGACCGTGACATAATTGATCTTAGGTTTCCCTTCGCATTCCTTCAAATCCCAACACACTCAAGTCAAAATAGTATATCTTATATAGATATTGCATGATAATTTTACTTAAAATGATTTTCAAATAAGAACCTTGTCTGAAGATACGCAATCCAGATCAAACCACTTCAACCCAGCTTCTGTTGCTTGATTGCGCAGAGCAGCTGGCAAACTAGATGTCTCATAAGCACATACTAAAGTTTCATCCAAGTCAAGAACCACCTGCAGTAAATATCTGGGTATTTTAAAATTCTAACATGGTTTCATAAAAGTTTTGGGAAAGTAACACATGTTAGAAAAGTATTAGGAAAATAGCATAGTTTGAACACAACCGTTGTTGAGAAGAGAGAAGAGTGGTTGAACACAATTGTCATTGAGAATAACGGTTGTTCTAAAAACCACGTCCCTCTCAATTCATTAACCACAATTGTTATTGAGAATAAGGGTTGTTATTGAGAATAACATCATTTTAACTTTAGCGAACAATGCTATTTTTCAAAAAAAATCCTAAATATTTCGGAGTCAGTGTCATGTTGAATAATTATTTTTAAAGAAGCAGCAAAAGAGAAGAAAGAGAAAAACCCTGCTAACACCTTTCCCACAATGACTTCACAGATTAGAAAGTTAAATACCTAAGACCAGCAACACACATCAATGCATTGCCCTCAGAATTCTAAACCCTCTCGGCACACTAGCACATGAAAAATCAATAGTAAGATTTCACAGCAGTGCTGTATTTATTCCATAGACTTTAATTACCTAGCTCACATTCCAAGAGACAAATTTAAACAGATATCAAAGCCTATAAACCCAGAAAAGGGTAGAGCTGTTAGAACTTCGAATGCTGAAGATTTAAAGGGTGGTGTAAAAAGAAGAAAAACATAAATAAATATAACAAATGTAACCCACGTATGATATACAAATACAAGAAGGTAAATGCAAACACTTATGAACACGAAACCATATCATACACAACGGGAAAACTGAGCAAGATGCTAATAATCATCTCGTCAAATGGAACATAAGACGCGAAAATAAGCTAAAGCATCTATATACGCACACCTTACTATATCACATAAAAATTAAACAAAGTTTCTAGATTTAGCTCATAAACATAATTTCTCAAATAGTTAAATCTACACCAACATGCAACACTGTTCTAAATAGTAGTAACAGGTCATAAAGCTAAAACTAGAATTTCCCAATCTATTACTGTCACCTAATTCAAGTAACTAACCAACACCTTAATTTAGCCTCAAACTCTCCATGTCTATCTAAATCATAAAATAGAACCTAGCTAACCAAAAAAACTAACAAACTCGTCAAAAAATAACTCCTTTTTTTTTTTGCATAAATCAGAACACAGACGGAGCCACTTTTAAAAGCAGCTATCGCAAACATAACAGCGGTAAAAAGATAATAATAAAATAACAGTAGAATCATGAACCCATGGGATTCAATATCATGATACCTTGAGTTTCTGGATAGGTTCGTTAGCGGAAACGGCGTCGGTGCCAGCGGAGATCTCGACGGTCGCGGGAGGAGGATCGGTGGTATCAGGCAACTCGACGAGAGGCAAAGGTTTGAAAGGGTGAGAAGAAGAGAGAGTTTGGGGTCCAACAGCTCTAAGGATCCGTAGAAAGATATGGAAGAAGAAAGCTAGCCAGTCCCATAGTGTCCTCCATAATTGTATTGAACGCGGTGAGTAAACCACCTCGGGCTGAGTCAACTCAGCCATTGATGATCAGTAGCTTGTTCGATTTTACAAGTAATTTAAAATCTGTTTTTCTTGGTGGAGGTGATAGTCTAAGCTGTTAAGAGAGCCAATCAAATTTTTTTTCCTCGCTGTGTGTGTTTGTTTTATTCTATTATTCTATAATTCCGTGCTTTTATTATGGTGATGGTGATG
>Ga0325414_1000911_pt1 | contig 26799 bp, 11 predicted proteins | sample PopdelMetagenome_8_FD_206183 | JGI IMG/M metagenome (GOLD analysis project Ga0325414, IMG submission 206183) | Populus deltoides microbial communities from Bellville, Georgia, United States - Leaf-PdKOR-R3 | ecosystem: Host-associated > Plants > Phyllosphere > Phylloplane/Leaf | place: USA... | reverse complement strand
CTTCACACTTCCCTCTAAGATCAATTTTTCCTTCTCTACAAGCGCACTTAAAATCTTTAAACTCCTTGTAGGCTCCTTAATGTATCAAACCCTCTCTCTAATTACTTAACACTCTTTCTATTTTACACTTTTTTTCAAGCAATTTCCATGAAAAATGATAAAAGCTCTCTTTTCACATTTTCTTCTCTTGACCGGTTGCACACTCTCTCTCTTTCCTTTTTTTTTTCATTGCTGGAAGCTTATAAAAAGGGTTATATTGGGCAAGTTTTCAATATGGTCCATAAAGAAATTTCTAGACACTCATTTGTGCTATTTGTTTTTTTATCTGAAAAAATATCTTATCATAGTCCATAAATTCTGAAACTTTAACCTAAGTTAAAATAATATTTTATAAGACTGCGTATTAATTTGATGACCAGATTGAAAGTTACGTACTACAACGTAAAATTAGTCGGTTTGTAATTTTTCGTAAAAATTCAATTTTTATATTTCATACTTGTACAAATCATATCAATTAATTTACTCAATTATCGATAATATTTTTCTTTATCTCAAATATATATATATATATATATATATATATATATATATATATATATATTACAAAGTTTTACATTCAACGTATATCTTTTTTAACATAGTATTTTAGAGTGTGTTTGGTATTGCGAGTAGATATTGTAGTTATGGTTTGAAAAAAAGTTGTTTTATTAAAAGTACTTTTAGTTGAGGTTGGTTTGAAAAAATAGATGTTTGGTTAAAACTGTGATTGAAATTGAGGTTGAAGAAAAAAGTAGTTTAATGTATTTGGTTAAGAATGCTTTTAAAATTAAGGTTATAAAATAATTTTAAAAAATATATATTAATATTGATGATTTTTAATTTAAATATTGTGGATTTAACTATTGCTATTACATCATGAAATAAATCATACTTCATATGAAATATTTTTTATTATTCCATGAAACCATCTATAATTCCATTACGTATGAAATACATCCGACAAGAACTATAGTTTTCATAATTTTTTTAGCGTGTAATAAAATTAGATAAAATATTATCAGGTATAAAATTCACTCTAACTTATTTTAAAAAAATGTTAAAAAAATTAACACACTAAAAAAAAAAGATTCACGCAGTGCAAGTGAACAGTGCAAGAGAATTGCAGTGTTCACTATTTTTAAGTGAACAGTGCAATTCTCTTGCACTGTTCACATAAACAGTGTACCACTATACATTGTTTATGTTAATTGCACTGTTCATTGAACAATGCAATTAACATCAACAGTGCAAGAAAAGCAAGGAATCCTTGCTTTTCTTTAATTGCGTTTATAACGCAAAAACAAGTGGGACCCATGAACAGTATATTACTTTTCCTTTAATCAAATGGCTGCAAACTGCGTTTTAATTAAAATGCAACCGCGTAGTCAAACGAGCTCTTAGTCAATTGGTTTGTTTTCTATTTACAATATATCTTACACTTTTTTTCCAAGTAATTTCCATGAAAAATGATAAAAACCCTCTTTTCACATTTTCTTCTCTTGGCCGGTTGCACACTCTTTCTTTTTCCTTTTTTTTTCATTGCAGGCAACTTATAAAGAGGGTTGTATTGGGCAAGTTTTCAATTTGGTCCCTAGAGAAATTTCTAGACACTCATTTGTGCTATTTGTTTTTTTTATCTTAAAAAATATCTTCTCATACTCCATAAATTCTGAAACTTTAACCTAAGTGAAAATAATATTTTATAAGACTTAGCACATTAATCTGATGACCAGATTGAAAGTTACGTGCTACAACGTAAAATTAATTGGTTTGTAATTTTTCGTCAAAATTTAATTTTTTATATTTCATACTTGTACAATTCATATCAACTAATTTATTCAAATATCGAGACCATTTTTTTTATCTCAAATATATATATATATATATATATATATATATTACCAAGGTTTACATTCAGCGTATATCTTTTTTAACATAGTGTCTTTTTTTTTAGGTTTCAATGTTGTTGTTGAGGTAGTTTATAGGTTTTCCCATTCAATTATATGTGATCTTTGCCTTTATTTTAGGTAGGGGGTTTGTTTGTTCTACTTTTGCTTCCTTTTATATTTTTTGTTTTTCATGTTCTATGTCAGCTTTGTTGTGCTTTAGATTAACCATTTCCATTTCATTATTAAATTAATATTCGAGTTTATTTTTTTTACGTGCATATAGGATGTTTCATTTTCACCTTGTTATTTTGTTTTTGCTCCCTTTATTTTCTCTTTCAATATATCTTTGTTCCTTTTCTTTCATACCTTATTGTATCCTTTTCTATCCATTTTCCTTTTGTTTGGATTTTTTAAAAGGGAGGTGTTGTAGAATAGGTATTAATTTTTAGTTTACCATGGTGCGTTAGTTGTTGTTGTTGTTATTATTATTATTATTATTATTATTATTATTATTATTATTTTATCATAGTTCTTCTTGCATACTTTTCTTTATTGTTTTGTTCCCCCTAAATGTTGCTTTTCCCTCACCGTATCTTTTTTACCTAACAAATCCAATATATATGAGTTAATTTTTTTTTCTTAAAATAAATATAAATATTTTTCTTATAGATATGCATTGTTGTTAAACTTAAATCGAATAATACTTTTGAAAAAAAACACGGGTGGGTAAATGGCTAATTATATAATACCAAAAGATACTAACATTATTTTTTTCACCAGGTAACATACTAATTTTACATATTATTAATTAATAATTATTTTATTATTATGATAAGTTCACGATCATAAAGTAAAGTTATAGATTTTATTATTTTATAAGATTTGTAGTATAATATTTTAATAATAATTATATACTAACTAAGAATCAAATTGTCTTTATACTATGTCAACGCTACTTAGTCCATCTTTATACTATTATTTTGGTTTGTTGTGTCCCTCAACTATGTTTATAGCTTAATATGTCATTTGACTAAGAGTGTGCTTGGTATTGTGGTTGTGGCTTGATAAAAGTAATTTTAAAAAATCACTTTTACTTGTCTTACTTTAGGTGAAATATGTTTTTTGTTAAAATTGTGGTTGGAATTATTGTTTGACCAAACATGTCACAATATGTTTGGTTAAAATTGTGGTTGGAATTATTGTAGTACTTAAAATGACCAAAAACAACAAATGTATTTCTTATTTTTAAAATAGAAAAATTAACAAATAGAAAAACAATAATCGAGGAAAAAAAACATTGGTTTTATTGTCCCATCAAACATGTTGCAATGCCATCACAAACATAATCCATACGCGACGCCCTTTGGTTTTCAAGTGTTTGTGAACGTGGAACTACATCGGTTAAAATATCATCTAGAACAAAATTGAGATGATGATCAAACTCATTAAATACAACATTTTGGATCGACTTCCTTCTTATGTAATTATGTATTGTCATTGATGCCACAACAATCTACACTTGTGTTTTGTAATGAAACACTGACATGTTCTGCAAAATTCTGCTTTTTTTTTTTCAAACTACAAAAGTATGTTTTATTACATATTGTATCAAAGAATGGACACGATTTAATAATTCTTCTCGACTTTTCGGTTGGCATTGTTGATAAAATTTTGAAAGATGATATAACTCACCTCTATATAGCCCTAAATATCCGTACTCATTTGGATATCCAGAATCGACAACATAATACTTCCCTGCAATAACATAATGTTTTATTATAACTTAATTCCTATTATAGACCAAAGGAAAAAACTTATTCAAATTTTATAACATTTAGATTGTTTTTTTCTGAATACCTTCTTGTGGCTTTGAAAATTCAATATTTGGATTGTATCGTGTGCGCTATCTTCCCACCCAGCCCAAACAAATATAATTTGCATGTCAAAGCTACATGTCGCCATTACATTTTGAGTTCGTACCTCTTTTATGCAAATAAATGGTATTTGAATTTCTACAATAAATTCTATAAAATGAACAACAATAAAAAATAATTATTTCAAATGCTGAAGTTCGTAATTCAAAAGTGGTTAACGATATTCATGTATATAACTACATTAATATTACATTGAAATATGACAAATATGTTAGATTCATTGCAATTTCTTATGGTGTGCTTGAAAATTCTATGTCTTGTGGTATTATTTCCACTACTAGCAAACACATAAATCTTAGAACTTTATTAAAAAATATACTAACAATTTCATTGGAATGTTAAAATCTCTCATTAACTTTCCTATTTGAAGCACCTAATGCTAATGTATAATGAAACATGTTGTCCTTTTCAATTACATTCATCCTCTTTAATGGTTTTAATTCATATTGGGTTTCTAAATCAAAGCAAATACTTTGAAATGTCGTTGAATCTATCCTAAACATGTTAACACAATGTATCCAAAGTCAATGCAAGATTTGGTTCAAACATCACATTCATGTGTTGTAAGAAACCATACATGGTTTTTTTTATAATATAATTATTATAAAACATAGCAAAAGCTCCAGTTATGTACAATACTAGTTTATGATGATCATAGTCTCTCAGCTAAAATGACTCACCTTCCTCATTAGCATCGTTTTCATTGTCTTCGTCGTCGTCGTCATCTATGTTGTTACCATCACATTACCACTATTGTTACCAATACCACTATCACTTTTGTTACCCAGCACTAGAGGAAACATTCTACAACATGATTCATAATATTTTCATGATTCCCATCAAATAGATCATCAAACCAATGCACATCCATATCTACAACGAAAACAAATTAGTTTAGTGGAATTTCACTCTTATTTTATCAGTATTTAGCCTTAAAATTAATTTATTCATTTTAATAAAAATATATTGTAATAGATATAAAGTAATTGCTTAATCATTTCATTTGTGTTTATTAACATATTTAAAAAATGTAAGTACTTCTACTTCTATAACATTTATATAACAAAGATATGAGGATTGTTCCTAACCTCAAGGTTTAATGTTTGATGTTTTTCAAACCTTATTTTCAGCCATGTGAATTTCATGTCCTTACTTTCCATTGCTACCCACATTTCTCTTCTACTTCTAACTAAGAAAAATTCAGTAGAAAACAGATTTAACTCGCTGCCACATATAACATCTTGTATAAAGTGAACTTCATAACCTCTTCTATGTTGCACCCTTTCTTATCCCTAGAAATGGATGTGCAATCACTCTAACTAGACACGTTATCCACCAATTGATCTAGACATGAAAAAAGTTGGGCTCTTATTCATGAACCTCTATTTTTTACTCACTCTTATGCGTTGTTTGTTGAGTGGCTTTTTTGTTCCAACTACTACTACAGTTGTTACTACTATTCATAACATTAATATCATCTATCATGTTGATAACATCCTTGACAAAATTTGGAAAATTATGCTCCTCTAAATCTTTACTTCCTTTCTCGATATTCAAATCCTTGTTATCATTATTCCTCAATCCATCATCTCCCTCATCATCATCAGCCATAATTCCTTGATATAAAGCCCATGCAAATTGTCCGATTGCAACAATGTTTGTAAACATAATATCATATTTATTACACAATGTTGATTCAATACTAAAATGCCTAAGCTTTTTGGCTCCTCTTATTTCCTACAACAAATAAAATAATTGTTATTAATGAATCAAAATGAATAAAAGAAAAGCACAAACCATCTTAATGTAATTACAAAGTAGTAAGAAAAAACTAACTTAGATTTTGTATTTCCACCACTCATCAGTTGCTAAAATTGTTCTTAATTCAAAACTTCAACCAACTCCAGTTTCAGAGATTAATTTCTTCCATATCCTCCAATCTTTTTTTATTTCATCTCATTTATTCTTCAATTGTGCTTTTGTGAATGCATGTTTAGTCTGCTCTTCGAAACTACTTATAATGAATTTACATCCATCTTTATTAAAATGTGTGTTTGGTCTCATGCCTTTCTCAATTACCTTGATACAAATATCGCATAAAATGTGTAACATGTTTTATCTTGACCTTGAGAATCTTCTATATTCTTAGTTACAATATGATATTTCAAAAGAACTGATTAAATGGTTAACATATTAGCTACAAAGTAATCATTAACAATAAGCATATTCAAATCAAGTGAAACAAATTTAAGGACAATAATGTTTAAATTGAGTTGTGTTTTGGAAAGATAATAAGAAAAAAAAATGTAATATGCATGGCAAATTGTGAAACAAAGTAGTGTAAGACATCAATGTTGCTATAAAAAAAATTAAAAAATAGAAAAGTGGCACATCACATTCATAAAAATAGTGGAATATCATCTGAAATTGCCATCAAATAAAAATAATAATATAATACATTTGAAGAATGATGAAGATTACACAATAAACCTGTAGCAAATGAAACACAAAAAACAAGCATAACAAAATATATAATAAAAGAAGCATGATAGAAACAACAACTTTTATTATACCAAATCCGATAATATTAAGAAACAACCTTGTAACATAATGAGTTGGCATTTTATAGACAATCAATGATAAATATAAAAGACATTATCCAGACATTATCAAATTGAGACATTGACACCGCACAACAATGGCATATGATATGAATTTTAACAACTTGTTGTTTGCATAAGTCATTGGAACTTGAATTAAAAAATAAATAGTAATGAAAATTGGAAATAATCAAATAAATTATCTTGAACTTCTATCAGATCTCATCTAGTCTAGTTGAACTAACAAATGCAAAATATACCCAAAATTGATGTCAAAGATTTATACATAATTAATATCTCACTGACACAAAAACAAAAATAAACACAAAAGAGTTGAATAGGCGAGGAGTTAGAGGAAAAGAACACTAAATTGCATCACATACTTCATTTCATAGTTCATCTTGTTATTAGCCAGTTTTCATGTTCAATTGTCCAAGTTGAACCATAAGCATACTATTACTTTAGATTTATTCAAATCAATTCCTCTAAACATTGTTGTCAATCTATGTATAATGTTTATGGTCGGAAAGAGAACCAAAAAATTAATATTTATTAGGTGACATGAACAAAATTAGTATTAAATTGAAAATAAAATAAAACGAGTCTGTATTTTGTAAACAATCAATGATAAACATCAAGTAATGTAATCATTAATCAACACAGCATAATTGATTTCAGTCTGCATTGAGTTTTGAATGAGGGATTTTGGAGGAAATTTTGGATTACCCATCTTGCAATCCCCGATGTATTGAAATTGATTTCATGATCTGGGCTTTCTTCTTCTTAATGAACCACGAGAGTTATAGGCAACAACTTTCATTCCCGCAAGACAACAAAAAGTAGTGACTCAACAAAATAATGAAGAAGATATTGATTTTGCATGATAAGCATTTGCATAAGATTTGACATGCATACGCTACCTAGCTTATCAAGATCTATTAAAGTAAATCACAGAGGTGCGTTAACACAGTAAAGAAGAAGATGAAAAGGCAAGCAGATCTGGTGGATGGATTTCAAAGATCTTACTGTTATTTTTGTTGATTGTTTTTTTTTTCTTTATGTACAGATTTGTTTTTAGAGAAAAATAAATTGTCACCTAAGAATGTTCATATGAAAAACATATGAGAAACAATGTCAAAAGGTGTGGAGGACCAAAGTTGATCGAAGGAAAGAAAGATGAAGGAGATGATAATTGAGAATATGATGGGGTTATTTTAGTCACTAGCTACAATTTATTTTCTTCAAAAGATATCGGTGGAGAGACAACTATGGTTTTAAATCAGCTCTAAAAACATGTATGACCTACTTCTTATGAACCTGTGGTTGGACTACAACAATCACAGAGTTCCACTTTCTAAAAGTGTGGTTTAAAGTTTAACCAAACAATATTTTTTTGAAATCACATAGTAATTTATTGTTTTTCCTAAATGCATCAACTACCACAAAACAAACACCCTTTAAGTAAACAACAAACCATGGTTAGTTTAGGACACATGGTATGCTTGTAATGTGATACATGTTATGTCACACCATGATAAAAATGGGACTCGACGAAACAAAGGGAAAGTATGGAAAACTAGAGTCTTCACCTAATAATTAAAGAAAACCATGAATTCTAAATTATTCATTAGTTTTAGAGATTTGAATAAGGAGTTGGTTATGCTTAAGGGAAGATAAACATCACACTTACTGTATCTTTTTAAACGAAAGGTTATCTAAGCTATGTGTTTTCTCCTATATTAATCCAACATATTCCATAAATTATCTAATATACTTCTAAACATATTCATAACTTATTTTAGTTTATTTCTTATTATTTGTGAAAAATCCAACATCGATCCCTAAAAATAAAAGACTCGTCACTTTTGCCAACAATAAAAGGATTTATAATGCAATGAATTAGGTTTGAAGTTAAATAAATGAGAAAAAGCCTCTCGAACAACCTCATGTACGACCATGGAAATATGAAAAGTAGCTACATTCAAAAAGCCAAATTTTATTAAAAACTAGTTAAAGGGTGAAAGGAAGAAAAATTGAAATGACGCAATGCAAGCCAAAGATATTGAAGGACTAAAGCGTGGCCATGAGAAGAAAAAAACATTGAACCAAAGAAACGATGACCTTGCATAAAAAACAAAAAAGTAACTTTAATTTATTAGAACTTCAATGTTAATCCCTTAGGTGGTGTTTGATATGTTAGACATAGATGGATTGAACAAGATAATTTTTTTTAAAAAGGTGTTTGGTGCACCTTTAGACAATATAAAAATCATTTTTTGTTATGTCCAATACTATTTTAGTGGAGAATGTTTTGTCTCACTAGAAGGGGAAGGACAAGTTTGTCTAATTCTCTGCATAATAATTGTTATTTATAAAATTAACTATACTACCCTTGATATAAAACCATTGTTTTTTTTTAATAATCAAAACGAGAAAAGAAGTTAAAAAAAGCATCAACAAGTTTTTGACGGGTTTTACCTGGATCGCGGGTAAACTAAAGTTTTTTATAGGTCAAGTCAGGTCAATCTTTACTCTATTTTTTTTTCTTAAACTCAAACCTCTGTTATTGACCTATCAACTTGATTGATGAGTGGAGGTTCGACTTAAAGGTTGACTAAGTACAAGACTCGAATCACTGGTTTGGAGGGTCAGCCTAGGTCACAGGTTGAAAGGGTCACCCCAAGTTTGCCCAGGTCAATATAAGGATTACAGTGATTATTATCATAGTTTTAAAATCTGACTTAGCCATTGACCCAAGACAAAGTCTGGGTCACGTGTCAGGTTGATCATTGACCTAGGTCAACTTAAGAACAAAAATTGTTATTATCGTAGTTTTAAAACCTAATCGAGAGTCAACCCAGGGCAAAACCCAAGTTACAGGTCGAGAGGGTTAACCCAAATTGAGTCGAGTCAACATAAGAATAAAAATGTTATTATCATAGTTTAAAAATATGACTTGGGGATCAACCCTAGTTATTGGTCGAGAGGGTTAACCCAAGTTGTTTTGTGTCAATGTAAAGATAAAAGTGGTTATTATTGTAGTTTTAAAATCCGACTAGGGATTGATCTGAGGCAAAGCCTGGGTCACTAGTAGGGAGGGTCAACTTAGGTTGACTCAAGTCAAGATAAAGATAAAAATGGTTATTATCATAGTTTTAAAACACGACTTAAGAGTTGGCTCGAGGGCAAGGCCCGAGTCACGGGTTAGTAGAGTTAACTCAGGTTTATTCGGGTCAAGATAAGGATAAAAATGGTTATTGTTATAGTTTTAAAACCTAACTTGAAAGTTGAACTGGGGAAAGGCCCGACTCACAAGTCGAGATGGTTAACTCGTGTTGACTCAAATTCTTTTAAGAAAAGAATCAAAACAACCTCATTTTGACCTAAAAATTAAAATAAAAATCAATGAACTTTTTACCCGTGTTTTATCCCTGGTCAAATAAGTTGTAGGTCAACCCGGGTTTTTGACCAGTTTTGGTCTGATCAATCCTCTTTTTTTTTCCCTTAAACCTGGACTAATCTAGGCCCTGAGTTTATTAGGTACTAGGTCGACGTGTCAAGCCAGTCTGAGTTTTATAACTACGATTACTATAATATTATTAATTTTAATATTCAATATAAATAAAAATAAAAATAAATAATATCTAATTATTTTTTAAAATATATAATTTGATAATAATAATAATAATAATAATAATATATTAAGGGGAAAATAGATTTTTATATATTTTACCTTGACCTTATATTTTTTTAATATCATTTTTAAATTTTGATTTAGAAAACAATATTTATTATAATCTACACTTCAAACATTAGACAAGACATAAGTATTATTATTATTATTATTATTATTATTATTATTAATGTATGTTGTTCTATCTTGTCCATTGTATAATAAACACAAAATAAAACAAATTATTCAGTCTAGTCTAATACACACCAAACACAAGACATAACAAGTATTTATTTAGTCCAGTTCAATCTCGTAATTCAATCAATACCGTCCAGCATATCAAATATTATCTTATTTTTATTTTTTACCCAACTACTATTTATCAATATATTTAATTAGAGAAAAAAAAAACAAATACATGCACACCTCTAAACCCCCAAATGAGCAAGAGTGATAGGGAGAAAAGAACGTTTGGAAATAATAATAACCAAAGGCAACATCGCAACAACTTGATGAACAAAGAGGAAAAAAATAAAACCCCACAGTTAGACGAGCATAAAGTTTTGAGATGGTCTACAGGCTAGCAGTCTGCTGGCTAGCCGGCTAGAGTTGCGAGATTCTCCATGCTCGTACGCAAAGAGACAGGCGTCATGAACACACCCAAGATCTTTTTAGCTTTTGCCTTACACAACACGGTGAAGGGGAACAAATCCACCACTTCTCTACTTATTTTTTCCTGCTTTCCAACTTACATGATTTTTTCTCGCGGTTGAAAAATATTTTGTAAAAAAAATTAATTTTTTCATGTTTTCAAATATTTTAATATAATAATATTAAAAATACATTCAAAAAAAATAAAAAAAACATTACTTCAACATATTTCTAAATAAAAACACTCGAAGAAAACAATAGATAAGGAGCATTTACGAAACGATAATGATGGACGACTTTAGGGGGACCGTTCAGCACAGCAACGTTGACGTTGAGCAAAGGCAAAGCAAAGAACAATTTAGTAAACATTGTGGGGCCCTCGATGACAAGAAAATTATCAATTCTCCCACCCACCCATTTTGACTTTGCCATCTTGATTTCTCATCACACTAGTGTGTCGTTCAGGCTTCGAGCCCTTCTAGAACCATCCCTCTTCTTTCCTGGCTCAATCTATCTAATCTTATTTTTTATTTTTTATTTTCTATTTTAAATTAAATTTTTATATATTTTTAAATCATTTTAATGTATAAAATAAAAAATATTTTAAAAAATAATTACTACCATATTTATATTCATTGTAGATATTTTAGATGGGATTAGATTTTACAGGAAGTTGCATGTCAGAGAGAGAACGCACGTGATGGACAAAACAAATCTGGCCGTGGCTATAATAATAATGCAAAGCCAACAAAGGAGAAGTTGCATTCGAAACTCCCTCTCGCTGGCTGGCTGGCTGGCTGATCTAATAAAATTATAGGTGTGGACGTCTCCGTGTGTAAATGGCCGTCCCAACTGGAAACTGCCTACCTCTTTCTTATGGTCAACCGTCCCAAACACGACATGTTCGTCCACTTATTTAGCTGTTGTTTGACTGTGTGCTTTACTTTTCTTTATAATAATCCAACTATGATGTAAGAAAAAGTAGCACGTACGCATCCAGAAGGCAGAAACCAGAACCCGAAGCATAAAGCAAGCATTTTTTTTTAAAAAAAAAATTCAGAGGGAGCAGAACCCCCCACTACCTAGCTTTCTTTTACATCGATTGAAATCTAATACCAAATCCACCATCTTGATCCCTTCCTCTTTCACATTTTAAATAATCATCAGATGAGTTCAAAGCTGTTCGAGAGTGGGGGAAAAGGAGGGCTGCAAGAATCCCATAATTTACAGGCAAATGAACAAATGAACTGACCCACTAATCTCCTTCGAGAAAAAAGCCGAGTTGATCATCTGATTGATTCCACAGTTAGCTAGCCACTGCTGATCATACCATTTAGAAGTGCTGTTTGTTGGCACTTCTTTCGTTGGCTTGTTGTTGGTAGGGATCATCTAGTTAAGAGGATTCTAAGATGAGATTGGATGTCTCTGCAACTGAGATAGTGTGGTTGTGCTCTCCTTCATAGGTAACTACTAGCATTGATGGATCATCTAAAGCTCTCTCCACGTGCTTACGAGCTGGACATCCTCTTACGCTGCTGCACTTGTAGTAACCTCTGTCGAACAAATTAAAAACCCAAAAAGAAATATATATTCTCATCAGCACGACACCTCTGCAAACTGAGTATTGTAAAAGCATATTTATATTATCTGGCCTCTGCCCAAGAATCTAAACTTCAATATGCGAGTCAATTATATTCTTAATGTAGGCATTGATTCACTCAGATTTTGTGTGGATTGTAGGAAATCATTGGTTAGAGACAACTATTATTTGGAGACTCAAGCATAGCATAGATAGAACTAGAAAAACTTAAAACAAGCATGTGAAAAAGAAAGAAGCATACCTTGGATGTGGAGACCCTTTAATGGGCTTTTGACCGTACTTTCTCCATGAGTAATCATCAGGTGGAATATCAGACATCTTCAAACTGATTGCTGGAACCCTCACCACTCTTTTCGATCTCATCTTTCTGCTATGCAAAATACATATATCCAACAACTGAATACAAATCCAGGATAAATAACTCTAAAAATCGAGACAGATGAATCATAATCAGGAAAGAGACAGTTATATATATATATGTACCTTTTCTTGGAGCAATGGCAGCGACCAGGAGAGCCACACTTGCCAGCAGAATCCAGATTTTCAGAGCTACACTTTCTTTTCAAAGAAGATGTAGATAAAGGAGGCTTTCCAGCTGAAGAAACCTGAGAAACGTTTGTAAACTGAAAAGCTGATGAAGATGATGGCTGTTTGCTATCAGTATCACCAGTCAATGAAGACACAAAAGAGTTCCCAGCTGAGGAATAAGAGAAATTTATAGTAGTTGTTGCCGAATCTTTCCTCTCCATCACCCCATTATTTGGCACAAGAATAGGATAATGATTTTGGTTAAGAACTGGAGGAGGAATCTGCTGGATTGGTGTGGCATAATAAACCTTAGTGTTAGCTTCAGGAACTTGATAACTTAGTTCTTGTCTCTGGTTAATTGGAGGAGTAGAAACAGGAGCTCTTCTAAACCGAGCATGACCAGTTCTGTTACGACCCAGAAGAGAAATGACTTTCTTGAACTTAGAAACGGCCGCATCGGCAACAGCCTTGCAGTCTATTTCCATATCCATGGAAGTTCTTGAGGTAGAAGTTGAAGATTGATGAAGATTTTGTTGATTTTTCTGTGACAATAATCTAATTAGCTTGTTAACACTCTCGAGCCCTGAAGCCGCTTCTTGGACTGCGTTTTCTTCCATTTTACTAGTTATTGCAAAACCATCGTTCCTGTAACCCATCACGAGCTCTACAGCCATGATCACTGAAACCACACCATCGAACAGAGAGAAAGAGAAGAAAGGCAAAGTTTTGTGAAAAGAAAATGCGAGGTGCTTGGGCCGTAGATAAAGGTTGAAAAAATTATGAGGGATCTATGCAGTCTGGTCAAAATTATTGACCTCGGCTTTCGAAATTATAGAGGGGACACAAATTTTCTTTCTTGGTTTTCTTTTCTTTTCTCCTCTCTCTCTCTCTCTCTCTCTCTCTCTTACTCCCGCAACGGTCCTTTAGAGGGCGGTAAGCATACGAGCGTCCCCCCCCCCCCCCCTTTTTTTTTAGCTTTTCTTCAAACCCAATGAAAAATATGTTAGGTAAAATTTAAAAAATTGTTTGGTCAAAAATGAAAACCTATGTAATGAAGCTGTTGAATTTTAAGTATGTTATAATATAAAATCTCCATATATTATCAATAACTCTTTTACAATCATAAAATCCCAGAAAAAAAATAATAACTTTATCAAATAAATATTTTTTTCTTTTAAATTATTTTTTTTATTAACGTGGATATCCGAGTCAGCTTGAGTACATCTAGACTAATTCCATGAACCTTAAAGTTAACAACCATATAAACCTCTAATAACCATCATATTAGTAATCATAGGGCTCGAACATGACCTTTTAAATAATCTTACTACAAAGCAAAGTCTTCTTTATTTGTCAAAAAATACTTTTTTTAAAAAAAAATATTTTCCTAACATTTCTATACCTAACTTTATTTTAGAAAATTAGTCAACATAATTTATTAAAAATTAAGCTCTAAAAAAAGGAAAGTGTTTCCATTTGCATGAGAACTTTTTACATGAAAGATTAAAAACTTACACTTGCATGACACTTCATTCTTGTTATATAAATAAATATTAATAAAATAATAAAATACTTCAAAATATATAATATTATTAGAAACTAATAAATTAATATATGTGTGTCTAGTGGTGTAAAATATATTAATTAGGATGATGAAGAATTTTTGTATCATTACTAACTTGTCCAATTCAATCTTTTAAAAATCCTACATCCAGAAGCTGAAGTTAAAAGTGGATCTTTAATCATCCCATCTGAAAGTCTAGTTAGTCTTTTTTTATTATTATTTAAAAGGGTATTATATTTCTTATTTCTTTTCTTATATGTATTTTTGTACACCTATATTTTTTTTACCTAACTATTTTTCTATTTTTTATTTCCTAATTATATCTCGAATGTTCATTTTTAAGGATATTATAGTCCTATTATTAGAAAGGGAAAAAACATATCACTTTTTTTTTCGAAAATGATGCAATGTTATTGGCAATTTATATATTTTTGTATTTATTTTTTATTTTTATATATATGAAATAAGTGTTAAGAGTGTATGCTTCAATGTTTATAACTCATATGCTTGTTGTGGCTTTTCTAAGTGAAAAAGAGAAAATTCTTCTCATTTTTCTCATTTTCCATAATAATTGTGTTTTTGAATTTTCCTTTGGCCAACATTTATAGCCTCATAATTTATTCATCATTTCATCATTTTACTTTTTAAATATGTTTATTTTCTCACTTTCATTAAATGAGCGATTCTCAAAAAAGTCATTTTAGTTTGAAGGATATGGACCTTGATCACTCTGCCTTTAGCTTTCTTCTTCTCCTTTCATTCATTCGGGCGATAATGATCTAGACTTTTGACAAATACCTATAGATCACAAGCTTTCCATTTTTTTTAACAATTTCTTTATTTGGGGTTCATAGATGAGAAGTTTAAAATTATATTGATATTCTACTATTTTTTCTAACTATCCTTCCTTTACCTTTGATCGCTTAGATGATCATATTAAAACTTTTTCTATTGATGAATCCCTTATCATTTCTTACAAGCATGTCATTTTTATTTATGTCTATAACGTTTTAGTTAGGCATATTTCTATTTTTTGATTGTCTTTGATTGATAAGATGATCTAATTCTTAAAAACTTATTTTAAAGATGATGTTTTCTCTCTTTATAAGAAGACTTTGGATGATAGGGCTTTGTTTCCTCCTCTATCCCATAGTAATATGATTTTTAAATGAGTATGAATCGATTCCCACTTTATTAGCCCTAAAGCTTTGGCTTTTTTTTTTGTGTAATTTTATTTTGTCACCATCTTAACCATCCATACTCCCTTCACTTAATACATCATTTCTATCATCTTATTAGTTTTAGAAATTGTTTTAGCTTTTATTATTTCTAGGCTAAAAAGATAAAGGTCAATTTACTCCAAGGAAGATTCTCAACTTCTTTAATTTTTGGAAAATCCACATTTTTATTAATCAACTAGATGTAGAGTGTCTTTTACCTTTAATTTGAAGATCCCTAAATATAAAAAAAAATTAATAAAAAAAACTATCCTCACATTGATTGAAAATTAAGTTATAAAGTTGATTAAGATTAGGAGAATGTTGTTTTTTTTTTTATAGCTAATGTATATTTGATATAATTTGATGTTTTTTCAAAAACACTCCTTTCATCTTTTCCTATTAACCATATAGTACAAATCCTATTATATTTTATTCTTTCATTTTTCTTTTATTTGCTTTGATCATTTCTTTATTTTTTGTTTGCACCTTATTGTTTGTGTTCTATTAATTCTAATTCTAGACATATTTTAGATTATATAAATATGAGGTTTGATCCTATTGTCTTCACTATGGATGTTATGGATACGGATCATGATCCTAATGATCATACAATCCTGGCTAACCATATTCTTATGGCTACCAACAGAAATCATTTAAAAAACAAAGCTTAAAAGGCATGTAGCAAATAAAAAATCCAATGGTTGACACATGCTAGTGCTTTGTTTTTCTCTCTCATTAATAGGATAAAGAAGTAAAGGAAGCTTTCTTCCTTTCATGGGACTTACTAATCAATTACATGATTATCAAACATAAAACCACTATAATGTTTTTATTGAATGCCTTTATGCCATGCAATTGAGTCATGATACAGTGTCAAACATAATTTAACCTGAGCACTAACACTATCAAATTTCTTACTTTGGTAAGCATTTTCCTCTTCTTGTTTTTATTGCTACTATTTATTTATTGTTTAATTTATTGATCTAGTTTTCTTATAGGACACTAAATGTTTGTAATATGCACAAGCATCAAGCCTTTTTGGAAGAACAATCTTATACTCTCAACTATTAGGTGGCATCCTTACAAAAATTAGTTGGAAAAAAAAGGATATTATTGTTTGGACTTAGAAGTTGGCTTGGAAAGTTCAAAGTCTTCAATCAATCATTACAAATTCCAAGCACAAGATTACAAGAAAAAAATTATCTAATTTGAAAAATGATCAAATTAGGTTCATAGCGAAAATCATTAAACATAAGACTACTTGACATAAGTAAATGAATTTTTTTAAGAAAAAGATGACCAAGTTTTCTAGTGAGGGCATGATTTGGCTTCTTCACCAAGTATTCAATCTTTGCCATTCAAAATTCCCCATCTAAGACTTGTCTTCCTTGTTTTAAGCCTTACCTCTTATTCTAACATTAATTTTTATACCCTTCTTCCCTTACTAGGGCTATAACTTGAGAGTAATCAATCACGCTAATGAAAGTGATGAGAACATCATAGATGATATGAAGGATTTGACAATTCATGATCCTTTTTTCAAGATTGGCTAATCAATGTAAAAATAAAGGAGATGATGGAGAGAAAAAAACCTCTTATTCGTAGTAGCAGGAGGTAGGTGAAGGGTGAAGATAACATAGTTGATGCCTTATTATCATCATTTTAATGTAATGTTTTACTCTTGTCATAACTTATACTAGAACTTTTATATATTTGTATTTATAAATATGTCTTGCTTTAATGACTTACTTTATATTGTTTGCTAATATAGTTTTTTTTTTGTCATTTATATGTGCGGATGAATTTTCTAATGGTTGTTTTTTTTTTACCATCTATTGGAAATGAAAATCATCATATATAGGAATAACATTCAATAAAAGTTGTATTGTTAGCTAAGAATGTCATTTAGTGATAATCAAATAAGTTATTCCTAGAGATAATATTTAGAGTAGACCGAATGTTAGGGCACCATCTAATAAGAATCAGATCGATAGTCAATGATATCACTTAGTGAAGACCGAATTAGTTGTTTATAATATCATTTGACAAGGATCAAATTGATGGTCAATAATATCATTCGATGAAGAATAAATTGATGGCTAATGATACTTTATGGTAAAGATCAAAGTGACAAGTAGTAACAACATTGTTTATTATGAAAGATTTATCTATGAAATAACTTTTTTATTATATTTTTATATTTCATTCACTTTCATATACACAAATACATTGCATAACATCTACTAATAGTACTACTACAAGCTTTGTAAGTTTTATAATTAGAAAAGTATTACTTTTAAAAAATATTCTACCTAGTTCTTCATTGCTTCAAATTTGGTTTTCAATTCATTCAATATTTCTTTATTATTAGCTAGCTTCAACTCATTTATTTACCCAAGGATGTGAGATGAACTTTAGTTAAAGATCTATTTTTCATTTGCTGTAGAATCTTTAAAATTATAATTATTAAATCATCTCCTATTAACAACTAACAAATACAAAGGGCACTTAAAATATGCATATTATGTTCTTCTTCACAAACTCTTTTGTCTTCTTTTCTATAATTTTACCTACAACCTTATTCTATACCCTTTTAGTAAAATAAACAATCACTATCATTATAAACTTTTTTTTTCAAAAGCCTCAATACATTTATCCCTTATTATGAAAAGTGATATAGTACTTTTAGATTTTTTAGCTCCTATACAGGATTGTGATGTAAATTTCTAAACTTTTAGCTTATTGAACACTTTCTTACCTTTTCCAAACAATATTTAACCATGGTTAGCTAGTAAAAACCTCATCTAATAATTTTCTTCACCAAATTTAGTTTGCTAAATGATTACCACAAATACTCTTATACACCTTACTCATGGTATAATTTACTTATTTTCTGGTTAAACAATGCATCAATGATCGAGTAACTAATAACTTATACACTAATATGTTATCTTGAGTGAAAGCTTTTTAACATGTTTTGTATCCTTTTTATCTAGGATTTTATTTTTTAGGTAGTTGTTAATGAGATCAATCTAGCTTGATCCTTATTGAATTTCTACTGTCAACCTTCCTTTTATGCTCAAGAACAAAACTCGTTCTACCATTTTGGGTTTTTGAAAGTTGATATTCAGTGCTGCCATTAACTTTTATGCAACTGTTTATAATTTTTTTATTTTAAGATTTATTTTATACTAAAAAACTTTTAGTTCTTCATCATATCTTCAAATTTCATCAAATAAATGTTTCATTCAACTTATTATTCATTACCAACTATGATTGATTTATTAAGATCCTAAATACTCCATTCCACTAAAATCATAAGACTTGTAAGTAACATCTTATATTATGCTTTATTATTTAATGTTTTGAGTCCAAATCATAGCTCATATTATATCGGGAAAAATTTCTACTTAACTGAAATAATTTCAACTCCACTAGTTATGTGACTTGATGACATATTTATAAAACTCCCTAATGTTTGGCATTCATTTATGTTATGAACTCTACTAGTGTCTACACCTTTATAATAGCTCACGGCTTATAATGTATATGGATCTCATTCAATTCTATAAACTACTTTACAATGCACTTGGCTACATCTAATTTTTATAGAGTTTCTTTAAATGGATAATTGGTCAACATATGTATGATATGCACTTGAAAATAGAGCTTTAGTTTTCTTAATGTTATCAAGAGTTCTAACACATTATTCGGTCAGTATATCTTTTTGTTTAGGTCTCATTATCATCTCACTAACCTAATAAACTAGATTTTTATTCTCTAATACCTTTTCAAACCAATACCACATTAATAACTTTAGTAGTCATTGCCAAATAAATGTATAAAACTTCATTTATTACTAGCCACTCCAACATATATGGTTTTTCTAAGTATCACTTCATCTTTTCAAACAACTTTTGGTATTTTTTAAACCATTTAAATTTCATAACCTTTCTTAATAATTTGGAAAATGGCAAAAATCAATTGGCTAACTTGGTCATGACATTGTTATACTATTTGTTAACCTTTAGACCCCATCCCTTGTTCTCGTGGCTGCATCTTGTGTATTACTTTAATTTTTTTAAGGTTGACCTCTATCTTTTACCAGGTAGACATAAAACCCAAAACTTTTCCCAACTCCATATTGAATGCTTATTTTTTTATGTTCAACTTCATATTATATTTTCTTATAATCGAGAATACCTTTAAAATCTATTACATGATTCTTTACCCAAATGTTTTTGACTACATGTCATCCATATATGTATAAAAAGTTTCTACTAAATTTTTTTACTAAACATTCTATTCATAAGCCTTTTGTAAGTCATCCATCTATTTTTCAGATAGCATAACATTACTTGGTAATAATAGGTTCCCTGTTTGTGATGAAAGTCAATCTTTTCTAATAAGCTTTTTCTATTTTTATCTAGTGACATCTTGAAAATGCATATAGGAAACTCATCAAATCATGTCTCATGGTGGTGTCTATTAACTTATCAATTCTAAGGAGTGAGTGTTCTTCATGTATATCTCATTTAATTAGTGAAATTTATATATATCCTCCATTTGCAATGAGTTTTGTTTTTACCATCATAATATTTAATAGCCATTCAGAACAATCAACCTATCTAATAAAACTTACACTTAATAATTTGTTAACTTCCTCTCTAATTTTTTGCCTTTTATCTTTTATAAACCAAATTTTTTTTTTTTGCTTTACTTATTTGTACCCTTCTCTAACATTTAGCTTATGAGTGATTACTTCCTTTAGGATTCTAAGTATATCTCCCAACTCCACGCAAAAGTTCCATAAATTTTTCTTTTAAAAATGTCAATCTCGATTTAAATTAGGGACTTTAACTTCATTTCCAGTTTCATATATTTTTCTGGATTCTTTTTATATACAAGTTATAATATCAATTCTTCATCGAGGTAGATTTTTATGGGTCATCTTCTTATCTTACATCTAATATGTTAATAAGTGCTACTTTTCCTTCTTTAAGTTTGGTACATAGAATTATTTAGAGGTCATTTGAATGCTCATAAAATCATTTATCCATCTTTTTATAGGGAACTTCATCACCTCATAGTACATAGACAATATTACTTATAGGCAATCAAGTGACATTGTCCTCATATCATGTTGTATGATGATGATTTTTACACCATTAAAAAATTCAACATTATTGTATTCTATGATAGGTGTCTACATATTCATTGTTACTAGTAATATGATGATCATTATCGGTATGAATGTTTCCCTTGTAAATTCATACAACGATACACTAGCTTATCTGATTTATACTTTACTAATCCTTATATGTTCAAAACATTTATAATAAAAAAAATATCAATAGCATTATCATTGTCTATTAGTATTCTTCTTACTGTGAGTTTGTGATGATGAATGAAATTATAATCAAATTATCATGCGGTGATTGAACTTTTTTTTTTTTATCTTATTCTTTAAGAATGATTTCTGACTCGACTTTTGCTATCGTACTCAAACTAGGCATTGGAGTTGGCTATTGTACTATTTTCTTCTAGTCATGCTTCTATTCTTCACTTCTAAGCCATCGATAATTATATTTATTATTTTTTTTACCTTTTCTCCAGACATTTTTCTCTTTCCCTTTTCATTCTGAATTCTATCCTTTTTGTTAAATCATTCACCATCCTAATTCTAGCCATCATAACCGTCTCTATACAGTGGTTGACCTTTTGAAGCTTCTTTTCTTTCATCTCTTTAAGTGTTTCTCTCCTACCTTGTCTTTGAATATCATGATTGATAAAGTTTTTGGGAAATTCTCAACTAATCAAATTTTTTTATTTCTTCCTTTAGTGATATACAATGCTTTGTTTAATGTCTAAACCTTCTATATAACATATAGTCCTCATCTCTTTCCTTTCCTTTCCATGTTATTCTGGCTAGCCATTAACATTTTTTCTTCCTCTATTCACCAAAAACATATATGTTTGGCTCACATTCTAAGGCGTTTGTTTTTTTTAATGATCCTTTACATCTCTTCATAGTCCTTAATTCTAGTAATCTCTTCTATATAAGAGTCCATTGCTCTATGAACTTCTTCTTCTTCTATCCAAACATTTTTACCCTAGTGCTCCTCCTTTACTCTAGCCCTTATCAACCCATTACTTCTTTGATGTGTATGTAGCATTCAAAAAACAATTCTTGTATTGTTTCAGGCTCTTTTAATGCTAGAGGCTTTTGAAACTCATTGCTACTTGTAATAAAGATTAAAGCTCACATAGTTATTGGCGTTATCAAATCTTTTATTTTAAGTTTTTTCCCTATAAAATATGTCATAAACTCTTGCAATAATTCTTCTTTTTTTGCCTTATACTCGTAATAGTTACATAAGCTTCCTCTGATCTTCTACTCGTGGTAAAATGTATTAAAAATAATTCAAATAGATCTTGAAAGCTTTTTTATGCATCGATATGGATTCTCGTCAATGTCCTTCCTTTCAATATTGCAAAAATACCTTATATAAAAGGACATCTAATATTTTATACAACACCATCATTAACTCAAAATGGCTAACATGATTGCTTAGATAAGTCAATCCATCATATGACTCAAGGATGGGTAACTTTGTATAGGGGTAAAGCCTCTAATACATGTTTTATGAAAGAAGATTCCCTCTTTAAACTATTTTCTTCCACCTTCGTCCATAATGCTTTCTTAATTTTTTTTTATCAGCCATCTTTATCATCGGTCTTATGTTTTTTTCATCCAAGCTACCACTATGGTCTTTCATTTTTTATGCATGATCTTCTATCTTTCTCTTACCTCTCTTAACCTCTTTCTTCTTCACCTTCTTCACATATTTCTTTTCTTTTATATTACCTTTGTAACCCACAACTAACTAAGCATTATTTTTAGCCATAAGTTTTGCAATTAAAATAAAAAATTAAAAATTTCAAAAACACTTTTAAACAAAAATAAAAAATAAAAATTCACTGTACACAAGAACAAATAAACTGTAAGCTTGATTAGTTTAACTTCAAATTACCATCACGATAGCACCTCTTTCGAAAACGGAAATTCGTGACTTCAGCTTTCAAATCTCTGTTAAAAGTAGGTAGGTCACTTGCATGTTACTTTAGTATTTGCCGTCAAATGGAGGTGGAGATAACCGAATTGATCCAGCAACAGTCACGATTTCTTCTTTTATTTTTATTGCTTTTAATATATTTGTGGTCTCTGGTAGCTGTGAACCTACAAAAATATATTCATTCATTCATGGGTTTTAAATGCGAGAGTGATGTGTCTTTGTATGTATATATATTGACCTCATCTGATAAGTGGGGTCCACGCATGTTAATTTGGTCCGAGGGACGTGGGGACACAGCAGGAGATCAAGTCAAAGGGGCGTCTTATGCCGTCCGATTGAAGAATAGATGTACAGCAGCGTGATAAAGTTGACTTTTGGTCCTCTCTTTTTGAAGTAACAAAAATGAGTTTCTATTTCATTCAGCAGCGTCTTATGCCGTCCGATTGAAGAATGAGTTTCAATTGCCAGGCTACACAAAGCTCGTGCGTCGACAAAACAAATTCACTTAAATTTAAATGGAGACAAATTTAAAAGTTTGCGCAGTAAAATAACATTTAATATTTAATATTCTATTAGCTATTATTTTTTAAAATATTTTATACTATTTTTATAATATTATATTTTTTATAAAAATTTATTTTTGATGTAAATACATCTAAACAATCTAAACACATAAAATAATAATTTTAAATAAAATAATAATAATTTTTTTTATAAAATATCATTTATCTTAGACAGTTTCAACCAACTCCTTAATTGCCCATATATATATATATATATATATACCATTTTTTCTACATGAAATATTATCTCAAAATAATAAAATATACTTTTATTATTTTGAAAAAAAATAATAAAATAATACCATGATAATATCAAAATTATATTTTTTATAAAAATTTATTTTTAATATCAATACATCAAGACAATCTAAACACATAAAATAATAATAATTTTTTTATAAAATATCATTTGTCTTAGACAGTTTCAACCAACTCCTTAATTACCCATAAAAAAAAATATATATATATAAACCATTTTTTCTACATGAAATATTATCTCAAAATAATAAAATATACTTTTATTATTTTGAAAAAAATAATAAAATAATACTATGATAATATCAAAATTATATTTTTTATAAAAATTTATTTTTAATATCAATATATCAAGACAATCTAAACATATAAAAAATAATAATTTTTTTATAAAATACTATTTAGACGACGTTACAACTAATTTCTTAATTACACATCAACAAATTCCTTAATGAATGTTTTTAAATAGGTGTATATATATATATATATATATATATAGAAACACACACATATATATATATAACTATTTTTTGTGCGTGAAATATTGTCTTAAAATAATAAAATATACTTTTCAAAAGAAATTTCAATTGAAATATCAAAATAATATGAATTTTAATTAAGATGAGTATATTTTGAGTAATATACATAATAATTGACTGCTAACCGAATTATTTTAACACCTAGTCACAGTCAAAGGAGTATTGTAGCAGTGAAAGCAAGTCGTAGACTTTGAATTCATAATTTGATGAAATTTCTTGTGTTTTTCTTTACCTAAACCAACTACATGTCGTCGGTCTTCAAATAATTTTAAACATATTCAAAGGAATCTAATAACTTTCTCTGTGTGTTGAATTTTTAAACCTAAAAGATTAAGAAAGAGAATAAAAGTTCTTAGCAACCAGACAAACTCTGTGATAGGGTGAAATCCTGACCGTATATAAATCTTGATAATTGCACAATCATGATCTTGGCATGCAAATTTAGCACATTATCTTCAATTGTTATCAATACTGAAAAAATAAACCAAAAACAAGAGTTCATTTTATCATAATTTGGAATTCGATTAGGGAAAAGACCTAGGTCATAAATCAAAAAGGTTAATCTAAATTGATCTAAATTAATGTATGAATAAAAATAATTATTATCATAATTTTAAAATCTGACTCAAGAATTGATTTGGGGTAGGCCCAAGTCACTGGTCGGGAGGGTCAACTCATGTTGACCTAAATATATATAAAAAAAAATTAAAGCAACTTTGTTTTAATAAAAAAAAAATTAATGAATTTTTTAGTTATATTTTATCTCGTGTCAGCTAGATTGTAAATCGAACTAAATTTTTTACTGAGTTAAATTAGATTAAAACACAAGATTGAAATAAACTTTCTTTAAATTTCTTAAGAGGGATTGCTTTAAGAAATTTGTATACTCCTAGCTATTTAAATGGAGCGGGGTATAAACAAATATTAAAATTTCATGAGAAACATCTGGCTAATAACTTTCTTTTTAATAAGAATATTATCAAATTAATTTGTACATTAATTGAGATTAAATTTCTGTTTAAATGATTTTAATAGCGTATATTTTACATGGATCTGGTACTGTTTTTGTGTTTTAAAAATACTTTAAAAAAATTATTTTTTTATTTGCTTCAAATCAAATTTATTTTAATGTTTTTGAATTGTTTTAATGTGCTGATGTTTAAAATATTTTTTTAAAAAAAAATATATTTTAAAACACCCTCTAAATGTTGCTTCCAGGAATTATACTTAAAAAATCAGAGAAAAATGCAAAATCCCTTGATCACCAAACCAATCTCTTAAAATTTATTAATTATTTCTTTTTTTAAAATAATAATAAAAAAAAAAAACAACAACTTGTAAGCTAGTAGTTATTGCAGCCCGCAATAGTCAATAGATTCGTTTAACAATGAAGGAGGTTTGTCAAAGCACGTGTGGTGATGAATTCGTGAGGACTGGAGCTCTACCAAACTATGCACGTGAAAATTAGTCAAATTACACAGCCTCTGTCCTAACAGCGACCTTTGACTATTATAGTCACCGACTGTGCATTAAAAAGGGTCCAAAACTTTATTATAAGCGGACTGTCCCAAGATTTTGAGCGCATCGTCATGATTAAAAGAGAGACGATGGCTTTAATTTCGATAAATTAGAGGCATGAGATCCATATCATATGATCCACCTAATATGCTGCATCATGTCGTCTTCATTCACAACATTTAACTTCTCTCTCCCTCATTTTCTTTGATGCCTTGCGTAAAGCAAAAATCCATGCACAAGGGAAACATGTCATTTTGTAATTGACAAGTTTTGAGATCAAATGGCACAAGTTTTGAAACCAAAGAGTACGGGAGAATTTTTTTCAAAGGTTTTAAATCACACTATATATCTTATTTAAGATAAACTATTTTATATTTATTTTTAACAATAAAAGTACATATTGTACTTACATGCTAAAAGTTTACCTAAACTAATATAGATATACTTGTTGTTAAATGTAAGAGACTATTAAGACCTAGGGCAATGACTTCAAACTTAGACTAATAACAAAGCATAATCCTCACTTTTAAAACATGAGTGTTGAACTTGAAAGGATAGTGATTATTAATTAGACATCGACCCGTTTCATTTGAACATGTTTAAAATGGGCTTGAAAGCCTTTACACTCTGAATGAACCCATGAAATCATGTCGATCTAGCCCAAGTTCACTTATCATATCAAAAAGATAACATTAAAACAAATCCATAGTCATCAATCATGGATATAAAATCAACTTGTTTATCCTTAATATGACATTCCAGAAAGGACCTAATTAAGGATTTACAATTAATAGGTGCAAATCCAGAGGCTAATTTTAAGTGAAATGAGGAAGAATACAAATCACTTATCATATTAAAAAAAAATAAAAATAAACTCGCATGTCAATATTTACATATTGAATCAACTTTTTACCCTTAATGCAACACTCGAGGGAAGACCTAAATAAGGATTTATAATTTTTAGACTAATTGTGAGTGAAACGAGAAATAATACAAATCACTTGTCATATTAAAGCAAAAAGACAAAAACAAATTCATGCGCATCAATATTTACATATAGAATCAACTTGTTTACCCTTAATGCAACATTCAAGGAATGATCTATTTAAGGATTTTTAATTCATCAGCTAATTTTGAGTGAAACAAGGAA
>Ga0325414_1000910_pt1 | contig 26813 bp, 11 predicted proteins | sample PopdelMetagenome_8_FD_206183 | JGI IMG/M metagenome (GOLD analysis project Ga0325414, IMG submission 206183) | Populus deltoides microbial communities from Bellville, Georgia, United States - Leaf-PdKOR-R3 | ecosystem: Host-associated > Plants > Phyllosphere > Phylloplane/Leaf | place: USA... | reverse complement strand
TATTTTGGTTTTTTTTTTTTTTTTTTTGCATTTGACTTACCAAAATAATTATTTCTTAAACAACAACTGATCAAAATTATAAATGCAAGTTTCAATCAAAATAGGAAAATAATAAATTTTATTTTTTGACACAATTGTATTAGAAATTGAAATTAATATACTACTTGTGTGTTGCTATGGAAAACTTTTCAAAATCTATTTTTTAACTAATCATGGAGAGAGAAAAGGTATTTCTTTTTCAAAACCTTCTTTTACTGTACATGTAACATTCCCCCTTGTGTTTTTTATTAAAAAAAAAAAACTTTATTAACCAAGAAGTGAAAGAAACTCAAAACATATTTAATATAACTATATGAACTTTATTTTCATATAATACACAAACATTAAAAAAATATAAATAAAAAGTTCGCATAGAATAAGTATTAGCAACGTTATAAAAAATGCAAGAATACCATTCAAAAATAAATGTTAGATTGAATTCCATCTGGAATAGCATCTCAAATATTTTAATCTTTATTTAATTATAATTAATTTTTATCAAAATCTTTAAAAGAAAATAAAAAGAAAAATAATCATGAAAAGCATAACAAAAACAGTTCCAACTAATATCACTAAAAAAAATATCATAATCTCACTGGAAGACAAATTGAAAAATAATCCTAGTTATTTTATTTAAATAAAATTAAAGCAAAGAAAATAAAGGTCTTAAAAAAAACCCAAGAGACTCGACAAATTGGGTTAGCTTCTAGCCCAAAAACATATGGGTGGGCCAGTATGTCTAACCCATAAGAAACAACATTCTCTTTCTAGTAATTAAAAATCTAGTTGTTCAAGATTTTTTCTATGAAAGATATGGGAGAAGCAACATATATATTAAGAATAAAGATATATAGAGATGGATTTAAAAAGTTGTTGGTGTTATCCCAATTCATATATATAGATCAGATGCTAAAACAGTTTAGCATGAAATAATCCAATAGATGATACCTGTAAATTTTGCATGGGAGATGTTTTCTAAGAGACAAATTAAGAGAGATATAATAGAAAAGATACCATATGCTTTCTTTGTAGGATCCATCATATATATGATGCTATATACAAGACTAGATGTATCTTATGCTCTAAGCATGACGAGTAAAGATCAATCTAATTCGTAAGAATTACTAGAATATAGTTAAAAATATTCTTAAATACACAAGAAGAACTAAGAATGTATATATGTTTTATTGAGAAGATGAACTTGTAGTTCGTGATTATTCAAGTGTTAGTTTTCAATCAAATATTAATGATAGTAAATCTCATTCATGATAGATTTTCATTTTAAATAATGGTGTTGTGAGTTAAAAGAGTTATAAATAAGAGACCATTCCAGATTTTATAATTGAAATTGAATATATCTCTATATCTAAGGTAATAACAAAAACTATTTGGATCAAGAAGTTCATCATTAAACCAAGTATAATTCATAACATTGTTGATCCAGTAACTTTATACTATATTAACAATAGAGACATTGTACAAGTAAGGAAATCAAGGTTTCATCAACAATCCAAATATGTACTTAAGTAACTCCACTTGATTAGAGAAATTATATAAAAAAAAATATGTAAAGATAGAACAAGTATCCACTGAAAAGCATTTTGTAGATCCTCTCATTAAGTCATTATCACAGTAAAAGTGTTGCACGTGCATGTGCGACGTGGCGGGACGTTAGGATCAAGGAGTCGCCACATAGTTGTTTGGTTCAGGATCACTAGGAAACCCGGGTGTAATGGTCTTATCAGAAATTTTAAGGGTAAATGATTGGTTATGGCTTGGAAAGCTATTAGCACCTCTGGTTCACCTTACTTGAGGTAACTTGCATTATGTGATCTAGATATGGTTTAAAGGTTCCTAACCAGTAATATGTTTATGACTCAGAATAAATATATACTCATATGAATAAATATGATATTTCAAATTTATTATGGGCTCGTATGCCTAGATAAATTCTTATGGGAAGGATCCATGTAGGTGCTTTAACAAGGGATCACCTATCCTGGAAGGCAAAAGGGTTTTCCACAACTCATATATTGTGGTGAAAAATACTCCTAAATAAAATTGGTATCTAAAAAAATTATTAAAAATTTCTAGTCAACTCCTAGTATTTAAACACCACCCTACTTATAGGTCCAACATTTATACCAGGATGTAGAGTATTAATTTTCATGAATTGAATTTTTTAGATTTGTTAAAATATTGGTCAAATCCTTAAAGAATTTTACAAACTTGTTGTAAATTTCAAAAGATGCAAAGAAAATCAATACAAGTATTTTTCTAAAACAATGATAAGAAACACCTTTTCTCTTCTTTTTTATAAATACAAATGCATTTTTTTATATAGATTAAGCCATATGCAACAAGTAAAAATTATTTTAAAAAAAAAAGTTTTTTTAAGCTCATATTTGGCAACATTATATTTTTGTTCAAAACAAAATTGTCAAAATAGGCTTAAGAACATGTTTGTCAAACACGCCCTTATGCCAAAATTTCTTTTTATCAAAACAGTGGCAAACTTAAAAAGGCCTTAAGTATTTGACTTGGTTTTAAACCAATTGGGTCGACCTGAAAACATTGGTTGAACCATGAACCGAATCAAAAATCAAGCTTTAACCCAAAACTAAACTAGAACAGAGATTTAAACTAAAATAAAATCAAAACTAAAAAAACACAAAAAGTATAAAATTTTCTAATGATAACATATCAAATACCAAGGAAAACAAAGAGCATGAAGAACATTCAAACTCAAACCCAACATTGTAAACATCAAACCATACAAAATTTCAAGCAATAAAAGGCAATGTTTTGTTCCCACTTAAACATAGATCAAAAATCAAATATTCATTTTCTTTGGTTATTACTCAAACGTCATGATTAAACATGTTATTGATGCATCAAAACCCTAAACTATTTACAAATCATCATTAGTAAATAGTAGAAATCGTAATCAAACTTGTAAAAAACATAATCAAATCAAAATGAAACTTAAAACTAGCATTCAAGACCATGCTTTTCGGATTAACATGAAGGACATGAACCCAAATTACCCAAAAAACCCACCATACACTGTCAAACCTAGAAAATAAATTTTAGGCCTCATAATCAAGCTCTCTTAACCTTAACAAACCACATTATCATAAACAAATAAGTTTGAATAAAATACACTAACAAATAACCTCAAATCATGAAGAACATGTATTAGATTTCAACTTCCAAAATTATAGCCCTATTATTAGCCAACAAAAACATCAAAACTCAATTCAAAACTGATTCTTTAAATACTTTGAGACCCAAACTAAACTCAGGAACCAAGAACATGCATTAGCAACTTAGAAAAAGTCATCAAACACTTACTACTACCTTTGACAAATTTCAAAACTACTATACTTCGTTAAAACCAAACACACAAGCACTTTTTAAACATCTCAGCAACATTAACAATAACTTCAAAATAGGATTAACCAATCATAACAACATTTTCATTCATTAATCTGTATAAATACTAAAACACTAAATAATGTCAAAAGGATTAAAAAAAACATCATTAAATATTGAAAAAGCATGAATGGAAAGCCACATGGACTTCACCATTAAGTTTTCACATAGTTATACCTTCTCATAGGCTACTACTTCCCTTATCTTTACCTTTTATTTTTCCCTTTCACTTTTTATCTTTCCTAAACTTACTAGACCTTCTATATTAAGCCTTTAAACCTTCATATTAGGGTTTTTTTACAAAGTATATCCTCATGTTTTTCTCTCTTCTCCCTTTTTTTTCTTTGATTTCTAAGGGTATTTATAGGGTTTTTCTAGGTCTTTTTGTGGATTCCCTCAAAGATTGATCAAAACTCAGTCCTTTGATCAAAATGAGATAGCTCTAGACAAATGTTAATAGCTAGAATCTTTGCCCTTCAATGTTTTTTTGGGATGGTGATTTTTCTTAGGTGGTTTACTCTTTCTTGGAGACAAAGGCGTGTATTCCTCATCTTCTGATCTTGGATGAAATATGTATGGCCTCGATAAGAACCCTCTAGGATTTTTTAAGTGTGAACACATGAAAAGGTTAGGTGGTTTTGAACAAATTGGTATCTCAATCGAGGCTAACTGAGTTGCCTACTTTATAGGCTTCGCTAGAGAAACTCCGATGTAAATGTTATTAAAAACCACCTAAACTTGGTAGAGAAGATGCACATTTTCCATTAGATCCATCTTTGCTTTATTTTGAGGTATGTAGCTCTACATTTATTTGTTTGAAGGTGTCAACTCAATCAACCTAGAATCTAAAAATACGGTAATGGCTGATCAAGGACAAGATGTTGGAGACTTATATGAAAGAATTAAAATGTAAACATTCAATTTCATGGAAATAGGGTTGTAGAGTGAATTCGCTTCTTTCTTTTGCAAAAAAAACATCGTGTCATTCAAAGGTCTAGAACTCAACAACGAACTCTTGGAATGTGCCGACCCGACCATTCAAAACTGTCAAGGAAGGAGATGAATAGTAGGTGAACGACGCGTCGTCTAGGTTAAAACCCTAGAAATTATGTTTTTTCATTTGAGATTTGATATATTTCATTTTACTCCCTATTCTTCCAATTGTTTTTAATTGCACCTATTTTTATCTACCAAACTCTTAATTTCATACAATTTCACCCCTTTCAAACTCAATCATCAGCCCCAAAGTTTAGCATCATTTTCATCTTGGTGCTTGGTTTTTGATTTATGCACTTGGACCTTTAATTAACCATCAAGCTTTCAATTTTCATCAATTTGGCCATTGATTTGGTCAATTTTAGCCATTAAAGTATCGTATCTTTTACAATTTGGTCCTTAGTTTTAAATTTCTTCAATTAAACCTCTAATTGGCTATTAAAATTTAATTTTTTTCACAATTAACCCCCTGATTTGACCAATTATACTTTCTAAAGTCCAATTTCAGTCCCCAAACTTCAATTTCTTCCAATTAATACTTAAATTGACTCTAAAAAACTTATTTTTCTTGCAATTAAGTCCTCAGTGAAATTAATTAAGTCTTCTAAAATCCTTGTTCAGCCCCTACTCATACAAATTTGTATTTCTTTACCCTAAATAAAAATATTTTCACTAAATGGGTCTTTTGTCAATCAGAATTGGATCGTTAATTTTGTCAATCTTATATATTCTGGTCCTCTAACTTTTCCACTTATTGTTTTGGTCACCAACTTGGGCAATCTTCAGGGTTTTCTTTATCTGTATCCTCTTGTATTTTTGGATTTTCTTTTTCTTTTCTTGATTTTTTTGTGGGGTCAAAAATTGATAACAATAAAAAACATGATCACCATATGAAGCAATATGATATGAGATACATGAGATATTGGCTTTAATGTAAGTAAAAGATTGATAGCGCATATTCTATGTGGCCAATTGGAAGGTTATAAGGGACACTGACTTTATTCATATAAAAACATATTTATTGTTAAATAAAGACTCTCTTCATCTTTAATATTTATTATTGGTCCAAAATCCTCATTTCATTAATGAATCTAGAGTAAAAATAAAGTTATTGGGACAAAAATGCTTTGCAAAGAAAATTAAATAGGTGCTATAATTATGATATTCTTATTATTAGGTTCTCGAATTTCATACATCAGAGGAAACAATAAAGCAAAATTATTCAAGAGTTCCTATGATCATGTTAGACATATCTAAAGTTGTTTAGGGATTTATTACCTGAAGATTTGATTTTCTTCAATTTTGAATAATTCTTTGAAGGTTCAGCTATCGCAATCCACAAGCTATCCAATTGTCTAACCTCTAATAATAATCTACACAAAGCACCAGTAAGAAATTTTCTAAATTCCTATTTAGAAGAGAAAGATTGTTATGCCCAGAGTTCTAGCTCTCTATTATGATACTTATGTAGTTTTTTTTTTGTCTAACATAGAACAACCTCAAAATAAGAGTCATAGCCCACTATTTATAGGAAAATCTGAAAACCCCTATAAATTGACAAAATACCAATTTGCCTCTTGAATAATATCTATATATTAATTAAAGATAATTTTAGAAATTAACTCAATCAAGTTCTTACTTGATTTTTCTAAGTCTAGAAGTATAACTTTATATTAATGATATTTTAGTTCTTAATTTCTAAAATATATTTTTAATCAAGTCATACTTAATTAAATCATCCTAATTTAATTTCTGACTAATGGTTCTTAATGTGTGTAACCCATTAAGTTCTTAATATGTTGGCCTAAATATAAATTATAATTTCTAATTAAATAGAATTAAATAAATTAAATAATTTATTTTATTATCAATTCAACAATTAATCTATTTATATTTAAAGATCAGGTGTATCGTCTAGCAACATGTTATGATTCCCAAATATTAAAAAAATCATTAGTGGTTTGACTTAACCTTTTAGTGGTTGGTTTCTCAGTGCAATTAATATCCTTTCATCAATAATGTTTTGATTTAACATTAAAACATGGAGTATATCTTCCATTTTAAATTATGTTTGTTCTCTATATAATAGTCATTGGTCATTTGAATAAGATTTGAAGCTCTTTTTCAAATCTTATTTCACTTTAGCCAATGATTTCTCAGTCAAAACTATTTAAAAACAGATGAAATATTTTTATTAATTCACCTACGGTGATGAATTCTCTTTTGATCATTCAAGTACCTTTAGATAGTTCATATTATACCCAATGTTTGTCCTTTCTTTATCTTAATTAAAATAACATGTAACAGGATCAAAGCATAACATTATTTATATTGAGATAACTTTGTGATCTCAAGTCCAAGGATTAGTTACACAACCATCACATGAGCTTTTCCATAGACATAAGTGATCTTTTCATATGGAATTCTCATACAGGTCAGTTTAGTGTACAAGTCTAATGATAAGCACCTACATATTAGTTTTAGATGTCCCTTATACCTCATCGTGTAAGAACATATGCTTTCTTTCATAAAGAAAAGAACATAATATGTATCAGTCTCTACAGCTCTAATGAATGTTCAATATTTAAAAGAGCATCAACCAGGAACATTTTAGAAACAATGCTTTGATGCAATAGAAATCTTATAATTATAACAACTTTATAATTTCCTTTTTGCAAAGTATTTTTGTCCCATGAACTTTATCTTTACTCTAGATTCATTAATTTAATATTTTATAAATATTAAAAATAAATTAAGCCTTTATTAATAATAAATATGTATTTACATGAATATAATAATAACATGTGTAACCAACCGATTGGCTACAAGGTATATTAAACTAACATTTATTGCATAAAATTATTGTTTCTAAATATTTATAGTTGATGTTTTATTGAGACTAGATAATAAATAAAGTTATTGAGACTGATAGATATTATATTTTTTTCTTTTATGAAAGGAAATAACTTTTCTCATAAGTTAAAGTATAATGAATACTTAGAATTAATATATAAGTGCTTGTCACATGACACATACATTGAACTGATCCATATAAGAATTTTTCATGGAGAGATCATTTATGTCTATGCAAATGCTCATATTATAGTTGTATTAGTAATCCTTAGACTTGAGATCGTCAACTTATCTTATATAGGGAATGTTGGTTTTGATTCTAACTACACGTTATCTCAACCAAGGGTGACAAATGGATAAATATTTTTTTTAACGGATGCTTATACCATCGCTCCTTTTTATTCTTTTATACTATTCTTTCTTATTGTTTATTCTTTATTACCATGTTAATTTCATGGAATCATTTTCTCATTTTTCCTTGTTATTTTTATTCATTGAAACTCGTTATCGGTTTCACTAACGTTATGCATTTTAATTTAAGATTCATATCTCTCATTTTAACTTCAACAATACCTTTAAATTTATTTATGAAGATTAGTGTTTTCATTTCACATCATATTAACTATTGTTTTTTTATCATTTTTTCATTTTTTTAATCTCAAACTTCCATTTCTCATCGAGACCTTAATATATATGGTTCTACTTTTTATACGGGTTTTTACAAAAGATGTGCTAAACAAAGTGAACTTTAGGCTTAAACTCATATACATGGGCACACACAACCCGACTCAGTTTGAGCTTCGAGCTTGGGTTTATTTTAAAATATTTTTGAGGCTACAAGAGATATTTTTTTACCAACTTAAATTTGGACTTAGACCTAATCATGAAAAATTACTTCTTCCAGCCAAATGGTTTTTCTAGTCCAAACAATGTTTTGTCTAATCTAGCCTATAAATAAAGAAGTTGATCAGTTTCTTTCAAAAGTATTTTGTTATAAACCTTAACAATTTTTTTAGCTTAAAAACATCATATTTATAGTCAAATCATTCAGGTTTAATTCATATTTTATGGTGAGTAATCAAAGTTGTTAATGGTAGGAATTAATTTTGGTTCTTACCAGAATTAATTCTTTATCATTTTAGATGTTAAAATCCACTATAAAAAGAGGATGAAATAAGAGTTTTAAACAGTTTTTTTTTAGATTTTACATATTTTTCTTCACCTTAACTTCTAGTATTTTCTCTTCAAGTTTTAAGCTTCGCTTTCCTCTTAAATCTAAAGCTTAAATTCATTTTTTTAAGAGATATTTGAGTCATTTTAATTTGGTTCATAGACCTTATTTAAAAGTGCATCTAAATAAGATGGTGTTGTTGGAAGCTTAAAAGGCTTATTACAAATATCATTTGCATAAAGTGAGGATCAATAAAGTCTTAAAAATAAAAGATTTATCATTGATAAAAACTTGATCAATTTGATGGTGCTTCAACAAGTAAGTACTCTTCTTTTATTTTGTTTAATCTAATATACTGTATGCATTTTAGAATGGTTATTTAATCTTTTATGTTTATTTAAATATTTATTTAGTATGCATGCTGGAACTTTTATATATTTTTAGTTTTTGATTACATGTTTGTCGTGATATATATGGTTACAAATTTATAATCTAAACTTGTATGTTCACTATATTTTCTCTTGGACATCTATTGTTTAACATGCCTTTAAAATGAAAATGTAAACAATTTATGCTCAATTTTTGGAAAACAGTAAGTGGATGATGTCAATTTATTGCTTAATTTATGTTTAACATGCCTTTAAGCATCTTGAGTTTTTTTTATATATCTCATAGAGTTGACTCGTAAGATTTGGGTTATAACTTGGATCTTTATTAGTGAATACTTCTTAATCAAAACTTGATATTTAGGAAAGGGCTTTCCAGAGCTTTTTTTTTTGTATTATGATTTAAAACTTGATAATATTAGATCAACTTGAATTCTGCTTTTAAAAGTGAGGAATGTAAATTGTCTTTCTTGAGATGACGTTGATGTAGATGATTGTGGTTTTGGAGCTTAATGAGATTGAAGTTAAGAAAAAACAACTTGAGAGCAAGCTTGATTCTATTTGAATTGGGGCTACCATTTGACTTTGATGCCCCTTATAAGATACGAAGAGTAACCAATGTCCTTATCTACATGATGATAGTGATAATTATAATGTCGCATTAATGATGGTTGTGATAATCGTATTTATCTGAGTAATGATATTGATGCTGATAGCTATAATATAATGATCGTTATGGTAGTGGTGATAGCAACAGAAATGATGAAATGATAATTACTTTAAAAATAATATAATGATCGCGAAGGCGATGACAACAACAATGATGGCAATTGGATTGTGATAAAATGTTGACCTTGCAAGTAATAAGATAATAATTATAGGGATGACCATGGGGTGAACAATAATAGTGGCAATAGTACTTGAAGTGGTTAAACGATGATGTTTGTGAATATTGGTTAGTAATATCAAAGAAAGTATTTTTCCTAATTTGACATTATTTAGGGGTTGATTATAAAATAATTTTTGTTGACTATTTATTTAATATTAAAAATGAAAGAAAACATTTTTCACAAAAATAAACAACCTCTTAGGATTAGTTAGTTTGTTATTAAGTACTTTCTTTTTTAAAATGATTTTCGTGGAAAGTTGATTGTTTTAAGAAGTTTGGTAGTATCATAAAAAATAAGTTGAAAAATATTTTTTGATGTTTGGATGTACCATTAAAAATAAGTTGGAAAATAACATATTAATGTTTTAATTTTTTTCTCTAGTTTATCTAACATATGTAGAACATTAAATATAACTATTTGATCATTTACGATAAAAAAAGTACAAAAAGTGTAATGATGGAAAAGAAAGAATTTATTATATCATATACTTATATAAAGCTTATTGTATAAAATGTAACTATAGAAATAATAGAAATATTTTAAATATAATGTAATAGATATCATTGTTAAATATTTTTTTTAGTGAAATTTATTAATATTTTTCTTTTTTAAAACCTTAAAATATTTTTTTTCATATTGAAAATGCCAAATTAATTAACGGTAAATAGATACAAAAATATTTTGATGGGATTTTGGATATAAGATTTTTTTTCATATTGGGATAAAGGTGTTTTTGATGAGGCTATTAATTAGAGAAAAGTGTTTTGGAAAGTGTTTTTTAGAGATAAGAAAAGGAAAATACTTTTAAGGATAATTTTTTCTTTTAGTAGAAACCACACCAAACATAGAAAATGAGGTAAGTGGTTTCCAGAAAAGAGTTTTTCTAAGAACAAACAAAACCTTACGCTTTTAATAAAAGCAACTCCATATCTAATGCATATGCTCACAACAATGACTATTTTTCTTGTAAGGTTTTGGTGTTATATTGAGGTTGAATACTTATTATGGTGTGATTAATAAACAATTTAATTCAATTGATAAAACTTAAAGTTGAGATACCTGATTGTTAAATTTTAAAAAGTTTTAATGCTGAATATATCATTTTCTTTTGTTTCAAAACAAACAGGCTTTTTGGGCAATTAGCATAGAAAGTAAAAGGAATAGGCAAATTAACATATAAACAAAAAGTTTTATAGAAACAACATACTTTTGAACGTCGCGGTTCAGAATCGTGATATTTAATTAATGTTGTAATTTAAAAATGCAACATTAATTAAATTCTAGTAGCCTTCCAGCTATTCCATGAAAATCTAGCAATAAAATTTCTCTACATTGAAATTTAATAAAAAAATATTTTTATGAGATTTATTATTTAGCTTGTTAATTTTACATTTAATTTAGTTAATAATTTTATAGAGTAAGAAATTTTTCAATTTTAACAAAACTTCAGTAGAGTTTCTCTTATTTAGAAACCATACCTAAAATTTTGTCTCGTTTAAAAATACTTACAAAAATTCACAATAACTAACCATAATAAATTCTAACATTTCATAATCACAAGTAACATCAAGAATGTAAATAAATAAATAAATAAATGTACATGCAAAAAGAACATGAAATACTTGAATAATATAAGATTTTAGTAGTTGAAATTTGAAAATATGTCAATATAACACATCTATTTATCTACGTCTATATCATTTACTGTATGATCTAGGCTCATTAATAGCATGACAGCATCCTACTCCTACTCATACATGAGTGACATCATCTTCTGTCATAGTATCATCAAAAGTTAACATCTTTCCAAAGTTATTAAGTCCATTGCAACAAACATTGAACAACTGAGATGCATAGATGTATCCTATGTGTTCTTCATTAATATTACAAAGCACAATTGTGGCTTCTCAACCTTCCCGTAATAACAAACCAACCAAATATTAATAAAACATTAATGTTAAATTAAAAGATAAATAAATAAAATGCATCGTTTAACATATATTAATTATAAAAAAGATTTGATTACTTATGGTATTTTGAATATGTTGTTTGTATTGTGTATATATATATGTGGAGGAACATCCTCAGGATCCAGTATAATGACCCAACACATAATACTCATGTACTATAAATCATATACTCTTTATTTGCAGTCACAAGATGTATCTATATAAATATCTTATTCCTTCATGCATCTCATTGTAATATATAAGCTTCATGGGGATTACACAGTTGTAATCATTATTTTTAACCTGATGATTTAAAGTAAGGGTGAGCAAAAAAACTGATAAACTGATTAAACCGAGAAAATAAAAATAAAATTAACCGAAAAAACTGAACTAAGAAAAAAAATCGATTAAAACGATTAAAATTCGGTTCGGTTTTGGTTTTGTATTGTTGAAACCAGTAAGCCCAAATCGAACCGAACCGGTTCTAATTAAAAAAATACTATAAATAGAAAAAAAATCTTTGCCCAATAAGCATTAACCTAACTCTAGCACCCGTGGCTGCCCCCTCTCCTTAGACTCTCAAACATAGACATGAGACAACTATAGACATGTCAACTCCAAACATCAGCTGATATTTGAAAGTTGAAACCAATCAGGCCTCTCAATTCTCAACAAAAGATCAATGTGTTCCAGAACGGCAGAACCTATCTAGTTGGCCTTTCCTCTTCATTTACACAAGATCACCCGCGACCACTCCTGCCCCCTCTTCATCTCCGGGAGCGAAAGCCAACAGGTGAGGGTTTTGAATTCCAGAGTCTCAGCCGTAAGGGAACGAACTATATAGGATTCTTCAGCTTTTGATCTTAGAAGGCGACCTAAGGGAGGGCTGTGACTTATACGAATGACCACCCCTCCCCCTATGGTCCAGCTGCCCAAAAAAAACCATTACAAACAGCCCAAAAAAGAATATAGGTTTTCTCGGTTTTTTACATTAAAAACTGAACCGAAATTGGTCAGTTTGACACGGTTTCGGTTTGGTTTCGAGTTTTTTTAAATCGATTTGGTTGTTTTTTTATAGATAAAAACCGAATCGAATCAAAAATGATCACCCCTAATTTAAAAGTGTGCAACACATTTCTCGTATCGATATCAACTTGAATGTCTTATATGTAGCCGAACTGTTGCGTTACCCGATCTGTGCAATGTAGCTCAACCATTTAAAAAAATATCAACGGGACCACTAATGTCATATATCCATCTCGTTAGTGCAAATAGCTGGAGCAACTGTCAATGTATCATTGTCCTAAGTTGTCCGTGACCTATAGAAAAATGTGATTCTTAAATATTAAACAACAATAATTCGGTGGAGTTAATTTTTTTCTTTAACAAATGGTTCAAAAAAATACTTGGATTGGATACTGCCTATCAAGCCTGCTCCAATAAAACGATAACATATGTGTTGGATTATTATTAAATACTTTACTAGCATTACGAATATGTCAGTTTAATTGCATTTTTAAAGTTAAATTAGACAATATAAATACATATAATTTTAAAATAATATTGCAATACATGCATCCTAAAGGGAGTTGAAGTTTAACCTCTATAGTTTGGACAATTATAAAGGCAATTTAGGTATTTGGGGTTGACCCACATGAAAACGCTCTCAAAACCATAATTATTATAAAATAAAAACGAGTTGTTTATTTCATGTTAACAATAAACATTTAAAATTTATGTAGTTATTTTAAATTTTTCGATTCATATGTGTAAAAGTAGCAAACATTTCTAAACTATTTGGCCCTTTTCATGCATGCAAGACATAGATGTCTGTATAGGCATGCCAAACAACAAATTCCTAACTATATATGGGAATGATGTAAAATCATCCAGAAACGTTAGATAAATTAAAGGAACATATATCTTTACGAGGTTTGTGAATAATACATTACCAAATAGATGCATTATATATGTTATGGGTTATCTACATAACACATTAAAATTATCATACTAATTCACATATACTTATCAAATAATCAACATGTTAAAATCATAATTTAATGGATACCTCTGCAAGGCTTCGTCGTTAGTATTATCTGGTGGTATGGTAAATATTTTCTTAATCTATTGAAGATGTCTGCTACCCCTTCAATTAAAAAAAAAGGTGTTAATCCAAATATACTCTCGCATAACACAATCCAATTATGCATGCCAGTAGATGTGGATTTTGCGTCCATCATTAAGAAGTCCAAACAAAATTGTAATGTCCTGTAGTGTTGGTGTCATCTCCCCATACCTAATATAGAATGTGTGTGTCTGACGTCTCCATCGATCAATTAATAAATGGATTAATTTGTGGTCAAGCTTGATGTGCTCTACGCAGCTGATGTATAAAATACCATTCTAGAACACATATGGCTAGATTTGCTCATGTAGCCTTATTCATTTATATGTTTGATAGCAAAAAGTAACCTTATCTTGCATAACAATTTAAAATATAACAACATAAATATATAATACCCTTAATGTTATTTAATGAAACTATTTATTGAAATTAAATATACTTTTAATCCCAGCGAAAACATCCTTTGATCGATGTCAATCCTGCAATCGCAAGATAGAAGTGTCAGCGAACCCAATAAACATATACTATGACTCAAACTCTCTATGAAAATAGTCATACTCTTCAAGAATGTCAGTTTCATAATGTGGCTGCCTAACATTAGAAGAAGATCCGCCACCTCACATGCGTGGCATCCCATGTAAGAGTACCCGTGTTTAAAGTGAAATTAGATAAGTTTAATATGCTTTTAAAAAATATCATTATATATTTTAACTTATATTTGTTTTGTCATATAATTGTATTGTCATACATACATTGTCGAATAATACGTGTTTTCCTATAATATCCTGTTTTATTGCATATGCCACATCTTCTATAGCAAATCATCCAACAATAAAACTATTTTTTTCTTCTACTAACTAACTTTGAAGGATCGACAAATTATGAGACACTTATACATATAAAGATTATCATCAACTACTCACATATAATATCATCATGTTCAATCCACTTTGTATGGAAGAATTAATCATTGTCTTAAAACTGCAATCACATACAATCGATACAAGATAATACTAAAGTTCATCAATTTGACACTTCCAAGTTATTTTAACATCAATATCATTATAATTTCACCAAATTCCATGACAAATTATTTCTTTCATTTCTGCAAATGACATGTCTAAATTACCATTAACAACAAACTACTCCCACCATTGTATGAGATACTACTGTTCATATCAGGAATAAAATGTCACTATAATGATATAACATAAATATATTACAAGATATTCTATAAAAAAGAAGCAAATTGAATTCCGGTCAATTGGACATAATTTTAACTAAATTGCTTTACCCCAGCCTTAATTGCCAAAATTTACAGCAAATTTTCAAAATTTAACACAACACATAATTTATTAAAATAATTCATTTGAAATTAATTTAACTTATTTTAATGTTCAACTATATCAAATTAATCTTAATTGATGGTATTCATATCTAATTTATCATTAATTTAACAAACCCTAAATTAAACATAAACCCTAAACAATGATTTCATTTTAACTAAACCAAACACAAATTCATAGTAATATAATATGTTTACCTTACTTGTAGGACTAGAAAAAAAAACAAGGGCAGATTTTGAATAGAAAAACATTATGGGATGCTTGTAGATTAAGATAAGCTCGATATTTGGGTGTTTTAAGAGGAAAAAACAAGTCATTAGTGAGTTTTTTTAAAGAGAAAAAGGTTGTGAACATTGAATTTTAGAAAGAGAACTGTGTTTGTTTGTGTTCCTTAATCTGATGGTTTAAATTTTATGACATATTACTCTTTATATATGTAACATATTAAGTTATTGTATTTTTGAAGTGCAGCGTATTTAATTTTTTTTTAAGAGAGTATAAATAATAGTATTTAGTAATTATAACGTTTTAAAAAAGAGTAAAAATGTGTCAGCTCATCAAACCTTTTCAAAATGATATTGAGTGTGTTTGGTATTGCGGTAGCTGTTGTGGTTGTGGTTTGAAAAAAGTTATTTTAAAAAAAGTACTTTTAGTTGTGGTTGGTTTGAAAAAATAGGTGTTTGGTTAAAACTGTGGTTGAAATTGAGGTTGAATAAAAAGTAGTTTAATGTGTTTGGTTAAGAATGATTTTGAAATTAAGGTTATAAAATAATTTTAAAAAATATATATTAATATTGATGGTTTTAAATTTAAATATTGTAAAATTAATTAGTCCTATTACATCATGAAATAAATAATATTTTATATAAAATATTTTTTATTATTCCATTAAACTATTTATAATTCCATTACGTACAAAATTTATCCGATAAGAACTACAGTTTTCATAATATTTTGAGCGTGTAATAAAATTAGATAAAATATTACCAGGTATAAAATTGATATTATAATGTGAGTGAATTTAATTCACTATATACTAGTTTTTCAGGAAAACAAATATTGTTCACATTATAGTTCGAATGAATTTAATTTACTCTAAAACTAATTTTTTTTAAATGTAAATGTAAATGTAAAAAAAAAAAATGTGTGAATTGCACTGTTTACGTGAACAGTGCAATTCACTCTCGAACAGTGCAAGAGAATTGCACTGTTTGTTATTTTTCAAGTGAACAGTGCAAATCTCTTGCACTGTTCACTGAACAGTGTGTGCTACACTGTTCATGCTAATTAAATTTAGCGTGAACAATGTCCACAAAGTAGCAAAATGCTGCTTTTTTTTTTTCTACGTCTCGGACGCGAAAAAACATAAGGCCTATACATAATAAAATATGTTTTTTTATTTACTAAACGGGGTTAAATTTGCGTTTTAAACAAAACAAAAACACAACCTCCTTACGAAACGGGTTCATTATTTGCTGAGATTTTTAGGTTGCTGTGTCAATTAAAAAAAATAAAAATAAAAACTCACTACTTATTAAACAGCTACAGCCTAACAAGTCTTCTTTTTCAAACAAGCGATCCTGGACCCTCTCCGCCCTCTCTCCGCCCTCTCTTTTTACTTTATTATTATGCATTACTTTTCAAGAAAAAGACACAAAGCAGAAAGCAAGGAAGGTATAGTTCAGTTGTTGGGGGGTTTTACACAGTACTTCTCCATGCTAGTGAAACTTCACTAGCTAGATCTACTTCACCCACCATCCATTCCAAGTAAGTTTCTCTCTCATTTTCTCTACTTGTTTAGTCTGTTTTATTCACATTCCCCCCCTCTCTCTCTAAAAGACCCACAGAGAGGATAGGAAGCTTGGGTTTTTGCAGAAGAACTTGTATTTTGTGCTAGATCCAAGTTCCACCATTTCAATCCAAGGATACATGTCACTCTTTTAAGACATCTGAGGTTTATCTTCGCCGTTTTTAGCTTGCAAGTTTTCAGTTTCTTTTTTCCAGTTCCCTTTGTCGGTGAACAGTGTTTTGTTGCTCTGTCGATTATCATTATTTTGCTACAAAATAGATTTTCGAAATCGGGAGAGGGGGGCTATTTTGTTGTTATAATAATAATAGTTATTAGTATTATTATATTTTTCCCAAACGAGCAGTGAAGCCGACTCCTTAACCGGAACAATAATGCCCATGGCAGTGGGTCTTGCGTGAAATTTATGAGAGCCCCCCTCAACAACCCTTCACGCTCCCCGCTTTTACTGTTTTTTTTTTGGGTTTCCTTTCCTTTCCAATGTTTCTTAGGTTCCTTACTATTTCCGGTTTGGGGTGACTTAAAACGTCAACAATATTCATTGTTATGGTATGCTGTCTTGCTGTTGTGTTGGTTGAATCAGGCTACTTTAGCTTAAAAATGGAGGAACCTTTAAGTGACGAGGCGGCTAAAAAGTCTCCAACTTCAGACAAACAGAGGCAGCAGTCGTCTGTTAGCTCAATGCAAATCCCTATGAAGGTTTCGAAAACCACAAAACCTACCATTTCAGCCAATTCCCACCTCTTAACACCAATTGGTTCTATTCGAAAGAGGACTGAACCAAAAAACAGTTCAGATTCAAGTTCAAATGTGACCGCCAAAAACGCATCCTCCTGCAATACCAAGTCAGTTCCAATCGCCAGAAGAAACAGCACTGGAGGGGTTCCTGAGAAGCAACCCGTCTCTTCAACAAAACGGCAGAATACCAGCGGAAAGACTAATGCTGTTTCGGACCCAGTGAGGAGGTCCCTTCCAGAGCTTAGAAGGAGTTCCTTGCCTCCTACAAAACCCATGGTTAGAACTGGTAGTGTTTCCGAGACTAGGAACTCAGTTCCCATGGACAAGTGTTTGAGAGCATCAACTGGGTCAGGTGTAAGTAGGCTGGAGAAGCCTTCAGTTAAGCCAGCATTGCCAGCCTCTTCTTCTTCTTCTTCTTCTTCTTCAAGAAGGGTTATTTCCACATCAGTGGACAGTACTGCTAGTAGCATGAGCAGGAAGAAGCTTTCTTCTCCATCTGCTAGGTCCCCTTCTATTTCTAGTGGTTTGAGAGCCGGGTCCCTATCAACTTCTCGGGATAGGAGTTTCAATTTGACTGGACGGAGAAGAGCGGGTGCTCCTGAAAGCCACGATTCTCACTTCATTGCTCTTCCACTGGTGGAAACTAAAGCTGGCGATGATGTGGTAAGCATGCTATTCATATGCTCTCCAAAAACCCGAGGCATGCTATTTTTTTTGATGTTCTGGTTTAGTCATTTTGTTGACCACAGAACGAAGCATTTAGGGTAATGGTCCTGTTTTCTGCCACATTTCTCATCTTTTGAACCTCTGCATTTGACTTCTCTGTCAAATATACCATGTAGCATGTTCAATCTAGTATGCGCAGAGTAGAGGACAATGACATGAATTGTTTTACATTTCGTATTCTATTATCTTGATATATGGAAATCAATAATGTGTCCATTAGTTCCAAAAACGAGTCAATGCATTTCCTTATTTCTAATTTTTGACGTCCATTTTTATCTCTTTTCTAAGTGAAGAAATATACCACCATCCTTCTGTAGTTCTAGCTGAAAAAAAGGAAAAAAAAAGAGACTGGATTTGTCAATGGTGCATTTTGTTTGATGGACATAAGAATTAAACACTCAGGTTTCGTTTTTAGATGCCTATCCAATCATAACTGCTGAATCTTCCTTAAAGTTATGAGCTGGAATTAGTTCATTTGACATTGTGGCTATCTGTTATACTCGAAGTTGTTAAATACGAGTTCAAGATTGGAGGTGAGGCATTTCAGTTCTGTACTTGTGATTATTAACCATCATTATCTTAGTGCACCCCTTGTACCTTGAAAAGAAAAGGGAAATCGAAAACATACTATGTATATCATTGCTGCAGGTTGCTATCATTGGCAAATACCCTATAGAACACCAATCTCCTTTCTTGGTTTGTAAATGCTTCACAATATTCTGAGTCTTGATAGTCATATTAATCTTGAGTATGAATACTGAAAAGAAACAAAACTGTAGATTTGTAGAAAATGGATTGGTTACAGTTCTTTAGTGGAGAAAGAAATAATTATTTATGCGTGTTCTTTTAATAAGCAGTTCAAAATAAATAGATGGATAATGATGCTAGAGCCTAAATATTTGTGTAACATTCAAGTTTTGCATCTTTAAGAAAATCTTTTATCTTACAAAATTGGACCTTGTTTCTTGTATTGTTAGAAGAAACTTTGAGGGTGTTTGTTTTTTTTTTTTGTGAAGTATTTACTGTTTTCTAGATTTTCTTATGTTTTTTTGTGTAAAATGTTTTACAGAAAATTGGCCAAGGTGAAATGTTTCACAGACAGCCTATATAATTAATTCAATTGCAGTGCAATGTTTTCAATTCATTAAGTTCCATAATGTATTTTCTCAATTCACAATTTTCCTCTTATGTCATCATCTAACTATTTCAACCTCATTAGAATATATGCTCAATGTACAATTTTCCTCTTTACATGTAAAATATTTTATGCAAACCAACACCCCCTTGTTGAGAAAAAGGATTATCAGAATTGAGAGAGGAAAATGCTGTGCATATAAACAAATCATTCTAAAACTCCATGCAAACATATCTGGCAAGTAATAGATGGTGAATTGTGGGCCACACAAGCGTTAGATGATTGGTTAAGCATTTGTTTGAAAATTTGGTGTGATTTGTTTGTATATATAGCCTTGCTCTTTGAGATATCAATTAGTCAGATACCGGTTTTTGTCTTCATTCTGAAGGTTTAGTAAATATTCTTGTGACATGGTGATGTGATGTGGTTGATTGACATTCAGAACCCTAAAGTCCATGAGCATTTCGCATACTCTTAACAATTCAATGTGTACTTCACGGCAAGCTTGACTGTTGCTGCTTATATTTTCCTTTCACCATTTCTGATTTTGGTCTTTGCCATTTTTTTATGAATTTTTTTCCTGTTGCATTAGAGATTGGATCTTAGAGGACACAAAGTACGTAGTCTCAATGCTAGTGGGTTGAACTTAGCGCAAAATTTAGAGGTAAACATGTACTATCCAGATGTTTTGGTTCTTATATATGCCAAACTTGTGAATAGAGAATGTTTAACTGATACTTTTGTGTGACAGTTTGTTTATCTTCGAGACAATCTCCTTTCTACATTGGAAGGAATTGAGATACTGAAGCGTGTGAAGGTTTGTTTTGTGTTTCATCATGATTCCATTTCTTATTACTACTCTACTTGGCCATTTTTCACAGTAAACAACTTTTGAATTAGAAAAATTCAAAACGTACTAGAATTCTGCTTTATGCATGTCCATTTTCAAACAAAAGAAGCGTAGTAACTGATTAACAATGCTGTTCTACCAGGTCCTTGATTTGAGTTTCAATGAATTCAAGGGGCCTGGGTTTGAACCTCTTGAGAATTGCCAGGCCCTTCAGGTTTGTTTCTCATGTCCAGTCATCACGGAAGTTTCATTATTATAATAGACTATAGCTTGTGATGGTTTATTTAACAAGGTGGCGAAATATCTATTACCTGTAGCAACTCTATCTTGCTGGGAATCAAATCACGTCACTTGTAAACCTTCCTCAGCTTCCTAACCTGGAGGTAAGCCTTTAAATTGTTGCAGCCTTGCTGATTGGCTATTGCAATTCATGATTGATAATGGACTTCTATATCCGCACGCAAAAGTAATTATGGTTTGATGTCTTGCTTTTCATTTTAAGTTTCTTTCGGTCGCTCAAAACAAGTTAAAGTCTCTGTCAATGGCAGGCCAACCTCGACTACAGGTGTTCATGCTGTCTAATAATACTCCAGCTTATTTTAAATTCGTGATTGAATCACTATCTTTAATGTTTTCACCTTCTTTTACTTCTTCAGGTGTTAGCTGCCAGCAAAAACAAAATAACAACTCTGAAGGGTTTCCCGCACCTACCATCCCTTGAGGTTAGTTTTAAGTTCTTTGATTCTGCCTTTTAACTTCTGGAGACGCATAGTTGCTGAACTAGTCTTGTATTTTCACATTCTTTACTGCCATGCTCAATCAATTTTGAAGTCAGACAGACTTGCCTACATCAGCATTAACCACATTGATGGTACCATAAAACTAGCTACAGTAGTAAGAACCTAAAAATTTGAGCTCAAAATATAAACAAATGAGAGATAGCTTAGACCCATCCTTCTAGTCCTAGAGATAAAACTTCTGTTTCAAATTGGTCATTTTTGTTCAAATTTTTGCTATCAATTCAAACAAAAGGTGATCAATTTAGGACTGTTGGAGGCATTTTGGTCTAAAGGGTTGTTATTATTGATTTGGAATTGAATTGAACCTTGATTGGCACTTGGGGGTTGGCCAGCTGTGGAGGAAGATCGCAATGTCAACTTGTTGAAGGTGGTTCTATCATGCCTGTTTGACTGCATATGTGCTGTCATTGAAAAGGTTGACGTCTAAGGCGATACAGAGGTTGACAGTGAAGATGAGGGTGGCAGTGGTGGTCTTGGTGTAGAGAGAGGCAGAATGGAGTCAGAGGGAGGGAGTTTTGACTTTAGAATTGTATGGTTGTTTTATCTTGTAGTTTAGGAGAGAGAGAACATAGGAGGAGGGAAAGAAAGAGTGGGAGGGGGGGAGTGGTTGCTGCAAGGAGAAGGGTTCCAAGGGTTAATTTTATATTGGGACATCTTATTTTTTTTTGGTAATTTCACTAACAGAATTACTGGCCTTTTTTAGCTGCGGGTGTAACCTTTAATATGTGCAACTATAGGGATTAAGTATAATCTCGGTCAAACCATAGAATGCTCAGGGTAATAACCTTTTTTTTATACATCTTTTACTTTGTTAAAAAAATAATTCCTCATGCTCAAGAATATTTAAGGTTAATATGGCCTAGGGTTAGAGACTAACGAAATCTGTTTCAGTGGTATTTGGACTTGGGAGTAGAAGAAACTACAGAAATATTTTCATTTGCGTTCATCTTTCTGCCAGCATAGTCTGAATTCTCTTGGATCGACATGCAGTTAGAATATTTTTCGTCTTCTGTACACATATTTATCTTACAATGATGTAAGAGTTGGAGACAAATATTTGATGCATTGATGACATATTAATGAAAACATGTTCATTTTCTTAAACCCCCAAGAAGATACATATTTTTAATACTGTGTTGTGCTGCAGCATTTGCGAGTGGAGGAGAATCCTATACTTAAGATGCCTCATTTAGAAGCTGCCTCGATTTTGCTTGTTGGTCTTACCTTGAAAAAGTTTAATGATAGAGGTATTCTTGGCATGTTTCGAAATGCCTTTATTCAAGATTGAATGATATTTCTGCTCCTTATATACAACAAAACATGCATCTTCATTTTCTTTCAAATGCCTTTCTTCTTCTTTTTTTCTCCACCTTGAAAATAGAGTACTCACTTTGTTACTTTTTTTCATTGTATTCTAAACTTGGAAATTCTGATAGATCTTTCCCGGGAAGAGGTTGCAATTGCAAAGCGTTATCCAGCATGCACGGCATTGTGTATTAGAGATGGTTGGGAGCTTTGTCGCCCTGAGAATGCAGCAGGTATTCATTTTGCAAAACACACTATATTGGTGCTTGGTTTGGACTTTGAAAACTACATCAAATAAATCACCACATCTCTAGCAATGTTGATTTTTTCTAGCTCAGTGGAGAAGCCCCTATGGTAGATGCTTGCTTTATTTAGACAATGATCTCTTTCTCTTGCTTAATTTGTTCTAGGATTGCGTAGTTATTAATTAGTTGCACGTGATTTTTGGTGGGTATTAAATTTTTTATCTTATTTTCCATTTGCTTGCTAATTTTGTCTATTCAACCCCGTATTAGATTTTTTTTTTTTTACTATTTTCTTGAGGTTACATTATAGTTAAATGTTCATAAAAGTTCCCTGTGCTCCTTTTTCTGCCTTCTTTCTTGGTGCTGTTTCTCTCATCTTATCTTCTATCATCTCTGCTCTGATTCTCCTATTCTTGTTCTCCATCACCGAATGCTTAATTACTGTGATGATGGAGGCCATGCCTTTGAAATCAATAACTGCAGGCATTATGACCTGAATGTGGACATGCTAATTCTTGTGCTTTGTGCATGTGCACATGAATTTTTACAAAGTTTTTGATGAATAAAAGTTAACGGGATTTATTAAAATAGTTTCAAAGGTGGTAGTTGCTATTTCTAGGTTCAATGCATGCCATGGTACTTCATTCCACCTTTATTACATGTGAGCATCTAAACAATAGAAATAGCAACACGGATTCAGTAATATTCCTCACCAACAAAAGATTGTTCCACATGTCAATAGTGCGTGCTACTGACAAGTATCATTCAAATAAGTGAGATATGATAATTTTCCCTTAAATTTCCCTAAATGGGAACAATACCTTCTCCATGCATTCATGTCCACCTCAATTACACCTGCCATAAATTTCACAGCTTCAAGCACCAATTCCATAAGCATTTATCTGACTCACAGATTAAGCAACAGAAGGTGATTGACAAATATGGCTGCTGCTTACACAACAAACACCAGTCAACTTACTGTTATATTATATTTGTATCAACATAGTGAGAATCCTTCTTAACCACCACTCTCAGCCTAACTATCACAAAACCAACTATAAATAGATATATGCTGTTGAGCACCTCTATCTAGTTCTTGTTTTGATTCTTTGATTGCATTGTGAGGACTACTGAGCAGGCAGTGTATCAGGTTTAGTACATAGTTAATGAGTTCATGTTGAGGAAATAGCTGGACCACCTAAGACTTTGAAACATATAAGGCAACACAAAGAGGGCCACATTATGAATCTCCACTGTCATGTTATGTTACACAATGTGAATATTAGGCTGCTGTGACTTGTGAAGCTATCTCACAACAAGTAATTATAGTTGATCTTGCCAATCATGAAGGTTCCTTGGTGAAATTCTTAACCTTGAACTGTGGTCTGCTGAACAGACTCCACTTTTCACTTTATGTATGAGCAATGGAAAGAGCATTTCCCTCCTGGCTATCTGCTCAAAGATGCGTTGGTAGATCAACCTTTCGAAGGAGATGCTTGCCACTGCCACTTTGTTTTTGTTCAAGACAACAATCTAAGTGCTGCTCCACAGTTAGTCTTAAAGTATCAATGGTTTGTGGGAGAAAGAGCACTTTCAAGCTTTGCTGCCATTCCTGATGCCACTGGAGAGGTAATTGATTCATGTCATATATAAACGTTTGAGCAGATATCTTCATCTTATGCTATGCTGATAGTATCATATGATGCTTAGGTATACTGGCCAAAGCATGAAGACATCGGTAAATTTCTGAAAGTGGAATGTACTTCCGTAATGGGAGAAATAGAGTATCCTCCTATTTTTGCCCTATCGTCACGTGTTTCACCCGGTATGTTTTGTTCTAATATATTTAAATGAATGGTTGATATTGAATAAGTTGCTTGTTAATTTAGCTTCTAAGTTATCAACATGTTATTTTATTGTTAGCGGAATAAATTTATAATTTGTAATTATTGATTTACATCAAAGTGGCTTTACATCAACAATAGAAAGCCCTTTTAGAAATGAAGAAACAGACAAATATACATGCAAGCATTCAAGGAATTGTAGGTTCTGATATTCTCAGTCAAAGAGAGTATGGTATAAAATACATGATGACTTTTCCTTCAACCTAATTTCTTCCCAACCTTTTCTTCAACCATGTAACTTGCGTCATACTGTCTTTTAACCTCACCTTTTCATCTTATAAAGGAAATGGAATTCCAAAGGTTGTGAACCTTGAAGTGCAAGGAGAGTTGGTGGAAGGAAATGTTATCAAAGGCTATGCTGGGATTGCATGGTGTGGTGGAACTCCAGGGAAAGGTGTTGCTAGGTAAGATTGATAACGTGGTTGTAGGATATACACATCCAAGGGCAAAATATGCAATTTAACTCCACCATTGCCTTTTTTCAGTTGGCTGAGGAGAAGATGGAATAGTAGCCCAGTGGTTATTGCAGGGGCAGAAGATGAGGAGTATTGTTTAACTTTAGATGACATTGATTCCAGTTTGGTTTTTATGTACACCCCAGTCACAGAAGAAGGCGCCAAAGGGGAACCTCAATATAAATATACTGATTTTGTTAAAGCAGGTGTGTAGGGGATGAAATCCTTGATTAGTTAGTGTACGAGCTGTTTTCTCTTCAATTTCTTATTGTTTATCCTAGATGTATATGAATTTCCTATTTTATTTTATGCTTGGTTCCCCTTTATCAGGGAAACATCCCAAAGAAATATCTGTTGGGAAAAGGTTGACCCACCCCAAGACTTATATTGAATTTAAACAGAATGAGTTTCCTGTGATCAAGCGTTTTAGCATCCATGACAAATTATTTTCTTTGTTCTGAGGTTTTTATTGGTGCAACTCTCTGACTTTCTTGTATAAAATAAAAGTCAATTGAAACTTACCATTTGAAACTTAGTATGTTCCTTGAAAAGGCGAGGAAGTAATTTTTCATTTATTCAAATTCAAAGAATGAACCTGAAAATCAAACCTCCTTTTAGCATGAGTGATGAGATATCCTCCTATTTTGCATGAACAACTCTTTTACGCTCAACTCATAATTAATTCAATAATGGATGCAACCCTCTAGGCTCAAACAGTTGACTTGGGAATTTAGTTAAAATTTCATAGAAAACTCAGAATGTTTGTTCTCATGCTCTGAATTTTGACTTTATTGGGTAGTCATATCTGCTATATATTTGCTAAATATTTTCACCATTTATTTTTAAATGCAAATAGTATGGCATTGGATACTGAAGGATTGTGCTTCATTGTGACAGCACCTCCATCGGTCAGCAATGTTCGAATTATTGGAGATATTGTAGAAGGAAATATCATTAAAGGAGTTGGGGATTACTTTGGGGGGAAAGAGGGCCCCAGCAAGTTTGAATGGTTACGGGAGAATAAGAATACTGGGTTAGTGTGCTCAATATCTCATAATCTACCTCTGTTTCTTGGAAAAAAAAGAACTTATTCTCTTGAGTTTGTTTTTTATTCTTGTTTATGCAAATAGCATTGCATATACAAGGCCTTCTTTTCTCCTTGTATGTTTTCAATTTGGGTTTGAATTTTTTTTTGTGCTCGACTTTTCATGGTTTTCATTTAGACATTTGAGTTCATTTGTTTTTTTAATTGTGGATTCTAAGAGATACACATTTCATGGACTCTTTTTTGATAGAAGTTATTTCAATCTTCCTGGCTGTTTTTATTTTTTATTTTGTAGAGATTTTGTATCCATATCAACTGGTACATCTGAGTATGCCTTGACCAATGAAGATGTTGGATGGTGCTTAGCTTTTGTATATTCACCCATTAATTTTGAAGGTAGGTCCATTGCGCTTTTTGTTGTTGAAATTATAAGAAACATGTTTTCTCATCATCTAGATTTCTGATAGATTATATTTACGTAGTATAATAGTTAGCATTCTTTGCAGGACAGGAAGGGAAATCTGTTTCAATATTTTCTCACCCAGTGAAGCAAGGTAGATTGAAATGATGCCAACATGTTTTCACTTTTTTTTTTCTTGTGCCAGGGGCCCAA
>Ga0325414_1000909_pt1 | contig 26816 bp, 11 predicted proteins | sample PopdelMetagenome_8_FD_206183 | JGI IMG/M metagenome (GOLD analysis project Ga0325414, IMG submission 206183) | Populus deltoides microbial communities from Bellville, Georgia, United States - Leaf-PdKOR-R3 | ecosystem: Host-associated > Plants > Phyllosphere > Phylloplane/Leaf | place: USA... | reverse complement strand
ATTTTGATAATAAAATGACATATTACAAATAACTCTAGGATATTGATGAAAGAAGTATTTAAGGAAAATTATTTTTTTAATTACTTTTATTTTTTTCTTGTTTAAGTTAGAAAATTAAATACTTAATAATTTTATTTTTCCTAGTTCATTTAAAATTTTTATTACTTTTCCTTCATTTTCAAGTTTTGTAGTTCATTTAGGTTGGATTTTAGATTTATTTAAAAATTTATAAACCTCATAGAGAGATAAACTATTTGAAAAAAAAAATATTCCTTAATAAAATTGCAAATTAGATTTTTATGTGATTTTTTTTGAATATTTTATATTTTGTACTTGATGTTTTTTTTTTCCATGTTGCTTTCAGATATGCATCCAAATCCATCAATTCTATATAACATATTGTAATTTATAACAATCATATTTAGTAAAGAGTAAAAGCATTCTCATAAAATTAGGTAGCAATATTTATAGTAAAATGTTCATTACTTAAAACTATCAATGATTCATTTCACAGTAATAGAAAACTATAACAATTTATTCATTGTCACCTTTGTTCGGACACTTTTGTTCGGACACTTAGTTGTTAGTAAAAACAATTTGTTTTTTTATATGAAAAATATAGGATTTCAATGAAATAAAGTTTAATTTATTTTTTTTAAAGTTAAATAAAATGAACTTTTAGATATTTATAACTATAATTGTAAAATGTGGCGCTCAAATATTTGGTATCTTAGTTTTTAAGCAATGAAATTCACTGTATTATTATAAAATCAAATGATATAATATGCATTTCTCATCCGTAGATGGTAAAAAATTGAATAATAGGATATGCATCCTTTAAGGATAGTATACACTTTTTAATTTTAGATACTGGCAATGCTTCTTCTTTTTTTCATATGAGAAAAGTGGAGTTGTCTTTGATACAACCAATAATAAAATGACATATACATGAATAACTTTAGGATATGCATCCAAATTCACAAGTTTGATATAATATACTGTAATTTCTAATAGTCTTTTTCAATAAGAAATAAAATTTTTTCTCATAAGCCACCAAATTTGCTAAATTAAGTAGCCATATTTGTAGTAAAATATCAATTAATTTAGGTGACCAATTATTACTTTAACAACAGAATCCATAAAAAAATTATTTATTGTAAACGTCTAACAATATATCATGATTTTTCAAATATTAAAAAAGTTATAAATGATTCGACTTAACTTTTTGGTTACTAGTTTTTTAGTATAATTATTATCCTTTCATCAATAGTGTTCTGGTTTAGATATTTGAGTATGACGCGTGTCTGCTCTATTAAACCATATATGTTATCAACACCATAATTATTGATAATTTGAATAAAATTTAAAGTTTTTTTTTAATTTCATTCCATCATGCGCAATAATTTTACATTCAATACTATTTGAGAACATGTAAAATATTTTCCCTAACTCACCTAGGATGATGAATCATTTTTAATTACTCAGATATCTTCATATAATTTATGTTATATCCAATAACTACTCACTTTGTACCCTTAATCGAGGCAACAAATTGTCTAGATTAAAACATATCATTCTCTATATAATATAACTTAGTGATCTAAAATCTAAGGACTACTTATATAATTATCATATGAGTATTTTCATAGACATATGTGAATTATCAATAGAGAATCCTCATGTAAATCAATTTAGTATACATGTTATTTAACAATAAACTATATTTAAACTCTAAGTATCCCTCATATCTCAACTTATAATAATAACCACTTTCTTTTATGAAATAACAAAATATATATTGACTTCAATAATTCTGATGAATATTCAATTTTAATAGAACATTAATTATAAATATTTATAAATAATACTATAATATAATAGAAATCTCCATAATTTTAATTATAACTATTTTATAATGTTATCTATAAAGTATTTTTATCCCAAAAGACTTTATTTTTATTTTATATTCATTAATTAAACATAAATGGATAGTAAAGATAAAAAATATTTTTATTAATAAAAAATATATTTTACATAAACAATAGTTTTATATGGAATTAACTAATTCACTATAATATATATATATATATATATATATATATATATATATACACACATCCAAATTCACTAGTTGTATATAAAACAAATTGTAATTTCTAACTCGGTATGAAGTAAAAACTTTCTCATGCTACATAAGTAGTGATATTTGTTATAAAGTATTGATTGCATCGAGTGATCAATGATTCCTTTTACATCAATAGGAAACTATAATAACAGATTTATTGTCAGTCTTTTTATGACACTTAGTTATCAACAGAAAACACTTGTTTTTTTTATACGAAAAATTTAGAATTTAAATGAAATAAAATTTATTTTATTTGTTTCAAAATCAAATAAAACTGAATTTTTATTTAATTGAAGCCTATAGATTTATTAATCTAAATAAATTAATTGAATTCTGAATTAACCATTAAAAAGGAGATGGTAAAATGAAATTGAGTAAAAAAGTGCACAATTAAATTTTATATAAATACAAGTTTATTTAAGCTATATAGAACTTTTCTTTTAATCTTTATGATAACATTTTATATATAAAAAATTAAAAAAGAAATCGAACAACAAATTTGCAAACTAAAAAAAATAAATTAGGTAAATACATAAAGCAATATATAAAAAATAAATAAAAAAAAAACTAAATCATACTTTACTTGTTAAAGTGTAAATTAAATAATATAGCATAAAGAGATAATTGTTGCAAAAATTGTAACCTTATCCTTAGAACAAAATTTGCCCTTCAATTGATGTAAGTAATAGATACAAATTAATTCATAGAATTCAATACTATTTATGTTTGTGTTTATACTTTTCAACGTCAACCTAAATAAATTTTAAAATACGATACCTATTTGTTTCAATTAGTGGTTTGAATTTCTATTCTAAGATTAAAAGATTTGGATGGTTAGTTAGACTTTATCAATCTCAATAGAATGTTCAGTGGGGTTCAGTATGACTTGTCATATTTTTTTTAAAAAACGATGTTGTCACAAAATTAAATAAAAAAGGAAGCAAAGTTTTAATCCTTTGCCGGATCAAATTCAAAAGATTTTATTTATTTTTCTTCAGGAAAAAAAAAAAGAGCAAAAAAAAAACGAAGCTTAGTTTGGATCGAACTCGTAATTTATCGCGATATATTGTCGGCGTATCGATAATCATAAATGTACCCGAAACCAGCAACCACTGTGCCCCACAAAATGGCCGCCCCCAAAGACCGCCACGTTTTACTTCTCGACGGCGGGATCAGGTGCCACGTCATGGAAAAATAATTCCAGTGGACCCATCCGTATCGGCGTTCAGCTGGCGAGCATTTTAGTGGCTGAAATGTAAGTGTAGAGTTAACCAGAGTCCACAGTCAACTATAACCATAGTTAGATAAATAAGGGAAGAAAAGGAAGTCTGAATCTATCTAAAAAACGTGTGGAAAGTGACGAGGCAGGCGGTGTTTACCGGTTCACACCATGAGTCCATAACACAATAGATCTTCCTTTTTTCTCTCTACTCTCCACCACTCCACAATTTGTTTGCTGCTTTTGTCTTTAATCACCACTATAGTTGTTTTTTTTTTTAATATTGTTATTGTTGTTGTTTACTACATCATTTTTTCTCTTTAATCGCCGCCGACCAAGAAGAAAAATAGTCGAGATCGTGGAGAGATTTGTTTATTTTTTTTGATTGATCTGAAGGAAATTAAGATTTATATGTTTTTTTTTTTTCAGTTTTGGATCTCCAAGGTTTTGATTACAGTTACCGATCCTGCATTGTTGGAAAATAACAATAATAAAAAAAAACAGAAGAGGAACGGCAGGTCATTTTGAATGGGGGATAAATGTGCAGAATAGAGAGAAAGTGTGGGGGAGGAGGAGGAGGAGAGAAAGATAAGGAGACTATGGGGGTAGTTAAAGGAGTGGAAAAGATTAGGAGTAGTATATCAAGGCCGTCTTCAAAAATGAAGCTGTGGATGATAAGGGCAACGACGTCTGTTTTGTTGTGGACTTGTGTGGTTCAATTGACGACGATCGGTGAGATGTGGGGTCCTAGGGTTTTGAAAGGTTGGCCTTCTTGTTGGCCTCCCCAATCTGTCTCTGCTGCCTTGCAAGAGAATGTTCTTACTGTCCCCGCTCGCGTTTTGCCACCAAAGAGTCAGTCCTTTTTAGTTATAATTGATTATTTATTTGTCTTTTGAGAATATGATTTCTGAATTCTACTGTTTGTTTTGATAGTGGTAAGAGAACAAGGAAGTTAGAGATTCTTCTCATGATTTAGTGGAAAGATGCATTTTTCTTCTTCTTTCTGTTTCGTTTTGTCAAAAGTTGGCTTGCTTGCTTGCATTTGATAAAAGGAATGTTTGTGCAAGTTATCCATATTTGTGAAATAATAAAACTATGAAAAACTTGTTTGCATCTGATGCCTTCCTTCTAGTCTCAGCGGTTTGGAATAAAATTATGTGTGGGATTTATTTTTTCCATCTATATATTTGTTTTTAGCATGTGATCATACTCTGCTTAACACCAGTGTCATTTGTAGACTGATATGTTCCATCTATTGGCATTAGGGGTTTATAAGAACAATGGATACTTGATGGTCTCGTGCAATGGAGGTCTCAATCAAATGAGAGCAGCGGTGGGTGGCTGCAACTTTGCTGAGAATTTGCATATTTGTGGTTCTGATATTACAGTGACGATCTTGTTTCTGCATTTGCCTGTTATTATTTTCATAGCTTTGTTTCTGTGCCTTGCAGATATGTGATATGGTTGCTATCGCGAGATATTTGAATGTTACGCTTGTAGTACCAGAGCTGGATAAAACCTCTTTTTGGGCTGATCCCAGGTATGTAACTCAATAGTTTGTATTTGAAGTTTCCAAATGTTTTCAGCTATAGAGGAATCTATATCATTAAGTACACCTCTATTCTGGGATTGGAAATATACATCTTACCTTTTAATGACTATCTTTGATCCATCAGCGAGTTCCAAGACATATTTGATGAGGAGCATTTTATCACATCATTGAGAGATGAGGTTCGAATATTGAAGGAACTGCCTCCTAGGTTGAAGCAGAGAGTGGAACTGGGGATGACCTATACCATGCCACCAGTTAGTTGGTCTGATATTTCTTACTATCATAACCAGGTTAGCTCATTGTTATTGTTTTTGGTTCTGGCATTTTTGCAAAGGTTGCCATGTCTCTTTGAAGTGCATATTGCCATTTCCATGAGCTAGCTCAAATTGTAGGCACATGCAAAGGTTTCCTAGTTACCTAGTATTGTTGTTAATTTAAGTGCTGTCTATTTATTTTGCTCAGCGGTATCTTTCTGATGTGTTGTATGCAGATTCTTCCTTTGATAAAAAAGTACAAAGTTGTACATCTAAATAGAACTGATGCTCGTCTTGCCAATAATCGCCAGCCTTTAGAGCTGCAGAAGTTGCGCTGCCGTGTGAATTATAGTTCTCTGAGATTCACCACTCAAATAGAGGAGTTGGGCAAGAGAGTTATAAGGCTTCTGAGGCAAAATGGTCCCTTCTTGGTGCTTCACCTTCGATATGAAATGGACATGCTGGCATTTTCTGGCTGTAGTCAAGGTTGCAACAATGAAGAGGTGGAAGAATTGACAAGAATGAGGTAATCTATGCATAATTGTTTATCAGCTCTTTGGCTTCAAGTAGCCTGAAATATTTATTTGATCCTTGGTCCACATATTCTCATTTTTTCTCGTATGAACAGATATGCTTATCCTTGGTGGAAAGAAAAAATAATAAATTCGGACTTGAAGAGGAAAGATGGGTTGTGTCCTTTGACTCCTGAGGAAACAGCTCTCACTTTGAGGGCACTGGACATTGATCCGAATATCCAGGTTTATATTGCAGCTGGTGAAATATACGGGGGTGAAAGGAGAATGTCAAGTCTTGCGTCAGCTTATCCAAAACTGGTTGGTAGATGAAAGCTGAAATCAACTGTTTACACCTGAGATAGTTGTTTGTCAACATCTGTTTACAGGTTCCTTTGGTTTTTGAAACAGGTCAGAAAGGAAACACTGTTGGAACCATCAGACCTTAGGTACTTCCAGAATCACTCATCTCAAATGGCAGCATTGGATTATCTTGTTGCGTTGGAAAGTGATATTTTTGTCCCTACCTATGATGGAAACATGGCTAAAGTTGTTGAAGGCCACCGCAGGTAATTTTTTGTCTGACAGTTTCTTCTTTTCGGATCATGTATTATAACAAAGGTCATTCATGTATAATGCATTGGTTTCTTTGGCCTCAGAAAAATGATTTTGGAATTCAAAAGCCTTCAACAAATATTAACTTTCAAATTTTTCTCTCTATCAGAGGACAAAAATGCATGTATGCCTCTTCATCCAGACAGAGTTAATTCTTCTGGCTGTGAAATTATTACTGAACTTGTAATCCCGAGTTTTATTTAAATTTATTAACTTGTTATTGTTGTTTTTGGGAAGATTTTTATGTCAACTGAGGAAGGTTTTTGATGATTCTCTTCTTATGGCTTCCATGTAGTTTCTTTTTTTCATAGTGGATTTAGCATTTTTGTGTGCGTGTGCAAAGTGAAAGCTCTTCTATCTTAACACTGTATTACTGTGTAATGCCTACTCAGATTTCTCGGCTTTAAGAAGACAATTTTATTGGATAGAAGGCTTTTGGTTGATCTGATAGATCGATACACTAATGGATCGCTGAACTGGGATGAATTTTCATATGCTGTAAAAGAATCCCATTCTGATCGGATGGGGGGACCAATGAAAAGGTTGGTGATCCCAGACAGGCCTAAAGAAGAGGATTACTTCTATTCAAACCCAGAAGAATGTTTGCAGTCATCAGAGGATCCGTTTAGTACATGATCGTTATTTGAAGAACTTGTGCCATTTATCTGCCCCACAGTGCTATCCGTTCTACCACAGATCAACCGCTTGTTCTCTACTAGAGGTCCAGCGATAGTGGAGTTTGTCTTCAAGAGGCAATTGAACTATAGGGTTGTGAACTTCAAGAAAGCAAGAGATGATCTGCGGAAGCAAACCTAGGTTAGTGTTATAAAATATACGCAAATACTCCAATTCATGTATAGAAAGCTCCCCTGCCATTACAGGGCGATGCCAAATTGACAAGACTGGGTTTGGGTTGTACACGGATGCAAATATAGTTGTGTTTCACCAGAACTGTCATCTCGTGGAAGGATAATCCCATTTTCCTTTGGCATTTATTTGTTTCTTTTGGATCGTGTGCGATCTTGTAAGTTCCTAGCAAATATAACTTTATAGAATTTTTGTTCGTACCACCATGCTATGAAAGATCATTGCCTCTCCTCTTCTATTAATTATGCAGCAAATGTTCCCGGACCGAATTATGTGCTGTGTGATGACTGGAATGCCCTGGATTCTCCTTGAGTGAATTATAAGCCTTCAAAAGACCGCTTTCCAGTTGGAATAATATACGAATATTCGAGCTGATTTGATGTTGTTGTCTACGTTTTGCATGTGATTGAACTTAACGAGTTTGGAGACCAAATGCAGCTTTCTCTAATCTCTTCAAAGTCCACGTCTGATAAGGATGACCCAGCTTCATCAAGGGGGTGTTTTCGGGAGTGCGGTTGTGTTTGGAGTGGATTAGTTGGTTTTTTTTTTTTTGGTTGGTTTGGTGCTGTTAATGTTTTTTTTTTTAAATTAATTTTTTTAAGATTTTTAAATTGTTTTAATGTGTTAATATAAAAAATAAATGTTTAAAAAATAAAAAAAATCTTTATTATTGTTCTAAACATCTTTTATATATATTTTTTATTTTTTATATGGATTCTATAAAAAAATCACACCACACTTTCAAGTGTTAAGGATTTATTTAAGAGTGGTAAAAGTTATTTTTTGAAGTTTTTTTTATTTGAAAATGATATATTTTTTTTATTTTTTAAAATTTATTTTTCATATTAATAAATCAAAATAACTCAAAAATAAAATAAAAAAATAAATCTGAAGCTAAAAGAAAAAATTTTAAAATCTTTTTAAAACATGATTTAACTACAAGTTCCAGAATCTCTTTGCACTTAGGTTTAATAGCTTACTTTGTTGCATGTTTGAAGATACTTGAATCTTAAGCAGTGGTTGGTGGTGAGGGTTGCATTGCCACCCAACCGTAGGATCCCCTGAACTTAAATATGCCAGGATGTTCATTCCGCCTTTTTGAGTTTTATTTTATGATAACTAAGGCAAGTGTCACTGGAAAATGGTGGTTGTGAATATGTGGTCGGTCACACTAAACACGGATTAGCGGGCATGTGGTCACCTTTGAGAATGATCTTATTCCTTTGCACTGATTAGTGGGACTTCATGTGGCCACGCGGTGTGCAAGGTATTTGAAATACATGTAAATATTTGCAATATTTCACCCGATCCAATCCGTTTCTTAGCAGGTTCATGGATACAACAAACATGGATGGATGGGTTGAAAACTATTAAAAACAGATATTTCAGTCGGGTTTCATGCCCACAAATTTAAAACCTGTTAAACGAGACCTCGTATATATTTATCCTAGGCACCATACTAAAATAACCCTAACCATACGAGAAATTTCCTTAGCACAACCCTAACCATACCCTAGCACAATTTCCATTATAAATACTAGACAAATGAAAACCTAGTTCCCACATCGCTTTCACTCATCAGATGTCTGAAGTCAAATCTTAATTCGAATGCTGGTGCTCCAGTTTTGGTGCTCTGGTAGGGGCACATTTATTTTATCTTCCCTTTTTGAGCTATCAAATCCTTCCACAAATTAAGCACTCGGTCATTTTTAATGTGTTGTTGAATGATATATCGCCTATGTTTCCAAATTCAGGAAGTCAAATATACATACGACCTGGTATTTTTGTAGCTTTCCAAGTATTTGGGTTAGTATTTGTTGTTCTGTAGTGATTTTGAAGGCGACTCCTTTGTTCAATCTTTTCCATCTTGATTTTTTTGTTAATTGGGTGGTGGATATTTTGAGGTGGCAATTATCAAGATATTGAACAGCTATTAGATTTTTCTGCTTGTAATCATCCCACGTTTGTCACTTAGATTTTCAACTCAAAGCCTGCTGCAGGGTGTTCATTTTGTTCTCCCTATAATTGTTGTCTTGTTTATTTTCTATTTTCTATATTAGAAAATATATTCTTGAATCGGCTGTATAATATATAATTATTAAATTTGGTCAAATCTAACAGCTTGAATTGATATTTTTTATAGGAGGTGGGCTTAAATGGAGTTTTTTTTTTTCAAAGTATTTTGCAAGTTAATTGGATTACACTTGAAAACTTAGGTAATTAATTTATGATCCGTTTGATGAGGTCAGAAAACTCAACTAGATCAACTTAAATATATATTTTTAAATTACTTTTAAAATATCATTTTAATTTTTATTAAATTGTCTAAACAAAAATGTCTAAGATTTTTTAGACATTTTTTTGGGTTCGTTCGGGTTCATAAATCAGCAAACATGTTATGACGGTTTGAATATAAATTTTGGTTATAACCGACCTGGTCCATGCACGCCCCTACCTTTCGCCCTCTAGAAATTGTGCATATCCCACTGGTTTACGAAGGTGCACTATGTTTTTCTTATAGCAGTGAGCTTTTTCTACAAGCTTGCAGGCGGTGTCATATTGTTTGTGGAGGGGGACAGAGCATGGGAACTCGTTAAGGTTATTTTGCTAATAAAATTGCTTTTGCTGATCAAAGAACATTAACCTGGTAAATGGATAAAGTGATTTTCCAATGATAATGACGGGTTCTTGGAAAACTAGAAAGGAACAAAAGTTGCTACTACGAAACAGATTGCTTTGGAGGCCCACCTGCTATAATAAATTGACGGTGACTCAGATAAGATTGTGAAGGACAAAGACAGTCGCTGTTAAAAAAAAAAAAAAAAAGATCAAAAGAAAAACAAGATAAAGATGTTCAGTTAATTGATTATATTTCCATTTTGGTAACGGTGAAATATATTACAGGTATCCTTATAATAAGGCCCCCACTTCAAATACAAACCCAATTACCAAACAAAGCCCATACGTGTCCAAGATACAGGAGTTGACAAGCTCCAAATCAACTAGCCCTGTCAGTTCCCACCACTCGGCACCAACGCAAATCGAACTTCAAAATGGTAGCTACAAACCTGCAAGCTCACTACCCAATCACCCCAGCTCTGGAAGCTGAGCCTTCTTCTTGCCAGTTTACCAACCTTTACGTTGAAAAGACAAGTTTAGTAGATATTAGTTAGGTTGCTTCCCCTACATTGTGGATTTTTTTTATAAAAATATTAAAAAAATTTAAAATTTAAAAATATTGGATCTGTCTGGAAAACTCAAGAGTTTTGAGCTTAGCATTGCAGCTACACCTAAGGCTCTTGGGCTTGGAGTTGCAGCCAGACCGAAAAGCATTGAGTGTGGTTGAAACATCAGGCCCAAGAACCTTGGGTTTAATTGCAACAACAAACCCAAGAGGGTTGGGTCTTGCTGTAACGTCAGACGCAATAGTAATATTTCTAATATTATTAAACTTGTCTGACACAAGTTTTTATAGTTTTTAATCATTTCAAATCAAATTTATGATTTTTCTTTAATAGTAATAATATTTTATTTTAAATTTATTAATGATAATAATAGTAATTTTAAATTTTACCTTTAAATCACATCTATGGTTGTTTTTCAATATTAATATTTTTTTTCAAATTTATTAATTATTATATTAATAATAATATTTATAATACAAATAATAATATTAAACTTGCCAGACCCAATAGTAATATTTCTAATATTATTAAACTTGTCTGACATAAGTTCTTATAGTTTTTAATCATTTCAAATCAAATTTATGATTTTTTTCGATAGTAATAATATTTAATTTTAAATTTATTAATGATAATAATAGTAATTTTGAATTTTACCTTTAAATCACATCTATGGTTGTTTTTCAATATTAATATTTTTTTTTCAAATTTATTAATTATTATATTAATAATAATATTTATAATACAAATAATAATATTAAACTTGCCTGACCCAAGTTTAAGTGGGTCTAGCTGCAACATCAGGTCCAAGAGTTTTGGACTCTTCTTAAATGCAAGACTTAAGAGCCTTGGGTCCAGTCACCGGACCCCAAAGTCTTGGGCTAGGAGGGGCTGCAAGACCCAAGTGACTTGGGTCTGCGCCCCTGCCACACCCAATCAACTTGGGTCAGAAGCCCTTTCAAGCCCTAAGTTTCTTCAGTCTGGAAGGAGATGCTAGACCCAAGTTAATAACAACAATGATAATTGATTTTACTCTTTAAATCAAATCTATTTTTTCGATAATAATAATATTTATTTCAAATTTAATAACATTAATGAATTTAATAATATTAATAATATTTAACTTGTTTGGTCCAAGTTCTTATAGTTTTTAATCTCTTCAAATAAAATTTATAGTTTTTAATTGATACTAATAATATGTTTTTTCAAATTTAGTAATAATAATGATAATAATTTTTAATTTTACTCTTCAAATCAAATCTATAATAAATTTTCAAATTTAATAATTTTTTTTAAATTTAATAAATTAACTTGTTTATTAAACATTAACTTTTTAGGCTTTTCTCACCATTAATTTTCTATCTTAAACATGGGAGGATCTCCAACCTCTTTAAGAGACTTGTTTTGCAGGAGCTTCAGCCCACCATTCTTTATTTTAGTTGTGAAAAAAGACCCACATCTTTGTAGAAGTTTCTTGATTTTATTAGAATGAATTGAAGTTTTATTCAATATCAAACTTTAATGACTATAATATAGATGTTTGAAACTATAAGACAATTAACATTCAAATTCATAAAAAAATATGAGGATGTGAAAGTAAGTTACCTTACATATTATAAGCTCAGATTATGTTATATGTTCAAAGTTATGTTAATTTGAATGTAGTAAAATGTTAATAACAAAAACATAGAAATAGTAAAAAATTTAAGTTTTTTTTTTTTCAAGGGGAACTGTTTGATATCATTTTGTTTTATGTTTTTCTTTCAAAAAAACATTTAAGAACTTTTTTGGTTGACCTTTTTTCTTGAAAGAAAAATAAACTTTCTAATCATATACTTTAGGTTATTAACATATGTTTGGTAGTAAATCTCTATCTCTTACTCAAGCTTAGTTCAACCCTTAAACATTTCAATCCCAAGCTCAATCAGACCCCTATATTTTTAAGACCCAATTCTAGCTCTATGCTTTGTTAGGTTTCTCAAAACTATCACATTAGAAATGATAATTTTAATTTTTTTTAGAGTCCCAAGGATCTTGTTAAACAATTTAAGATTGTTTAGAGTTTATCTGAAAATACCTTAAAATTAGATATTATTTTTGAGGTTTGATCATCTTTTTTAAGGTTGAGTTGTTGCAAATCACAAACTATCCAAATTTCCAACTGCGACCAATAATCCACACAAATCACTAGTGAGAAATCTCTTAAAACCCTTTTAAAAGAGAGGAATCACTGTGTCTTTGAGTATTATCTCTCTCTTTTTTTTTAATGTTCTTAGGTGTTTCTTGGTACCATATGTTCTATAACATACTTCACTCTCTAAAAATATAAGTCATAATATTCTATTTAGCATCTTATTATTAACAACCCTATAAATGATAAAATCTCACTTTGTTCTCAAAAAAATATTATATATATTATTTCATGATAATTTTAGAAATTTATTCAATTAAGTCTTTACTTTATTTTTCTAGGTCTATAATTGTAATTCCATGTATTAATTATTTTATAGTCTTCAATTTCAAAAACTTATTTACAATTAAGTTACACTTGATTAATCATCCAAATTTAATTTTTGACCAATTGTTCTTATGTGTGAGAGCCATTAGGTCCCTAATAAGTTGATTTAAACATAAATCATAATCTTAAATAAAATAGGATTAAATAAATTAAATAATTTAATTTATTATTAACTCAATAAAATGATTGATTTATATTTAAAGATCAAGTGCAATGTCTAGCAATGTGATACGATCACCTAAAAATCAAAAAGGTCATACATGGTTTGACTTAATATTTTAATGACCAGTTTCTTAGTGTAATTATTATTCTTTATTAAGAATGTTCTAATTTAAACATTTTAGTATTGGGTATGTCTCCTCCGTCAAATCATGTTTTTTCTTAACCCTATAGTCACTGATCTTTTGAATATGATTTGAATATCTTTTCATATCTCATTCCTCCTTATACAAGGATTTCATAATCAATAATATTCAAGAATATATGGAATATTTTTTCTAATTCTCCTATGATGATGAATCCTCTCTTGATCACTTAAATACCTTCGTATAGTTCATAATATACCCAATATCTACATATTAATTAACCTTGATTAGGACAACATATAGTCAAGATCAAATCATAACATTTTCTATATAAGATAACCTAGTGATATCAAGTCTAAGGATTATTTGTATAATTATCATGTGAGCCTTTTCATAGAAACAAGAGATGTCTCACTATAAAATTCTTATATGGGTTAGTTTACATGTCATCTTTCAAACACCTATATATTAGTTATAGGAATCCCTTACATCTCAACTTATGATAACAACTGTTTTTTTTTTATAAAGAAAAGAAACAAAATATGCACAATCTCAACAAATTCAATTAATATCTAGTCTTAATGGAGTATCGACCATGAACATTTAGAAACAATGCTTTAATGCAATAAGAATCTTATAATTATAACAACTTTATAATTTTCTTTTCATTTTTTTTCTTGAGGAATTGATCTTTATTCTAGAATAATTAATCAAACATAAATGAATATTAAAGATAAATAATGCTTTTGTTAATAATAAATATGTTTTGCATGAATAAAGTTAGTGCCACATGTAACTAACTAATTGACTCTAAAGCATATACAATAATAATCTTCTACTTGTACTAAAGCTAATCATTCATATATCTAATACCATATCGTTTTATATGATGATCATGTTTATACTGAGTTAGTATAGTTGGTACTTGCTCTATTTTTACATCTTTTCTTTTTATGATTTATTTAATCAAGTAGAATTATCTAAGTACATGTTTGGATCATTAATAAGACCTTAATTTTTTTGCTTGTGCAATGGCTCTATTATTATCATTGTACAAAACTACGATATCAATAATGCTAAGAACCATATCTAGTTTAGTGATGAACTTTTTGATCCAACAATCCTTTTTGTCACCTCAACTTCAATTGTAGAACCTGTTACGGTCTCTTGTTTAGAACTCTTCTAACTCATAGTACCACCATTTAAACTAGAAACATATCTTGACTGAGATTTGCTATTATCAATGCTTGATTGAAAATTGGCATCTGAAGAACCATAAATTGCTAGTTCATCTCCTCCATAAACTATAAAAACATTCTTAGTTCTTTTTAAGTACGTAAAAATATTTTTAACTGTCTTCCAATGAATTTACCTGGAATAGATTGGTAACTACTCATTATGCTTAATGCATAAGATACATATGGTCTTATACATAACTTTACATATATGATAGATATAATAGCTAAAGCATAGGATATCCTTTCTATCACATCTCTATCAATTGGTGTTTTAGGGTACCTATCCTTGAAGAAAAGTATTCTTAATGAAATATATAAGTATCATCTCTTAGATTATTCCATGCTAAATTGTTTTAGCATCTTTTCTATATAATGGACTGGGAAAATCCAAACAACTATTCATATCTATCTATATAAATTTGTATTTCCACTATATAGGTTGCTTCTCTAATGTCTATTTATATAAATCTTTATTTTCATTGATGTGAACCTCATGATCACGTGGTTACACAACCCACAATTAAGATTGAGATTTGATCCTGTAAAGCCGAAATAGGTTTGATAGGAGTGTGACACAATGAAAACCTACCCCAAGGCACCAACACTATTGGAATGAGAAGAATGACTCCACAAAGCCAGTTAATCTTCGATAAGTCAGATTCAGTTCGTTTAAGAACTGAAGAATGCAAGAATCACTCTTATACGTTAAAACTGAAAAATTCAGAAGTAATATTCATCAATGACTATCAAAATTTTGGTTACATGAGATTAAATAGTTTTTGAAAAATTAACCCTAATGGATCTACCTTAGTGGACTGATTTGGTCCACTTACTAAAAAATTGACCCAAAAACCCTAAACTGAAAGCCCATAATGTGATCCAAACAAGCCTTGGATCCTAGCTGAAAAAAGGTATCAATTAAGCCCAAACATGAAAAAAATAATAAAAATAACTAATTTGTTATTAAATACCACCAGCTCTTCTTTCCTTGTGTAGCTAGGATGAATAAACCGAAACATTAATGAATCCTTGCCACACTTGGAGATTATATTGCAACTCATTAAAGATCCTTGTGGAACTAGGAAATTTTCAAAACAAGCTGCCACATCCTTGTAGGAAAATGATCCTTGCCAAATAGGAAGTCCACAAGTCAAAATGAAGTAAATAACAAAAGTTGTATAGCCTATTTTGACCTATATTGCAAGTCCTTTTTGATTACCGATTCACCTGAAACTTTACCCTAACATAGACCAATACCTCTGGAATCTTCTGGTAAAGTTTCAACTCGATCCAACGGTTGGATTTGAAGTTATGCTTAATAACATAAAACTGGACGGTAGAAAAGTTTACACCAAAATCCAAATTTAACCTTGCTTGGGTTGTATCACAAGGCTGAAACATATCATCCACCATTTATAATTCTTTTTCAATTTCATCCCTCTCTAAAATTTTTATCTTTCAGATTTGATCTCTATTCTTTTGATTGCTATTTGTTTTATTTGAGATAAAGTTTTAGGTTGAGTTTTTTTTACAATTCATTCTTTTGTTTTTTTTAATCAAATTTTATCTCAATTCTTTTGATTGTTATTTTTTTTTTACTTTGACAAATTTCTTGAATTGATATTTTTTTTTCTATTTCAATTGGTTGATAAATGAGCTTCTTGATTAATCTTGGGTTTAGGATTTTACGGGTTGCGAGTCTTAGAGATTAACTAAGGTTTAAGAGGTTCGCTGTGGTTTTTTATTTATTTTTAAGCTCATGTTTTTTTTTTTTAGTTTCATCCTTCAATATTTAGTCAATTAAAGATTGGACTATGCTAATTTTATTTATTTTTGTTTTATAGAATTTTTTACTAATTTTGAAAATGACTTGGGTTATCTCGATTATTTTTATTTGTTGTTCTTTGTTGAATTTACTTTGATAAATCTTTTAAATTGATTTTTTTTCAATTTTATCTTTCAATATTAAATTTGTTGAGAACTTTTTTTCCAGTTCCATCCTTTAAGGTTGGGATTTTTTGATATTATGTTTCATGATTTTCTTTAATTTCCTTTCTATTCATTTATCCTGGTCCTATCACTTATACCACGAGTTTAGAAAGTTAACATAGGTTGGCTCAGGTGTTATTTTTGTGATCTTTTTGTTTTTAATTTAATATTTTTTTATGTGTCATCTTTTATCATTGAGTTATTTTAGAATTGAGCTTCGTAATTGTTTTTGGTTTGCCTTCTATTGGGTTATCTTATTTGCATGATATTGGTCCAGAGTTTGGTTCACTTGTCCAATTCACCAATTGTTTTTTTTTTCAATTTCATCCGTCTATGTTGGATTTTTTTGGTGTTGCACTTGGGCTTTATTTCTTTTTGCTTTACGTTGGATTATCTCAGTCTCATGACTTGGCTTGTATGTTTGGTATGGTCGCTTAGGTTGACTAAAATGTTTTTTCCTTTTCCTTTTCTTTTTTCTTTTTTATTTTTTTTCATTTGATTAGCTATAATACTACCTTCATCACCTTTTTTTATTTCGTTAACTAATTTTTTTTTTCAGATTCCCATGATTTTGTTTTTGTGTAAATTGGTACATTTATTATCATCAACTATTTTTTTTATCATCTGATTAAATTATACCAGTTTTTTTTTTGTGCCTCGAGTCATGTTTTTTTCACTTCTCTAAAATACGCTTGTGTCGCTCAAGCATCTTTTTTTAAACGATAAAAAAATGTTTCAGCCTACGGCGTAGTGTGGGCCCACAAATCTAGTGAGTGACTAGTATAATATTGATGGCATCTTGTAGTCTTCATGTGTGTTTAGTAATGTTATACATGATATTTGTACAAAAGTGTTTAATTAAAAATGCATCAAAATAATTTTTTTCCCATATTTTTTTTATTTTTTTACATCAACACATCAAAGTCATCGAAAAGCACCTAAAAAGGCAACAATTTGATGCCTTTTCAAAGAAAGTTGTTTGAAAAGGATTTTGAATAGTAAGTTAAATGGCAAAGGGTATTTTTCATATTTTATAGTTTTTTATGGTATGCACAATAATTATATTCTTTTTCTATGCCTTCGATTTTAAGTATTTTTCCTTTCTAGCACAATTAGCCAAATGTTTAGGCAAAATTGCATATAGGAGAAAAAATTTAAGAAAATAGCAAAATTTAGATGTAATGTTTGTCCAACCATCTCAAGTATAGTGCGACGAGTAGAACTAACAAGATATATAATAATGAGCAAGTCCATCATCTTTGAGCTTATGAAGATCTGCAAAGACTTCTTGACCATCTCGTTGCCAGCCTAATATTCAACAAATACAATTATTCATCCATAAATAAAAACACATTTAACATCAGATATTAAACTACAAAAAGTATCAAATACTTATGGAATTTTGAATTTGTTGTCCATATGGCCTATACTCCATTTCCTCGCATAGAGGAATTGACGTCAAGTTTGGTGTGATTATTTGGCGTGTTATACCCAAATACCAGTCCATGTATTAATCTTTTGAAATAATAGGATACACCTCCCTAAATATCTCATCTTTCTATGCATCTCATTACGCTATGTAGTAGATATGATGGGTCATCTAATTATAATCATCGTGCCTACCCCGATGACTAATGGCATGTAGTGCGTCACTTGTATCTATTTTAACCAAGTTGTGTTGTCGTCAATTGAACTGTCGTATCACATGATTAGGGAAAAACAACTCAAATAGCTTAAAAAATATGATTAGGACTATTGTTGTCCATAAGTCCCTTCCTAGTTTGCAAATAGGAGAAGCAACTAATAGATAAATAGTCATCTTCCAAATAATGATTCCATTTAACCTATTCGAGCACCATCAATAATGCAATTAACTATACATATTTTTGACATGATAAATAATTAAACCAATAAGTTTAGTTATGAACTAATAATCTTCATACCTGATAATGTGGTTTTTACATAACTCGTTATGATAAAATAACAAATCATGTGTTAGATTATTTTCAAAGTACCTCCTTCCACATCACCTAACTTTTAAAACCAATAAGCTAATTAAATATGTTAAATAAAATAATTTTTAATTTAAAGAAACAATTATAATCAACATATTACATGTTTTCTAATGGGATTTATAGGTCCACTCCTAAAATCTGAACAAACATATCAAGTTTTGGACTAGTATAGGGACGCTCTAATTAAGGATGCTCTCATGACCATAGTTGTATGACCAAAAAATACAAGCAATTAGTAAGCAACTCAAACCTTATATGTTATAATAATAATAAAAAGACAATGTTCATTGTAGAACCTATAAAAGCAGCAAATATCCCATAATTTGCTTGGATCCTTACATGCTTGTAATACATAAGTGCTTGTACAAACATACAAGAATGCTTGACCCCCAACTATATCATGAAATAGAGTTAAAGTCCTCTAACAACTGTATATAGAAAAATGGAGCATGCATTCGCTAAGATCCGTGAATAGTATGTTGTCAAACATATGAAGTATATACACTTTAACATACATGTGCATCATAACATATTTTCATTACAATTATGAATACAATAAATATATATACTGTACAATTACTTCACATTAACATACCATCGCAGGATCTTTTTGTCATACTCATGAAGCAATAAAGAAAAATAATGTTCAAGCCATTTCATCTTCAAAGAGTGCCCCTTAAACATGTTATAAGGAGGACGCTCATTCAAATGTATGCTTACATAAAATGACCTTATCCTGAATCTCTACGGCAGTAACTGCTCACCCATATATAGGCAAGCTAAGTAGAATAACAATGTTCTGCAATGTAGGCATCATCTCACTTACTCAAAGATGGAAAGAGTGAGTCTTATATGTCCATCGCTTAATAAGTGCTCTAAGCAATCCATGATGCAACTTAATATGTTGTAGGCAGGTAACAAAATAAAAATTTGTCTGCACAATAAGTAAGATCACAGGATCTGGAAGTTTCATTGACTTATGGAATTGACAATATATCTTACCATCATCCTTAAAAAAAAAACTTATCAACATGAATTATTTGTCGAGTGATTTTGAACTTATAATTAGCATGGTATTTGCAATATCTTATAATATATAAAAAAACTCACAATTTTAATCCACATATCCTTCAATTAATGCATATCTTGAACTGTAGAATGGAAAACTCAATAGGATTGGGAGACATATAATACGGATCTCCATCACCTTATATATGCACTCCTTGTGAACTAGATGCATTAGCACCACGAATACATAAATGGCCTTTATATACAGATGAAGTAGATCCCCATGTAACACATATATTATATTAGATCAACATAATATAATACAAAATTTAACTTTAAACATAACATCTCATTATGTAATAACAAATAACATATGCAATTGAATAAGGTGATGGAATTTCCCTCCCTTGCCTCCATCACATTATGCAATTGAGTGGACTTTTGGCAACCCCAACCAGTTTTACATCTAGAAGGGTTTGGTTTTACTCGAGAACCAGTATATTCACTACAATTTAATTTGTCAAGTAAAGGATGAAATGGAGTCTCAAATGTCTTTCTATACATCTGAACACTATAATACGGATCAATGAATTGGATAAAATCAATATGATTTTTGCACAACATGTAAGAATGTGTGAAGGCTAATGAAAACTATGTCATTTACCACATATGCATATTTCTTCAACCAACTTAACCAATCGTTGATTTTCTTTTTAGCCACCTAGTTTCTAGGTGTGTATCTTAAAAGTGTCATCATCAACGTTGAACAATCATGCAGTTTGATCTCTCTAGATCTATCGATGTTTAAGTTCAATTCGAGTTGTACATGCCTCTAGTGATATTATTATTTAATATATATAATGACGAAAGTATTGTGTTGTTGAATACAAATAGAGATATGTCATTTACAAATATATATATATATATATATATATATATATGTGTGTGTGTGTGTGTGTGTGTGTGTGTGTGTGTGTGTGTGTGTGTGTGTGTGTGTGTTGTTGAATACAACTAGAGATATTTGTAAATGACATATATAATATTTGTAAATGACATATCTCTAGTTGTATTCAACAACACAATACTTCCGTCATTATAAGTGATACTATTGTTCATATTAGGAACAATAATACCATCATAATGACATAAAATAAACAAGTTGGAAGATATGTTTAGTAAAAGAAGAATATCAATTTCAATCAATTGCATGAAAACGTGCCTAATCACATCAATTAAAACTTAAATTATCTCAATTCAAACAAAAACTTAAATTACAACAATTTATCCGAAAACTCAATGCAAATCTAATTGCTATGATTTTTGACATAATAGTATGAAAACATATCTAATTGCATCAATTAAAGCTTAAATTATCTCAATTCAAGATAAATTCTCAATTATATCAATTTATCCCAAAACTAAACGCGAACCGAAATTGTTAGATTCTGACCTTCATAACATCAATTACATGAAAGCATACCTAATTGCATCAATTAAAACTTAAACCATCTCTATTTAAGCAAAATCCCTAATAATAACAATTTATCCCAAAACTACATTCAAACCTCAAAATTCAACGCAAACCCTAATTGCTATGATTTTGACTTTCGTAATAGCAATTGCATGAAAGCATATCTAATTGCATCAATTAAAACTTAAATTATCTCAATTCAAGTAAAATCCTAGATTATAGTAATTTATCTCAAAAGTCAACACAAACCCTAATTGTTATGATTTTCACATTCATAACATCAATAGCATGAAAACATATCTAGTTGCATCAATTCAAACTTAAATTATCTGAATTCAAGCAAAATCCCTAATTATAGTAATTTATCCCAAAACTCAACACAAACTCTAATTGCTATGATTTCAACCTTCATAATATTAATTGCATGAAAATATACATAATTGCATTAATTAAAACCTAAATTATCTTAGTTCAAACAAAGTCCCCTATTGCGATAATTTATCTTGAAATTCAACGCACACCCTAATTGTTTTAATTTGCAAACCTTAATTTATCTATTCTGACCTAATTGATACCATAAATCACATCAATTGCATAAAAACATATCTAATTACTCTAAATTATCTTAATTCCAACCAAATACCCAGTTATCAAACACCACATAAACAATAATAAATCAAAACTAAAAATCTCACAATTTAACAATGAAATCCATAAAATTAAGAGAAATGTAGTGTTTTTACCTTGATTTGTTGATGGCGCGATTCGAGTGGTGGTCATGGCGAGGAAACTGAAGGGGGAGATTGGGCTAATGTTTTTTTTTTTTTATTATTTAAAAAAAAACACTACAAAGATGTATGGATACGAAAGGGATCTGATTTTGGTGTCTTCGTGAAGAACAAATAGTTGTTTTTGATGATTTTGGGGTGGAGAAACTCTTTTTTTTTTAAAGAGATGTAAGGCGACTATGAGAGGAAGAAGAAGAAAAAGCTAGGTTTTGTACTAATTGAACACATGATTCTGAATTGCAATTTTGTTATGTAACCTGATTAGGGATCATTAGTTTTATTTAAACTATATTATTTTTAAAATACTTTTTCAACCAATATTATTTTGCTACATTTTTACTTTCAAAACAATTCTTTGATTTTATTTTAGTGAACCAAAATGGTCTATTTTTCATGTGAAAAGGTTCAGGCTAAAACAAAGACATGGTTTAACGGGGCTCACCTGTTGGCATTCATTCGTCTTTATACCAAAGTCATCATGTGAAGGATTGGGGCTGGTGAAGAGAAACGGTAAAACCCAAAAAGGGATCATTGCTGTGTTTACGATCTATAATTGGTATGGTAAATAAGGTTAGACCATAACAATTAACTAGCAGCGGTGATGGTGCTTTGTTCTATGGTGAAGGTGGTCACTTCGGGGTGGTTTCAACGTTTCCTCACAACATGAACCCCTGGTGCAGTCGCATTACGAGTGTTGTCTACTAAACCAGATATTCTGGTTTTTCCTTCGTTTGCTTCAAGATTATCGCGAAGAATCACATGGAAACTTCCCAAGTGCAAAACTGCTTCTCACTTGCAAGTTGCAACAATACCTATATCAGCTGCAAGATGAAAACTACCTTTCATCTGGCCAAAGACAAAGGTTCCTGAGAAGCTTCGCCTGGCACTCAGAAGCTGATAGATTTTAAACATTTAAATGATTTAGCAGCCCAATTTCCCATGGAAGAAATTTGCAGGTCTGATCATCCTGGACCATTGCAGTTAGATCAACCACGCTTCTGTGAACATTTCATGTCTAGAGGAGCTTTACTACTAAGGGAAAACCAGACCCTCAAGCTCTGATACAGAATCCACATATAGTTGCGTAAATTAAGACAAGTCAGCATATCAAATGTCTGTATCCAATTACAATATAATTCATAAGAGCTGAAAATTTATTACAGGAATTGCCGAGGAACAAATAGTTCTACAGCTTGCAGAAGAGGAAAGGAAACCCCATCAGCCAAAATTTAATCCTTCACAGTTCTTACCCTAGTAGATTTAATTTTGTTTAGTATAAAACTCGTTCCTTTTCTTTTAAGAAACTATATTAAAAGAGAAAAATTATATAAAAAACAAAAGGTAGCGCTCCTAATAAAGCCAAAATTTTCTATTTCTGACTCTACAACAATGCGATCCTAGGTCAACTGTTTAAGAACATCGAAGATCACATAAATATCAATAATAAAAAAGTAGCAGATTTCAACTAATGACACAATCTTGGTAATACGGGTGGCTCTGATTTATGTACCTTTCCCAAAGAGGCTTGTATCTACCAATGGCCAATTTCAACCATGGTTTCATGTTCCCGTTAAAGTGAATAACTGCAGCACTGTCAATCAGCCTGTCATCAATGTTCATGTCATATCCCAATCCTAACACATGCCATCTCCGATCAAGCGTCTCGGTCAGTCCATAAAATGCTAGAAGGGCAGGGGGGAGTGTTCCCAGTTTCCACAGCATCTGATCACCATTCTGTTCCTGCCAGTAATGATACCGCGCAGTCACATTTTCCTTCCTCCATGCAATCAAATCAAAAACATTCATTCCAAATGCCCAACCACATGCCTGCGGGTCGAATTTTGAGCTGATGACTGGGTTAGAGAAATTGATATACTTGTAATATCGATGAAATGCTTCAAGACAGGTTTCCACAGCTCCATTGACATTCCCATGCAAATCCAAAGAAAACAGCCGGGTCAGATCCTTCTGGACAACAACATCATCATCAAGGAAGACAACCTTTTCCAAAAGTGGATAGACCTCAGGGATGTAAAACCGGAGGTGATTGAGCAAAGACATGTGCTTAGGGTTCCGCAGTTTTGGCTCAACCTTCATATCTTCATATGCCCCAAAGTAGTAGGCCCTTGAATCTTGATCAAGGAGCCGTTTGATAACAGGAGCATAAGAAGCATTCAACCAGGTAAACTCCTCTATATTCTGCACTTCTACGGTGGCCCCTTTGAAGTCATTAGTTAGAAACCAAACCTGCATGGATCCATAGCTAATTCCATTCGTCACTATGTGGAAGACAAGCTGTTTTGGATGGTCAGCATTGGAGATTGTGGAGTTGACCACCACAGAAGTGGCAAGCACATTGTCTGAAAATATGCAGAAATGGTTGAGATTATTGTCGATAACTCGAGGGGAATTTCTCTTCTCCTCCACATGGTTTTGGAGGGGGAGCTGCTTAAGCCAGTCATTTGTGAGCTTTACTTTCAGGCAGTGAAGACTCTTGGGCAAAGCCTCAGCCACCAACTGACCAAAGAGTGTGCTTTGAACTGTTGCTGCATTTGTTCGCTCTTCTAGAGCTTGGATATGAGATTTCATTGTCATCATGGTGGTTGAAATATCATAATGAGCGTCTTGTGCCTTGAAAATGAGATATGATAAGCTACTGATTATCGGCTCAGCTTCTTCTACTGTTATGGACTCCCCTCTCTTGGCAGCTTTAGAAAGCAAAAGTTGGCAACTCCTAATCTTATTACTCAGTTCCCAAGCAAGATGAAGATTATTGTGCTCCTTTGCTATAATGACATAAGCCTTGGCAAGTGTCATTTGTTCTGCCAACTGTCGTGAAAATGAACTGGCACTTAATATTTCCTTGGTGAAATTTAAACCCTCATGGTTTAGAGGCTCTTTTGTCGCATTTTCACCCTGGACAAGAAACATCAATATTCAGTAAGTTGATAAATGTTAAATAGAGCAATGCCTGTGATTACTGACATATGACTTGAAGTGTCAATGTATTGTGATAATGTGTTCAATTTACGTTTTGTTGCAAACTTCTGTTTATCTGTCTATAATTGATCATTTAGAGACCACTGTTTTCCATCCAAAAATAAAGAATACATTATGAACACCTTAGAAAAAACAAATTCTGGTCATAAGGTGATAAATTGATGCCCACAGATTAACCAGATGCCTAAAAGACATATTCTCAATACTACAGGATTAGCTGTTTAGGCCAAGGTCAACCTTACGCTAAGATGGAGTGAAAATGAAAACAAGGCAATTCCATGACTTGTTAAGAAACATAACATTTGTAGCCTCTTTTGATTTCAGGCAATTCATGTTTACCAAAACAGAAACTATTAAAATATATGCCCAGCATTCTCAAAAGAATTATCTGGCAGCACTGTCTATAAAACCTATGGATGTGCTGTAAGATTTTAAAATAATCAATTGACTAATGACTCTTCTCATAACATCTGGTCCCCATGGCATGATGAAGGGAAAAAAAGGCTTTACTTAGTAAAGTGCAGGACTTCAAGATGAAAGGGCACAAAACTAAAAGTTGAAGCATTTAATCATTGAAATTTAAGCCCTGGGGCATCTACTTCCAGCATTTAAAGTATCAGAAAGACATTTCCACCATTTACAGTGTTCTTCAGTATGTGAGGAAAAGGAAATGAAAAGATCCAGGACTAGATTACTTGCATAGCATGATAATCATAAAGCAATTTTGGGGAAAAAAGATACCATTAGCTTCAGTTGTGCAACAAAGTGTAGTGTAAATGCTCAGATTTGAGGGCACAAAAGAACAGGGATAAAGAACCAATGCCACATGTTGTCTTGAAACTCTCAGCATAACTCACCCAGTCATGTAATTTATTAATCAACAAGAAAAGATTAAAAAAAGGGAATTTCCATGGACTCCATCTTTAATGAGCTGGGTTTATAAGAAAATTACACATCTTGTGATTAAGCATCCACGAGCCTTTCATGTTGATCCCTATGTAATGGTTGAAGAACTTCTGTTGGAAAAAGACCCCCTATCGCTGGTTCCCAATAACAGATTTTAGCTCGTTATGTGAGATTAATATGTTATTTCCCCAAAAACCACTTTGTTACAAAATGCTTAATTGTAGTGTTGTCACCCCATAGCAAGAAGGTCATTTATGATATAAGCAGGTTCTGAAACAAGAGAGCATATAGAACCACTTTTAGTGAAACAATTGTTATCACAGTAGTAGATATGGCAAGATGGCATGTCTAAATTCATCAAATATATAAATGAATTTTAGTTGTTTCTTTACTCCATGACAACAACCTTGACATTATTATATGAGAAGCATCTGTAGCTGATATGAAAACTGGAAAAGAAAATTGCTTCTTCTATCAGCACATACTTCTACAGGAAAAGTGTAAAATTTTCCAAAAACTTTGCAACAGTTAATTTGAAACCTAACAGCAGGATACAGGAGCTATGATAGACGAATAAGTTTTTGGTAACGCTTGTTAGGAAATGTAGGCAAACCAAGTAATATAATAATCTATGTTTACTCCAATTATCTTCAATCTACCATAAGAATCTCTAAACAGCAGAATGTGATTATTAGAAACAGTAAACTACAAGGGTCCACATCCTTTTGCAAAGGAATACAAAGGTAATTGTGAACATTATTATCCAAGAAGTTTGCATGAGATCCTCACTCCTTTCTCTTTGGAAAATACCAAACACATGGCTGCTTCATGTTTTCCTAAATAAGACTGTTAAGCACCTGTTAACTACCTTCAGAACACCTCAACGCAACACTCCAAAATTCTATAGAAGTAAAGCCAGCTATATACTGGCAACAGCCACCAAGATCCAGTTAAGTGTATGACAAATAGACCTACTGAGCAGCGGGAATGAAAATCACATATATAAGCTCATGAGCGTACTGTGTGCCACTCGTCTTGGTCTCTAACTTCCGAGTAAAGTGCAAACCACAGAAATGATGAGAACATCTATGTCTGAAAAAATAATCATCATTTTGAGTAGAAATGGCATAAAATTTCACCACCATTATGCAGCTAACGGTAGCCTACAGATGAGTTCTGAAATTAATCCATATCATTTTTTTAAGAGAACTCTTGCATCAAAACACTGAAAGTTTACTAATTAATAATAACA
>Ga0325414_1000907_pt1 | contig 26847 bp, 14 predicted proteins | sample PopdelMetagenome_8_FD_206183 | JGI IMG/M metagenome (GOLD analysis project Ga0325414, IMG submission 206183) | Populus deltoides microbial communities from Bellville, Georgia, United States - Leaf-PdKOR-R3 | ecosystem: Host-associated > Plants > Phyllosphere > Phylloplane/Leaf | place: USA... | reverse complement strand
GGGTGACTTGGTCTTTAAACCTTTAAATAAACAATTAAATGACTTATCTATCATTAAAGGCCAAAAATGTTAAAGGGATGGTCAAGATCAATTCGGTCTTATTAATTTTTAAAGCATATTCTAAAAACAAATATACCTTCAAAAGCAAGAAAAAAAGTGATGTATAGGAGGCACTTGCGTTATTTTAAGTTGGTTTTCCTGTAATTTAAATGTAGGGTAGAAGACAATTTGATCTTTTTTATTAATTATGATATTTATTTTAAAAACATTATTAGCATATACAAGTGGGCGACGCTTACACTTTTTAAAAAACATGTGTGGCGTTGCCCTGTGCCAAACACTGCCTTCCAAGGTGACATTAGAAGCGGTGTGTTATTTTCTTTCCAACATTGTTGCGCGTGCTAGTGATAAAGGAGTGGTTTGGCTTATGTTAACTTTTTTCTTCTCTTCCCTCTTTTCTCTCTCTTCTTCTTACAAAAATTTTAAGGTGTACTCTCATTTGATTTTTGTATCCAATTTAGTCCTTATTATTTTGATTGTTATATTTTTTTTGTTATTTTGAATAATTTTTTTCTTCGATTTTATCTCTATCATTTGATTTCATTTAATGGGGTTGGTCCATAACTCATGATAAGGGTCACGAGTTTCGAAAGTTACCACGACTTGAATTTTATCTATTTTTTAGATTCTTTTTTAAAATTGAGTTTTTTTTTCTCTTTCATTTTTATACATTTGATTTATTGAAAATTGGTTTTCGTGTCTTTTTTTTCACCTTTTTTTTTATTGGGTTATCCTCAATCTTATACCCGTGGTCTCGAGGTTAAGGGGTTGATACAAATCTTTTTTTTTCTAAGTTAGTTTTTTTTTTTAATTTTACTCTTGAATATTGGATTGTTTGATAATTAAGCTTTATACTTCCATTTAGTTTTGTTTTAGATATGTTTACTCCAATATTGCAACCGGGACCAAGATGAGCTCAGGTCTCTTTTTATTTTTTAATGTTGTTAGTTTTTTTATTAATTTATTTATTATTGTTATATTTTTTATTTATATTATTTAAATTATTCGAGCTTATTAAACTTAATCAAGCTAGTAACTCGAATCTAAGTTGTTTTTGCTTTTTTATAAGTGCCATGTGTTGGCTTTGTATTTTTTTTTTCTTTTTTGCATTTGAAAAAAATTGAGCAGACTTATAAGATAGTGCGGGCACCCTATCTAATATAATTCTAAATTTACCATAATAAAAAAGTAGAATCTATGAAATGAACTTACCTTAACTAAGTTTTTCGTATGGAAACTTAATTCAGCAGTTAAATTATTAATCGATCCTTGTAACGATTCTCTGAAATTAAAAGAAAGAAAAGAGCAAGAATTTCGAAGTTCTGTGCAGTAATCGAACAAGAAAAGAGAAAAGGAGTAAAGAAGGGAAGAAAGAAACGCTGAACTCACAAATCATTAGGATGATTTCTATTGTCGGCAAGAGCAAACTTCTGTTTTAGTTATTCTTCTTTACCAGGAACTATCTTTTTTTATTTCCAGTTATCACTCCATCTTTCTTCAATGTTTATACCCAACAAAATGTACAAAAGAAGATTTTAGCAAGAAAATATATATTAATATCAATGATTCCATGCCTTTTTTTTGCTGTTCCTAAAGGTATTTGAAGCTGAGTCTTGATATACCCCTAATTTTTGGCTTGCTTGGACTGCAAGCACACTGATCTTCTTTGAACAATTGGATCGTAAATCTATTCTCTCAACTTTAACCTTTGCAAGAATCATTAAAGAGGAAATGAGATCCAGGTCACAGAAGAAAGAAAACATGACTGTGATCCTATACATGTTCTCAATCAGCTCTTTCAAAAGACACAAAGAATCACTTCTTTGTTAGAATCCAAAGCAGAAACATAAGCAGTGGATCCTTGAATATATATTCCTAGTTTCATTTACTTGAAATGGAGATTTCCTCTATTCTTTCATGTTTCATGCTTCACTCTCTCTTATAAATTAACTGGATTCGCTTCCTTGAAGTTGTTAAGATTTTAAGGTCACCTCGTCTGCTGCAACCTATCCTGTCGAGTGCAAGCTGTGGTTGTACAGTTTACTTCCTGTAAGTATTGAACTTGCATATTAAGTTCTTAGTCAAACTGTTTGGTGTATTAGATTTATGTATTTAGCAGACCAATAACCTGAAAGGGCACATGCCTTGTGCACGCTTTTTAAGATATCTCACTTCTACTGATAACCTCCTAAAATACTTGTCAATGTTTCAGAATTCTCACTTGTTAGAGATAAAAATACACCATTTTATTGATTTGTATCATAATTTTGAGAGTTTCTGCTTGTGCACACCCACACACAGTTATGGCTGTTATTCACTGTAGTGGCAGGGGAGCATGTCGAAAAATTCTCTCTGGAAGTAGAAAGTCAAGCACAATATAACTCAATTAGTTTACCTAGTGAACAAAATTCTGTCACAATATCTGATGTAAGTTTCAATGATATTTATAGGCTATTTCTCCAACAGATATGGACCCTTACAGTGATTTGGCCTTAAGCAAGTCACCCCGCAAGTTCAAATCACGGGCGCCTTCAGAATCAAAGGAGAGCTCAAGCATGGAATATGGTAATTAATTAACCCTCCAAGCTTTAAATCTTGTCTGGTGTTCAATACAAATGATTCAATGTGTTTCATGCTATAACTAATGAGAATGCATTTGATGCTATAACTTGGCTGAGATTAAAGATACGGAATACATTCAGTATCTGCCGCTATACAAGGCTGTTGACAATGGCGACCTAGAGGCTACAATGGATTTCCTGATAGAACATCCTGATGCACTGACTGCTAGCATTTCAGCGGATGGGGATACTGCCCTCCATGTTGCGGTTCTGGCTGGACACAGAGAGATTGTTGTGGAGCTGGTGGACCGGTTAGAGCCGGAAGAATTGAAAATCCAAAACAGAAATAATGCCACCGCTCTTAATTATGCTGCCATTGGAGGGATCACAAGGATTGCCGAGGACTTGGTAGCAAAGAATGGAGGTTTACTTAAAGTTGCAAACCAGAATGGCCACATCCCAGTTGTTGTAGCTTCTCTCTATGGGCATAAAGGCATGGTTCGTTATCTGTACAGCGTGAGTCCGAAAGAAGAGCTCAGTCCAGCTACAAACAATAAGAATGGGGTTATGCTTCTCACAACATGTATCATGGACGAACTCTACGGTATAAGAAGAGCTCAGTCCAAAAATAAGATCGGTTGATCATATTTTTGTTTTCTCCTTCTGTTCACCTAAAAATTCTATCTTGTTTAGCCGTTGTTCGCTTTTCTTGGTTCATTGTTTAATGCTCATGCAGATATTGCCTTGGATCTGCTTCAACATTACCCACAATTGGCTTTTTATCAAGATAGTGACAAAGACACAGCTCTTGCTATGCTTGCTCAAAAACCTTCTGCTTTTCCCAGTGGAACTCAGCTTGCTTGGTGGCAACAATGGATATACAACGGTATGCAACTGTTATCACTCAGTTTACAAATAAAACATAATACCATTGAGGATGATCTCCAAAAATCATGATGAACATGACCATTAGGCCAAAAAAAACCTGATGGTTTTATGAAAGACAGTTTGGCTCTTCTTTTCACATCCTTCAATGTGGCATTATCCTGTTGTAGGTATCCGGGTACCTCATCCACTTGCCTCTAGCCACAGCCATGGGGACATTGAGAGGCCGAATAAGGGACCAACTGATCGAAGGAACATTGTTAAACGAGGTATACCATAAAACATGATGAGATGTCAATCTGAGATTTAAAAGTTTTCAGTTTCTTATAGTTACTACATTATTTTCCCTTATAAGAGCAGAAATTCCTTTTTGATATGTTATATGGACTTCGCAGCATCTGACCAGTTGTTGGTAATGGCTTGGAAGGGATTGAAGATTTTTGGTAAGTAAATTCTGAATAATAGATAACCAAATTATATGCGAAAATAACCTGAACCAAATTATACTTGCAGTTCCAGCTATCAAGAAAATGTATAACCTGAAGTTGATACATGGCCAAGCACTAGCAGTTCTGTGTTGCCTATGCGAACAAATATCAACTCTGCATAGATCAGAATTCAAAGAAATTGGTGTGTACAAGGCTGTGTTCAATGCAGTTAAGCATGGAATTGTTGAATTCATCGTTGAGATTGTTAGACATTATCCTGACGTTATATGGTGCGAGGATGATCTTAACCGGGGCATATTCTTGTATGCAACCCTGCAACGCCAAGAAAAGATATTCAGCCTTATATACAAAATGGGAGCAAAGAAGAACTCAATGGCAACTTCTTGGGACAAGTATCACAACAACATTTTACACCAAGCTGCATTCTTAGCACCCTCCTCTCAGCTTGATCGTGTTTCGGGTGCAGCATTACAAATGCAAAGAGAGCTACAATGGTATAAGGTAATCCTACTTCCTATAGTTGATGATTTTTCATCAGAATGTACTCCACATATTTCTCAGAAGAGTTTGCTGCACTGCAGGAGGTGGAGAGCATTGTCCAACCCAAGTACAGAGAGATGGTAAATTTTAACCATAGAACACCTCAAGCTTTATTCACTGAACAGCACAGGAAATTAGTGGAAGAAGGGGAGAGATGGATGAAGGACACATCTGAGTCTTGCACGGTTGTGGCTGCTCTTATTTCTACCATAATGTTTTCAGCGATCTTTACTGTTCCAGGTGGATATGATCAGTATTCAGGGATTCCTATATACTTGCACAGGAATTCGTTCATGGTCTTCATGGTGTCCGATGCAATGTCATTGTTTGCGTCTACATCTTCGTTGTTGATGTTCTTAGGAATCCTGACATCACGGTACAGAGAGGAAGATTTCCTCAAGTCCTTGCCTACGAAAATGATTGTAGGCCTTTCCTGTCTTTTCTTTTCGATAGCAACTATGATGATAACCTTCGGCATTACGCTTTTTATGATGCTTCGCGATCGTTTTCCGTGGATTTCCTTTCCGATTATGTTGCTGGCTAGTCTTCCTGTCACGCTTTTCGCTCTGCTACAATTCCCTCTCCTCGTTGAGATTTTCTTCTCAACATACGGACCCGGCATTTTCGACAGGCCCAAGAAGTGGAGTTCTTTTGAGCAGTCTTGAATTCATCTCAAGCCTCTGGTCAATATATATATATATATATATCTAAAGATCAAGGTAGCTTATGAATTACTAATAGAGATTTTGAGAATGTTATTCATCCTCTCATGTTGGGATTGAGAGGAGAATCTGTTGTATGTTGATGCTGTCAAGTTTTTGTATCAAATTATTATCTAAAACTATAATAAAAGGACTTCACTACATTTTCCATAGGGATTAGGGAGTCAAATTTGATTCTATTTCTCTCTGGTGCCTGGATCTTCTTAGATTTATAGATATTATGCAAAGGCCAGGTGGACTCAATTGAAAAATGTCTGAAACATTTGAGACTTAATTGATAAAATGTATTTGTTTTGGGATTCAATTGTGAATAAACTCACCTAATATTTACCTTCGATTTTTCATGAATATTTATGGACAAGAAAAACTATTTTTAAAAAAAAGAAAATTGACTTGGTTTTAAGTTTGATTATTAATTTTTTATTTTCTCAATTTGAATAACTATATGGAAAATTGAGTCTCTAATCTGTTCTTGGTATAAAAATTCCAGTTAAGCAATTCATGTAATCTATATAATTAAATTTACCTTACCTGGGGGATGATTTACCCCACATCCATTTTATTGAATAATATTTTCCTCTGATGTTCATATCTTAAATGTTGTTTAATCCTAGTTGATAAACCCAGTTTCAGGAATAATTTGGATCATGAATTAATTATTTTTATTAAAAGGTAGATTTAGTTTTTTTAAATAAATTAGAGTTGATTTATAAGATTTAGACTAGGTTTGATCGAGTCACTAAAAAACCAGTTGAATTAATTGAGTTTTACCATGTCAATATTTTTTTCATTTCAATTTAAAACCTGATATAAGTTAATTAGATTTCAAATCATAAATCTTTTAGATTAATCAATTCCTAATTAAATTTATTAACTATATTTCAAATCATTACACTTATCAATTAAATGTATGTAAATACACATTAATAACATAAATATAATGAAATTCACAAACACCATCTTAGTTAAGTGGCAAATACTTTAGACTTTAATTTCATTTGGATTTAAGACGTATCTCTTTGTGCATATCATATTAATTCAAAGTCTTCAGAACCAATTAGTTGGGATAGCTTGAATTTTCGTTTTGAGACAAATATGATGATATAATTTCTCTAGTACACATGGGTGTGGGAGCACATTTCATCCTTCAAAAAAAAAAAAAAAACCAACACTGAACATTTTTTTAAATAATGCTTTTTTTAATCAAAATTTGTGTACTAAATGATATTACATATAATATATCAAAAACTTTTAATCTTATGGAAATTAGAATTTATAATATTTTAAGGAGGTAAAAAAGTTACAATGCATCGATGATAAATAAAAAAACTTACAATTTAGTTAAAAAAATATTGATAAAATTTTAAATATCTCTAATGTTACCTTTTCCCTTGAATTTATAGAGTATGTATGGTATTGCGGTAGCTGTTGTGGTTGTGGTTTGAAAAAAATTATTTTATAAAAAGTACTTTTAGTTGAGGTTGGTTTGAAAAAATAGATGTTTGGTTAAAACTGTAGTTGAAATTGAGGTTGAAGAAAAAATAATTTAATGTGTTTGGTTAAGAATACTTTTAAAATTGAGGTTATAAAATAATTTAAAAATATATATATTAATATTGATGGTTTTAAATTTAAATATTGTAAAATTAATTACTCCTATTACATCATGAAATAAATAATACTTTATATAAAGTATTTTTTATTATTTCATTAAACTATTTGCAATTCTATCGTGTATAAATTTCATCTAACAAGAACTACAGTTTTCATGACTTGCAACAAATTCATAAATATAATGTGGTGGTTGACGTGCACCAACACATTCGATAGTTTTTTATTGTTCCATTAAAAAGATAAAAAAATTATAAAAAATAATTAATTAAGATAGTTTATTAGTTTTATTTTGACCTTAAGATAATATTATCTATAATTATGTGATTAACACGTAGGCTAGGCACCATATTTCTTAAACTTAACATTGGGTAAGTTCTGGATCATACGATCCGGATTATACCAAGTTAAATAATCTTTTTTTAAATCAAAATGATATTCTTAATTGATTGATTAAGTCCACAAGCTTCCTTGCTTAAGAATATATTAATTAGTTATTAATTATTTTTGAATAAAATTTAGTTATTTAGTTATTATTAGCTCTTGGTGTCCTATTTCTTAGAGATGTGATCTAAGAATTAGAAATAATTGTTAATTTTTATTTATATTTAAACTTTTTTATTATCATTAATAAAGCAAGCTTATTTAAGAGAAATTAATGTGGTCTATTCTCACCCTAAATAGAATTTTATATTCACTAAACAAATTACATAGCTTTGATTAGGATCTCACATTGGTATCAAAGCAAGGTTATTATGGCAACAAACAAGGAAAAGATCAAGAATTTAGAGGCTAGACTTGGAAATTGATCATCACATCAATTTGAAAGAAGGAATCGAGCCCATTAATATGATACCATACAAGTATGTTTATTTTCAAAAAAATTAAAATTGAAAAACAAGTTCATGAAATCGAGCACTAGTCATTTTTCTTCCCTTGTTTTATTAGTCATAGGCACACCCAATATTTATACAGAAAAAGAAATCTAAAGTAACCCTTTATATAAAATTTTGACTCCTTTTATTTATTTTGAAATAAAAGCTAAGGATTAAAATACATCATAATATAATTTTTTTTATTTTTTAAAAATTATTTTTGATATTAGTAGTTAGTACATTAAAATGATCTGAAAACACCAAAAACATATTAATTTAAAATAAAAAAATAAAATTTTTTTAAATTTTATCAAAAATATTTTTGAAACGCAAAAACAAATAAAGCAAAAGAATATTTGAGGATGTTTTAGCAGTTGCTTTTCACTCATAAATATATCAAAATAGTATTTTATTATTATTTTTTAAAAAATTATTTTTAATATTAACATATTAAAATAATTCAAAAATATAAAAAAAATAATTTAAAAAATATATAAATTTTATAAAACATAATTTTAAAAGTGTTCCCACATAGGTTATTACCAAGTATAAATAAATAAAGGCCACTCTTGTCTTTTAATTATCAAACGGCTATAAAATCCAAAACCCCGTCACGGCCGTTACATCAAATTCCGTGCACTCACCCGGCGCACGTTAGCATCTCTCGCCATTACCCGCGACTGGGAAAAAAAATAAAAAGACCTTCTGATATCTCTCTCTCTGCAGTGCAACAAACAAACACCAAATTCATTCTCAGAAAAAAAAAACACCAAATTAGCTTCGAGAATTCCAATTCTACCCTCCGCTCAGCTCCCAATTTTCCAATGCCTCCAACCTCCACCACCACGGCGGCAGCTAGGCGCCAAATCAGCTCTCGCCGCCGCACATCGGCACCTCGGAGGCGGTCACCGCCGCCGTCACCGCCTCCGAAGAGGATGAAGCTGTTGACGGAGATACTGCAGAAGGCGGCGTATGCGGTGGTGGAGAGGGAGGACTACGGCGATGTCAGCTGCGAACAATGCCGCTCCGGGGAACGATCGGAGGAGCTGTTGTTATGTGATAAATGTGATAAAGGATATCACATGAAGTGCTTGAGACCGATTGTTGTTAGGGTTCCGATTGGCTCGTGGATTTGTAACAAGTGCTCTGGAGATGGCCAGAGACGTGTAAGAAGTAGGGGAATTTGATTTTTGCTTTTGAATCTTTTTATGTGATTGTAGTGTCGTTTTGAGAGTAACAAATGTGCGTTTTGATTGGTTTGATTTTTGTGTGCTAGGGTTATCGCAGAGGAAGATAATCGATTTTTTTAGGATTCAGAAGTGTAAGAAGGATGATATTAAAATGAAATGCAGGTCCCTACAAGGTGAATTCTTTATTTATCCTTCTAATTGCTAGATTGTTTTATTTTTTTATTCATCTAATTTGTGTGTTTTTGTGATTAATGGAAATTTTTTTTTTTTTGGATTGTTATTGAAGTTGTTTCAGGATTTGCAAGCAAAATATTATACTAAAAGTTAACAAATTGCCGGGTTCAAATCTTTTAATAATAATAATAATAATAAAGAATGAGAGTAGGGGTATCATAGGTGTGAAGCTAAATGGTACTCTTTACTGCGAAGCATTGGGAGAGGGTAGGACTCTGGTGGGATTGTGCCCTTCCTACCCAAAGAACTCAAAGTAGGATAATTTTTTTTTTAAAACTTGTACTAGAACTAATAGCAAGGACTAGATGGCTCACAAACAATAAAATTTAGAAAGAAGGAAAAAAAAAAGTGAAAAAAAAATAATAATTTTTTTTTCAACTTTTACTAGAACTAATAGCAAGGACACAGTAGAAGATGACTCACAAACAATAAAATTTAGAAAGAAGGAAAGAAAGAGAGAATAAAGAACTTTGAGATAAAATGAAAAAAAAAGTGAAAAAATTATCAGGTTCAAATCTTTTAATAATAATAATAATAATAAAGAATGAGAGTAGGGGTATCATAGGTGTGTAGCTAAATGGTTACTCTTTACTGCAAAGCATTGGGAGAGGGTAGGACTCGGATGGGATTGAGCCCTTCTTGCCTAAAGAACTCAAAATAAGATAAATATTTTTAACTTCTACTACAACTAATAGCAAGGACTAGATGACTCACAAACAATAAAATTTAGAAAGAAGGAAAGAAAAGGAGAATAAAGAAGAATTCTGAGATAAAATGAAAAAAAAGTGAAAAAAATTGATAAATTTTTTTCAACTTTTACTAGAACTGATAGCAAGGACAGTAGAAGATGACTCACAAACAATAAAATTTAGAAAGAAGGAAAGAAATAGAGAATAAAGAAGAACTTTGAGATAAAATGAAAAAAGAAGTGAAAAACAAAAGGGAAGAAAGAAAAAATAGATATTATTTTTGTCTTGGATCTAGCTCATAGGAAGTTTTGGAAATACTACTGCTAGAACATAGATGAATTTCAATACCTATCACAAAGCGTGGCAAGGGGCTCAATGCCTTGCAATTTAGAGCGAAGTTGATTCTTTTATTTTGCACCATGGGGAAATTTAATTATTGGGTTTTTTTTTTTTGCTAAATGTTGATCATTGCCAGATGTAGAGATATTTAAGTTAGATCAAATGTAGAAGCCTTTGAGGCATTTCACATCTTAAAAGAAGATTCCAACAAACGTGATTGACCTCTGGTATGGTTTGTGATAATCCTTGTTATTAGTAAGATAGTTATTGCTCTTCTTTTCCTGATTTTACATTTAATCTAATCATAAATGGTATCAATTTTAAGATCTCATGTCCACTGAACAAATTTTGCTCAGTTGGCTTACACTCTTGAGTTGCATTTGACATGGATTAATGTATTTGGTAATGTGGTGAAAAGTGTTTTTGTAGAACTGTTTTCCAATTGAAAACGCATCAAAATGATGTTTTTTCAGTTTTTATTTTTTATTTTTGATATCAACATATCAAAATCATCGAAAATCATCTAAAAAATCAATTTGATGCCTTTTCAGGCGAATTATTTTTTGAAAAATACTTTGAAAAGCAGGTTGAACTACATTACCAAATAGAGCATGTGAGTAAACTGTTTTGAGAGTATTTGTCAAGAGCATAAATACTAAGAACACAAAATGATGGGTAATCTAATCTACCCAATTTTTCAGCAGAACTAGTCCTGATACATTTAGAACCAACAAAGTAGTCCTTAGAAGGTATATTAAATTGGTGGTATCAAAGGACTAGAGTTTCACTGTATTATAAACTGTTTTGACCATTCTATTACTATTAACAACACAGTCTAAGATATAACTAAAACCTCAGTGACTTAGAAAATACTTAACTAAATTTGTTACAAGTTTTAAATATTTTCAGTTTGGTTATTTATTCTATGTCTTGTAAAAATGGTCTAAAATTTGGTTCTTTTTATGGCCCAAAATATGTTGAAGTAAAAGAAATCAGTCGGTAATAACTGTGAGCATTATCTAATTTTCTTTCTCATTAACATGAACCATATGTTAAGGGTAAAAATTTAAATAAACACATTGATTTCAAAAGTGGTAGAAAAGAAAAATGAACTGTGTTTAATCTACTATTCTTAAACAACCTAACATATGGCTCATTAACATGAACCATATGTTAAGGGTAAAAATTTAAATAAACACATTGAGTTCAAAAGTGGTAGAAAAGAAAAATGAACTGTGTTTAATCTACTATTCTTAAACAACCTAACATATGGCTCATTAACATGAACCATATGTTAAGGGTAAAAATTTAAATAAACACATTGAGTTCAAAAGTGGTAGAAAAGAAAAATGAACTGCGTTTAATCTACTATTCTTAAACAACCTAAAAGATGGACAATTAAGGGATAGAGGGTATAGACATAAAAGATTTGAAAATGATGTGGCGCAGCAACAATGGAAATGATGGTGGAAAGTATGAGGATAATAGCTTTAACTTTTGTTAATCAAGCTCTCTTCTTAATCTCTTAACAGAATAATACTAAATAGGGTTAACTGAGGAATATATTTTATTGAAGGAAAATGATAAATTCCTTCTTAAATCAGCATTTGAATCCATGTCCTCCATGACTTAGGCTTAGAATGGTCAGCAAGCAACGTAATCAAGTCCTGGATACGTCCATTTAACATTTACTTTGTAGAACAAGCAAATTGTTGCTTTACATGTAGAATCACATGGCCCAGGGAAGATTGCGCTCTATTGTCGACATATGTTGAAAAATTCATCTCATAATCAATAAAATTATGCCTACCACTATGTTTTGCATACTAGGATACTATATAAATCATTTCACACAATTACATTTTATTTGCATCAAGCATTTGCCCATGTATGTTCAAAATTAGTGGGATCAACGTTTGGAGTGTGATCATTGATGGTATGTTATGTGATTACACAAACATACTAAGGTGTTGTTTGGTAACAAATAATGGAATGGTGAGAATGAGAATGAAAGTTTTATTCCTACTTCATAGGTATTTGGTTAAAAGGAATGAAATGAGAATATAAATGAAGAATGGGAATGGGAATGAAAATTAAATATAGTTTCATTTCTATTAGGGAGGTAGAAATAAAAACAAGGAACAAGAATGGATTTTCTTCTTAAGAAAGCTATATTATTTCTTTTCATTATATATCAATTATTTCAACCATCATCACTACCTCAATAACTATTGTCATTGTCATCATTGGTGGTGGTGATGACTTTTTTTTACAAAAAATATTATTATTATTATTACACCATCACTCTTCCACCACCTTCACCACTTTTCTTCCACCGCCACCTCCAAATGTGATGACATTAATTTTTTAAAAAATAGATAATTGTTATTATTATACTTACATCATCATACCACCACCACCACAATCATCTTTATTACTTTCAGTACCATCATAGTTGATGAAATCATTCTTTTAATCATTATTCGCTTTTATCTTAAAAATAAGGCATTAAAAATTTTAAATTTCATTTCAACTTCTTGTTACTATTCCAAATACAGTATTAGAATTAAAATGTCATTCCGATTCTTTAGTTTTCATTCCAATTCCTCCATTCTGGATCTTTCATTCATGATAACCAAATGACACCTAAATTTGTGTATTTATCACATCTTTTTTTGACTTTGATTATGATTGCATATTCATCACCATTTATGACATAGTTTATTAAAAAAGGATTATAGTACTTAGCTACCCAGCAACATTTGGCATTGCGTTTCAAAAATGCTTTTGAAAAAATTTGATTTTTTTTTTGCTTTAAATTATTATGTTTTTTATGTTTTCAGATCATTTTGATGTGCTGATGTCAAAAATAATTTTTAAAAATTAAAAAAAAAATTATTTTAATGTGTTTTGGAATGAAAAACACTTTGAAAAACAACTGCTACCACTCTCCCAAACATCTGCATTTACTAGCAGGTACTGCAATGTAATAGAAAGGCAAAATCATTGTTTCTTTCCATTACCTTATATTCAGCTAAACATTAGGTATGAATTGATGTACTGTTGACTCCCATAATAAAGCATCACTCTTATGAATTATGTTATATTCTCAAAACCTTTCTTTAAGACTAAGTTTTCTTGAAAATTGAATCCACTCTGGTAAATGTGCTGTACGTTTACCATATAAGTATCAAAATTTCTAAATTCTTACTTGTAAAATGAAAAGGCAAAAGCCCTAGATAAAAGTTAAACATTGTAATACAGGAAGTTGCTGTTTTGTCAATGTATTTTGTTGTTTGCTTTAAATTATTCTCTTAACTGCTTTGACTTTCATGGAACAAATAGTTTGGGGCCTTGTCTAACCTATTTCTGCCTTTTGTTTTCCATGAATGATATTATTGCCTGGTTTTTTGCTACATGCACCTTTGAAAACACAATTTTCTATCACTGCTCTTTTTGTGCTTTTTTATTGCATATGAACATTTAGTTAAGAAATGCTAGTGCTAATGCATCAACTAGTTGAATTAGATTTGGTGATGTAAAGTTGATGTTTTCATTCCCTTCTCTCGAGTTGTTTTCAAGACTCTAGGAAGCGCCGGAGACGTTCATTGGTGTATCAAAAGAAAAGAAGGAGACTGTTGCCATTTATTCCATCAGCAGATCCCACCCAAAGGCTGAAACAAATGGGCACCCTTGCTTCTGCGTTAACGGCATTGCACATGGAATTTAGTGATGATTTAACCTACTTGCCTGGCATGGCTCCTCAATCAGCCAATCAGGCCAAGTTTGAGCAGGGTGGCATGCAGGTCTGAATTTAAAATTTTCTTTTTTATCCTTATTTTTTCTCCAGACCTTTTATTGTCTTGTATTGCATGTTGGTTGCTTTATCTGGTACTTCTATTAGGTTCTTTCCAAGGAGGACATAGAGACATTGGAACAGTGCAGAGCTATGTGCAAAAGGGGCGAATGCCCTCCTCTTTTAGTTGTTTTTGATTCATGTGAAGGGTACTTGCATCTTGAACAGATTTATTGAGGTAGCAACTATATTTTGGTTACTGCATATTTGAGTAGGTTCAACTCTATTCTTCTATGCAGATATACAGTTGAGGCAGATGACCAGATAAAGGATTTGACCATCATAGCAGAATACTCAGGTGATGTGGATTACATCAAAAACCGAGAACATGATGATTGTGATAGCATGATGACCCTTCTTTTGGCAAGAGACCCATCCAAAAGCCTTGTCATCTGCCCTGATAAACGTGGAAATATTGCTCGCTTTATCAATGGCATTAACAATCATACCCCGTAAGCCCGCTTAACCCATTGCTTCTCCTATTATGATATATATATTGAAGCAAAATATGACCAGTTTATTCTTAAACCTTTTTATTGCTACGTCTTCTGCTCTATACGACACACATTGCCCTTCCACATATCCTATGTGACTTCACATATAAAATTCTACTTTTTTTGTGCAAATTGTATCCGAATTAGAAATTATCGGCCCATCCTCTGTTAAGCTTAAAGTTATATCCAATTCTGTGCAGGGATGGTAAGAAGAAGCAGAATTGTAAATGTGTGAGATACAGTGTAAATGGGGAATGCCGGGTCATTTTGGTTGCTACTCGTGATATTGCTAAAGGGGAGAAGCTATACTATGATTATAATGGATATGAGCATGAATACCCCACTCAACATTTTGTTTGAGAAAACTTATAGATATCTAACAATCCTACGGAACTGGGATGCAATTTTGGATCCAGATAGATCCTTTCTCATCCGGCGTTTTATTTCAGGGTTTACTCATTGCTATTGCAGAGTCAAAAAACATTTCGTCTAATGTATCCATGGGCTATTTAGTAATTTATGATGTAGAGCTGGCCTTTTCTGAGACCATGACATAAATAGAGCAGGAGAGAAACTTTCCTTAGAATTTAGCCTAGGAATATTTTGAAGGAAAATTTTTTGTAATACAGATTTCAATGGAATATTGTAACTCTCATTCCTTGGCATTGTCTGCGTTAATAATCTGTTGGTCTTTACAAAGTATTTCCATTTAAAAATATCCATTCGTGCTTTTTTTAATTGTTTCCCCCTCTACATTTCACTAACTAAATTTTTTTAAACGCAATTTTGTATTTTTCACCTTTGTTATGATTTGCTGGTTCATAATCTGTAGGAAAGCAAGTATTGCTATCAGTTGCTTTACATATTGATGCTATATTTTCTGTCAGCCCCATTTGTGATTCAATTTGATCCATAATGTTGGACTAGAACACTGGAATGAGTGCTTTATTGCAGAGGCTTTCATGGTGTATCTAATCAACTCTGGTTCAATATATGCTGCAGCTTGTCATGAAATTTCGCTGACATATCTTTCTGTATTCTCTTCAGTTTTTACGTTCTGACTTCTCAATTGTGAATTTTGAGATATTCCATTTATCCATGGATAATTCAAAGGGATTCTTCAAAGCTGCTGATAAGAGTTAACTGGGACATGAGATGTGCTGTGCACCTTTGGATGCTTGTTGCTGGTTGTCTCATGTTGGCCTCCTATTCCTATGCATACAAAATTTTTGTTTATTTTGAAAGATCAATTAAGCTGCTGGGTCCAGTGCCTATACACCAAGGCTGTTCAAGATCTTGATGTGAATGCCTTCGATTGTTGCTTAATGCATGCATTATAGAGGCTGTTTCTTGGAATCATAAGGCTTGAGGTTCAAGTCTCGAGAGTAGCCAATTCATTTGGCATAACAGAAAGGGTTGTACAATCTCCAAATTCTCATTCAAATTCACTTATGTGGATTCGTGGACATTTTGGTTTCACTTATATTTATACCTACTCATGACAATGCAAGTGTGATGCATTATTTTCAGGTTTGACAAGATGGTATGCTTCTTTCAAGTTGCTGTTGTTGATGTTTCATCTAAACAGACAGTGAAAATCCTTATGGACAGCATCACCACTCTAGTTGCTTCCCTTTGTTTTAGGAGGTATGAATTTTGCTCGCTGGAAATTTCATCAGATGAAAAAATCTTCACAAATTTTGAAATCTTCAAGCCGAGGTGCTCCCCTTCTCTTTTGTAAAATATATTTGTGTATTTGAAAAAATAGAGAAGAAAAAGATAAATAAATCTCCCATCAAATTTAAAGTATAAATTCTGAAATTTGTTTTGAAAATCCATACCGAGTTTTTCCAACTTGGAATATATAAACTGATAAGCAAATAGGCTATAGGATGCTCTGGCATCCATGACCTTGGCCATGTTATTCTCCCCTGATGATGCTTTATTCTTTGACATAAAGAGTTCCCATTTCATTAAATTTTGAATTAGATGGCATCTTTCTTTTCAGGGTTCTACATGCTTGAGAGTCAGGTTCAAGTTGTGCATCTAAAGCTGTGTTTCAATTATTTGATTTGCAGCTCAGCATTGAATAGAAAGATCATTTCCAGCTGCTGATCTTAGGTATCTGACAATTACAGGTGACTGAAACTAGATATGGAATGACTAAAACAGTTTTGATGCAGGTGAAATATAGTAAGTTCATCTGTTAAGTTTTCGAACTGTGCATATCACGGTCTGTACAGAATGTCAAGCTTGTGTAACGTTTCTTTTACCAGAATTCTTGTTCGCCTAACTGATTAAATGAACTTTATGTTCAATGATTTGTCAGATACTTCCTTCGCACTCTATTAAAAGTTTATGCAATGAAATTAAATAATTTTATCCTCTTCCCCTACCAATTGAAGTCTTCCTGTATCTATAATGCCAAAAGTGAGTACTAAATACTGCACCTGCGTTGTGTTCTTTTGTTGGGACTTACAGGTTGAATTTTGCATGGTACAAACAGATTACAAAGACCAATTGCTAAAAGTTTCTCAAGGTATCGCATTTTATGGACCTGGTTTCACTTTCCTGAGTAGGTGAGGGCACCTGAATCTAACTTTTGGCTCGTGTGGTGAACTCTAACCAATTCAATGGTCTCTTAATTTCGACATGGTAATAGAAGCTCGAAATGCCAAATTCATGATTACATACAGAGGTGCTCACCGTTATTCATTCAGTCCCAGTTAGTCCCAGTCCCACACAAGATATCCTAGGGCATCAATTTCATCAGCTATCATATCTTGTTTTTGCAGGGGATTTAACACTTATTGATTTTAATTAAAGTCTCCAAAATCCAATATAACAATCAAAGTTGGAAGTGTCCCCCATTATTGCTTGCCTTCTCACAGGACAAAATCTTGGTCATGCGATTTGCCTACATCACCAAAACCCATGTCCTAACCTTCAATATAACACAGTTTCATTCTGATAGGACCCGTTGTAAAAATCTGAAACAAGAGCTTTTCTGCAAGACTCCTCTGTAACTTCTACTCTTCTTTAACAGCCTAATTAACCAAAACTCTAAACTGTTAGTGTTTTTCGATGTAGTATGGATTCTACGAATTCTACAGTCAAATCACTCTTTTGCCCTGAGTTGAAAAAAAAAATGTCATGGTATTGAGGGTGTTTTGATCTTTACAATCGGTCCATTAGTTATTAAAAAGTTGTTTAGGGATATCTCAGTATTTTTATTTTTTTTACATGGTAAAAATACAGTTTTATCCCTAGATTTAACCATTTCTTGAGTTGTTTCCCAAGGGTTTTTTAGTCTTTTCAAAAATATTAAAATAGTTAAAATACTTATTTTACCTTTGAAGTAAAAAAAAATGAGTTGTTGATCGAGGGTTTTTTTGGTTTTTTGTACTTTGAAATACAGTAGAAATACTATTATACTCTTAAAAAAGAAAAAAAATTAAGACATGCATCTAGGGCATTTGTGTACTTTCAATATGGTTTTTTTTTTCTCGTGATTCTCAGGTTCATGAAGGACATTCTGGTATTTCTATATTGTAAAACAATTATTTTATTCAAAAAAGGTGCTAACACGTAAGTTCACGCGCCAGCGAGTAGGTGTCATACCAGGGTATTATGGTTGGTTTTTTATTGACGGTCGTTTCTTTCCTCTCTTTTTTTCCTTCCTTTTCTCTCTCTTCCAGAGAAAGTGTACATTTGTTCTATTTTCTTTAGATTTGTCAATTTCAGTCCTTTTATTTCTTATTGTTGTCCTTGGTCTTATTATAAAAGTTTTAGTTATTTTCAATTTAGTCATTGAATTACAATGTCATATATTATTATTTTTTCAATGTAGTTCTTATTCTTTTGATTTCTAAATTTTTTTTCCTTAACTCTTTTGTTAAAGTTTTGTTGATTTTCAATTTCATTCTTGGCTTATTCTAGTATCATGGCCTAAGCCGTGGGTTTTAGACCTTTTTTAAATAAAAGTTTGTTTAAAAATGATTTTTTAAAATTTAATTTTGAATAATTATTTTTATTTTATAAAAGTGAGCTTTATTTTATAAAAAAATATGTATTCTTAAATAATATTTCTTATATGTTTGGTCTTGCATAATGTTTTCAGTTCCGTATTAGTATTTGTTTGTATCATCTTTTATTGATTTTAATAAGTAAATTCAGTAGACATAAACAAGTAAATATCTCATTTTACAAGATCAAATATCTTGGCCTATATCTATCTCTTAATTTTTCTAGTTTATATTTTGGTTATTGTTCATGTTTTTTCTTTTACATAAATGATTATTGGTTTATTTGATTAGACATAAGCTTTTTGATTTATACTTTGATTTTTTTTTAGAAAATAGCTTGCATACCTAGGGGTTTTTTTTTATATAAAAACAAAATACAGTGCGCGAGTTAAATAACTAGTATAAAGTTAAAACGTGTGGGGAAAACATTGTTTCCCCACGCCCATTAGCATTTTGGATTACAATAGTAATCCATAATGTGTTTTTTTTTTTTTCATTTTGACTCTTTTTTTCCTTCGGTTATTGATTTCTTTTTTAATTTAGTCCTTGTATGATATGTTTATAGGGATTTAAAGTTGATAATTTATTTTAATTTGCCTTTTATATGGTTATCGTGGTATAAAAAAATATCTCGTCATCGTGATATAGTCTATGTTTTAAGAGTTTAGTTAAATAAAAAATGATTTTGAAAAAAAAAACTAGGTTATTAAATTTTATGGAGTCAATGACCTGATTTGCGAGTTTGGCGAGGCAATCCTAATTGTCCCTGTTCACAGGTTAAGCGGTGGTTTTTATTTTTACTAATTATACATGTTTATGTAATCGTCTATTTTTTTTTATCATAGTTAAAAAAATAGTTTCAAAAAAAAACATGTTATTAAATTTTAAGAAGTCCATGAGCATGTTGATGGGTTTAGCGAGTTTAACTTTAAAAAAAAATTATTTTTTTATTTCATCATTCGATATTGGACTGATTGAGAATTGAGTTTTATAATTGGTTTCGTTTTGCTTTCTATGAGATTATCATAGTCTTAAAAAAAGTTTCAATACTCGATTTTGCAATCATCTATTTTTATTATCATATAGTTAAATAAAAAATAGTTTAGAAAAAAAACAAGTTGTTAATCCCAATTGAGTCCATTATCCGGTTTACAGGTTTGACATGTTGATTCGGGTTACCTGATTCATGAGTGTAACGAGTTTACCCATCAAACCTGATATGCTTAATTTTTAGTTTTTGGTTCTTTAATTTTTCTAATTGTTTTTTTTTATTTCATTCTTCTTCAATATTGGATTGGTTGGGAAATAGAATTCATGGTTTGTTTATTTATTTTTTACTTTCTATAAGGTTATCAAGATCTCAAATAAATATATTTTTTAGGATTGATGCTCAATTTTGCAAGGATATAATTTTATCATAATATTAAATAAAAATAATTTACAAAAATAATAAAGCTATTAAACTTAGTGAAGTCCATGATCCAAGTCGCCAGGTGATCGAGGTCGATCCAATCTGGTATAATCTCAATATTTTTAAAAAAAATTATCACCTTAAAGTTTTGTTAAAAGATATGTCATGTTTTTACAGGTTATTTGGTTGTTTTTTGACCTAATAAATTGAATGATTCACTTTAGATAAGCTCTCATGCGGTTTAATTCAAAACTCGAGCGAGACAAAGAGTCAGGTTGATAGATTTCAAGATCAAATCGCTTGATTGGATTTAATGATACTACAAAAAAAAAAATTATACTCTTTAACATTTTTTTTTAGTTTAGAAAAAGAATAGTTCAATTCACAGCGGAGCGCAAACGAATGTACTAGTATAAAGTTAAAAGGTGTGAGGAAAATATTGTTTCCTCACATCTATTAGCACTGTAATTGTAATCTACAATTTTTTTTTTGTGTTTTGACCCCTTTTTTTACCCATTGGTTATTGACTTTTTAATTTATTCATTATATGATGTGTTTATGGGGATTTAGAGTTGATAATTTATTTTAATTTATCTTTTATATGGTTATCGTGATATCAAAAAAATATCTTAACATAGAGTTAGTATCAGGAAAATATCTCAGCATCGTAGTATGATATATTTTTGAAAATAATTAGTTAAATAAAAAATGATTTTGAAAAAAAAAAACTAAGTTATTAAACTTTGTGGAGTCAATGACCCAATTTGTGATTCTAGCGAGGTAATCTTCGTCGCCTCGGTTTGTAGGTTTAATAGTGGTTTTTCTTTTTACTTATTGATCTTGATTACGTGATCACTTATTTTTTTTTATCATGTAGTTAAAAAAATAGTTTAGAAAATAAAATTCTTATTAAATTTTAGAAAGTCCATGAGCCTGTTGACGAGCTAAACTTTTTTTAAAAAAATTATTTTTTTCAATTTCATTTTTCGATATTATGCTGATTGAGAATTGAGTTTCATAATTTGTTTCATTTTATTTTATATGAGGTTATTATAGTCTTAAAAAAATCCTAATATTTGTTTGATACTTGATTTTATGATTGTCTATTTTTGCTATTATATAGTTAATTAAACAAGTTTAGAAAAAAAAAGTTATTAATTTCAATGGAGTCCATTACTCTCTTTACAGGTTTGACGTGTTGACCCGGGTTACCTAATTCATGAGTTTAACGGGTTTGCCTATCAAACTTGATATGTTTTTTTTTTTTTAATTTTTGGTCCTTTAATATTTTTATTTTTTTATTTCACTCTTCTTCAATGTTGGATTGGTTGAGAAACGGAATTCATGATTTATTTATTTTTACTTTTATTAGAGTTATTATGATTTCAAATAAATGTTTTTTTAGAGTTGATGCTCGATTTTGCAAACATCTAATTTTATTATAAAATTAAATAAAAATAATTTATAAAAACAACAAAGTTAGTAAACCCATTGAAGTCCATGATCTAGGTCCCCAGGTGATTGAGATCAATCCAATCTAGCATTGTCTCACTATTAAAAAAAAATGTCATCTTAAAGTTTTTACTAGTTATTCTAGTTGTCTTTGGACCCATTTAATTTGAAACTCAAGCTAAACAAAGAGTCAAGTTTGTAGGTTTTAAGATCGAACTGTTTAATTAAATTTATTGATATCGCTAAAATATCTCTATACTTTTAATATATTTTTTAAAAAATTATAATTCGTAGCGGAGTGCGAGAGAATATACTAGTATTATATATAACAAGGTCTATTAATTTCCAGATGGTTAATACTTCATCCCGTCAAATTATCCAAACCAAGTCCCAGGTTACTAATACTGACCATAGTTATTAAACCCGGACTGACCTGGCAAGTCAACCCGGGACCTGGTCTACCCGGTGGCTGGACCGGTTCGAGTAAAGTGAAAGACCGGTAAAAGCAAAAAAAGGGTTAAACCTGATCAACTCATGACCCGAGCGACCTGACAAAACCCGGTAGAAACCTTTTTTTTTTTTCAAATATGTTTTTTCTCATAGTGAGAGACCCTATTTTTTTTTATATATTTTTTAATCGGTTATTAACACTTTTCAAAGTTCACTATATAAATACTAGAAGAATGTTTTATTTTTTCAATGTGTGATTTGAAACTCTTTAGTATATCTACTCTATGTTCACAAGAAAAAAATTGTGTTTTTTCAATGTAGAATAAAAAAACTTTTTGGTTTCAATACTTCAACTTAAAATGATAACATAATATCTTTTTAATGTGGGATAAAAAAACCTTTTGAAATAATATTTTAAACTTTATTATTTATAAGATCTATAACATATATTCACATGAATTGTTTCTTAATTTTTTCATATAAAATATTAAAATTTTAAATATTTTTTAAAATTTTTCAATATTAAATCAACCATGTAACCTAAAATATAATTTTTTAACCAAATCACCCCGATTAGGTTAATTTCATAACTATAATACCGACAAATATCTAGGGCATGGGAAAATCCAAAACTATAAAAAAGCAAAATCTTTGGAGATGGACATTCCTCAATGCACGTGAAGGCCTCGTGAAATTTTGTCCTGGCCATAAGGTTCAACCCTATTCTGCATAGGGCAAGCATGAGTATCTGATCGGTACTGCTGCCTCCATCAGGCCGTAATAAAGACCACAAATTGTCTGTGAGAGAGATGCCCTCAACCACTTCATAGTGTGTGCTCCTGTATAGGATTAGTCCTCACAAACACGTTCTGAAATCTAGATCATTATAATTAACCTTCTATAAATTATTACAATCAAAGTACAGGATGTTTTGATTCATGTTATATATATATATATATGTTGCATATAGTTCTTTTTAAAATATCAAGATACTATAAAAAATATTGGGCAAAAGACTTGAAACACATTAACTTCCACGGTTTTTATTAATAAAACATTAATTTAAGATGTGATAAGATTAGGGTCAAAAAATCAAATTTCAATAGGATTGATAAATTTCTAGTAATTTTTAAGAAAAACATTAAAGTGGCTTATAGTTCAAATGTTGAAATAAAAAGAAAATTCAGTAAGTGCTATGGGTTTGTGGTTAAAAAGAGATAAATGAGGACTTGAAGTGTTCAGTGCATAGAAAACTGCATCTGAGATCAGGACAACCTGGAATAGGACAATATCTCACTATCACTTTCATGGTCTTTTTAAATCTATCAAAGATAAGGATCTCCTCTTCTATTATTCTCTTCCTATTTATAGTTTCCCAGCAATATTTACCATATAATGCCACCTCCGGTTGTGACCTCATCTGTCATCCTTGTAAGGCTGTAAATTCCACCGCCTGCTATAAAAACAAGACTTTCAAGAACACAATAGCCTGTGCAAAGAGGAAGAAAAACCAAGATAAAATCTTCATCAAGTTCTTAGTTCAAAAGGGATGGTTAGCTTAGAAGAAGAAAGGCTGGTTCAAATGGTACATGACTTCATAGAATCAGAATCATCAACACCACCCCTATTTCCTGCTTCCTCAAACTGCCTTTCTATCAACCAAGCCAGGTGTTTTACTTTACAGGTAAATCTTTCTTTAATATTGTTGTGTCTTGAAATATTCCTTCTTGTTCTTTGTCTGCCTTTGCCTTTATCCATGTGTGTCTCCTAATATTATGGGTTCATTTTGATCTTATGTTTTGTTAGGAGATACTTGGGAGAGTAACAGAAGCTGAGAGTAGAGTTCTTGAGACTCTATTGAAGCATATGAGGAGCAAAAATGATGCAGATAAAACAACCAGTTTGAAGATGTGGCTCCTGAAGAGGCTGAAAATGGATGGTTTTAATGCTTCCATTTGTCAAACTTCTTGGGCCACTTCCTTAGGATGCCCTGCTGGTGAGTCTCTCTCCCCTCTCTCTATTCACACACCTCCACACATACTCAAGGCTATAACTTCTCTCATTTTCTCTGTTACGTATCCCTGTAAATATCTGTTTGGAGTACTTGATCTTGATTGAAATGTCTAGGCTAGCTAGTTTGGCCTTTTCCCTTACAAATTAGTTTTCAAAAAGCTGTTTACCAAGTCTGTCTCACAAATTAATCTTCACAAAGTAGATACAAACATTTTTTTGTGTGTGTATGTGGGGTAGTGCCAGAAATCTTCAGCATAAAAAAAAAATTTCAATCCCATCTTAATCAGAAGAAAGTCAGACATGCCATGTAATTACACTCTGAACGGGGTGCTTGTTGTTGACAGCACCCTTATCTTTGGAGATCTTGGATACAAAGCTCTGGCTTTTTTTTTTCTTTTTTTTTCTTTTTTTTTTCTCTTTTCTGTTTTGAACTTCAAGCTCTGGCTCCTAGGGAAATGGTGTAGAGTCCAAGGGAAGTAATTTTAATTTTCTGAAGCTCATTTATGTGTTTGTTTTTTTGTGGGAGTTAACTCTCTTCTTTAATGCTGTCTAACAGGTGCTTACGAGTACATTGACATCACATTGAAAGGTGAAAATAGTGACACAATGAGGCTCATAGTGGACATAGACTTCAGGTCCCAGTTTGAACTGGCAAGACCAACAACATTCTACAAAGAACTAACAGACACACTCCCATCTTTTTTTGTTGGCAGTGAAGACAAGCTCAACAAAATCATCTCCCTGCTCTGCTCAGCTGCCAAACAGTCTCTTAGAGAGAGAGGGCTCCATGTGCCCCCATGGAGGACTAGCTCATACATGCAGTCCAAATGGCTATCTAGGTGTTGCAAAGTCACTAATGACAGTAACATTGGTTACAGCGGCAGAGAAAATGGTGAAGCTAAAAATGGCTCTCGTCATGGGTATAGCAGTCTGTGGACACCTCCAATGGTTAAGCCCAAGATAAGGGGTTTGGGTGGCGGGTCTAGCTTGTCTAGTCAGCTCTCCAGCGTGGGCATAAATTGTTGCTGACCATGTTTGGCTGCAACCCAGTTTCTAAATTTGACAGACTGATAGATTATTGATCATAACAGCTCGAGTTTTCTTTGGCACTTTTTGTAATGTAACAGAGATATTTGCAAGAATAATACATTGTGCTACTGTTAATTCCCAGGCACACAAGTCTTTAGTGCAGAATAGTCCCTCTCTTTTCCCTTCTTCAATTATCAAAGCAAGTTGCGCTCCAATTCATTTGATAAAGTCTTTTGACATTATTTTTTTTATTATAGCTGTTGCTAAAAAGTTTTTGGTAATATTTATTTGAAAAATAAAGTACTAAACAAAAATATAATAAAACAATGATAATGACAAAGAAGGAAAAAAAGAGAGTGAAACAGCACATTGGATACCCGCAATTCCACATCGCTCATGGGTAGGTGGACTATATTTTCAGTCCTGTACTTTCAGTGATTTGTCACTTTGGCCCTTATAGTTTGGAATTTCTTAATATCATCCCTAATGTTTCTAGAATTTTACTATGCAGCCCCTAAATGTTAAACACCTGACTGCAAGGGCGAATTTTGAATCACTTCCTTGAATTAATTTGTTCGAAGCTCATAAGCATATTTTTGGTATTATCACATGCACGAGGATGTGTGAGAGAGAAAGAAGATGGTGGAAAAAGTGGATTAGTCATTAAGATCCATCATGTCAGTCAGGGACCATATTGAAACATTCTTACAACATTAGGGTTGATGTTGATTAATTTTAAATTGTAACCGCCAAAGTGTGATAAATCGAGTGTGTTTGGAATTGTGATAGCAGCGGTGGTTTAAAGTGTTTTTCGATTAGAAATACATTAAAATAATTTTTTTTTATTTTTTAAAAATTATTTTTGACATTAACACATCAAAACAATCAGAAAACATTAAAAAAATTATTTTAAACAAAAATATTTAAATTTTGAAAGAATATGGTTTATACCACGTTCTCAAACACTCTCAAAACTCTTATGTTGTCTAGCTTTCGTGTTTTTGATTTATGATTTATTTTCAAAGCGAATTTTTATTTTGTTTTTTTTAGTTTGGTGAGTAATAAATATAATAATTTATTAAACTAAAATCTGAATTAAATTGAGTTTATTTTTAAATTATTCAAAAAATTCTATCAAAACTTATATAAGATTGGTTCAATGATTTCTTTAAAAAAGAAGAAGAAGAAGTAGTTTTAGTTTTTCTTTTTTTTTAATTCAAAATGTCGTTATTAATTTTATTAAAAAAAACTCAATAAATTTTGATTAATTCACCCATCAAAGAGTTGATCTCCCCAGCTCATAAATCATGAGGATTAAAGATTCCTAGCACAAGATTTAAAGTAATCAAATCAATAAATCGATCAAGCTTTCTGCACCATCGTAGCAGTCACTCTGATCATATCCAACAATATTTTTTCATGACATAGTGCAATAATTATCAAGCATATCCAAGAGTGACGTAGGGGCCGCAAGCTAACAGGTGAGAAATACAAGACAATGACAGAGTCTTGAAAGGCAAAAACCAGTGGCTCTTCTAAAAACAGGTGGCAAAAAACAAGGGGGAAGGGCAGGCTGTCTTTCTCCTCTCGCAGCTGAAAGGGATAGAAAGGAAGAGTAAATGTTAATGCTTTTGGTTTTTGTTTTTGTCAGGCTTTATTGTATATATTTTGTCTATATTTGGTATATACACTACAGAAACGCAAGTATTGACAGCACAAGCAAGAAGACAGATGCCCATGGTGATCAATCATGGAGTTATTAGATCTCCAGAAGCTACTTGCTAACGCTCACCTTTCGGTCCATGATTTTCTTAACTTAGTCCATGATTATCTTATCTCTGATCCTCGGCCCTATCTTCAAGTAATTATCGCAGCTTAATTCTGAGTAGAGAATGGGGTGTTCATACTCATTAGCTTGATTTTTCTTGAGGATATATATTAGGTTTGCATGCAGATTGGCTT
>Ga0325414_1000906_pt1 | contig 26860 bp, 17 predicted proteins | sample PopdelMetagenome_8_FD_206183 | JGI IMG/M metagenome (GOLD analysis project Ga0325414, IMG submission 206183) | Populus deltoides microbial communities from Bellville, Georgia, United States - Leaf-PdKOR-R3 | ecosystem: Host-associated > Plants > Phyllosphere > Phylloplane/Leaf | place: USA... | reverse complement strand
TGTTAAAAGTCTGATTTTTTTTATTTAAAATTAATTTTTTTAATTATTTTGATGGGTTAATATTAAAAATAAATTTTAATAAATAATAAAATTTTATTTTAATATATTTTTAAATAAAATATATTTTAAAAAAATAACCATTACAACAAGCACACTATAAATTAAAAAAGATGCCAACAAGGAAGTGACCGAAAAATACAAAAAGTTCATAATAAAGATTAAATTACTACCAAGCTACTAATTTAGTTCTAAACATGTATAAACCCTAGGTTTTTATTTGATATTTTTTGTTTAACATGCCTTTATGATAAAAGAAACTAAATATCTTTGCTCCCTGGACTAATATATATAAAGTTTGATTTTTCAATCTTAAGGCTTTGTTTTGATTTTCATTGTCATAACCTATTTTTGGGTTATTTCTCAAAATTTTAATATTTTTTAATAAAAAATAATAACAACAAGAAGACTGACATTTTGGCAAAAACAGGCTAAGAAGTATTCCAAATATATATAGAAAAATCAAGTTGAAATTTTTGAAAAATAAAGAGCCTAATCGTACCCCTTTGTACCAAAACTGGAGAAACAATGAGGATTCAAGGTCAAATTAAATGATTTTTGAATAAATCTACATAAAACTTAAGCTCAAGGATATAATTAGATTTTTAATAGGCCAATTTAATTTAATCATGGGCCAAATTGAGAATTTAATTATGTTTAAGAATTAATTTGGGTCCAATTAAAGGATTTAATTAGATACTAGGACTTAATTATACTTTAAATGTGTCAAATTAATTTTTTTACGACTTAATTGGTGAAAATTTAAGTTTCAGAGCTCAATTAAGGCTTAATTGAGAAGATTGAAATTTTTAGAGACCAAATTTAATTTTTACTAAGTCAATTGGTTCAAATCACGAGTAAAATCACAAGAAAATTAAAGTTTTAGGGTCAATTAAGGGATAAATTGAAAACATTTCCAGCCAAGGATCATTTTGAAAAAGACGTTGAACTCTAAGGACAAAATTAAATGAAATCAGGGATGAAATTGAAGAGATTTGAAAGTTAAATGGTCAATTAGGAGTTAAATTGAAAAAATTTGTAACCAAGGACTATTTTGAAATAGGTGTCAAACTCTGGTTACAAAATTGATTGAAATCAGGGGTGAAATTAAAGAGAATTGAAAGTTTAATGATCAATTTACATAAATCTAAGACGCTGAAATCTAGGGCTGATATTGAATTCAGTAGGGGTAAAATTACATAAAATTGGATGTTTAGGGTCAATTAGGGTTGCAATTGAAAAAAATTAAAAGATGAAGAACCAAATTAAACTTTGATCAAATCCCTGAATTAAAAACATAAAAGCCAAAACAACATGGTTTTATTTAAATGAAATGACATGTTTTGATCAAAACGACATTGTTTTGACTAAACAGTAAAACACAAAAAGACAGACGAGATGACTTGTCGTGTGGTCTATTGTTCATCTTCTTCTTTTTTTTTCAGCCCGAAAAACCTGCTCAGGGGGCTACCTTTTTAGAGCATTTAATGTTTTATCTCTCAATCAAACCAGACAAACCATGCACCATTATGATGGCCTGAGACTTGACCATACCCCGATATAATTATGATTGATTGACACCATAGCGGTCGTGATGCCAGTCTAAAGAGGCCAACTTAGACAACTTTTAACTGTCAAATTTAACATTTCATGATGGTCATTTTGAACCAATTATTGGGATCCTTCAGGTTCAAATCAAGGGCGAGATTTTTCCTAAAATAAACAAAATGTCCTTATTCCAACTTCTATAAATACGGGTGGATTCCATGCCCCGAGCATGGAGAAATTCAAAGCCAAAATCTAAAAAACACAAACCATTCCCCTTGTTTCCATTCTTTTCTCTCCCCATCAGCTTTCTGCCACTCCCTTCACTACGCTTTAGTCGTAGTTGTCGCCACTAACCACACACCAGACTTCCTAGCACTACCAGAAACACCACCGGTAACTTTTTTTTCTCTGGCCAAGTGAGACTTCTTCATCTTTTTCTTCCTAATCCCCCCGGGATGGTGGCCATTGCATGAAAAAATCTACATGTAATGGCCAAATAATTAACCACATAGTCACTAGGCTGGGCTAGTGACCATATAGGTTTAGGCTAGACCCAGCCTAATAGGCTAAGACGAGTCCAGCCCACTTAAAAATTGTTGTTGGGCCTTAGTCGGCCTAACTAAACTAGGCCAGGATTAGAGCCCATACCCACATGGTTGGGCCAGACCCAACCCAAACCCCAAAAAAAATGAGAGGTCAGGTCTGTTGGGCCACCAATTGACCCCACCCGACTAAGCCTGGTCTATATGGATAGGCTGGCCCAGCCCAATATATTTAATAATAATACAATATAATATAATAATATTATTATTAAAATTTAAAAAAAAAAGAAAAAAAAGAAAAAAATTCAAATATTTCGAAGGGCATTTAAAAAATACTTGAGGGCCCTTGCATGTTTTTCCAATTATTTTGCATAATATCGACTTATATGTTTACACTGTGAGATACAAATCCAATATTAAAATACTTAGTTTTCTTTGAACTTTTCTAAAAAAAATTGAAAATTTAAAAAAAAATTCAAAAAATGTTAAATTAATTTCCTTTTAATTTTTTTTTTGTTTTTAAGCATACAATCAAATCTTAAAAGTTTTTCAGATATTTTCCATAAAAAAACAAAATGCATCTTTCTCATATTTTAAAATGTTAAATGGATATCATAATCAATTTATGATTATCCGTTAAGGTTTGAACAAAATATAAAAAATCCTTCACTAATTATTTTGTTCACTTTATGTTTAAAGTTATAGGATTTAGCTGAAGACTTTAATATTTGAGGGTATAAAATTACATTATAAAATATACCTTCATGTATTTAAGATACAAAGCGCAATATAAATGCAATGCTAAAATTTATACTTTAGAACAATTAGGATTTAACCCAATAAGGTAGAGACTTACTCACGAAGAAAGATCTACCTTGAACCTTAGATGAGACCAACAAATAGAAACTTGACTTAGAAAAATAATCAAACAACAATGAAGCTTACCTCAGGTAGGGTGTATTAGGGGTGACACGTCTTCCCCTTGCACAACTAGTCTCGTACCCGGTCTCTCACAAATTATAGGTTTCTGGTAACCATAATACTAGGTGGCGACTCTTGAACTCATAATCATAATTTTATGATTAAACCCTAACATCTCATTTCCAACACCTCATAGGAGGCAAACCTACTATCTCACGACACTCATGCGGGGCGCAACATTTATGTTAGACTTTGTTTAGTTTATCTTGTGAAAAGAAAAAAAATAATGAAAATAATTATATATATTAATCGTGAAAAACGTTTTTAGCATCTTTAAAATTTAAGTTATTATTTAACTTAATTTTAAGTTGCTATATTCTTACATATAGATTTAATTTTATTTATATAGGCTTTAATCTATAACCTTTTGATTTGTTATGATTTTTTTCTTTTTGTTTAATTTTAAAAGGTTTTTTTATATTTTTGTTTTAAAGTTATAGTTTGTATTCTAAAATTATTTTTCTTGTTATTTGAATGGTTTGATGCATGTCATATATCTCATTGATTTATATTTTTTAATAAGTGAATAATTGATTTGTTTATAATAATTTATACTATCTTGCTTATACTCTATAAGATTGGTGTGAAAGTTATCTGGTCAGCTTTATTAACATATATGTTATTGTTCACATCTATAAAAAGTTAGTACGGTAAATAAATATAATCTAAGAAGTTTTGTCTAAGTAGATTCGATTTTAAACGGGACCATTTGTGACTCCTCCAATCTTTCCTAGAACCTAGTTAATGAATGTATTATTAACATGATACTATTTTTGTACATGTTACAATTCATAAGTGAAATAATAATAATAATTGAATAAATCTCAGTAAAAAAAAATAGAGCTTAACATGTTAACCCAATCAAAGAAATGATTGTGAAATTTGTCTTTCATAATTTAAATATTATTTAAAAAGTTTATCTTGTACAAGTTTTTACTTTATTACTTCCTTCAAAAAATTATATCATGTCTTCTACTCTTTCCTCTCAAGATTTGGTGAGGATTTCATTAATGGTTTTTTAACAAGTAATATTTTGATAGTGGAGATTCTACCATCACCTTTTGCGGTGCATGGTGAGAAACCTGAAAAGTTTAATTGATTAAACTTTAAGAGATGACAACAAAAGATACTACTCTATCTGACCACCTTGAACCTGGGAAAGTTCTTAACTAAGAAAGTGTCAAAATCATCAATAAATGAATATGACCGTACTACTGTGGAAGTTATGGATGCATGGAATTACACTGATTTTGTATGTAAGAACTGCAAAAGCACTATGAGAAGTTTTAGATAAAAAGTACAAAGCTGGAGATTTTGGTATGAAGAAATTCATAGTTAGTATTATGAAAACAGCAATGGATATAAGTGTTTATCTAAAAAAAAAGTGAGGGAATAAACCACTTAGAATATTCTCGGATAATTAGGAGCTTGATATATGTTATGAACCGCACAAGACTCCATATTGCTTATTTGGTTAGAAAACTAAGTAGATTTTTAAGTATGAGTCATTAGAAAGAAATACGAAGGGTACTTAATTATTTGATGTACATAGTTGACTATAGGCTATGCTATACTAGCCACCCAGCACTACTAGAATGGTATAATGATGCTAATTGAAAATTCAACACTAAGGATTTGAAATTCACAAGTGGATATGTCTTCACACTTTGTGGATCAATTATGTCATGAAGATCTAAAAAATTATGTATCACTAGATTCATGATAGAATCAAGAGTTTCTTACTCTTGATAAAACTCTAAAAAAAGCCAAATGAATTTGGAATTTCTTAAAAGATATTCCATGTTGGCCAAAACTTGTGTTGACTATTTGTGTCCATTGTGACAATCAGTTAGTAATTAAAAAGCACAAAGTAGTATTTATAATGGTAAGTCTGGACATATACATCATAGATATAATATTATTAAACACTTGCTCTCAAATGAAATTATTTCCATTGACTTTGTAAAGTCAAAGAAAAATATTGTTGATCCGCAAACCAAAAACTTGATGAAAGAGTTTGTGTATAATTCATCAAAGGGAACGAGTTTAAAGCCTATAAAAGATAAAAGAGAGTACGTAAAAATAGTCACCATACTTAGTTGATTAAAAATCCTAAGATCTAGGTTTAAATGAAAAACTAAGTCATATAACATTCTCGGTAGCATTAGAAAATTATTATTTTCTATTTATTTCTATGATGAAATAAGTGGTAGCACTAGCATGATAAAAGGTGAACTAAGCTCTTAATGATTTTCATATCTTGATACACAAAGTGAAGTATAACATAATATTCTTAATGAAAGAGTACCTATATGAGTGAGAAATATGGTCATTTCTTTGAGAATCTTGATAAAGATTGAATTCTCTAAAACACTCATGAATTTAGGAGTTGTTAAGTGCTAAAATGAACACAACGTTAAGAACCAAATGAAATCTTTAGGTAGAGAACCATGCAAGTCCTATTTTCTTGGTTTACATAAAATGTTGAATAGTTCAAGACATTGTATTCACTATTTAGCCAAGTAAATCCGATAGTATTTAATTAAGAAAGGTTTAAAGTCAAAAACTAGTTATCCTGATATAATAATATATCAAATCATTATCTTTCAACAAATCTTTGAGTCGTTTTCAAATTAGGGGATTTTCATTCATGTGGGGGATTGTTGAAAATTTATTTTAATTAAACAAATTATGGGTGAATGAGAAATTAATATCAAAGAACCTTTAGTTTTCTTACTCAAAGAACCTTTGGTTTTTCTAGATTTAATTTTTGATTTATGGTAGTTAATTAAATGTTGATAATGATGAGAATTAATTTTTATTAATTCTTTAATTTAGCTTCCAAAATTCACTATAAAAAGGGAGGTGAAGGAAGAGTTTCATCCAATAATTTTTTATATTTTACACACTCTTACTCAACTCATTTTTAATGTTTTAATTCTTCTTTTTATTTTTTGATTTTTCTCTCAAATCTAAAATTTAGATTCATCTTATTGAGAGATATATATTTGAGTTATACAATCTTGTCTAACTCAAGGTAGTGATGTTGAAATCTTTGAAGACATATTATAAACATCTTAATTGTACAAGTAAGAAGTAAGAACTAAGAAGTAATAAAATTTTAAGGATAAATTATTCATCAATAATAACAATAAAAATTTCATTCCTTTAAAGTCCTTTAAGCATTATTATTTTTATTATTAGTATGCATGCTATGAATTTGATTGTATATATATTGAAATTTTGAATATATGCTTAGTATATATGTTAAAGTTCTATTATTATTATTATTATTATTATTATTATTATTATTGTTGTTGTTGTTGTTTTAAAAGCATGTTTGTCTTAAGTTATACTTTTACATACTTTTAGTTTTAAACATGTATAAATAATAGCAATTTAAAAAAAATTGACCATTAGTTTTCGGAATAAATCATTTTAAATACACAACAATTAATGGTTTTTTTTTTAAAGCTAAAGTTAACCGTTATTCATTATTTTTGTAATATTTTTGTTATGATCAATCACATAAAACACTATAAAATTAAAGAATAAAAAATGATATATATATATATATATATATATATATATAACAGTAAAAAATTAATTGTTTAAAATTATTGAAGAATCAAAGCAACGTAAAATGTGGAAAATTGACCATTATTTTTCAGAATATATCATTTTAAATATACAGCATTTAATGTTTTTCTTAAGATAAATTTAACCCTTGTTCATTCATTTTTTTTAATAATTTGAAATAAACAAAACACTTTATTTTAAGGCATTTTATTAAGTATTTTAAAAATAAAAGACAAAATACTTTGTTTTCCCTCTCCTTTAGTCTAAGGAATCAGAGTAATAAACGCATTGTTTATACCTTTAGGCATAGCACCTGTCCTAAAATATTCTTACAATGCCAGACCCAAACGAAGTTCCAATCCCTTCTATAAAAATTAAAATTGAAATCATCAACCCTTCTATTAAACTTATAATTTTATATTCAAAAGAGCTGTAGAAATTAGAAATGGCTGTGCCGCCAATCACTGTTGTGTTTGTGTTTGGTGCGAATGAACATAGATGGGATTGAAATAAAAGTGTATTTTTTTTTTATTGGCTGGAGTAATGTCAGGTAGTAAGACCCTTCAAGGCTTGTCCTTTTCTTTTCTGTGTTTCGGACTTTAAAAATTGAAATGGATTGATTGAGCACCAAAAGGGTTGAAAGAACTTTGCCAATTACGTATTTGTTCTTGGTTTCCCATTTCCTATATGCATCCAAATAGCATAAGATGTCATTTCTGCTTTTGTTTTGGAGTGCAGTTTCAATCAGCTTTTTTAAAAATTAAATTTGTTTTGTTTAAAAATATATTTTTAATATTTTTGAATCGTTTTGATCATGTTCTGATATTAAATTTTTTGAAAAATAAAAAATTATTTTGATTTATTTTAAAATAAAAAACGTATTAAAAATAATTATTATCATATTCTTAAACTCACTTTAAAAATCTATATTGGCAAATGCCAATTAATTTTCAGAGAGGGCTTATAGTTTAATAATAAAAAAAGAAAAAAAAGGAGAAGAAAAGGGGCAGCATGTTGCAATGAGAAAGATTATATACATCACACTAGGAACAAACATTGATTGCCTTCTCAGAATTTTATTCAACCATGCAAAAGATAAGGACTTATGACATGAGGTAGTAAATAATTATTATCTAAAGTATTAACTTCTACGTCCTTCAATTATAAAGAATATTTTAAAAATAATTATTGTTTATATATTCTTAAAGATGATAAAATTAAAGTTAGGATATGATAAATTATGGCTACAGGTTAGAATATTTATGTTTAAATATTATATTTAAGTTTTGGAATTTATATTATGAATGGTTTGTTAATCACCAAAGTGATTAAACTCTTAAGACAAATAATTAAGTTTCAAATTATATGATGCTTTTCTTTTTTATTACCCATGAATTTTTATGCTTATAAATGTCTTGATAATTGTTTATTTATAGATAAATTGAAGTCAAAGACACTTATATATTTAGGGTTGCACGATAGAAGTAAGAATTTATAATCCACATGAAAGGAAACTAGTTTCAAGAAAAACCAATGATTTCTTCATTGATTAAATAAAAAAAATCTAAAAGGTATATTTTATTGTCTTAACTATAAAATAAAAATATTGAAATTGGAAATAATAGGTTCATTACAAATTGTGAAGTTAATAGGAGTAAAAGATCACACAATGTGTAAATTCAAAAGGTAGAGTACAATTTCATTTACCCTCTGTATCTTCTAAAGTTATTATTCCATAAATTGTTGAATAGTTTAATAATTATTACAAACAACAAATAAATGATTCTCTACCCTATAATGAAGATATTATTGATGATCCTATAATAGATAAACTACAAGAAATAGTATTAAAAATATCTCAAAGACAAATAAAGTCTACTATTTTGAATGATTGTGTGGCATACCTATAATAGTCATAATTTGACTTAGGAATTGATGATGATCTAGTTTTATTTTCACAAGCCATTGATGTGGTAATTCTAATAAATAGGTAGATTTCATAAAAGATGAACTAAAATATATGGAACAAGATAAAGTTCGGGACCTTGTTAAAATACATGAATATTATAAAAAAAATCATATGTAAATGGATTTTTAAAACTAAACAAAACTTAAATGGCAACTTTGAATGATATAAGGCTATACTTGTTGCTAAAGATTTTACTTAAAAAGATAACATTGACTATAAAGAGATTATTTTTACTAGTCTCTTAGAAAAAAAAATTTATTTACAATTATTATGGCTTTGATGGCTCAGAGTTACTTTAAATGGATGTGAAAATCGCCTTTCTAAATTGAAATTTAGTAGAAGAAGTCTGTATGGATCAACTAGAGAAATTTTCAGTTGAATGAAAGAAGCACATAGTATGTAGACTTAAGAAATCAATACACAAACTCAAACAAATTTCCAAACAATGGTATCTTAAATTTAATGATTTTATTATTTCCTTTAGATTTAAGAAAAAAACTATTGACAAATGTATATTATAATGTCTCACAATTTTAAATGCATTTATATTTAGTTCCAATGATCTTGTATGTAACAATTCAAGTAATTTTTTTTTAACATCATATACAAGGATGTGCCATTTATTTTTACATCTTATTAAGTTTTCCGACACTTTCAATATTACGTGTGGATATCTTGATTACAAATTTCTTCTTCTCCATTAACTTGTTAATCCTTTGAGAAGAGTTTATACATTTCAAGATAATTTCATGAGACACATGCAATATTATAGAATTTAATTGGCATTCATGTAGTCATAATGATTAGTATTTATTAATTTATATTAGCAACCCAATATCCTTAACCTGTTTGTATAAATTCTATGGTGCACTTCAACATAATACTTTTTCATCAAGTTTGATATTGCATTTCTTATGAGTTATCTTATTGTACTAAATAAATACACATAATTTTTTAAAATACAACACACAACCTTGTTAACCTGTTTCCTATCTCTATATTAATTTTCATGGAATAATCCTTGAAATGATCATCAGGTTGAGGCTGTTTGTAGATTCGTCTATAACACATAATTGAAGTAGCTTATAAGTTATTTGTTTTCACGTATGCCTATCCTCTAAAGCCTCTATTACCTCTAAGAAATCAACATAAGGTAACCACACATTCTTTTTCATAGCTATAACTATAAAACCTTAATCAACTATATGAATAATCACTTACATATGATTCCTTTACAATAAATTCTCATCCATAGTAGCATACAATTTCTTTTAATTAATACTTGAAACGTTATTTCTTTAATATTGTATTACCCATAATAACCCGCATATTGATTTACTTAATCATTCATTATAAGTATTCTTACCGCAATTTACACAAACCAATTTCATTAGTTTCTTTTAGCATCTTTTGAGATTATCCATAAGTCATTCATAATACTTTCCAATCATCTTTTGTAAATTTATTCTCTTTATCTTACTAGCATATATAATTCATTTCATTTTTTAAAATTTTGTAACACATTTATTTTTACCACAATACATTCTATTAATTTTTTGAATTCTCATTTCAATAAATTTCTACAAAGTTTCCTTTTAATTTTCCATCATTTCCGCATCTTCATTTCCTATTTTCCTACATAATAACAATTCATTTCATTCGTCACATCAGACTGTAGCCTCAGACATACTTTAGTTTATTAACTCTTTATTCTATAATTAATTCTTTCATCATATTATCCTCATCTCTATAATAACATATAGATCCTCAATAATCTTTTTATGTTATACATATAATATTATCAAAGAAATACCTAAACAACTATAAAATTAGTGACTAGACCAACTTTGTTCAGTAGTATTTGTTGGACTTGCAACACATATAACAATACAATACTAGGTTGATTAATGCACAACTACATAATTCAAATACAATCATTTATTAGACATGTTCAGAAAATCATTTGCATATTCATTTGCATTACAACCTTTTGATTCAAATTTCATTATAATTTCAAGTCCACAATTTACATTTATCATTTCCTGAAAATGCACAATTCACGTATAATATTTTAAATTAGTAATTTAACCAGTAACTTTGCTAACTATATAACCTTTTTATTTCTCATTCATGTGTTTTAGCCATTTTACACCTTAGTTCATATATTATTATTTTTCCTTTCTAATCCATTATTCAAAATTTTCTAACAATCTTATGCAGTTGTCACCAATTATCGACCTTCTCCTAACAGATGACCATAATTCCAACAAACCTATTTAGTTTCCAATAATGCGGTCATCCCATAATAGATGCCATTTATTCCAACCAACCTATTTGGTTACCGATAATTTGACCATCCCCTCATGGATGCCATTTATTCCAGCCAACCTATTTGGTTGCTAATAGTCTGGTCATCCCCTTAATAATGTCATTTATTCCACCTAACCCATTTGATTGCCAATAATCTGACCATTCCCTCACGGATGCCATTTATTCTAATGATTAGATTCACAATATTATTTCATTTTTTGCTTTTCACTTTAAACATTCAATACACATCAACCAAACAAAGTATTTGCAATAATACAATTTAATGACTTTTATATTCAAATAAGATGTTAAACACCTACATGTTTCTCCAGTAGATCAACCTCCTCCAATCGCATACGATCCAACCTCCTATGCCCTTTCTGATCCCAAAAGAGAGGTACCAGCATAAATATCTTTTCAAGCCTAATTTTTACACTTTTTACTTATTGACATTAAGTTATTTGAACATACTAATGTATTAGTTCTTCCAATCATAATCTATATCTATTTTCACTTCTAAACATACTTTGGTGCATATATCATATTCATACAACTATAAAACATATGTACAAATATTTTCAAAATGTATTTAAACCTTATCTTCCTATTATTAATTCTAATATAACTTCTTAAAGATTTTAATATAACTTAGGCATTCTCTCACATTTTGTTTAATATTACCAATAAATTCTTCACTCTATAAGATGTCTTTATTTAATTAACTTTCCATTTCTCAATATCAACTTTATTCATTACCACTCATATTTTACTACACTACGTATCTCATTCATTTATGCTATCACACCAACTTATCCTTACTAACACCATTCCAAAATAACATCATTTAACACATCATATCACATAACTAACTCAATAAATTCCAATTTATTTTTCCTCACCTAAACTGAAACTTAGCATTAAATAGGTTAATGAGTTTTTCTTCTATTTTCATGCAATTTTATCTCTCACCCACTCATTAATTATATGGTACAATGCTAATTTGAACCAGCAAATTCAAACCCTTCTTAACCTAGTGTGGCCAAAATTTACAAACAAAGAGAGCATGGATTTTTCTTAAATTTTGTATTAATTCCACATGACTCATTCTTTTTTCACATGTAAGGATACATTTCCAAAACAAAGTCATCAATTTAAACAAATCAACATGCTCAACTCAACTTTCCATAATCAAAACATAACTCATCAATCTTTAAAACACAATGAAAACATGAATCCATCATGAAATTAGGTTTCTTACCTCTTAAAGACAACAAATCAAAAGGGAGTTTGCACATAAATCTTAAATTTCTCCCCCTCCACTTTTTTCTCAACTCTCAAAACCCTAACTCCTAAACTTTCAAAACCTTTTAATCTTTAGAGTTTCAACTTTAAATCTTTTCTAGAACTCTTTAAAACACCATAATCAATCTCTTTTAGTGTTTTCTCTTAGGGATTTTTAATGTTAACTAAGCTTTCTCTCTCTTTTTATTTCTTCTTTCTTTCTCCACTTTTCTAGCAACTTCTTCCAGATATAAAGGAGGAAGAGGGCTGGCCAAATGACCTTTTTACCTCTCACATATCCATGTTTTATTTCTTTTTATATTTTAGTCTAATTGTCGACATTCTCATAAGACCTTCTTGAGCTTGATCTCCTTAAACATTTAACACGAAGTAAAACAATATGTCAAGTGATATCATGCCAAATCTCAACCTGATCCAATGCTCAGATTGAGAGTTATACTTAATAGCGTAAAACTCATCAATAGATATTTTTTATGCCAAAAATCCAAAATTTTATTCTTTTTTATCTACTTAAATCATCAAGATTTTCAATGTAATTCATCAGAACTTTCATCCCTATTTATAATACAAATTCTCCTAAGATTCTGTTCCCTTTCGTGTTAAAAACTATGTGATTGTACATAAGGCTTATATTGACAATCAAGGTCAGTCGTGCGTAAAACCACACATTAATTTATTTGAAAAATTATAAAATACTTTTATAAATATTTTCACCCTAAATTTATAAACATGGTCCATATTTAACATTATTTTATCAATTTTTAGGTTACAGGTTCACATTGTACCTTTTATATTTGTGAGGTAATATTTCTTAGATTCCACCACCTGTTTATATCGAATTTAACCTGAGCTATTTCAAATTTCATTAAATCATATATCAATACTTTTCTTTCCTCGTACATCACTTCCATTTAGTTTTTTTATTTGCATCTCTATATTTTTTTATTTTTCAACCATTTTCATATTTTTAACATTAGCATATAAACATTTTATTTCAAATTCATAAATCTATCATCATCCTCATAATTTAAATATTAACTTTACTCATTTAACATATTTTCCTTCACTGACATTGTGGATTTTATCTAGGTATTTGCATACATACATATATGTATGTATATATGTATGCAAGGTTAATGGGAGCAAGTTAATTTTTATTCTATATATTGATGATATTTTGATTGTAACTAATGATCTTGGCTTACTATACAAAATAAAGAAATGTTTCTCCAATAACTTTGAAATGAAAATTTAGGAGATACAACTTATATGATTGAGATAGAAATATTCCAAGATAGATTAGAATAGAATTGTTGGGTTATCTTAGATTAAATATATCAATAATTTTTTAGAATGGATAAATGCTCAATGAATGTTGTTCCAATTCATAAAAAAGATAAATATAGTCTCATATAATGCCTAAAGATGTATGCTTAGACTTGTACCAGGCTAGACATCAACTTTATTATTGAAATGTTAGGCAAGTACCAAAGTAGTCTAGGTTTGGATCATTGGAAAAATATAAAGAAAGTATTTTAGATACTTGCAAGGAACAAAAGATTACATGGTCATTTAAAAAAATATAATCATCTTAAGATGTTTGGATATTCAAATTCATATTTTATTGGATGTGTGGATACCTAAAAAAATGTGAAATTATTTATATTCATTATAAAAGATAAATTTATGACATGCTTTGAAGTTAGGTGAATCGGTTGCGGAATTTTATTTCAGGACTTGGAGTAGTCGACAATTATGTTAAGTTGCTGAAAATTTATTGTGATAGTTTTGTTGTCTTTTTTTCTGAAACAATAGGTTTTGAAAAGATGCAAAACATATAACATTGAGATAATTTTTCATTAAATAATAAGTTTATAAATAAAGAGTGTCAATTGAACATATTAGCAATAATCTTATGAATGATGATCCATTGATGAAAGATTTATTACCTAAAATATTTATAGATTATATTGAAGGAATGAGTATAATTGGATAAAATTATTGTTATTGTATCATGATTTTTTATAATAATTATATATTTGACACTCTAGGCTCACTTATAAAGATGTTTATGGTGTTTCTTATTTACTATTTTACAAACATGATTGAATTAGTATGATGATAACAGGAACTACTCTATAATACTTATAATTCAATCATTTCTTCTAACTTTTCATAATAATCAACTTCAGACTCATTAGAAGTTGATCCTTGAACATAAACTCCACTATTATAGGTATCTTCCCATCACTATATTTTTTGATAAAGGTCATCCAGGATGAGAAAATATTGACAAATTCTCACACGAAGGTACTTCTCCACCTTCATCATGTCTTGGAATGCGACTAATTCTTTTTCTTAAGTGAGGCTCAAAATAGTACAAGATAAATGTTAAAATCTCTTCAACAATACAAGCCTTACATATCGAAGCCTCAACATGTGCCATGTTTTAAACTTGTTTCTTAAGGTTGAATAAGTATCTAGATGAAATGAAATGGAGATTGAAAAAATAAATGTTTTTTTTAAAAGACAATATCTATTTAATTAGAATGCATATGTAATCCACAACCTCTTGAATGGATACATTCATCTATATTGGACAAGACCTCTAACTTTTTCTTGAAACAATACATGTATTGATAGATGCTCTATTGAGTAAAAAAAGGATGGATGGAATATAATCTCAAGTTTGCAGATTATCTGGAAGATATCTATTGCAAGTTTATCCATCTGTTGGATATGTAATTTGTTAAAGCATATATCTCTAAAAAATAACTAATCTCTATGAGTGCATCATATAACCCTTTTGACAATAAATCCTTGTAAGCAAGTGGAATGAGTGTCTGCATAAATACAATGTAGTCATAACGCTTCATTTCATATAATTTTTCATTATTCAAATTCACTAATCTAGATATGTTCGACGCATATCCATCAAGAAAACATAGACTCTTAAGCTATTAGTAGACAAGTAATTGTGCATTCTTGTCTAAGACAAAATTGACTTTTGGGCTTTGTGACCCGTAACCCATCATAAACCAACTCTATACTCTGATGATGATAAAACAAAGGTAAATTCATTATAGCTTTCATGTTATCATTTGCCTTCACTTTTATGTTAATCATCATGTTCAAAGTGTTTTCAGACATTTTTTTTTATATGAATGACATTTAGATTATGATGAAGAAAATTAGTCTTTCAATAAGAAAACTCATAAAAAATACTTTGCTTAACCTAATTATGGGTCACACCAAAACCAAGAAACTTCATGTTGGATTAAAAATCAAACACAAGACTATGTACTTCGAGACCATGTCATATAATTATTCATACGAAGGTATTGGTGGTGCAACATCTCTTTTAACTCTACCTACAAACAAGTCCTTTATATTCTTTATATACTTTTGATTGCTTGGAAAGAACCTCTGATGGCAATAAAAAAAAAATGTTTACCACTATTTATTAAGGCAAAGGACTTCTTATGTTTTATACAGTATGAATATGCTAGTTTTTCATGCATGCTCTAATAAAAAATCATCTCATAGGTAGAAAAATCATTGATAGTCCACATCAAAGCTGCCTTTATCTGATTTTGTTTCTTGAGACATCATATGTTAAAGTCTTGAATGACCATAACTGATTCAACTTATCAATCAATAATAAAAAAAAACATCTATATTCCTACTTGGATTATTAGGACCCCATATGATCATAGATAAGAATATGACCTTCAGGTCATACACATCCCTAGTGGAAAGTTATAAACTATGAGTTCAATGGTTCCTTGAAAAACTAAGGATGCACCCTATTAAAATACTTCTAAGCTTCACTATTAGAAGGTGGTACCATGACTATACCCACCATATTATGTTATTGATGTCATGTGCCTAATAGTCTTTGAAGACACAAATAATCTTTGCATCCTAGGAGTGATTGAAAAATATCTTAATTTTCTGTATGCGACAAGAGTTCTCCCATTACCAATTTGGGTTTATATAGAGCATGCTAATAGGTTTTACACTCGCTAAAATATGAAATTTCATGATAGTATAATATACAAAAGTTTAGACACATGTCAATTTTTTGGTATCCTAAGCTATAAGGTTTCATTATGGATTTAGTAGCATATAAGTTCTTTTTCATGCCTATTCCCTTCAAGTAAAATATTTCTCACCTATTTGATAATTTTGACATAACCGGCCTTACCCAACCCATAATCTAACTTAATAGTGAACACCTGTACAAGAACTAATAATTTACTGTAATGGTTATGCCCGTTCTATAATGGTTTGTTAAAATCTTTTAAAAGTTCAAAAAACCTAGTTATGTTCGTATTTGGTTCTTCATCTACACTTGAACATTCACCTGTATAACCTCGATTCATTCTCATTACATCTATCACCATAATGCTATAAGAATTACTATTACATCTACAACTCTATGCATATTACTAAAATTAGAAGTTAAGCCAACCATCCTTTCTACAATGATTTTGTAAGGAACATAGGTTTCTTCATATACAAACCAGCATAAGTATTTTTTCATGAACCCTTTTTATAGAAGATACATCATAATTACATCTGGATCCTTTTATTTTTACACATCTTACATGAATATCTGATATCACCTCCACTAATATTCTTAGGATTAGAAAGTAAAAATAAATACATTTTTAAAAAATCTTAAACAAACCTTAACATGTACAAATCATACATTCATACAACAAATTTCTTTAGGAGAAAGCTATAAAACAAGTAAGCACGTTATCTAATTTGAAGGGTTATGAAGGATGCGTTATTATAATGGGGTTGCAAAGGTTAGTTTATTGTAATAGGGTTGAGGGTTTTATTAATTATGCACTATCTAATCCATATAATATTAGTGTAGGTGGTATTAGATGTTTATGTAAGAGGTGTAAAAATAAAAAAATTATTTGATCTAGTTGTTCTTACGATACATCTTTTACAAAAAGAGTTCATGAAAAAAAAATATTTGTGTTGGTTTGCATACAAAGAACACTATGTTCCTTAAGATACCATGGTAAAAAGGATGGTTGGCTGGCTCAATTTCTAGTTTTTTGAATGTGCTAAGAGTTGTAGATGATAATATTTATCCATATAGGAGTATGATGATGAATGCAATAAGAATAAATCAGGGTTATTTAGGTGAATGTTCAAGTGTAGATGAACCAAATGAAAACACAACTAGGTTTTTTTTTTAACTTTTAAAAAGTTCCAAATAATCATTATAGGATGGGTGCACAAATCACAGTAAATTATCGGTTGTTGCGTATATGTTCATTAACAAGTTAGATCATGGGCTGGGTGAGGCTGGTTATGACAAAATCTTGTAATACAAGGGCATTGTGTTTTGTTTTCAATATTATAAATACAAGTTTTATAGTTTTGGTGTGACCTATAACTGGGTGAAGAAAGTATTTTTTAGGAGCTTTTTTATTAGAATACTAATCTTTTTCGTTATAATCTAGATGTCATGCATATCGAAAAAAACATGTTTGAAAATATTTTTAACACGGTAATGGACGTGAAAGAGAAGATAAAGAACAACATAAAGACTAGAATGGATATATATTCATCTTGTGATCATAAAACTATGAAGTTGATTTATAATGGGTTACTGGCCATAAAGCCCAAAGCCAACTTCACCTTAGATAAATGGATAGTTACTTGTCTACCAAGGGCTTAAAAATCTACATTTTTCTGATTGATATGATTCAAACATATTTAGATTGGTGAATTTAAAGGATGACAGATTGTATAGAATGAAGAGTTATGACTATCATGTATTTATACAAACACTTATTCCACTTGCTTACAAGGATTTATTATAAAAAAAGATATGAGATACACTCATAAAGAGTAGTAATTTTTGGTAGAGATATATGATTTAACAAGTTGCATACCTAACACATAGAGAATCTTAAAATGAATATCATTCAAACAATCTGCAAACTTGAGATGATATTCCATTCATCTTTCTTAAACTCAATAGAGCATCTAACCATAAATTTAGTGTTTAAGAAAAAATTAGTGGTCTTATCCAGTGTAAATGAATGTATTCATTCAAGAGGTTAGGGTTTACATATGCATTTTAAGTAAATTTCTATTTAAAAAAAACATTAAACATTCATTTATCTGGTCTCTATTTAATTTCTCTTAGATACCTGTTTAACCTTAAGAAAAATGTTAAAACCAAAGCACATGTTGAGGCTTCGATATGCGAGACTTATATTATTGAAGAAATTTCAATATTTATCTCGTCCTATTTTGAGCATCACTTAAGAATGAAAATCAGTCACATTTCAAGACATGATGATGGTGGAGAAGTGCCTTCGTGTGAGAATTTGTGAATATTTTCTCATCCTAGATGACCTTTATTAAAAAATACAGTAAGGGGAATATACTTGACAAAAATTGAATTCAAACATGCACATAATTATATGCTATTTAACTATGATGAATTGAGACTTAACACTCGTAATACTTAATTTATTACACCTTTCTCTTTAATTGTTAATGGTTTTACTCTTATATGAGGTTTATCATATGAGAGGCAATGTTACTGGTAGTTTAAATTTACTATATTTGGGTTCTAAAAGAAAGGTCAAGTGTTATAACGGGTATTTGATCAATGAATATGTCTTTCATACTAAAGAGTATGTTCAGGGTGGAAAAATCTATAATAGTGGAGTTTGTTTAGTGAAAAGTTGATTATTATAAAAAGTTAGAAGAGGTGATTGAATTGAAATGTCATAACGAGTATAATAGAATTTTTTTATTGAAATATTATTGTCATGATACCGCTAATAGAGGAATCAGAGTTGACTCTCCACCATGGTTTGGTCAAGATTAATACAAAGCCTAGACTTCACAATGTCAATGATGTCTTTGTTTTTTCCAAGCAATGTCAATAAGTTTATTACACATACATTCTTTTCTTTAGAAATGATTATTCTAGAGTTAATTGGTTATCTATTATGAAAACTAAACCTAAAGGTCATGTCCAAGTTGTTTAGGAAGGTAACAATGAAGTCATTCCGGGAGCCAATGTCTTTCAACTTGATAAGTTAGTTGATTCACATCGAGTTACTTTGTCTATTAACTTCGAAGAAAATTTAAATTTTTATGTCGTTGATGATAATTTTATTGATGTTGGTGTTGATGAGTTAAATGATATATTGAGAACTAGTAGATATACAGAAGTTGATGAAGATGATGAGATTGACGACCTTCAATTCAATGAAGACGATGATGACATCGATAAAAAAAAATATTAATCTTATTTTTCATGTGAAATTTGTATCTTAATTAAACATATGTTTACAAAATTCATGGATGACACTTTGTTTAGTTGATTCAAAGGTTTGAAATGTAATTTATAAATGATATGTGTGGTGTAAGATTACCTTGGATTGATTAAATTAAGTGTTTGTGATATTAGTGAGATTTTTAGTTAATGTTCTACATGGATTTTTTTAATTTAAGTGTGTTCATAATGAAACTTGTTTTCGTTCTTAACATTGAGAAAGAAGTATGATATAATGGATGTGATGGTGCTTGATTTTTAAAGAACATGTTGATTTATTGAATTTATTTGGATTGTTGATCATTAATGACTTTCTTTTGATTGATTGCAAATTGTTATGGTTTATTGTGAATGATTGCATTCTTTATTTTCCAATAAATTTCAACATGTTAGTAATTTTAGGAATTATGATATTATGACTAAATTTAATTACTTGTTGAATAAGTTGTGAATAACACGATTATTATTTGAGTTTGACTATGGATTGTTGGGATTGAATGTAAAAACTTGAGATGTAGCTAAAGAGTTGTCCAAATAAAATCAACTCATTTATGGCATGAGTTATTGATGCATATTTACAGGTTCTAAAATTTTAGGTAGGCTCCCGTATCGAGGAGGTGCTGTTAATTATTATTTTTTATAATATTATTTTTTATCAAGTTTTTTTTAGAAGATGAAGAGAAGGTTAGTAGAGATAGAGATGGATAAGAGCACTGTTGGTTTTTCTGGCAATGCTTTTGATGAGCATGAGTAGCTAGTGTCGCTAGGTGCTGACTATGACGAGACACCTTAGACACCATCTCTCGATGCAAGCTAATTGAGTGCGAGGGAGACTCACAAAGCGGGTGTCTCTTTTGACTGAGATTTTTACATAAGGAAATATATTGCTTAGTGAAAGTTCAACCACAACATATAAGTTTATTTTCCTTTCTTGTAAGATAAAAAACTAAACATTAATTAATTAATTTTAATAAACAAATTAAAAATCAAGTTTACAAATATTGACGTTGCTCGGACGATAACATTAATGATGAAATCAATGGTGGAAGTGCCTTTACTTCAATGGGGTTGGGTTTCCAAAAATTCTGAATAAAGACCTATGATTGATGCTTAGTTCAAAAAGTTCGAGGTTAGTATATACATAAATAATTATGTTTTTAATATTTAATTCGGTTAGTTTTTTAATTTTAACAAACTAATTATTTTATGAATTTTACATGCAAGGAAATATTTTTTTTGTTATCATATTTAATTTTTTTTATGAACTAGGTTGCATGGTTTTTGGTACGATGCCCAAAAAAGTTAAGAAATAAGGATAAAAGGTCTTCTAGGTTGGGAAGACGTGACCTTGTAGAGGTATCTAGGATGCTTATCTCCAGCATGTAATGTTAGAGTGTTTCTTGAGGTGGTCAAAATTTGGTTTAGAGAACCGAACCAAAGAGATTCATGGTTCTCTGACCACACACATTGGCGAATCCATTATTTTCGTTTCACATGCAAAGCAGATAATAAGATTCTGTTTTATATGATATTTTTTGTTAAATTTTTTTATTATATAAAAATATTTAACTAATAATAGTTTCTTTTTACAGGCTAAGGTGTTTGAGCGTGATCCAAGAATGATGGTGTTTTTTATTTTTTTATTGAAACCCATATATAGAAGATAGATATACAAACAAACAGATATGAGTGCAATAGCTCATAAATAGTCGAATCGAGAAGTTCATGATAAGTAGGATTTGAACGTTTTTCTGAGTTATTTTTTTTAGGAAACATATAACACTCGATTATATGAGAGATACTGGGATGATCCTTTAACCTATTTGGAACTTTTTTTGGATTTATGGTTAGATGCTGGATCTAATGATGGACCTGATAGAAATTAGGTTTATGGTATCCCTAACACTACAGCCAAGGATATAGGGGGGTCGTAGTGTATCGATCGTTGGGAACTCACAATCTGGATCGAGCCAATAATCATTAATCATCTAGGTGATCATACAAGAATAAGTTCAAGCTAATATGGCCCAACTTAGGGTTGAGACGGCTGAACTGAGTGATAAATCGAAAGTCATCAAATAGCTTTTAGAACTCTCACTGATACCTATGCTTTACCTTATCACCCTTTTGCTATTGATAAAGATCCACCTTTGTCTTCTCCTCCAGCTTTTGTTACCTAAATAGATAAATTGTATTTAATAATATTTTTTAAATTACTAACATAAATTTACTTTTTTTAATTTAATTTAACTCTGTTTAAATTTTCTTAATTGTATTATTTGTTTTAACTTAAAAAAAAACATAATTACATATAATACCGATAGAATATGAAATACCAATGGAATTACCAACTGGCTTAGTCCCTCGAAGAGTTCTAGAGAGTTGAAAAAAAATCACAAGTCTTTGTCACTATTAAATGCAATTCTCTAAAAAATTAATTATATTGGTAATATGCATATAATAATTGATGAATTTACAATTTGTTTATTCCATCGGTAACATACATATAAATGTAATTCTCTGACGGATTAATTTCATTGGTAATATTTGATAGTGGCTATAGTCATCATATCATTGGTGATCGCTTAAACTTTGAAACTCTTGATGAAGCATTTTCTTCTCATGTTGAACTTAGTGACAACAAAAGGGTAGAAATCAAAGGATGTGGTGATGTTAAAATCCACTCAAATGAAGGTAATAAAAAACATATTCATGATGTGTTTTACTCTCCTAACATTGGTCAGAATTTGTTGAGTGTAGAACAAATGATAGGAAGAGGTTATAAGCTATTTTTTTTTTATATAAAGAATTATGTGAGATTTATAATAAGAAGGAAAATCAGAGAATAGTTGTTGTCAAGATGAGTTTTAATAATATTTTTTTTCTTTTAACATGAAATCACTTTATAATGCTACTATGAGAAGTGAACATGTTAATGAATCTCATTTTTGACATTTAAGATATGGGCATCTGAATTACAATGGCTTGCAACTGTTAAAGAAGAAGAATCCAATGTCTGATCTTCCTTCTATCTATAACCAAGCTGGGATCTGTGAAAGATGTGTGTATCAAAAAATGCATCGTTTTCCTTTTCTAAAGACTGCTTGAAGAGCGAATGCACCTCTTCAATTAGTTTATGCAAATATTTGTGGCCCTACTTGAACTCCATCTATGAGTAATAAGAGATATTTCTTACTCTTTATTGATGATTATTCTAGAATGATTTGGATTTATTTTCTTGATAAAAAAATTAAAAGCTTTCGTTGTCTTTCTGCAATTCAAAACTCTTGTAGAAAAGCAAAGTGGGTGCTAAATGAAGACCCTAAGGAAATATCATGGAGGAGAGTTTATTTACAAGCCTTTTCTTGATTTTTGCAAATAGAACGGTATTCAAAAGCAACTTATTATCCAATATACTCCTCAGCAAAATGGAGTTGCAGAAAGAAAGAATAGAGCTATTGAAGAAATGGCAAGAAGCATGTTAAAGGAGGAAGAACTTCCTAATAAATTTTGGGTTAAAGTTGTTAACATTATAGTTTACATTCTTAATAGATCTCCAACAAAAGCAGTTCGAAATCAAACTCCATTTGAAGCATGGAATAAACAAAAGCTTGATGTTAGTCATCTTAAAGTATTCAACAATATTGTTTATGCTCTTATTGGCTATAATGATGAATCAAAAGCCTTTTGACTTTTCAATCCTAAAAAGGATCAATTACTTTTATCCAAAGATGTTATTTTTTATGAATCTGCTTCTTGGAAATGGAAAGATTCAGTCAATCCAGAATCAGCAATACTGGAGTTATTTCAAACTCCAAAACAGCCTGATGTTTTCAATTCTCAGAATGGAGGAAGCTCTTCAAGTTCTAATCACGAATCAAACTCAAAAACTCATCCAATGAGGGTTTGTCCATTAATTGACATTTATTACTTTTGTCATGTTGCTTTCCTTTCAAGTGAACCTCAGAATTTTAAAGAAGCAGTAAAAGAAAAAAAATGGAGGAAAGCTATGAATGAAGAGATGGCAAGCATTGAAAAGAATCAGACATGAAATTTAGTTGATCTACCAAAAAAAAGAAAGCAGTGGGATTAAAATGGGTGTTCAAGATCAAATACAATGAAGATGGCAATATTCAGAAGTATAAAGCTAGAATTGTTGCTAAAGGCTACTCACAACAGCTTGTAGTTGATTTTTCTGAAACCTTTGCCCATATTGCAAGAATGGAAACTATTAGAATAGTTCTTGCCTTATTTGCACAACTTTCAATTGTAGATTTTTCAACTTGATGTTAAGTCAACATTTCTTAATAGAGAATTGCAAGAAGAAATCTATATTCGGCAACCCCCAGGATATGAATTAGAAAAAAAAAAGGAAAAAGTTTACAGACTTATAAAGCTCTTTATAGATTAAAACAAGCTCTAAGAGCATGAAACAACAAAATTGATCTCTATTTTCATCAAAATGGATTTGAAAGACGTCATTCAGAACCATCACTTTATGTAAAGAAGAAAGAAGAAGACTTTCTAGTGGTCTGTCTCTATGTTGATGATCTAATATGTGTAGGAACAATTAAAGATATAGTTGCAGAATTCAAGGTTGTTATGATGAAAGAATTCAAAATGAAAGATCTTGGTTTGATGAGATATTTTCTTAGCATTCAAGTGAAGCAATCTCTAAGGAAAATCTTTATTTCATAAGAAAAGTATGTTGCAAATCTTTTAAAGAAATTCAACATGTTAGAATGTAAACCAGTAGCATCTCCAATGACAACAAATGAGAAATTACAAAAGAATGATGATGCAGTTAAAATGGATTCAAAGATTTTTAGAAATCTTGTTGGATCTTTAATCTACCTCACAAATTCAAGACCTGATATACTATTCTCAGTTAGTATTATCTCTAGATTTATGGAGAATCCTAGCAGACTTTATTTTGCAGCATCAAAAAGGATACTACGATATCTTCAAGGAACTAAAGATTATGGAATCATGTATAAAAAACAAGATGATAACTAGTTGATTGGTTATTCTGACAGTGATTAGGCTGGAAGTTGTGATGATAAGAAAAGTACATTTGGATATGTATTCTGTCTAGGAACATATATAATCTCATGGTGTTCAAGGAAGTAGAATTCTATAGCCTTGTCTTCTATAGAGGCAGAATATACTGCTACAAATGAAGTTGTTTGTCAGTTAGTATGGTTAATGATAATTCTTTTTTATTTGCAACACAATGCCCTTGATCTTACTGTTATATTATGTTATCATATGTTAGCAATTGCAATGACCAAGAATCCAGTTTTTCAACTTGGTGAGTTAAGGAATCCAGTTTTTCATGCAAGATCAAAACATATAGAGTTAAAGCATCCTTTCATCATAGACATGGTGAACAAAAAGGAGATACAACTGGAGTTTATTAATACAAATAATCAACTTGCATACATTCTCACAAAATTTGTTTCAATTGAGAAGTTTCAACAATTCAAGGAGTTTTTAAAGATTACAAATTAAGAGGGTGTTAAAGTATAATTTATAATTCTTAATATCATTTATTGTTAGTTTTTATGGCTCTATGTTCTCTTAGTTTTCCCTAGATTATGAAAGTTTATGTGCTACTTAGATTTCATTAATTTAGTTATTGTTATATAAGGCCTTTTTATTCTGTTTTTGTAAGTAATCAAATTTAAAAAAAAAATTATGATATTGCACTGCAACTCTAGCATTTATCAATCCCATTATTTTTCTTCTCTGTTTCCGCAGTCTTTCCAACAGAGAGTTGGATCCCTTTTACCTGTGGAGTATAAAAATACTTCATCATTACTGATCTGGGAAGACAAAGGGGAATAGCCTGTTGTCATAGGGTGGCACTGCTAGTATTGCTCCACATTGTAAATTTTACTGTCAGTTTTAGCTTTATGTTCAAGTAATTCATCTGATAGAAAATCTCCTGCGGTATTGATTCTAAAAAACAATGTTTTGATTGGTCGGGGTATCGACCAGTAAACATAAGTGAAAATATTTTATGAATGATTGGATGTCATATACACGTTGTTTCATATGCTAGGCCAGTATAGCAGAAAAACAAGGACGTATATGCGTTGAAAAGTTGCAGATAAAACAGGGCATACAGTGCCGGACATGGACATGTCTCTGGGTTTCCAGCCACATGATCGGTTTCCAAAGCTGGGTTTCCAGCCACATGCTCGGTTTCCAAAGCTGGAAAATACCTTAATTTTATGTGTAATATCGATTATATATCTGTATTTTTTTTTTATAAGAGTCCAATTTTATCAAATATTACATACCTTTACACGTGTGTGTGTGTGTTAAAAAGATATACATGATTGAAAAAATAAATGATTATATATCGTACATGCGGGCACACTATGAATTTCTCTTAATCTTTGTCAGTATTAGTTTGAAAGAATAAAAAACGAACTCTTTGATTTTATTTTTTTTTTATTTCATAATGGATTTAAGAAATGGGTTCACATATACGTATACTAGCTCACTAAATGTGTGGCCAGATCGTATAAAGACAAAGTTACAAGGTCAGAGAAAATAGCTTAGTATTTTCGTTGATTTTAATGTTGTTATATGCAATTATATATACAAGTCCCAAATCTGTAAAGAATATATCTAGCTGGGTTACCATTCAAATGTAACTCACCAACAATATAGTCGGATATTCCTCTGACTGTCTGTCGGAGTCTTCATCAGCTGTGTAACACCATACGACCCCATATTCCAATGATCGGTGCTCTTCAGTTTTACTCCATCCCTCCGCCACATACTAGGCGTGGGATGATGGCCAAATATAGTGCGAATTAAAGAGAATCTCCTTGGACCCCCAGCCCCACTGCTGCACTATATAGGTGAAGAAGGAGTGCATGGTCCCTCGAAAATAAAATCATAAGACTATAGAATATTGATTTATCGAGAATAAATATCTTATAATATTGATTAGGGTTCCGATTCAAATCATTTCTCTTTGAAAGAAGCAACGAATTAACCACTTGCATGAAGGTGTAATTCAACGCGTATATAGTTATCAAAATTAATGCGAGACCTAACCCCGCAAGGTGTCTATTCTAACTTGCAAGTCATTGAGTGGTCTGGTTTTTTTTTTTTTTTTCATTTTTTCAAAACATTATCTGTGAAGATCAACCATCGTGTTGTTTTTGTCCAGGCCACGAAGAAAAGAAATAGACTGATATTTTCTTGTGAGAGTTTTCTTTGGTGTGA
>Ga0325414_1000905_pt1 | contig 26866 bp, 8 predicted proteins | sample PopdelMetagenome_8_FD_206183 | JGI IMG/M metagenome (GOLD analysis project Ga0325414, IMG submission 206183) | Populus deltoides microbial communities from Bellville, Georgia, United States - Leaf-PdKOR-R3 | ecosystem: Host-associated > Plants > Phyllosphere > Phylloplane/Leaf | place: USA... | reverse complement strand
TATGCATTTAATTATAGATAGTAACTACCCTTATTAACCAGTACTGAAAATGAGTAAAAACAGATATAAAAGATGGTTTATGATAAATATATAAAAATATTATTATTATTATTATTATTATTATTATCACCACCACCATAATTATTACTAATATTATCATTATTAGTAATAATAACAACATTTCTATTAATATTATTATTATTTTAACAACCATAAAAAAATCAATATAATTGAAAAGGGAAACAATAAGGAATCAATGATTAAATTGAAAATAAACAAAATTTCAACAAAAAGAAAAATGACTTAAAAAACAGCAATCAAAATTTAAAGGTCTGAATTCAAAATAACAAAAAAATGAGGACCATAATGCATTTATAGAGGTAGGAGAGAGAATTGAAGGAAAGAAAAAAAGAAAGGTTCATCGGCGATACACCAGCCAGATTTGGAGCACATGTGCCCTATAATAAAAAAGGAGACAACAAGGAATAATTTGAGACGGTAGATGACCATTTTTTACAATCAGAAACCGTTGCACGTGCCGTCCAAAATGCACGGCGGTTCCAACACGTAAGTGCGTGCTCTGCACATGCTAACAATTTTTTAATAAGAAATTGTTATTTTAATGATAAATTATGCAACTACCATCAACCAAACTTACAATTAACAAGAAAATCAGGGCTAAAAGACCAAAATACTCCTGACAACAATGAATTAAATGTCTTGCTTTATTTGTGTATAAAAAAGAAACACTGAGAGTATTTTAGTTATTTTATTATTTATGAAAACACTGAATGAACAAAAATATCACCAAACAAACAAGTAATAACTTATGCACTATATAATAATACCAAAATACCCATAATTGAATACATTTTTTTTTTTTATGGGAATGAAAAAATGGCCAGGACACTATAATGATGAATAGAAAAATATATAAGGAGGCTACGGTGAATATTATTAATATATTTGTTATTCCCACGTAGTGAACTGGTGGTTCTAGCAAGTATTTTAGGGGTTGACTTGGTACCTAATGCCATAGTGATGTTTAAATGGTGTTTCAATCCAGCTCTGTTGGGCAAAATGATTAAAGCCATTCTCCATTTCTAGTATGTCAAAAACCATATCATTCTGCTACAAAAAAAGGATTTCTTCGAGCCGTTTCGGTATTTGAAAGAAAGAAAAAAAGGGTGGGAAGTTAACTTCAACATCACATTTGTAAGATTGCGATACGAAGGTTTTTGTTTTGTAGTCATCAAAGGGATATGGAAGCGCAACAACCACATCTAAATGATGTTCCTTCACATTGTAGTACTGCATGTGATGCCCCCCCATTAAAGCAAATATATGGGCTTGCAAATTAATTATACGTGTCTTTGTGCATGTATTAACCTTAATATCAAAACCTTAATTTCCTACAATAGATGAGAAAATATTCAATCCCTTCTCATGATGAACATCAGCATAACCACACTTGATACTTGCCCATTGGGTTTGGAATTTGTCATTAACATCATAAGTGTGCTCATTTCATATGTTTGATGATGGAGTTTTGATCCAATTTTCAAACCTAACCACCTTACTCTTTATATCCTATCTCTCGAGCCACTGAACTTAACTTCCAAATTAACACCCCCTTAAAATAAGTAAGTAAAAAAGAGGGTTGACACTGTTTTTTGATAAAATATGGCAATAGACATAAAGTAGAGTGGGATAAAAGTCTAAGAAAGTGAGTGGTGCTGAGCATATAATATTTGAGAGAGGGGGCCATGGCTTCCCTCCTTTTGGCCCTCTTTTGTGTATTGGTTTGTGGGTATTGTTAAAAGCACAATGTGTATTATCTTTCTTAGTGCGTATTGTTTTTAACTTTCCAAGCATGGATGTTTTTGTTGGAGAACCCACAGTCAAATTAATGGCTCTATGGTTTCATGCCCGCGCAAGTTCCCCCACCAAGAATCAAGAATCTTCCTATATATTAATGCATGACCATTTCTGAAGGGATTTTATTTCCTTAACTCTTCCTCTCAAGGGAAGTAAATTAATTTATTAATTGGAAACGTCAGTCAATGCTAGCCTTATAGGTGGCTCATCTTCATGCATCTATCGGCTCGATCAAAACTTTTCCTTTTGTTTAGTTATAAGTATGATCAATAAACTAGATTTCATGGCAGAAAACACGAGAAATAACCTTGATTTGTTTAGATGAAAGCCACTGCTCTTTATTGTTATACTCCAATAAAAATCACTAAAACAATTGGTTTATATTGGGTCCATGTGTCATGATGTATCACATTGTTGATGCATCAAGAGCATTAATCATGCCTCCATCAACCTTTAATTAATGGAACAGCACAAACCAATCTAATTTATTGTCGTGAATCATGGAAGTAAAGCGATCATCAAGACTCAATAAACATCAAATCAGATGGTAACAAATGGGTAACTTATGTTCATGCATTGATCCATATCGCCTTCAAACATGGATGATATTCCACTAGGAAACGAATATGCAACTGATCTCATAGTAAATGTTATGTATTGGCGCTTTACATGGAATCATCAATTAATTTTATCTTCTCGGTGGGTGCGGTGCTACTAAGCCTTGAGCTTGCATCAAAACAAACTCATACCTTTTCTTTCTTTTTAGTTTGTTATAAGTGGTCGATCCACCATTGTCGTGTCATTGCTAGATATCTCGATATTACACTCAAGAAAGCAACAACGTTTAGGTGGGTGATCAGAAAGTAACTCCGTTCTTTCATTTGCAAAGATTGGTTTTACAACCATCTTCTGTTTTCATCCTAGAAAAGGAAAGAAAAAAAAAACACCTTCACCATGCTCCTTTTCCATTTAGGTTGTATTTATTTTTACATTTTAAAAGTGTTTTTGAAAAAAATTAAAAATTTTAAATTTTTTTCTTTACTTTAAATTAATATTTTTTTTTTAGATTTTTTAATGTGTTGATGTCGAAAATAATTTTTTAAAAATAAAAAAAAACTTTATTTTGATGTATTTTCGAGTGAAAAACACTTAAAAAAACCCGCTACCACACTTCCAAACACCCTCTAATCCGTGAAGGCTGGACCAAATTTTGTTGTGGAGTTAACAAAACCATTAAAAATATAGGTCAAATAGTGAAATATCTGTTTGTTTTTCAATCTTTTTTCTTTCAATTCAATTCTTCTACAGCCTAGTTACATGAAATTAGATTCCAAATTATCATATAAATACATAATTAAAAGAAAAATGATTGAAAAGTAAAACACAGAGAAAATTCATGTCTCATGTCGAATTCACGATAATCTTCATTTCGATCCAAAAATTCATTTTATTTATTTTTTAATCATTGATTTTGAGAGATAAAAGAGAAAGATGCCTGAAATGGTGAGGAGAGAGAAATTTGTAGGTTAGGCCACTTTTTGGCAAAAACAAAACTCATTGTTCTTAATGTTAGCAAGTTCATTTCAAAGAATAAAAGCTTGATACTGGTTTTTTTTTATAAAAATAAAATCACCGGGAAAGGAGATATAGCTTGATTTAGAGATTTTTATTTGGTTGATTATTGTTTGTTGGGTGGTTTTGGAGTGTTTTGGGGTTATTAGGTGGTTTGGAAAGGTTTTTTATGGTGTTTTGGAAGTGTTTTTAGGTGAAAATAAATTTTCAACCCAAACCTCCCATTTTTTAGCCACCACTATGGGTTGCGACCCATCAGACGATGCGTTGTCTGTTATTTCTGTTTTTAGAAAATAAAGGTCATCTGCTCCCTAAAAAGTAAAACAATAATTGGCCTAGGCATGCGAGGCCACTCAAACCTGCATGTATGGGCTCATTTTTTGCTATTTTTTATATTTTAATTTTTTTTGTAATTACATCCTTTAATGTTGGGTTTTTATTGATTTTTTTTCAATTTCATCTTTCAATATTTGATTGATTTTATCATATAATAATAAAAAAGAAATAATTTAACCCAATGGAGTTCATGATTAGAGTTAACCTAGCTTTTCTTACTTTGGACCTGCCAAATTGACAGGGTTGCATCAAGGCAATTCCCATGCTATTTGATTTGAAATTTAGGCCAGGAAAAGAATCAAATCGTGAGATTTCAAGTTTGACTCAGTATATCGTATTTAATAATAATGCAAAAAGTTTCTTACGACTTAGATATTATTTTTTATATTCAATGTTTTTTATACAAGCCCCGACATGTAGTGGGAAGTGACCTAGCTAGTTACTTACTAAATCAACTGATATTGCCTTGTTTTTTATTTTTATTTTTTTGAAAAAAATAAATTTGGTAATAACTTGATCGTTATATCTATGTATGTGATTACATCTAGAGATGTTAATTGTTATTTATGATTTGGGTTGTAGTACTAACTATACACATACTCGAATCCCAAACTACTATGTATACATAATACAATTACAAACCTAACTAGAATGGGTTTTGGATACCTGATCAACTCGATCGAGTTTTAGATATCTATTTGGGTTCTTATTGCCAAAAAAAGTTCAATCTTAGTTGCAGATCCACACAGCCAAACCATAAACTTTCATAAAGGCACCTTAAACTTATTGATTACAGGCTTGTTATTGTCATTGGTGTTGTTGTTGTTGTTGTTACATTTGGTGCTATCATTGTGATTTTAAAAATAACACAATTGAAGAGAAAATGTTGTTGGGATCAGTGTTTTCTAAAAAAAAACGTTGGTTCGAACAACACATTAAAAATGAGTTATGCAAGTTGGTTAAATCAAATAAATCCCTAAATAGCATGATTTTGTGAAGAATACAAAGAGTATCTTTAAGGCCTCTAATCTTACTCAGGCAAACGCAGATCCAAAAAAGAGTTATGGGATAGCTCAAAATCACGATCAATTAGCGTTGTGTTTTTTTTTTTCTAAAAGGTAAAGATGAACTGATTTTCACTTTAGAGCCTTATACAATGCAAACAATGAGTACAAATTAAGTTCATGGAAGTATTTTTAATGGGCGCCCTAGTGATAAGAGTGAAGCAAAGCCTTTTCTGCAACTGAAACCAAACAACTATGAGTTTCAATGCTAAAGTATTGTAGGTGGTTTGTAGTAGTCGAATGATTTAGAATTTGAGGTTTAATGTATAGTGTTTAAGTTTTTTTTGGATATACCAAGAGAAAACGATGTGATCAACATTTTCTCGTGAAAAAACACTAGTTTTAACAACGTTCTCTTTAATATAAAACTATGTTTCAAGAAGCATACAATAATAAAACAGTATAATTAATAAATAGTAAATAGAATATATAAGAACAATGGAGATTAGAGAGAAGAAGAGAGAACACTTTTATTTCATATGAATTTGTAGTTATGTGTGTGTGTATTATTCTCTCAACAATGCTTCTATTTATAGGCACATGTACATAAATATTTATAAGCTCAAAGGTCATAAGAAAATATAGATTCAAATGAATTGACAGAGATAAACAATCTGGCGGTAATTCCATCGGTAATAGTTAATATATAACCTGGTTGTTGACCCTCTCTCCCTATTTCTCCTTTATTCCCTCTGCAACAAACCCCCTCTGTGCAATCTGCAACTAACAAACAGACCCCCTTTCCCCTCAACATCCCATCTCATCTCAACACAACTCATCCTTCCTCAACCTTTCCAATCACAATATCATTTTTATTACGAATTTTTTAAGTAAGTAAATATACCATTTTTCTTAAATTTGAACACATTTTTGAAATGTCAATTTTTTTTATTACATATTTTTGTAGTATATATATTTTGTTTGGATGTTTACTTGTTTACTTGTTTTTTCTCAAACAAACTTATTGTATGCATACATGTTTTTGTACATGTTATGGTTTGTTTTAGATTTTATAAAATTGTACTTGTTTGTAAATTGTTGAACTTATGTCAAATTACCGACTTAGGTATGTTGTGATGATATAAATAATAGCTTATTTAACGGGTCTATTTTATATTTGTCAATTTTATTATCGAGCTGTAATTTCTGTAAATTAATGTGTATAAATTTATATGTACATTGATAATTGATAATGAATTAAGAGAAGTATGAAAGTAGATTGATTATTTATTTAATGTTGTTAATTAATACATATTGTTGTCATCATTATTTGATATATATATATATATATATATATATATATATATATATATATATATATATATATATATATAGAGAGAGAGAGAGAGAGAGAGAGAGAGAGAGGTTTGATAGAAGTCATTGATGTATCGAGATTCACATTAAGGATTACGAAGGATAGATTATTGTAATGGGGTTTAGAGTTTTATTAATTACGCAATATCTATTTCGAGAAATATTAATGGAGGCGGTATTAGGTATTCATGTAAGAGATGCAAAAATAAAAAATTTCTTCATCCAGATGTTGTAACGACGCATCTTCTACACAAAGGATTCATGGAGGAATATATGTGTTGGTATGCACATAGAAAACCATTTGTTTCTCACGAGATCATGGTAAAAAGGATGGTTGGGTCAACTTCTAGTGCTAACAACGTGCATAGAGTTGAAATTGACAACAGTAATCCTTATAGGATTATGGTTATAGATGCGATGAAAATGAATCAGGATCATCCCGGTCAATGTCCAATCATAGATGAAGAATCTAATACAGACACGACCAGGTTTTTTGATTCTTTGAAAGATTCTGACGAACCATTATGGGATGACTACACAAATCATAGTAAATTATCAGTTGTTGCATAGGTGTTTGTTATCAAGTTGGATTATGGGTTGAGTGAGGCTGGTTATGACAGAATTGTCGAATGGGTGAGAAGTATTTTACCTGAAACGAACATGCTAAAAGAGAACTTATATGCTGCTAAGTCCATGATGAAACCCCTCAATCTATGATACCAGAAAATTGACATGTGTCCAAACTTCTATATAATGTACTATCTTGAAAATACTGAGTTGACCGAGTGCAGAACATGCGGGCATTCCCGTTATAAATCTAAAACTGGCAGGGGAAAGACTCTTGTAGCATGTAAAAAACTTAGATACTTCCCAATCACACCTAGACTACAAAGGTTATTCATATTACCAAAGACTGCTGAACACATGACATGGCACCAATCACATGATACGGTGGATGGAGTGATGGTGCACCCTTCCGATGATGAAGCATGGAAACACTTTAACAGAGTACATCCTTACTTATCAGCTCAATCAAGGAACGTGTGTCTTGGGCTATATACAGACAGATTCAATATATTTGGGTCATTTGTTGCTTTTTATTCTTGGTGGTCGGTTATACTAACGGTTTACAACTTGCCACCAGGAATGTGTATGAGGTCTGAGTTCATGTTTTTATCTACGGTCATACCCAACCCTAATAGTCCAGGCCGGATATAGATGTTTGTCTTTGATTGTTGATTGATGAGTTAATGAAATTGTGGTCCTCTGAGGCGTTGACTTATGATGTATCAACGAAACAAAATTTTCTTATGAGGACACCTTTGATGTGGACTATCAATAAAATTACAGCTTATGGAATGGTTTTTATTTGAAGCACGTATGGAAAGCCATCATGTCCATACTGCATGGAAAGCTAACATGTCCATACTGCATGGAAAACAATAAAATATTTATGCTAACAAACAAGGGTAAAATATTTTTTTTTATTGCCACCAGCATTTCTTGCCAACGAATCATATATACAGAAAGAACATATATGATTTTTCTGTTGGCAAAGTTGAAAAGGATGTTGCACCCCCGATTCTTTCTTGTGAAGAATTTTATGATGTGGTGTTAGACTGTGGTGACATTGTGTTTGATTTTCCAATCTGTTAAGGCGCAGTTTCTTGGTTTTGGTTTGACCTATAATTGGGCAAAGCGAAATATTTTCTATGAGCTTTCTTATTGGAAGACCAATCTTCTCTGTCATAACCTTGACGTTATGCATATAGAAAAAAACGTGTTTGGAAACATTTTTAACATGGTCATGGATGTGAAGGGAAAAACAAAGGATAATATCAAGACTAGAATGGATATAGCGTTGTTTTTTCATCGTAAAAATAAGGAGTTGGTTTATGTTGGGTCACGGGTCACAAATCCCAAAGCAAGCTTCGTCTTAGACAAGAATGCACAACTACTGGTGTACTAATGGCTGAAGAGTCTGTGTTTTCCTGATGGACATGCCTCAAACATATAAAGGTGATTAATTTGGAGGATTGCAGATAGTATGGAATGAAGAGCCATGATTGCCACGTGTTTATGCAAACACTCATTTCATTAGCTTATCGTGATTTATTGTCAAAGGGGATATGAGATACACTCATGGAGATTAGTCATTTCTTTAGAGATATATACTCCAGCAAGTTGTAGACACAGCACATTGAGAGGCTGAAAATGAATATCATTGAGACAATATGTAAATTTGAGATGATATTTCCTCAATCATTTTTTGACTCGATGGAACATCTATCCATACATTTATCGTATGAGGAAAAAGTTGAAGGCCCAACTATTTTTCTCCTTTTCCTTATCTATTATTTTCTCAAATTCATCCTTTAACTTTGGGCTGATTAGGAATTAGGCCTCGTTGTTTTTTTTGTTTGTTTTTCCATGAAGTTATCTCCATCTCATAACTCGGGTCATTAGTTTGGTTGGTTAACCCAGGTAGATTCGAACTATTTTTATGTCCTCTTTTTAATTGAGTTTTTTTTTTAATTTTATCTTTCAACACTGAGTTGATTAGGAATTGAGCTTCATAATTTTTTTTAATTTGATTTCTATTAGGTTATCTCAGTCTCATGATCTAAGTAGCGGGTTTGACAGGTTAACCTAAGTTGACTTTGATTATTTTTTTTATCTTTTATTAATTGATTTTTATTTCAATTTCATCCTTCAACATTGATTTTATTCAAAATTAAGCTTTATTATTTGTTTTTATTTATTTTTTTATGGGGTTATTATGATCTCATGTGTGGCACGTAGATTGGTAGTTCAACCTAAGTTGATTTGAATAAATCCAATATGTTTTCATCTCAATATTTTTAAAAAAAATCTCATCTTGAATATTTATTTTTAGTCAAACTATGTTTTTACCGATGTCTTTAGATCCACCAAGTCAAACGAGTCACATTAGATCAATCCCCACACGTTTTAGTTTTTTTTTCTACTAGCAAAAACATTAGCAATGCCTAGATTTTTTTTCTTATGTAAAAAAAAATTGATCCCATCCGCAGCATAGCACAGACCAAAGATCTAGTCTTTCTTATAATAACAAGAGATATTGTAAAAAACAAAAAGGGAAATAGGTTTGAACTAGATCATTAGTTTTACACTATCTATTGTTGTTATAAGAAAGAGTAGGTATTTGGTCCGCATTACGCTGTGAGTTGGATTAATTATTTTTTAACATAAAAATATATTTATGCGTTGCTAATAGTTTTTCTAGTAGAAAAAAAATTAAAATTATATGGGGATTAACCTAATATGACTTAGTTGACTTGATAGATCCAAAAAACAAAATGACTACTTAAAATATAGTTTGACTAAAAATAAATATCCAAGATGATATTTTTTTTATAAATATTGAATCGACAACATATTGGATCGATTCGGGTCAACTTGTCAATCCTCCAAACTTGTGATCAAAGTCATGAAATAAGGATAACCTCGTAGAAAATAAATCAAAATAAACTCAATGTTGAAAAAAGAAATTAAGAGGGAAAAAATCAATTAGAAAAGGAGGAAAAAACTCAAGTCAACTCGTTAAACTCACAATCTGGGTCATGAGATTAGGATAACTTCATAAGAAGTAAATTGAAAAAATTATGAATCTCAATCCCCAATAAACCTAATATTGAAGGATAAAATTAATAAAAAAACACAAAGAACCAACACGAGTTAACTCGTGAAACCCATGATGCGAGTCATGAGATGGGGATAACCTCATAAAAAGCATATTGAAACAAATCACAAAACCTAATTATCAATTAACCCAATATTAAATGATCAAATCGAGAAAAAAAAAGTCAATTAAAAAACGAGAAAAAAAAAACTCGAGCTAACCTTGTTAACTCGTCAAACCTATATAAAGTAAATTCTAAAAAAAAATAAAACTAAATCCTCATTAAACTTAACATTGAAGGATGAAATTGGAATTGAGAAAAAAATAAAAATTATATAAAAAAAAGGCTAAATGAAGGGGAAAAAACATTATTTTAGTGAATAGTATTGTGTGAGAAGGGGTACAATAAAATCCTATTTTCCTTTAGTTTTCTTTTTTGTTAATTGTTAAAGCTAATGCTAATGAATTGGAAAAACACATGAAAACAATAAAACATAGATTGTATAAAATAAAAAAAGCTAAATGAAGAGAAAAAAATATTTTTTAGTGAATAGTGTTGTATAAGGAAAGGTACGGTAAAATTTCATTTTCTTTTAATTTTTTTTTGTTAATTGTAATGTTAATGAATTGCAAGAACATCCGAAAAAAATAAAACATATACTGTAAAAAATAAAAATAAAAAGATAAATAAAAGGGGAAAATATTATTTTAGTGAATAGTATTGTGTGAGGAGAGGTACAATAAAATTCTATTTCTTTTCTTTAATTTGTTTGTTTTGGTTAATTGTTAATGTTAATGAATTGCAAGAACATCTGAAAAAATAAGAAAAAATGTTAAATAAAAAAGAATAATTTGAGAAATTATAAAAAAACCTAAAAGACATCAATTTTTTACTGTTTATCAAGACACAAATTACTGTGGATAAGATTAGTATAAAGATGATTTTGCCCTTGCCAAAAAAACTGACTAAGTATGCAATTAGAGGTAGAGATATTTTTCCATGAGATACATTTGGCATTGCATATTTGATTGAGAGCAAAATGCTACGTGAATTTATTTTTGCTACTATATAAATATTATTTTGCTCTTAGGAGCACAGAAAATTAATCCTTAAATGAGGGGCTCTTCTGTCTCTTTAGATAAAAAAAAAAAGAACACTAAGAGTATGACAATACCCTTGGGAGGGGAAAAAATATACATGCATAAAGAGACTTATTTATCGTTTTCTTTCATTAAAACAATTAAATGACAGAATTATACTTGGAATTCAAAAATTTAAAGGCTAATTACGAGAGTGCTTTGCTCTTTTTAGACTAGTTTTTTTTTTTTTTTATTCATGGATTTTGACAGGGGGTGTCTTGGTAATTTTAGGTTTAAGAATATTATTAAAAAATCATTACAAGAATCAGCACATGATGACCTCCGTGGCATTCAAGTAACGCGTGAGACCTTGTACAATAACCAAAATCCTACTTTCATCGTGGCATTAGAAGCAGCGCGTCATCTTTTTTTTGGTGATGTGACGCGTACTCACAGAGGAGGTTCGTTTAGGTTTTGGTGGAAGTGTTTTTTTCTTCTCTCTTTTCTCTCTCATTCCCTAGACAATTACGCTTGAACTTCTTAAAAAACAATTGTATCATTCAATTTGTAATCTTATTGAATTGGTCCTCCTTTTAATTACTCTTTATTTGGCTTTTGAACCTTTTTGAAGTTTAGATTTTTTCAATTTCATCCCAGTGCATTTTATTCAATTTGATCTTTTTTTATCTTGTTTGGTCCCTCTACTTTTAATTGCTCTATTTATGTAATTTATACTTTTCTTAATTCTTTTCTTCTTTCAATTTCATCCCTTTCTATTTTATTGCATTTTTTAAATTTATTTTTTTCTTATTCTTTTGATTGCTATATTCTTATCATTTTCTTAATTTATGTTTCTGTTTTCAATTTTGTCCATCAACATTTAATTTCATTTAGTTTTCTATAGTTTTGGTCCTCATTCTTTCAATAACTTTTTATTTCTTATCCTTTTCTTAGTTTTTAATGTTTTATAATTTAGCCCTTAATTATTTTCTTTCATTTTTTTATACTATATTCGGTCTGTATTGTTTGAGTTTTAAATTGTTTTATGGTTAGATATTTTAATATGCTATTTTTTTTGTGGTGGTTGCCTTCAAACAGGACAATCTTTTTATTAAAAATTAATTAAAAAAAATTCATCATTTTCCATTTGGTTTTTTAAATGTTTTTTTATTGAATTTTGATTTTTTTACTAGGTCATCCTTTTGATATTTTTTTATCTGAATCTCATATAATGGGATGTTGGTTCGTCAAATTACCTCAAGTTAATTTGGATTTTCTTTTTCAATGTTATATTTTTTGATGTTTTATTTTTATATTTGACATTATATTATTAGGCTTGGGTTATATTTTTAATTAATTTAATCAGAATTGTCTCGATTATATTCAGTGAATATTTTTTTAAAGTTGGAAAAGGTACTGTGCAGTAGAAAAACTGTAAGAAGAGGTCGACTATTGCACAAGTCGGATTCCAAGAGTCCAAGCCAACAGGAGTGACTAACCATGGCCCATTAACCCAAGGTCATGATGCTCCTACCCCACACGGAGTGAGAGAGGGGGTAAGGGTTATCTTACGGTGCATCATGATTGTACACTAATGCCTTGCGTGCACTCCTCACTCACACACACGCACGCACGTATGAAACTCGCTTTTCTTTCCCTTCTTATCTCGTGTTTATTGTGTACTAGTACTGTCACTTTTCATTATTCCCACTCACAGGGACAATTCCGTCAATTTGTTTTCTATATAGTCTCTCCTTTCCGTTTTCTCTCAGCATTTCCACTTTGACTGTACTCTCTCTCTCTCCCTCTCTCTCGGTGCAGTGCGGTTTTTCGATCTGAGTTTGAAGTTCAAGAATTCAGCGGCTAAAAGGTATTGTTTTTCACTGTAAGTTCCTCAACCATTCTGTTTCGTGGGTTTATTAATATTCCTTGATCGCTTTCACGAGATCCTCTGTTTTTCAAACGGGCTGGGCTGTGTTTATTTCATCTGCAGACTGTCTGGCTAGAAATGGGCTTTGTCTAGTATACTGCTGGGTCGGGTTATTGTTTTCTCTGAAGAAAATGAGATCTTCTAATGTTAGTTTCTGAGTTGTGAATCTGTTCTTGCTAGTTAATTTTTTGCCTAGCTATTTTCAATTATTTTAGTCTGTTGGTTTAGATGATAAGTCTTAGGAAAAAATGGTACCACAGTAGGAAATGCTGAATTTCATTTCGGATTAATCCAATTTATTTCCTTATAAGATAATAAAAGGATTGTTTACTGTGAGACTCACTATGAATTTAAATTTCTCCAGATATATAAAAAATATGTTTCCATCTTAAAATCCTATTTTGCAGGGTTGATGAATTGGTTTTGGTGAAGGGAACAACTGTGGCGATATTCTTGGGAGAGAAACACTATGCGGTGGTTCCTGAGTCTTTCTATTGATGTGTATCGGAAAGTTATCTCATTGAATCTCTATTGCAAAGTGATCCTGTAAATTCCATCACAAGCCTCGCCTTAAATTCTGAACCTTTTTCGTCTTGTAACTCGATGGGATCCACTTTCTTCGTTGTCGTTCCCTGTTACGTTCGTCAGATTAGCTGAACAGTAGCAAATCCAATATCCTCTCTGCTTTCTTTCTCATTTTGTTTCCTGGGTGAAAAATCTGATTGCTTGTTGTTTATTTCTTGGTCTGATTATCCCTCCAGTTACGTGTATTAGGTGTCCCTTTGCTGACGATTAATCTAGTTTTCTGTGTTCAAGTAATATTGTCCCTTTGTTTGTTCTTCTCTGGAATTTCGTTCTTTCTTTCTGTTATCAATATATTTAAGGGCTGGGAAGTAGTTATGGTGTGCCAAGCTGCGAGCCAAACAAATTTTCGGGCATTGAAACACGAAAACGGGATTGCTGGGTGTGCCACCATTATAGTTAGAGTTATAGCATGCTTTCAACCGCTTCAGGATTGCCAGGTTAGTCAAGTTAATTTTATTCGTTGGAACTTTTTTTTATTCTGGAGAAATTATGTGTACTTGTTTTGTGCCTTTCATTGGCTAAATATTCTCCTTTTTCATGCTTTAGATTCCGTGGTCTTCATACTAGTTGGGAAGTTTATGATATGCCTTTCTTTTACTGATTTTTCGTTCTTTCATATTTTTCAGGCTGAATATTTCCGTCATCTGCTTAAACCTGTCACGTAGATTTAGTTTTCACTTTCGTTTTCAAGTTAAGCTGGATTGTTTTATTTTTTTCATTATTACTGAAAGAAGTAAGTGAACAGCCACTTCTACTACAGCAGAAATCCTTTTCCGGTGCGTTTTGCTTTGTCTGTTTGCATTAACTCAGTTCTGAATTCTCCTAGATTTCTTATAACGTGTATTTTTTTTTCAATCCATGTATTGCAGGTGATTGTTGTGGTTAAATGGGAGAAGATTGGGGATCTCTGTATCCTCAGCAGCGATTTAATTGGCAATCACCCAATTCAAATTACTTGGGTGCTTCACTTGCCTTTGGGCAGCAAAATACTCTTCCTTTGCTTATGGATCCCAATACTAACATGGTCTTTACAAATGGGATCGGATATCCATTTACTGAGCTACTGCACTCACAGGCTAGCCAGGAAAATGAACCTCGTGGATGGTTTCATGGTTTGCCTCACTTCCGACAGGCCTTAATGCCTCTTTCAAACTCTGTTCATAAAGAGAGAAGGCCTCGTTTAGACACTGTTCTCAAAGAGAAACTCCCAACTGCCCCTCATGACAATAAGGAGGACAACATGCCTAAGGCAGTCTCTGGCTGTGATCAGAAAAGATTGCTTGTTTTTGACCAGTCAGGTGATCAAACAACTTTGATCTTTAGTTCTGTAGTTGGGACTCCTGTCCAGTGCTTGAAGTCTTGGAGACCAAAACCAACAGTTGGCTTTGATTTGAATAGGGAAATTCCTGGGTCTAAATGTCAAAATTTTCATTTAGGACCAATCGCAAATGATGAATTTGTTGAAGATGATGGGATTGATATGCATGAGGACACTGAAGAACTGAATGCCTTACTTTACTCGGATGATGGTAGTGTTTGCTCTGAGGATGAAGTCACCAGTACAGGTCATTCACCTAGTACAATGACAACGCATGATAGGCGAGATTGGTTTGATGGAAGCGCAGAAGAGGTTGCTAGTTCTAATGGTTCAAACAAAAAGAGAAAGCTGTTTGATGGAGGTTATACAGATGCTCCATCACTCAAGGACACAGCTACTTCTGTAAAACCCACTAGATGTTTTGGGCACGAGGAAGATGTAGAATCCAGGTGTGACAATGGCACCAATTCTTTGTCACATGAAATGGGTTCAGAATCAGGCAGCAAGAGGATGAAAAAAGAGAGTATTCGTGAGACAATGAGCATTCTCCAGAACCTCATTCCAGGTGGAAAGGGCAAGGATGCAATTGTTGTTCTTGAAGAAGCAATTCAATACTTGAAGTCATTGAAGTTCAAAGCGAAAGCTTTAGGACTTGATGCTCCATGAGTATCAATACTTGTTATGCCAGTAATGCTAGGTAGTACTACCTGGTATTGTCCTATTATTAGTTAGATATTTCTAGTGGTGTGTGCGGAATAAGTAAGGGGAAAAATTATGTTGGGGTTGATTTGAACAGGAGAACCAGTTCCTAGCGAAGGAGGTGAGTAATAGTAAAAGGAGGAAAGATTGGTGTCCATGTCGTGTAGCCTGTCTCAATTTCAATGTTCAATGACTCGAACTGCAAATCAGCAAGCTTTGGATTATGAAAAATTTGCTGCCGTCTAGAAAGAGGAATGGAATTGCAGCGTAATATGTCCCAACAAAGGAAGGTGAATCATTAAGCTATGTCTAAGGGTTTAGAGAAAGTAGCACTCACTCCTGGGCGTGGGGTGCTGGCTGTGTGAATGAGAAGACTAGTTGTTCTAGAGGGACCCCCATAAAGAGGGATGTATGCACGCTTCTTGGGTGTGTCTTGGTTCCCAACTCATTCTTCCCTTTTTGTATTCTTATCGAAGTTTTATGTTTTGTGGGGTTAATTCTTGTGATGTGTAACATTTGCACGAGTGAGGGCATCCTTCATTTCACCTTGCAACTTCATATAGTGGCCCCAGCTCACCATTTCGTGTATCCTTCCAAGTATTGTTGGAACTCAGGATGTACTACTATGGATTGTAATGGTATTGTAATTTGAATGTGGAAGAACCTTTGTGGTGTTTGTTTGCATGGGGCTATCTATGACTGTTCAATCTTGTGACTTTTTTTGTGATTATAGTAGTTTGGTTGGTTGGATGTAATTAATTTGCTTGGTTTTGCTGGTGTCTTTAATGCCTACGTACATGTGTCTCCGTGCTCAAATTTCTGATACAAGACAGTGATGTGTTGGTGTGTGATACCTTTTCTCTATGCAAGAGTGCAAAATTTTCCGTCTTTCTGGAGATGATGCCGCTGCGACGGGACCACAAAGATGCATTATTTTGGAGACGAAGCACATGTGTATCCGAGCACGGGTGTGGCCTATTTTACTGCGAAACTGGGAAAAGAAAATTGCAATTAAGAAGGGGATGTTTCAACTCGTTTGAGGCCTCCACCGCGGCTCTTGAGTACAGTGGACATTTTTGTGTTATCTAGCGTTTGTTTACTGTAATTGAAAACAGAGGAGAGAAGATAGAAAAATATGAAGATTATAAAAGTAGAGGATACAAGACATTACGAGAGACAAACATATTTGCGTTTGGTTTGTGGTGTATAAAATAAAATTATTCATGTTTTTGTTTGGTTGATATTATAAATAAAATAAAATATATAAAAATAATTTATTTTTTCAAATATATATGTTCGGCAAACTTATATATATATATATATATATATATATATATATATATATATATATATTATTTTGTACTTTAATTTACATTGAGTGTTAAAATTAATAATAATATAATAATTCAAGTTATAAAATCTAGATCAACCTGACGGATCAACCTAAAACCTAGACAACCCGGGGTTTGGATTGTGTTTGATAAATGATTATCGTTGTATCATGTTTATTTGGTTAATGGTAAACAAGACAAAATAAAATGTGAAAATGTTTATTTTACCCTTAATATATATTATTATCAAACTTACAGTATTATTTTCACTTTAATTTACATTGAGTGTTGAAATTAATAATAGTATAATAACATTAGTTATAAAATAAGGATCAACCTTACGGGTCGACCCAGGACCTATACAACTTGAGGTTGGACCGATCTGAATTTAAAAAAAATAAAGAAAGGATTTAGATACTCAAGATTTGAAAGTAAGTCACACGAACTTGCTCAAGTAAACTGGGAGGGTGAGCTGGCAAAGGAGACTACCTCAGAAATCATAACCCTTAGTAATCAAAAAGAGATTATGAAGAAAATGAGGGACTCATATTTTAAAAAGCATGCATTGCATATGGTTTAACCTTAACTTTGAAATAGTGTTGGCACAGGATTCGCCAAAGGTGGTGAAATTTGCATGGATAAATAGAAGCTGAGAAATGGCAAAGACATCTCATCCATGGGGTATGGATAACTACAGCCATAAAAAAAGGCACTCATTTTAAGAGTTTACCCTTAAAGGGTATTTTGTTTTAGAAAAGTTTTGGAAGGATTTGATGTAAATCATAATATTTAGAATTTGAAAAGGGGCAGGTCGCCCATGAAAATAGACCAATTTTAGGGAAGCATGGAAGCTTATTGAAATTATTTTTAGAGTTGAAAAAAGGCAAGTTGCTCATGAAAATAGACTAATTTTTAAATTTTAAAATGGGCAGGTCGCTCGTGAGAATAGACCAATTTCAGGGAAGCATGAAAGCTTGCTGAAATTCTTTATGGAGTTGAAAAGGGGCAGGTTGTCCATGAAAATAGACTAATTTTTTAATTTCAGAATGGCAGGTCGCTCGTGAAAATAGACCAATTTCAGGAAAGCATGGAGGCTTACTGAAATAGATCAATTTTAAGGAAGCATGAAAGCTTGCTAAAGTTCTTTTTGTAGTTGAAAAGAAGCAGGTTGCCCATGAAAATATGTTACTTTTTTAATTTTAAAATGGGCAAGTCACCCATGAAAATAGATCAATTTTAGGGAAGCATGGAGGCTTGTTGAAATTCTTTTTGGAATTTGAAGAAAGGTAGATCACCAATAAAAAATAAGCTAATTTTTTAAATTTCAAAATGGGCAGGTTGCCCATGAAAATAAACAAATTTTAGGGAAGCATGGGGGCTTGCTAAAATTCTTTTTGGAATTTGAAGAAAGGTAGGTCGTCCATGAAAATATACCCTTTTTTATTTTAAAATGAGCAAGTCGTCTGTAAAAATATACCAATTTAAGAGAAGCACAGAGGCTTGCTGAAATTCATCTTTGAATTTCAAAAGGGGCATGTTGCCCGTGAAAATAGATCAATTTTTTAATTTTAAAAAAGGGTAGGCAACTCATTATAATAAGACCTTTTTTTTTTTAAAGGCAAAGTTTTTGGAATTCCAAGATGGGTGGATCACTCAGCATATCCGACAAACACTTTTTTCTTCACAAACTCACTATGCAAAATCTTGATGAGATTTTGCTTCGTAAGCATTGTAAAAAAAAAGAATATGTTGTTATCCACTTTTAACCCCATAAAAAATTAAGAAAATAAAGAGAAAAATAAATCCAAAATAAAAGAGGATATACATGAAAAAAACCTATAAGATTGCCCAAGTTGGTGGTGAAGAACCAAAGTGATAAGTGGAAAGTTAGAGGACCAAAATATATAAAATTGGCAACCCAATTCTGATTGAAAAAAAGCTCCATTGGTGAAAATATTTTTAATCAAGGCAAGGAAATATAAATTTGGATAGGTGAAGACTCAATGAGAATTTTGAAAAGTATAATTAATTCTATTGAGGACTTAATTACAAGAAAAATTGATTTTTGACGTCAATTTAGGCTTTAATTGAAAGAAATTAAAATCTGAAGGTCGATTTGCATTTTTAAAGAGTTAGTTTGATCAAATCGAGGGCCAAATTACATAACTATTAAAGTTTGAAGAAATCCAAAACCAAGGACCAAACTTAAAAAGTGTGTGAATGTAGGGGGTTGAAATTGATCAAATCAGGGGCCAAATTGAAGAAATTAGAAGTTTGTTGATCAATTGAGTGTCAAAATGCACAAAATGCACAATTTCATAACCAAGGACTAAAATGAAATAGGCGATCAACTTTGAGGCTGGCAATTGAGTTTGGCTGGGGTGGAATTGCATGAAATTAAGAGTTTATAAGGCAATTATAAGTGCAATTAAAAGCAATTAGAAGAAAAGAGAATAAATTACATTTTACCAAAATCCCAAATTAAAAACCCTAATTTTTAGGGTTTAGCCTAAACGACGTTCTCGATCAGCCTCACTACATTGGCAAATTCTAGGCTGATCGAGTTGGCACCTTCAAGTGAATGGATGTGAAGCTACAGACCTCCACATTGAGCAATGTTGGATCCAAACAAAAGATGTACATCCTCTCTACCAATTTCAGATGGTCTTCAACGACGATTATGTTGGAGTTGCTCCAACAAAGCCTTGAAAGTTGGTAACTCAGTCATTGATGGTTGCGATACCAATTTCATAAAACCACTAATCTTTTTCGTGTTTTCACACTTCAATCCTTCTTAGTGAGTTCTTATCAAAGGTTGGACACATTTCTCTCAAGATCAAAAGGCTAGAAACAAGCTATTTGACCTTTAAGTTTTGGAAAACCACCAAAATCTCCAAAACCAAGTTTGTTGCAAAACAACCATTGTAAAACCAATATAGGTACAGAGCTTGCAACTGTAAAACGTACCCAAAACTCTCATATTTTGATTAAAAGGTTAAACTTTGGTGAAGGAGAATCAATTTTTGATTGAATCCTAGCTTGAAACCCTATAAATACCCTTGGAAAGAGCCTAGCACAAAGATTTCCTCAACTTTTAGAGAAAGTAGCAAACTTGGAAAAGTAAAGGTAGTAGCCATCGTTAGAGCTTGAAAAGTATAAAAACTCTTCTAATCTAGTGGGTGATATCTATAAGGCACATCTTTAGCTCTTTATTGCATGTTTCAATGGTGTTTTGAATTTGTTTTTGGTGATACATTGTATTGATCTTGTATTTTTTATTGATGTATGAAATATTGTTTTTCTTTGCTTAATTTTGACCTGAGTTATTTGTTACTATTTACTAGATGTTTATGAAATATGTCGATGTTTATTTTGCTAAAATAAAATGGTTTTTGTGTTCTACCAAATATAGTTGTCACACCTGGACATCGCGGCGATCGATTACAAAAATAATCTCAATGGAAAAAGAATAGATATTTGGTATCTTGTTCTTTGGGGGGAAAGGTCTAGTTCAAGGAGTCATCACCTAGTATTATGGTTACTAGGAATCCTAACTGGTCAACAGAGGTTCTATGGTACGAGACTAGTTACGCGAAAGGGAAGATGTTATCACCCTTTAAGCATCCTACCTGAGACAGGCTACATTGTTGGTTTTGTCTAAAATTGCTAAAAGTTTGTTGTATTATGCTTTTCATGGTCTGCCTAGGATATTCCTGACTGTGGCGTCAGTGAATAATTAACTACAAATATTTCCAACTCTAGCGTTGGTAAATATTGCACAACCCAGAAAGTATGGTATTCCTGACTCTGGTGCCAATGAATAAATCCATAAAATTCTGTATTAAACAAAATAGAAACTTTTTTTTATCTTTTTTTTTATTGAATCTAACTCAGCCGTATAGGCTGGACTGGATCCAGCCAGGCCTAACCCGGTTACTGTCCCAAAGCAGTAACCGATTATGCCACTATTGCATCCATGCGTGAAGTAACAATGTAATTAAATTATCAAAACAGGGAAAGAAGAACTTACCCGAGCACGGCTACTGCTGGAAGCGAGGCTGAGGGAGACGGCTGGGCGCTTCTCACGGTTGACGGTCCAGCTTGTTGTTCACGGTGGAGACAACGTTGGTGGTGTGAAGGAGGGCTTCGAGATGTTGCTTTCATAGAAACTAGGAGGAGCATAGTGAAGCTTTCTGGTGTTATTTGTTGTTGTGCACTGCGACAGTAGTGCTGCTAAAAATGTTGGACCGAAGAGAAAGCTGCTGCTGGATATGCGGGGTGTGCAGCTGATGCCCGTGGCTGCTGCTTTAGGAGAGGAGGAAAGGACAGAAGGGTTCCCTCTGCTGCAACAGCTGGCTTGTGTTAGCTCCCGGTTGCTGGAAGGAGAGGAAGGCTTCTACTAGTTCTGCCACATGAGGGAAAATTACAGCTGGGGAAAAATGCAGCTGAGGAGCACCTGCTGTCACTGGTTCAATGGAGAAAAAATGGAAAATCAAGAATGCTGGAACTTAGGACTCTTGCTGGTGATCACGGTTTTAAACTAAAAGACCCCCACGGTTAAAAACAAAGCTACTGCTCATGATTTCAAAATCTGATGTTGTTGGAGGAGTGCATGTTAGACGGCTCATAGTATTGCATAAAAGAAGATGATGTGCTGGAGAAGAAAAGGTTGCATTGTTGATCTGCTGGTGTGGTTGTCGCTGGTGTAGAAGGAGGAAACTTCTTGTTGTTGCTGCAATAATTTATCCTCTTCCCTTCTCTAAAGGTCTCGTTCTCTTCCTTCTTCAAAGAGTGGGGGTGGTGCTGTCTAAGCTTTGCAGGTAGCGGCTGAGAAGAAAAAGGGGTGGTTTGGTGCTGTTGAGGTGAACATCAACCGGGGCTGCTAAGGGAGGCTACGAGTGTTTGGTTTTTTTTTTGTCTGGGGGAGGAGCGACGACCTTTTCCAAAATAGGGTTCCTCCCCCTTGCTTTCTGCACCCCTTTTTTTTTTGGTTTTTTATTGTAATAGTCCTCCTCTAGGGTTTCTTGTCATTGTCTTCTTCAAGGGTTTCTTTTCATGGCCTCTTAGTGTATGCACTGAGATCTGTATTTACAGTGTAAAAGTCTCATCACATGTGAGAAATAAAGTTTGAATCAAACTCATTCTCTTCTTTGAATTTTGAATTTGATTAAGAATCAAATTTGAAAGCGTATAACTATCATTATCTTGAAGATAAGCATAGAATGACAAAAGCACATTGTAGTCTCTAATTTTCGCGCAAGCTGACAAATCACACTTTTCATTGAAATAAATTTCTGATCTTTTAATTTTACATTTTGAACCCTGCAACATTAAATTAAAAGCTAATTGGCTAAAATTGGGTTACAACAATAGCAGTAGATGTTTGATGTTTTTTTTGGTTTATTAGTGTATTTTATTAGTTCATGAGCTTGATTTGGATCCCAAATTATTTATAGAGCCAATTTTGAATTGAAATTTGATGTAGTTGTTTGCTACCATTAGGGTTGCAAATATGAAGGTGGAATCTAATGGATGATTTTGATGATTTGATTTTTTTATTAATTCTTTTGATTCAACGATGTTTAATATTCATAATGTGATTTGTGAGGATAAAAAACAGTGTGTTTAGAGGCCTAGAAGGCCAAATCTAGGTTTTTGTAGTAGTTCTTCAATTTCTAGAAATTTTCTAAATTCTGGATTCATGTTCTTCGCATGAACTTTGCTTTAGCCTCTTGTTTTAGAGTTGTTTTGGGTTAATTCTTGGCATAAACATGTTAGCTTGTCATCTTTAATAAATAATTTAGGGTTAAAACGCATCAATCTTGTCATCTTTAGTAAATAATCTAAGGTTGAAACGCATCAATAACACGTATTTATGCATTTAGATTCTAGGGTTCTTTCAATTGCCCAAACATATTTTGATCAAATCATGGCTTTTGAGTGTTGATCAAAGTAAATGGATGTTTTATTTTTTATCTATGCATGATTACGAACAAAACATTGCCCTTGATTGCATTAAAACTTGTCTAGTTTGTGATTTATGTTTACTAGGTTTCGGTTTAAATGTTCATCGTGTTCTTCATGTTTTTGATGTTTGATTTGTTTTTGTCATAAAAATAATGAGAGAATTCTTTTTTGGAAAAAAAATTAAACATAAAATTAATTCATAATTAATGTCAATAACAATTAAAACATGCAATCAACAACCCTAATTGCCTAACAATGACTTCAATACCACAGTTGGGTTTCGTGGATGACATATATGTAATGGAAATATTAAATTTAAATTTTCTTAGGAGTCTCAGAATCTCGTTAAATAGATCTAGAGTTGTTTAGGATTTATACGAAGATTACACGAAGATCAAATGTTTTTTTAGCTTTGAATAATTACTTCAAGGCTGGGATGTTGCAAACCACAAGTCGTCCAAGTATCCGACCTTTAATGGTAATCTACACGAACTACTAGTAAAAAATCTCCTGAACCCTTCAAGAGAGAGTGATTGCTATACCATAGAGTGCTAGTTTTTTTCTTTTGTATTTTAGGTGTTTATGAACTGCAAATAAAAGGTATAACATTCTATTTATAAGGAAACCTATAAGCCCTATAAATGAAAAAATATCAATTTTCCCTTTAAATAATATAACATATATTATTTTAGAATAGTTTTAGAAATTTATTCAATCATATCCCTACTTGATTTTTTCTAGGTCCCAAATTGTAATCTCCTGTATTAATTACATTATAGTCCTTAATTTCCAAAACTTATTTACAATCAAGTCACATTTGATTAATCATCTTATTTTAATTTCTGACTAATGGTTTTTATATGTGTGACCCATTAGATTTCCTAATAAGTTTGGCCAAATATAAATCATAACCTAAAAAAATAGGACTAAATAAATTAAATAATATAATTTATTATCAATTCAACAAGTGATTGATTTATATTTAAAAATCAAGTATAATATTAAGCAACCTGTCATGATCCTCTAAATATTAAAAAAATCATAAGTGGTTTGACTTAACCTTTCAAAGACCAGTTTCTCAGTATAATTATTATCCCTTCATCAAGAATGTTCTGATTTAAACATTATAGCATGTAGTATGTCTACTTTGTTAAATCGTTTTTGTTTTTAACACTATAATTATTGATTTATGAATAAAATTTAAAACTCTTTTCAAATATCATTCCATCTTAGCCAAGAATTTCATAATCAATATTATTTGAGAAACTTTCATTACAAACTTTCTTGAATATAAACATTTAAGTCCATGTTGAGTTTATATTATACATATTCTAACACCATTAGTGAAACCTTTTCACCTTGACATAATAAACTTAGATAAACATTATGAAGAAAAGAAACATAAATAAACTAGATAAGAACATAGTTATGATGAAAAGCATAAACAAGATATTAATGAAAGCAAAACTTATAAAAATACAAAGAAAGAAAGCAAGAATATAATCTTGATCTGAAAACCAAGATGTCTAAATGTATGACAAAAGCGGAACTATTGATTTGATGACTAATTATTGAGTGGGTGGTCACCTCTTCACTTGGTGACAACCATTATCTTCTTGTTTGAACAAAATGTCACAGCTAACATCAGAATTTGAACAGATAGTCTTCATGAAAGTTCTAGACATTTGTCTCATCTTTCCAACAAAACAAGAATGAACGCATTTGGACTTCTAGAACTCGAGATATGAGCTGAACACTGAATAATGTCTGGCTACATGACAGATTTCAACTTCTCTTTTGTTGCTACAATTTGAACTTGAAAACGTCCCTTTTGAATCTTAGACTCTTAATGAAAGTTTTAGGCCCATGTCTTAGCTTTCCATCCATATAAACCAAACCTAAATCCATGTTCTACAGCTCCAGTTATGATCCAATAACCGAATGATGTTCCAGTTTGAATTGAACCAGCATCTTTTATTTAAACTAAGTCCTCTCTTTGTCTTTTCACTTTCAATAGTTAAATACATCAATCAATCATTTAAATTGTGAGACATGCCTGCATTCAAAATGAGCATTTACCATAAATTAAAGATATCTTATGTTATCAGACATGTTATAATAAAACATGCTTAAGTTAGAGAATTTAATGATACTTTAAATGCAATATGATGATATAAACCTTGATAAAAATACACTTTTAATTATTGATCACACCCCCCAATGAGCTTGTTACTAGTTCCTAGTAATCAAAGTGTTAAAACAATTTGCAACCCGAGTTAGTTGCCTTTAGGGTATTAGGTGTTAAAACACCCCTTCGGGATTAATTGTTTAAGTTAGGGGGGCTACGAAAGCAAATTTATCTACATTTTTATTATTATCAATATTATCAATTTGTTTTTGTTTTGTTTTTTTTTGTTCAAATCAGATACTATCCATTTCTCTTAGTTGTTATCTTTAACAAAAGAATATAAATAATGTAATAATCCAATGCGCAACACACAATCATATCTTAAAATGTGTGTATGAAAATGAAGGTTTATGAATACTTGGTAAAAAAAATTTATGAACAGAATCGAGTGATAATAATGCGAGAGTTTGTAAACCTGAATATTTCATAAGAAAAGTATGATAAAACCTTGTTATGAATGTTGCAGATAACCATTGGAAAATGTTTAGTAGGATACGTCTCAAGAGTCAATAAAATTCCTCCTTACTCTGTCATCCTAACAATAATAGTTCTGTCAAATGGTCTTAATAACAACAAAAAGTTAGTTAGTTAGTTAGTTTTTTTTTTCAACTACCACCCTCTCCCTCCAACCAAAATGAAACATTATCCTCAATGTTCTAAGGTAGAAAGACAGAGTATAGAAGGCATCACCTGAAATAACGACTACTGACAAACCTGAAACCCACTTAAACAAATATAAAATACAACAAAACACAAATATTATGCTATTAATAAAACCAAGACATAATTTCTTACAAATTAAGGCTTAAATTGTAGTTGTGATTGTGACTCATATATTCCCTTGGTTTTACGTCCAAGAACGGCTTAAATGCCCTCTATGGGTCGGGGATAGGCTTCCCATCCAGTTTTCTTAAAAACTAACAAACATGGTCCTTTTTTTAGTCAAATTTCCAAGACTATGATGAGCATGTCCTTTATGAAAATGGAGCTATAAATCATGAATTGCAAGATGCATATCTCCACCAAGATACGTCTCAAGAGTCAATAAAAGATTATCTAAAGACTCTCTATGTTTTGAAATAAATCCTACCTTTTGACAATTTTCACAGGTTTTGCATAATGCATATATGTCCTCGAACATGGTGGGTGACACGACCAAAAGATTGATATCTTCTCCCAAGTGTACGAGTGTCGAAGTAATAAATAACCCGGCAAGACCGGGGTTGAACCACAAGGAGGTTAACTATATAAACTACAAATAAATAAATAAATAATAACAAAAAATGAGTTGAAGAGAGCTTTGAGATGTGATATTGATACAAGGATTAAACAAGAATAAAATAATTGTCAAGGTTAGTGGATCCATTAATGGTATTTCAAAGAAGTATAGTATAAACTCTTTTTATTACTCAATTGGAAACCACACACAAAGAAGGTTCCAATCGGATTATAAATTGTTAACATGATTACATTAGTTATCTTATTCGAATAATGCTAATACTTGTAAATGTTGTCAGGTATTCATGATTATAACTTATGTTAAGAACAAATCAAGTTCCTTTCATAGCACAGGTGTCGGTTATACCATACGGTTGGGTTATGAAAATCCCAAGTATTTGTTGTACCAAGGGTTATACAACATAAATCTAGATTAACCATCTAACAAACAAAGTATTAAAAGTGAACAAGATAATAAATACAAAACATGTTAGTATCAAACATTAAAGTCCATGTTGAGTTTATACTATACTTATTCTTACACTATTAGTGTAACCTTTTCACTTTGACATAATAAACTTAGCTAAACATGATGAAAAAGAGAAACATAAATAAACAAGATAAGAACATAAATAAGATATAAGTTAACTAAGTAAAGGAAAGGAAATGAAAAGCATAAACAAGAGATTAATATAAACAAAACTTAAGCATTACAAAAATATAAA
>Ga0325414_1000904_pt1 | contig 26866 bp, 16 predicted proteins | sample PopdelMetagenome_8_FD_206183 | JGI IMG/M metagenome (GOLD analysis project Ga0325414, IMG submission 206183) | Populus deltoides microbial communities from Bellville, Georgia, United States - Leaf-PdKOR-R3 | ecosystem: Host-associated > Plants > Phyllosphere > Phylloplane/Leaf | place: USA... | reverse complement strand
ATGTTTATTTTATTTTTTTTGTTCCTCCGGGTGATATATGAATATAATGTTGACGGGTACGAGAAGAAAGAATTTGGGAAGGAGGGATCCGAGGAAAATGAGAGACACGACTCTCGATCGATTCACATATGATCATCGCCTCGACATGTTCAGCTCGATCACTATATTATACTAGCTTCTTTCTAATTATGTAAAATTATAATAAAATAAAAATGTAATAAGATTTTAGAATTTATTTGTTCGTCGTTGATTTTTTAAGTTTGGAGATTAAATTTTTTTAAATTGTAATGTTGATAGCGTGCTTAAATTGTATAATTAGTAAAATTCCTATCTATTTTCTAATAAAATTAGAAAGTCATGTGCTTTTATATAATTTTATTTATTTTAATTTTTTCAATAGAAATTCCAATAGATTTTTCGCTACATAATAAAAATACTTTTGTTTACAAAACTATAATTATTAAAATTCAAATCTTACCAAAGCTATTAAACCCAATTTAATCTAAAATTAAAATCATGAATTAAATTAGTTAACCTGTAAAGTGTTACTTCAATTTTTTTAAAATAAAATAATATTGTTTTTATTTTTTTAAAATTAAATAAAATTTTAATTCTATCAATCATATCATAAATTAACCTGTTATGCTTTTTAAATAAAAAACCAAGCTAATCATGCAAATTCCTTGACCTAGTAAGCTATATTTTACAGACATTTAATTATTTCAACTTTCAACTAAACATTGTGAAGGCAATTTGAGGGAAAGCTGTCATGATAATTATTTATTTTAATCAAATCATCACACCAATTATGTTTTCCATCATTTTAATTTTCATCATAAATATCCTCTAAAAATAATACTATTTTTCTGACATGAATTTAGCTTAGTGAATAAGGATCATAGTGATGGGTGGTAGGGCAGAAAATTGAAAAAATATTGGAAGGCCAAAGTGTACAACCTGTCAAAGTAAAAGACCAACCAAAAGCAAAGAAAATAAATTTCTTCAGAAAAAAAAAACACTGGCAGGCACCCTGGTTGGTCTGCTCTGCTTTGATCTGGTCCCATAACGTCTCCATTAATTCAAACTTCAGCAAGAACTAATCTTTTTAGGTTTTTTTCTATAATTTTATTTCTGGGTTTTCTCTATTTTCTTCAAAAGAAAGAAAGAAAGAAAATATGATCGTGGCAGTTTCAGGCATGGATTCACTCGGTGAAAGAGCAGCAAAGATGAGAGAAGCACTTCAAAAAAGCCAAACTATAACTGATAATGTTGTTACAATTCTGGGTTCCTTTGATAGTCGTCTTTCAGTTCTTGAGACTGCTATGCGTCCTACTCAGGTAAGTAGATGCGGATTTTTTTTTTTGTTTGGTTGAGTTTTGTTTGGTTCTTGAGAAAATGATGGAAAAGATTGGGACTTTGGGGTTTTTTTGGTGGCAAACTGAAGAACCCATATGAGATAATTGATACTAGTTGTTCGTGTTTAGTTTGGTTTTCTAATTGCTTTGACTTGTTCTTGCTGTTTTGTGTTTACTGTTGATGTGCTGTTTGTTGTTTGGTTTGTGAGGAAGTGGAGGAAAGCTGAAAGATTTGGCGGTTTTTTTCATCGTAGGTTGTAGAACCCAGATGAGATAAATGGTTAGTTGGGTGATTCAGAAGAGAAAATTATACGATTCTTGATTGGATCCTGGTTGCCAGTGTTTATTTTTTATTTGTAATTGAATTGACTGGTCATCCTTGCTGGGTATTGATTTATGATTTGCTGTTTAGTTGAGGGAATTTGGATCTTGAGTATTAAAATAATCACTGTTGAAGAATTCCAGATGGATGAATTGACTAGTTATTGGAGGCAATTAAACTATACTGATTCGATTGGTTTTATTTGTTAAAAAGTTGGGTTTAGATTGTTTTTATTGAATTTGGCTGTGCTTAATCTGGACTTTGTAGATTAGAACGCATGCGATAAGGAAAGCTCATGAGAATATTGACAAGACACTAAAGGCTGCAGAGGTTATATTGACACAGTTTGATGCTTCTCGGCAGGTTGGTTTCATGTATTACTACAAATTTTGCTTTCTTGTTCTGTTTGTAAATCACTATATATTTGATTGTTAGTGCCGTTACTTTCCCTGTTTTAGAGTATGTTTTGATTTTTTCATGATGTCTACTTTTGCTTATAGCTGACTCACCCATTGAGACTAGCTTGATCAAAGTGTTTTTGTGCTTTCCCATTCAATTGCTAGACTAAGGTCTGTTTTGTCTCAAAAATAGGATTCTAGGTCTTCTTTAATCAGCATAACGGAATTAGTTGCCATTCTAAAACTTCCTTCGACATACCCATAGGTCATTTTTTTTTGTTTTGCTGCCTTAACCTTTTTAATTTCTCAAGGTGAAACTTGATGCCTTGTCTGAAATTTAATGGGTTATGTCTTTTCTCAAGTACTACCTTTTCTTTGATGATGCATCGATTTTGATGTTTGAAATCTTTTACTCTTTGGATGCACATTTCTTGCACGTGACTGTTGATATCATCATCACTTCAATATTTAGGCAGAGGCTAAAATACTAAAGGGACCGCATGAGGACCTAGAAAGTTATCTAGAAGCAATTAATCAACTACGAAGCAACATTCGTTTCTTTAGTGGCAACAAAGGCTTTAAGAGTAGCGATGCAGTCATCAATAATGCAAATACCTTACTTGCTAAGGCTATTTCAAAGCTAGAAGATGAGTTTAAGCAGCTTTTGGCATTGTACAGGTATGTTGTCCAAGTGATGCTTTTCATGTTGCATGCCAGTCACTTCTAACTGGTTATTGCTAATTCTTCTGCTTTTCTAACCATTTGGTGCTTCTATTATACACTGATGATATTTAACATTTCTCTATGTGCCAAGTGTCAACTGATAGTTATCTATGATAATAAGCTTCAAGTGTCAACTGATAGTTATCTATGATATTTAACATTTCTTTATGGTGTTGGATGGAAGCTGGTCCCATGTGCTTGCTTCAACTTCCTTATCTTGCAGCATAAACTTATGTTTTGCTAGCTTATGAGCATGTATAGATTAACCTTTGGGGATATCATTTAGGACAGGCTTTTCAGTATTTGCAGCATGATTGTCCCTTTTTTCTATATAATGGCTACTTTAATTATTATGAAGGTAAGCTTTCATTTCATTAAACAACAATCAAGCTGGACTCTGTTTACTTCTCATGAACTCTCATCATCTGTCTATTTTGTTTTTGGAATTTATATATGATGCACGATTGATATTGATCTCTCTAGTGATTCTGGATAGGAAGTGGTTGGTAATGACCTATGTATGCACTTTGTCTGGTCATGCAACTTAGCTTTGTTCATCTCACTAGCTTGTTTGTTTTTATTTTCTAAATTCCAGCAAGCCCGTGGAAACTGATCGTCTCTTTGAGTGCCTCCCTGAATCAATGCGGCCATCTTCAGAATCACCTGGAAACCCATTTGGTGGCAAGAATAATCATCATGAGCACCAAAACGGTACTTCAGAAACTGGTGGTTTCAAACATCTTACTCTCATACCTCCAAGGATTCTACCTTTGTTGCATGATTTAGCCCTACAAATGGTTCAAGCTGGGAACCAACAACAGTTACTTAGAATTTACAGGTAAAGAGCTTTGTCTTTTGACGAGTTCTGCGACTTGTAATATTATTTGCACTCTGAGCTATTTTGACCTCCATGATTTTTTTTGTCCATCCATGTAGTTGTTTACTTCAGCTAAGTCAATTTTACAAAGCTTCAATAGAACATTAGTTTTTTCTTACTACTTTAGTGCTTTCTTGGAATAAAATGTCTAAATGGCCCAGCCCAATATAAAAGGCAATTTCTGTGCTTTTAGAAACCAGATTGGTTCTAGTCTAGGGTAGATGTTAATTCAGGTTTTTTAATTTTTTTTACCTTAGAGTATTCTGCATGAAATCTAACTAGAAGAACTTCTAATTTTGCCTAGCTGAAGACATGTGAGCTTATAGAAAATTACAGTTTCTTTCCATGATTCTATGGTACTGCATGATTCCCAAGCCTTGTCAATATCAGCTAGCAGTTACTGCCTTATGCAACCTTATTTGACTTTATAGTTTAAATAGGAAGACATGGTATCAAATTGACAACTTCTTTGTTTTCATTCAGGGATACCCGTTCTTCAGTATTGGAGGAAAGCCTTCGCAAGTTGGGGGTTGAAAAGCTGAGCAAAGAGGATGTCCAAAGGATGCAATGGGAGGTGTTGGAGGCCAAGATTGGGAATTGGATTCATTTCATGCGCATTGCTGTAAGGAGACACTACTTGTATTTATGTTGTACTTCCTAGTATCTAATTATGTTTTGTGCAGGTTAAAATCCTGTTTGTTGGAGAAAGAAGAGTCTGTGATCAAATATTTGAAGGGTTTGATACTCTCCTCGATCAATGCTTTGCTGAATGTACTACTAGTAGTGTCTCCATGCTTCTTAGTTTTGGGGATGCAATTGCCAGAAGCAAAAGGTCACCTGAGAAGTTATTTGTGCTTCTGGACATGTATGAGATAATGCGAGAACTACATTCAGAGGTATGGTTAGTGTGACATATATACAAGGAATGCATTCTGTTTACTCCCTGTAAATTTGTTCAGTTTTATATGAATGAAATAAGAAACCAATATGTATAGCAGAAATTGCAATATTCATTTGTATATTAGCTCTTTCTTGCTTTGTTCCCCTCCTTTCTTTTGACTGAGTTTGATTCATATTCTTTCTTTGCTGAAGGAAAATAGGAGCCTATTTCCACTGGTACTAAGTCTTAGATCCTTTTTTCCAGGTTTTCCACGTGGTGGCTTTTTAGTACACAATTGAATCAAACATCTGAACACATATCTCCATCTGACACCAATTTGGTCTATTTATGCTACCGATTTATGATAATTTTGTGGATGCGAAATCTATAAAATATATGATATATTCCATATTCCGCTTGGATGCGAGAATAGATGTTTAAGCATGAGTTGCAATCAGGGTTAGTAATATTGTTGAGAAACAGGGCAGTATTGTAAATATACTGCACAATGTTTATCGACTGCTAATTCTTTTGCAGGTTGAGGGAGTTTTTGGTGGTAAAGCTTGTAATGAAATTAGGGAATCCATGTTTGGTTTGACAAAAAGGCTTGCCCAGACAGCTCAAGAAACCTTTGGTGATTTTGAAGAAGCAGTTGAAAAAGATGCCACAAAAACTGCTGTTTTGGATGGGACTGTCCATCCTTTGACTAGTTATGTGATTAACTACGTGAAGTTTCTCTTTGAGTAAGTTCAGCTGACCATACATCCAATCTTCTAGTTCCATCATTTAGCTGGTTCCATTTGTTCACTTTCAGTGCAGTGTCGTTTTCCAATGTGAAGCTATATGATGCAGCCATGCTAATGATCATCAAGCTCTCTAAAATCACAGTCAAATCTTGGTTTATTTAATCATTAGGGACTCCCAAGCACACGAATTCTCTATAAATAGAAATAGATAATTGAGGGCATAATTAAATACCGTTACTGTAAAAACGGATCTCGCTGTGAAAGACCTACTACTGGGGAGGGTAGAGCCAAAAAGTTTAAACTTTACAAGTTAACAATAGCATTGAACCCAAAGACTGATGAATCCCTCCAGCATAGCATAGCCAGAGAGCGCCGTTAGTTTTACTATAAAGGTGATCATAATTGGGGTGTACTTTTTTCTACATATTGTTTCCTTAGTCAAAGTGGTTGGCCAAAATATTCTTCGCTCACCTATTGACATTGAGCAATGTAGTTCTATTCTCTAAAACCCTTCTGGCCCTTTTTTTAACATTTCTTTTTTAATAAAATATTCTCATGCTGCTGGATTTGACATTGGATATGTTCGCATTATTTACCTGTAAACGGTGTATTAAATCTCTACAGCTATCAAACAACCTTGAAGCAACTCTTCCAAGAATTTGAAAGCAGTGGCGAAACAAATTCACAGTTAGCAAATGTAACAATGCGAATAATGCAGGCTCTTCAAACCAATCTGGATGGGAAATCTAAGCAGTATAGAGATCCAGCTCTGACTCACTTATTTCTCATGAACAATATTCACTACATGGTCAGATCTGTGCGCAGGTTTGTCGTGCTTAATTTTTCTCAGAGTTCTTAAAACATTACTAGTTCTCCTTGTGGCCAAGTTTCAGCGTGTAATATTTGTTTTCAGATCAGAAGCCAAGGACTTATTAGGGGATGACTGGGTTCAAAGGCATAGAAGGGTTGTGCAGCAACATGCAAACCAATACAAAAGGACTGGTTGGTCAAAGGTGCTGTTCTGTTTGCCAATTAAATGAACTGCCAGATAACAACCATACTCTTAGTTAGCTTAATTTGATATCATATAGTCTCGATATTTTAGACATTTGAGGTAGCTGAAGGTGAAAGGTGCCCTCAAGGTGCCGGAAGCCTTGTGGACTAAATCTACTAGAAAATATGTGTTTGCTAGTCAAGTTGTTTTCAACATGAATGAAATATAACAAGAAGATACAGGTGTAGGCAGTTGTGATAAATTCTAATACCCAAGGCATATGAAAGAAAAGTTGACAAAAATGGAACTTTTGTCAGTGGTAAAAAATAGAACAAAGAGAAAAAAAAAAAAAAATAGAACAAAGAGATGTGTATGTTCTTACTAGAAAGAAAAATAGATTTGTTGAGAGGACCTGCCTTTTATTTATTCTGTTCTTTTAATATAATGAAAAGATCTATAGAGTAAAGTAACTTGGTTTCACCTTACTAAATATTGGATTTTCAGATTCTTCAATGTCTCTCTACGCAAGGGCTTACCTCATCCGGGGGAGGAGGTTCTGCAGTACCTGGTGAGGGAGGAAGTGGCAGTGGAGCTTCAAGAGGGTTGATTAAAGACAGGTCAAATCAATTCACATTATCTTTTCGTTTTCATATTCACAAACTTTTCTAACCTGGATGGAGAAGCATGTTATATGTTCAGGTTCAAGACTTTCAATGTACAATTTGAGGAGCTTCACCAAAAACAATCTCAGTGGACTGTTCCTGACACTGAGTTGCGAGAGTCACTAAGGCTTGCTGTTGCTGAAGTCTTGTTGCCTGCTTACAGATCCTTTATAAAACGCTTTGGGTATGTTCTGTCCCATTATGCTTGCACCAGAGATACATATGCTTCTTAATATTCTTGTAGATTTGAAAAAAAACATTTCTCTTTTGTAATGTGGTTTTTGCAAGAGAATGGGGCATATGCATTAGTTTAAACTTGATCTGAAAATAGTAAAACATGTACATCAATGTTCAGATTTTATATCGGGCAGGCTCATTTGTGGTGGTAAGGGACAGGGAGTGTTAAATTTTTTGCATATTTGTGTCTTTTTTCTTTTTTTCAACCTGGAAGCTCATTTCAGTTTCTGCTCTAAACTATCTAGATCATGGTAGAAAAAAGCTTGAAACCTAATCCAAGTGGAATTCTGCTCCATCTTGACATCATCTTTCCCCTTTTCAATTCTGAATGTTGTAAAACCTAGGTTCTGGTGCTGCCACTACAATAAAGATTGTGCAAAACCCACATATTTAATTGTACCGTGGTCTTCTTATTTGTATAATTTCCCTCATTTTGTTGCAGGCCCCTAGTTGAGAGTGGGAAGAATCCTCAGAAGTACATTAGATACACAGCTGAGGATCTGGAAAGAATGCTGGGTGAATTTTTTGAGGGGAAGACCTTGAATGAACCCAGGCGGTAAAGTTTCGATGCTCTCTTGAAAATTGGGCACATGCTCATGATCTAGTAGCTCACACAACAAACTTTCTTTGGAATGCTTAGTAGTTAGGTTCCTCCCCAATCGTAGTAGTGACAGTACCTCAGTTCGGATGATGGTATTATGAGGGGGGGTCTTGTGCATCTATGTACCATTTGTAAAGGCTGTGAATAAATGTATTCTTCCTATTTGATTTTAACAGAATTAAAGACTTTTTTGCCGTAGCTTGTGCTATTGGCCAAGAGTTTCTTTGTATTGATGCTATAGATCGGCTTTTTTCAATTTCCTAAAGATGCAGACCATATCTTTGTTTTTCAGTTTTGTGGTATATATTGGGGTGGAGATGGATTGCCCTGCCATGGCCTCATATTTCTTTTCTCCAGCAAGATCATCATTGCCACCATTCCTAATTCTAGATGGTTACTTAGGCTATGTTATATGAACAACGCGCTCCCACTTGAAGAGAGAGCTGAGAGAATACAAAATATGCATAGACAAGTGTGTTATCCCAAAAACAAAAGAGCCTAGCCTACCTCCACCAATCACATGTTCAAACAACACATTTATTACATTAAGTGAATTAGTTGTTTGTTTGAAGAGGAATGAATAAGCTTCAACATTAATAAGTGATTCTAGGTGTGTTAGTGTTGAAACAATAGTATGATTTAGTACACCAAAATTCATTCCCCAACCTTTGCTCTTGACACCAAGAATGATATCTTTATATATATATATTCAAGTATTTATCACCAAAAATAATAAAGTCTTATCTAAGAAAATAATTTCTCATTTAATCAAAATGGGCCAAGGCTAATTACACTATTCAGGATATCAAGGGAGACAGCATGTGTCTGATTGGGTCCAAACATCCTCCTCAAAAAAAAAAAAAAAAAATCAACCTGCCGCCAAAAACAGAAAGCCACATGGACCAGCTTTTGCCACGTGACGCAAAATCTAGCCATGACTGACCTTCTTGAAATACCGTTATTTGCCTTCTTTCGTGTTCTCTGGCTCTTAGAAAAAGTCCTCCTCTTTCGATCATCAATTCTTGTTTGGTTTCTAAGAAAATTGCCATGGAGAATAATATTTCACCAAAGGGTATGTAAATGTAAAATTTCCTTGTTTTTTCATGTTTGATTTGCTCTTGTGGTTTTCTTTTAAATGTTTCTTTGTGACTGTTGATCATTGGCTTTGAAAAATATTTGTGGGTTTTGAAGATAAGGAAGATGAGACAAGGGAATGTTGCAGCAAGGAGTCATGTGAGTACAAGCCAGGAAAACCTGTCTCTGATGATATAATACCTCATATTCTCAACTTGTGAGTACTTTCTTTTCCTTTGCTTTTGATTCTATCTGTTTTTAATGCTACTTCGGTTAGATAAAGTCATGAATCAATTGTTTTTGTTTGAAATCACTGCCATTAAATTTAACCAAAGAAGTGGACTAAGTCTCAGTCTGCGAAAGCTGTCCTGAGGATACCTCTACCTGTAAAACTAAAAAGGAAAAAAATCTGTGATGTTTAAATGGAAATAGAATGAAAGGGAAATTCCTGCTTTCCATGATGATGGGTGTTCAGATGATAGTGAAATTCTGTTCTTGGTCACCAAGACTGACTCTTTATTGATCACTTCAAGATGTTCATCGAGGTTCTTTAATTGATTGTTTCAGATATGGATCTTGTGCCACACCTCGCGACTTTGAAATCTATGCTTCAAATGCTTCCTTTGAAGATCCACTCATGTGTGCTCATGGGTATGTAAACGTTTTTGCCTCGAAATGTTTTGCTAGTAAAGAGAACCTGATTTTTAAACTTAAAACACACTGCATCACAGAGCACTGTTTGCATTACAAAACTGGATTGATAAGCGGAGTTCTGTTGTAATTACATGTAGAGATGTAGTTTGCATATGCTGCTCTATGAAAGAGCTATTCAAAATTGTTAGCATTTTTCATGGAGTGAACATTTATAACTTTACACAGTGAACAGAATTTTGTTGTTCCATTGATCTCTTTTTGGTAGGCTTTCATCAGAATCAGTATTTTTTTGCTTGTTTTAGCCAGAGAATGTTGTGGGAATGAGTGCCTTTGCAGTTTCTGATTTTATGATTCCACAGGGTGAAGCAGATCAAGTCAGCATTCTATTCACTTTCTAAGGTACTTTATTTTCGGTGTCGGTAATAATCTTCTTCTTTCAACATATCAAGTATTTTATTCAATTCGTTTATGCTTATATGTGTTGATCTTTCAAGAGAATATTTAAAGGGGCCTGAAGAGAATTTCAATTTAACTTTCTGATTTTTCTGGAGATGCATCATGATTTCCTAAGCTCTCTCCCACTCTTGGATTTTGCTCTTGTCATTATGTCTAAATTTCAAGAGACATGCATATCTTGTTTGATGGTTTCATGTTTGGAATTACTAGTGATCATTGTTTCAATGCTACTGTTGATCATGTATTGAATTGGAAAAAAAATGTTAATTGTTTTTCAGATATTTAGCGAATCAAGAATTGTTGAATACAGCGTGAAAGAAAAAGCAATGTCACCGGAAAAGCAAGAGGTTCAAAACTTCTTCTGCAATTTATTTTCACTATTTTTTCAAGGTTTGGTCATTGATACAGATTTTTGAAGCTTTACGTGTACATTTGCTTTAGATATTAATTGACAACAAGCAGAACTACAAGTTCCTAGGAAGAAGTATAGACATGATATCACTCATTAAGCTATATGTGGAGGATGGGAAGGTTGTTCGCCACGAAGATTGGTATGCTCTACAGATGCCCATGTAGAATTCTCCGTCATCTTGACCTACAGTATAGTTATGCTTATGTTCAATTCTGCATTAATTTTATACAGGTGGGACAAGAAGCCTCTAAGAAATAGAGAAACAATCAAGTTTCCAATGGCTGGCCGCTTTATGGAAACACTTCGCAGGGGATCAATGCTTGCAACTCATGCTATGATGGGGTTTGGGAAGGACCCAACCATGTAAAATTACTCTTAGAATCAAACAGATATGTCGTGCTTTTCTTCTGCTTAATTCGTGTTCATGCCTGTATTGGTGTTGTATTTGTCACTTAATCACATCAGCAAGCCATATATTCCTGGCTGTTCTGCTTTAAATTAGTATTACGAGTAATAATCAGCAATTACAAGTTTGTATTCAAGTAATGTATGATGTTTAGCAGCTTTACGTTCAAGCTCCATTTTCTGGTTGCAGAAAGCTGTGTCCAGGTAATTATTGGAGGGAACAAGCTTTGTAATCACTGTGCATATTTCATTTACATATGATTTCTCTCAATGAAGTTTACATTTCCTTCTTTATATTAGTTTGGCATTGCAATACAACTGCATTTTTGAGAATTTCTTAATTTTTTTTTTAAACTTCAAACTAATATTTTTTTTATCGTTTTGATATCAAAAATAAATTTTTAAAAATAAAAAGTATTATTTTAATATATTTTTAAACAAAAAATATTTTGAAAAATAATATCTACCACAATCACAAATAAAAAAGAGTGGTAATAGCAGCGGTAGACAAATTAGCCGAATGTTAGCTTACTGGGCATCGACTCATAACAGGGCTAGGCAGCCACAATAACAGAGAGGGAAAAAGGAAGGAGGTGAAGTATGGAAGGAAGTTATGTTGTTTGCTTATGATCACATTGATTGCAGTTTACCAGAAATAAATTGATCACAAGCATACCTGCGCAAACCACACAATTAACCTTTCAAGTTTTTGCTTAGATACCAGTGATGGATCGACAGAGAGATGAGACTGATGAAGCATGAGATCCACCCCTTTAACATTAATTGACCTCCTCTCACAATATTTCTAGTCAAGAGGTTGAAGTCATTGGATGTGTGCTTGCCACCTAAACTATCAACTGTTTTCTAGTAAAATTCTCTCATCATGTCTTGTGTGAAGAAGAGAGGACCTTAATTTTAGGCTTTAACCTTGATTGCCATATATATCGTCATTTTCCAGTTGTTCTTCTTTTTGTTGAATCTCGATGTGCTAGACTGTAGATGTGTTTTTTTCCTGTTCATAGCCGCTGCTTTATAAATGTTTATTTTTTCCTTTAATATAACGTGCAAATGCCATGTTATACAGCCCTAGAATTCTCAAGCTTTAAAGTTAAAAAAAATAGAAAAAAATAGAAAAAACTCTTACGTACTCTTGAAACTATAAATCTTCAGATTAAAACCCTGTAATCTAAAATCTAACTAAAAAAGAAATTCTAAATAGCTAAGAAAGCTATAAAAACAACAGAACTAGGATCGATCAGTCTTGTCCGTAATGATTGAAAGCTATGGTCTATATATCTCTCCAAGATTCTCAAAGACAAAATCAAACAATGATTGAAAGCGAAAAAACATATCGAATATCCAAAACCATATCTAACATTCTCTCGTTAAATTTCACGCCGGAGCCTCTTTTTGACTGGTCTTTCCATGCTGCTTTGCCTTTGAGATTTATTTATAACCCCACAATAAGCCTAAAGCCTAGTTGCTCTCTCTCTCCCCCCCCATTATCATGTGAGAATGATGGGTGAAGGATCCAAGACTATAGGGTTCTTCAGGCATAGATGCATCAGTTAAGGAGAGAGTGAAAGATGGGTGATTCTATGATAAAGCTTTTTTCTTTGTCGGAGTTCAATTATACACTAGTTATTGGAGTTTCAGATCCAAGAATTCCCTTACTTTCATGCAAAACTCTCTTACATGAGAAAGAAGGAGCTTTATGTACATGGTGACCTTCAATAAGAACAGCCATTTTAGCTAGCTACCTTTCTTTTTCCAAAGACTGCAAAAGTATTAAGGTGTGGAAACTTTGTCTCCATGCCATTCTTTTTCCGCAAAGGGCTCCACTCCTTCTCTCAAAATCAAAAGCTTGAGGCGTGGAAGCTGTCCTCGATGAGACACTGTTATTGCAGTATATTACAACATGCTCTAAACCGCGTGGGGGGAATCACTGTTCCCCCCACACACAAAATACTGTGAATTACAATAGTAATTCACAGTATTCTTTTTTTTTTTGCCAACTTTTTTCTTTTTTTTTTCTTGTTTTTTTTCTTTTTTTTCAAAATTATTTTTTTTAAATTCCTATTTTTTCTTTTTTTTCCAAACTTATTTTTGTTGATTTTACTTTTTAAATATTGACCTGGTTAAAATTTTTGTTTTGTAATTTTTTTCTTTAAAATACTGTGAATTGCTGCGATGTTTTTCCACATAGTTTTTCTATTTTATTTCTTTATTTTTTAAAATTATATTTGTCGATTTTTTTTTAATATGGAGCTGATTGAAAATTTAGTTTCGTAATTTTTTTCTTTAAAACATTGTTGATTGCTACAGTGTTTCTCAGCATGGTTTTTTTATGATTTTCTCCAAAATTATCTTTTTTTATTTTATTTTTTAATATTGAGTTGGTTAAAAATTACAGTTACAATATGTGAGTAAAACACTGTAACTTTCCTCGAAAATTACTGTTGATTGCTACAGTGTTTTTTTCCACATGGTTTTTTTATGTTTTTCCCTAAAATTATCTTTGTCAATTTTATTTTTTAAATATTAAGCTGGTTAAGAATTGCAATTACAAGTAAATACAAGTTTTTCCTCACAAAACACTATAGATTGATACAGTTTTTCCTCACATGGTTTTTTTTCCAGTTTCTTTTGTGTTTTCTTTTTTTTTGATATTTTTTTCCAAAATTATCTTCGTCAATTTTTTCTTAATATTGAGTTGGTTAGAATTTAACTTTGTAATAAAACTTAATCATGTGGGGAAAGTATTGTAGCTTTGCTCATAAAACATTGTGGATTGCTACAGTGTCTCTCCGCATGGTTTTTTTTGTTATAATTTTTTTAAATTATCTTTTTCAATTTTATATTTTTAATATTGAGTTGTTTGTGAATTACAATTACAAGTCATTACAAATAAAGCTAAATCATGTGGGGAAGTATTGTAGCTTTCATCACGAAACACTGTGAAGTGCTACAGTGTTTCCAACATGATTTTTTTTTTTGCTATTTGTTTTGTTATTTTTTTTAAATTGTCTCTGTCAATTTTTTTAAAATATTGAGCTGATTAAGAATTTAGTTTTATAATTTTTTTTCTTTAAAACACTGTGAATTGTTGCAGTGTTTTCCTATGTCATTTTTTTATGATTTTTTCTGAAATTATCTTTGTCGATTTTTTTTTTGAATATTGAATTGATTAAGAATTATAATTACAATAAAACTAAATCATATGAGGAAAGCGTTGTAGTTTTTCTCACAAAATACTATGAATTACTACAATATTTCTCTAAATGGTTTTTTATTTTATTTTATTAGGAAAAGCGCTATAGTTTCCTCACAAAACATTGTCAATTGCTACAACGTTTTTTCTCATGGGTTTTTTTTCCTTCCAAAATTATCTTTATTGTTTTTTTTTAAATATTAAGTTGGTAGAGAATTTAGCTTTGTAATTTTTTTTTCTTTTTATTAGCTGAAAAGTTAAATCATGTGGGCGAAAGCACTGTATCTTTTCTCATAAAACACTGGAGATTGCTACAAATTATTTTGATGAGTCTCTAAGTTTTTGATCACTAACATAATTTTTTTTCGTGATGAAATATTTGCTTCATCATACATTTAATTTCTATTACTTATCTAGCGTTGATTCACAATTATAATACTATTAAGTGTATTTATTTTATAAGCCTGCAGCAGCACGCGGACATGTCATCTGATGAAAGATAAAAGATGTGAGAAGTAATGCTTTTGAAAAGTGTGTGCATTTTGAATACTTTATGCCCTAATGACCCTAAAAAGAATACATCCAGTGGGTTCATGCTTTTGTATTTCCTTTTCCATATTCCTTTTTATCACTTGTGATGATTTTCCGTTCATGTTCTAAGATTATACAAGGATAACGGCTAGTATAATTCATCTCACAAAAAAAAAAACTTTTTGGACGTTGTTATTAAATGAGGGTAAGTTAAGTTGATCAAAGACTGGAAGTTAATATTATATGATTCATTCAATTCAACTTGATGGATTAAATTATTAGCTGGTTAATTTAGTTAAAATTTAATTTAATTTTTTTTATAATTTTCTTTTTAAAATGATATTATTTTAAATTAAATTAGATTAACTTATTCAAATTATGACTTAAGAATTTGAGTCTTGGATTGAGTTTAACTGAGTTTAATAATTTTGTTTTTTATCTATTATCTTGTGTTACCATAAAACTTGAAAAAAATATGAAACAAATCAAGATCATGCAGTTCTGCCCCACCTCATCATACCATGAACATAAAACAAGCTAGCAAGTAGTAACAACCTTGTGATTAATGATACATTGATCAAGACCTAAATGTTGTTGAACTTGATATTTTAATCAGGTTGATTAACAATGCATAGATTAGCTAGGACCTTGAAGAATATCACTGTCTTGTTAAAAACTCATTAATATTTATATTAGTGCTTAAATGGGTATTTAGTTAGATGCTACAAAGGTCAAAGGATTCTGTCACTAAACCAAGCAACAGCTGCTAGAAGGCCCAGAATTTGAATTGCGGCAGCCACTGAAGTCGACTAAAAGTGAGTTTGGAAAACAGCTGATGACTAAGTTTTAGCTGATCGTCATCTGACTATTTTGTCCAAGAGAACGTTTTCTGCATGTCGGATAAACATGAATTGTAGTGGATTAAGGGTGTCTGAAACGATTGACGAAAAGGTCACGAAGAATATGCAAGAAAAAACCATCCCCTCAGGAAGAAAAGAGACCAGAAAATCAACATTTTCTGAAAGATGTTTGTTATTGTTCTCAAAAGTCTCCTGGGGTATGATATATTGTTAATTATAAGTGTGCAAACATGATAAGAGCAATAAAAAACATGTCCAGATATGTTTCTTTAAAGATTAACAGAAATTCAAAGGAAAAAGAGGAAGAATTAGGATGTGTGTGAAGCTTATAAGCATGGCTATAAGAACCAGTCAAGTTTCGAGACGTGGGTTGGCTAGATTAAATCACTAGTCCATGAGTTAACTTTTTTTTAATAAAAATAATATAAAAGGTGTTGTTTTGAAATAAAACTTGGTCTGAACTAGATTTTGGATGGACGGGTCTATATTATAGACCCACCGGCCTAGCCGTTGTTTATAACCATGCCTCTGTTGGTCATAGACTCAAGGGTACAATCTCCCGGCAAGTCACACAAGCTTTTCGTGGAATTGGATAACATCCCATAAGACTTCTTGGTTAAAAACATCAATCATTCATGGAAGTTGCTATCATTCATTCTCATGACTTCTTGCTCAAATCTTTTAACCATTTATCCCTTAATGGGAACAAAGCTCGAGGTCTTGTCTTCAAGTGACAAAGGCTACCCATTATCATCAACTAAGTGGAGTAGTTCTTAAAAATTTAAGGGGCTGCTGTTGAATAAGGATTGGTTCCAACCTAATTACTATCATAATGCTGTGAAGTGTACTTATCTCTTAGACCAAACCCATGGTGTAAGAAAATTTTGTTATTGGTTACATGAGATAATATTAAAATTTTCTGATCTTTTTGCCGGGTATTCCTTTTCTTTTTTCCTTTTCCCTTTGTTCTCCTCTCTTCTTTTGTCTTACTCAAGTAAGAACATGACAGTTGGAGATGAGTAAAGCAGGGTGAGTTTCACATTTTGGAATACTTAAGCCATTGCTTTCCTTGTTTGATTTTATGTTCTAAAGCTTACAAAAGACTGGAAAGCATAGGCTCACTACTTTTTGTAGTTTAGTCAAGGTTAGTTAGTACTCATGCTAAGATTCTCTGGGGAGGTGTAAAGAGCTTATATTTATGAGTCTTTTGGTTTCTTACAAGTAGAGGAAGGTATAGAGCTTTCTGAAAGATGAAGCTTATTCCTCTTTTCGTTTAACAAAATGATACCTCTGAAGTTTGAACAAAATCTTCAAGAACAACATGCAAGAACCAAAATCTAAACCTAGCTATATTCCTCCTCTTTTGGTGCTTAAACCACCTGATAGGGTGGCTTGGACCACTCCTTTCAAGCTAGTTACCAGTTGCTACATATATATATATAGCATGCGTGAGATATTCAGCAGAATAAACTCAAAACAATTTTAGATTAATCAGTCAGCTACATGGCTGGATATGTTAGAACTAGAGAGAAGGAAAGATAAAAGTTTACATTTGAATGGTGAGGAGCTGGCAAGGTCCCATGATTTGTTCTTCAGGTATATAGCTTGTTAATTAATATAATTATCATTATATATATATATATATATATATATAACAAATTCTTCAAACATGGTCCCATAAAGTCTTAAAAAAACGATCTTCCTTTTTGGGATTCTAAAGTGAAAACTTCTTTATGGTCTAAAGATTAGATGCTTCTTGTTTTTGTGCTGATCCTCTTTTTGGTTGATGATCATTCCCTCCTTACACTTCTCAAAGACTAGAATGTTAAGTTTTAATAAACCTACCAAACAAATATAGTAATAAAGCGAACACTTGCCCACTAGTCATAAAGTATATATAGTGTTCACTTTTTAATAGTTGTTTCCCATGGAAGATTGTTTTTTCTTGCTTCTCTTCCAAAGTAGCCACTCCTTTGCATAACCTTGAAGTTATGAATCTAACCTTTTGATTTTCAACAATTTTTTTTTATCACTAGTTAAGTCTTAGTGTTTGTATCTGCGTTTCAAGCTAATTAAAAAAGCATTATTTTTTTACTTGAATCGCAATTTCACCACAAATGAGCCCTTAATCACCATGTTTATCATTGCTGGAACTATAAGATCAGTATAAAGGCAATTTGAGATGATATAGAATATAAACTTGCGTGGAAGATTGCCTAACTTGTACAAAGAAATGAAATCTTGGAGGAAAACCATGATTAGATTTGCAGTATGTAACATCAAGTTAAGAAATAAAAAGACATAAATATACAGCAAAGCCTTACTTAGCTAAGTGCCTAAATCCTGTCAACTCCCCCCTCCATGTAAGATCAGAAAAGAATTTTTCTTTTTCCCCTTTGTTAGTTTAATCTCTCTCTCCCCACATAAATCCCAAAAAAAAAAAAAAAACCAAAACCAAAAAAAAGAAAAGAAAAGAAAGAAAGGTCCTTCAATATTAAATATCTAACAGATATACCCCCCCTAACTTAATTCTTGAATTTTGAAAACAACCTGCCTATCCACAGATTCTAAAATCCCATATTCTGCAAGTGAACATTGATCATCTCCATTATCGCCAAAGGAAATATTCAGGTCAAGTGAAAGGACTAGACTTTTCTCCTCCGTGATATCCTCATCTTCCTTGTCTTCATGATTGTCACCAGTTTTTTGCCTTCTTGGAGGAGAACATGCTCTGGACACCGAACAGAAGCTTTCACAGCTGAAAATAATAATGGCATCCTTAAGAGGGACTTTTTCACCATCAGGAAGTGTTACATTTCCATTTTCAATTGCTTGCTTGATACCCTTTTGAGAACAGTTGTCAACTTGATCCACATCTTCCATGAAGAACACGCGATGAGGATTTTCATTCAAAGCTAGGCCAAGTCTCTCAAGATAACTGCAACCCAACTCATCTCTTGCCCTCTTGTTTTTGGATTCTTCGATAGAATCAGCTCTTGATGAGGAGAAATTGCTTAAACCAATCGAGACAAAGTTGCTTTGAGAGCCAAAAACTAGTCTAGCTAGCTCCCTTGCAATCTTTTCTTTACCTTCAAAATCAACACCTAAGAAAAACAGCCAAGTTTCTGCTTTGTCTTCTATGTGATTCAACTTTCCTTTCCTTTTCCTCATTCCAGACCTGCACTCAAGGATAGTGGTTGCAATTTCAGGAATGATATCCTTCTGCCATGGAACCTTCTTCTCCAAGCCACTACGTAGATTCTTCAAGTTGTAGTCATTGAACTCCTTGAAGCTTTGGACACCCTCAATATCATCCATTGCCTCACTTGAAGAAGCTGAATTTGGACTAGAGTTGGGATTTGACAAAAGGTCGGGTTTGGGAACATTTCTCAAACTGCTTTCATAACCTTCATTGCTGCATTCTGAAATCCAAATCTGGTTCTCTTTTTCAAACTGTTTACGTTCAAAAATCACTGGCCAACTTAGGTGTGTCTGTTGTGAGTCGGTGTTGCGTTCTTGCGAGGAGAATGAATTCGGTGAAGGAGGAGACGAAGCAAATTTGATGGTTTTCTCAGGATAGGACTGTTTGTAGACTGAACCAAAAAGAGAAATCCCTTTATTGCATAGATATTCCTGCTAAACAAGTTCCAAGTGCAAGGAGTGTTAATTTAATTGAAGTACTATTGATGTAGCCAAGATTCATTATAAACTTTGAAGTTCATGTAAAATAAGCACCTGGTCATTGGTTGTATTTCTTTCAGTTTCTTTGCACTGCTGGAGCCATAAGGGCAAGCTTGAATTGTTGGAAATAGTAACGCTAGAAGTGGATTCCTTGTTATGGGTCCTACCTACTAGGCTTTGAGCTTCTTTATTGAAGTTGACAGAGTAATCTGTCCAGCAAGTTGAGTGGTTATCAACTCTAGATTCAAGCAGTGGCCAACTGGACCCATTCAAAGATGCCTTGCTTCTGGATTGATGAGATTGTGAATCACTGAAAGAAAGTAAAGAACAGAAAGATTAGTACTAATGGGGATACGATAAACAGATGAGCTTGAAATAGCACTGTAATTAAAATTTAAGGACTTACCTATCGAGTTTGAGACTTAGGTTCAGGCTCCCGACTGGAATTGTTACAGGATTAAGTTCCCACATAGTCTCTAGAGAAGGGTGGCCTGCTTTACACTTCATGTAAGTTTGGAAAGTAGCGATCCCCATAAGCCAATACCTTCCCGTTTCACTGAATCCATGAACTAATCTTTTGAGCTCCAAGATTATGTGATCTACATTGCAGTAGTAGCTTCTCCTTTGCTCACCATAGCTTGACCAAAAATCAGCTATCCATTTGAGATCACCCAGATATAAAACCACCCCAGTGCTTAAATAGCTCTTCACAATACACCTAAGCTCCATAAGCTTCTGTTCAAGGTCCTCTTTGGAAAGACTTCTGAAAGAGAAAAGAGGAAGGTTTTTGAACCTCACAGACCTCAAATCCCCAGAAACCTCCCCTCTCTCAAACTTGTCCATCACTCCCCTAACTACGCTCTCAGCTGTAGCCAGGCACTCTCCTGTGATGATAGTGTTTCTTTTTTTGCCAACCAATGTGTTTAAGACACTCATTACATCATCATTCCTTACTTGATCTAATGGTTTGCTGTGTATGATTCCAAACTGACTGAAAGGTAGAGATTGAGACACACTAGCGCTAAGAACTTGAGGTTTGATGATTTCTTTGGGCTGACAGCTGACAGTCAGAGAACTTTGAGGACAAATCTCCAAAGAAACAGTTTGTTCTACCTTGTTTTTCACTTGAGTACTAGAGAAACCAGCCTCCCTCATGACTCTACTAACACTAGGATCATCTAGGATAGAGATAATGAGCTGTTCTATCTCAATTTTCAAAGCTAAAATGGGCTGTTGCTGGTTTTCGATGGACCCTCGCCGTTGGTGAGCCTGAGCACGCTTAAAGGCCGCAACCAAGGCATTGGAGAGGGAAGGGTATGAGGAGTGAGGGCCTAATAGGGCACTAGAAGTGGACGCAGGGAGGCGATTAAGCGCCACATTGAAGCAGAGCTCCAGAGCTTTGCATTGAAGAGGATGAGAGTGGGATTGAAGGCAAGCCCTTCTGAGAAGACCAGTAGAGGAAGCAAGCATTGTGCTTGCTACATGAAGAGGAGTGACTTGAGCATGGCCTCGCCGCCTAGCAAGACCAACTGCTTGTTTCACTAAACTAACAGCCTCGGGAGTAAGAGCCTGCTGTACACTGCAAATTCCAGCCCTCATATTTCTCTAGTTTTGAATGTTCACTTATATAATGATACGAAGTTTCAAAGATATCTAACTAGATGAAGGAAAACTAGATGATCGTTCAAAGAGGTTTTGGCTTCATGTGTGGATAACAAGAGAAGTAGAAGTAAGGAATTTCTTAGGTAAACTCTCAGTCAAGCTACCAATATATATGAAGAAGCAGCTATCTGCTGGTTTATATATATTTTGCTTGTGAGGGAAGAGGTGTGGCAAGTGTAGATATTATGGGCTATGGGATTGTGCTTTTCTTGCTAGTGAGGCAAGATTTTAGTCTTTGTATGTGAAAGTGCTTTGCATGTGATATCCAACTTTCTCTTTCTCTCATCATATAAAGGTTAGTGGATTAAAAAAAAAAAGGTTGGTGTCTCTATATTGTGGGAGCTATAAATTATATCAACATTTTGCAAAGCACTAAGCTTTAAGGACTATGAATGGAATAATCACTTTGTTAAATCATATATATATAATGACTGATGCATTATGTACTATATAAGTTATTAAAGGTTGGAAGAATAAGCTCAAAAGTAGATAATGAAAAAAGAAAAGGAAAAAAGAGAAAGGGCAAAGAAAAGGAAAGGCAAATCCACCAATACCAAGAAGCTGAAGTAAAGAAGAGAGGACTGCCTGTCTGTTTGAAGGGAATTGGGAACTGTAGTAGTGCTTTACTTTGCTCTCTTATCAAAGAAGAGGAATAATGCCTTTGATGATTGCGTAATGGATGGCCACAAACTTCTATTTTCCTTGAACAGTTGTATGAAATCTATGTAAAAAACATTCTTTACCCCCCTCCCCGCCCATAAAGTTGGCTTTGATGAGGGCCTTCATTTCAAATCAAGTTTTTGATTTAGCCCATGACCCTATAGGAGCCCTTCAATAATTAGCTAATCTCCAATTATCTTCTTTTCTGGGATGCTGGAGTAGTACTGTTACAGTCTCATGCTTATATAATATTGATAAATAGAACATTAATCATACTTGTTGGAATCCCACCTCTCTTTCACAGAATTGGATATGGTCATCAGAAAATTCCACTCTATTTTCCACAATATATAGCGTTAGAGTACTCGTTTGAGTTTTCCCTGCTGGATCAGACTTGCACTAGATATCACATTGCAGTATTGCACTTCTCTTGAGCTATAGCTCTTTCCCCTGCCAAGCTCCTACCTAGCTAATTGTCACTTGAATAGGAAATCCTTGGCTGACAGAATGTTTCATCTGCATGCAGACTTATAGCTAATAGCTTGCTTCTATCAATCCCATGTTCTTGTTGTTGATGCATTGCTTAATTAGTCATCGTAGTTCCTACTTGAAGCTAGCACAGGATAAAAATGCACATAGACAGAACCAGAGCTGATGCATGGAAGGCTCTAAACACAGTCTAGGCCTAGCAAGGCTAGCATAGTAGATACAAACAAAATATATTAGTGACTTGAGTTAGACCCCGTCTGTCTGAAACGAAACGGCAAAACGGTCAACTAGTCAAACAAAATTGTCAGGATAAACTCAAACGACAAGCCGGTGACATGATGGTGACAACGTGAAAAAGTAAAGAAGTTCAACTTACCTCTAAACTAAGAATACTTTTCAGAAACACCCCAAAAACTCTTATCAAGGGAATGCGGTAAAAAAATATATGCAATTCAAGGATTTAACAAGAGATTATTCCCCATGATTTAACTATCTTGATGAGCATGTTTCATTGCGTAAGATTGCATAAAATATCTTTTTTCCGTTTTACATAGCTCAAGTACCGGAATAAACATTAAATATTTAAAGGGATTTTAGAAAATAGGGACTAAATTGATAAGACTCGTAAATATCATGGATCGAGACGTAAAACGTACCACAGATAGTTGGTATCCAGCAAAACCATGTCAGTAACTGGTCCTCTCTGTCTCACAGATTTCACAACCATAGCTACTGATCTCCAAAATTTGTGACTTTTTTGGGTTGTATCTTTTGTGAATTTGTCTGAACTAACACGGGTTTGATTTCTTGGATTGAATTAGTGTCAGAGTTTGTTTCTTCTTATTATTTGTCTGATGAACATGTTCCTGCATTCGATTTTGCTATTTTGATTGTGGGCTTAAAACATTGAATTCCTTACAAAATAGTGGAGGTAAACAAATAGTATGCCCTAAATGGGCTGGAATTGATATGTTTACTGAGCAGATCAAGTTGAAAAAAAAAGGTTAGAACAACCCAAATATACTTTTTTATTGGATTATTGAATCGACTAAAATTTAATTAGTTTAATCTATGGACTCGGTGTTATAATGGATCAGTTAGTTATTACTAGTTGAGGTTGGGATCATGTCCAAGTTCTAGACACGGAATATGCTGTGATAATTTTTCTTTATCTTTCTAGTTGTTTTTTATCTTTCTTTATCAATTCATGGACACGTATGCAGTAGTAATCTGCACCTGCCTGAAATGCATGCTGTTAAGTGTCAAATATATCTGCTGAAGAATGATGTTTTTGAATGCTTTTTTGTTATGTTCTTCGCGTCTCATTATCATGTTTCAATTTGTATGGTTCTTGTGTTTCCCTTTAAAAGAAGGGTTTCGGTTATAATGTACGTGTTCGTTTGGCTGTTTGTGTGAATTTTTTTTTTTTTAATGGAACTGTCACCTGTTTATATGCACATGAGATTGGCTTGTTTATGTCTTCTTCATTTGCAGTTTAGGGTTGCATGTACACACGATCAAATGTCTGGTTGCCTATAAACTGTCAGGAATATTGAGCTGTGGAACATGAAGAGACTGAATTGAGAAACTGGGTGCTGCCTGTGGCAGTGATACCAGCATAATTGTTCCTCTGTTACGTCCCAGAATTCAAATTTCACAAGTGATGAAGATGTATAAGGTGAATTCTTACATGCAATTTGGCTACTCACTTGAGATTGTCGTGGATAAATCACAAGGGATCATAATTTTGAATAAGATATGGTTGCATTGGGGGAATTCATATATGTCAGTGAAGGATGCCCAATGCAACAATATCTTCATCAAAATTTAAGAAGAGTCTGAGGAAGTGCCAGGGAACTTTGCATTAGAGGACAGCGATCTCTGCACTTGATGTTGGCTGTGGAACTTGATGCTTCAATAAGGTGCTTCCTTGAGTGATTTCCATAATGATTATTGATAGGAGTTAAGGAACAACTTACTTGTGTTGCATAATTTTGTCATTTTAGGCTTGTTAAGATGGTCTGAACTCTGAAGTTGCTTTTACTTATTTAGGAATTTGGCGTTTCGTTGTATTGAAGACATGGGAATTTCTAAGAAGCCTTACATCACAGGAAATTTCCATCTAGTGTAACAAAAGAAGGAAAATATTATAGCCTCCCTGGTCTAATCTGAAAAGGGAATGATGAAATCGGTAGTTTAGACAATCAGAGGAATGCAGCAAGGCAAATTGCAGATCAGTTAGGAGTAAAGCTAAAGTTTTCAGGGACAAGAGGATGTAGTTACCGCCATATTGATATGTTAAGGTTCTATCATGAGAGGTCAATCATATCATAAGCTGGTGATCTTTAATGACTATGAAGATGGAGGGAGGGAGGAATTTAGAGTTGTTTTCCATACACAATGATACTTGATTTAATTAACAGTTGAATCAGCAGATCTGAGGATGCTTACATGGACTTTAGCTTTACAAAAATGTCTTGGAATTCGCTTGAAGCAGATGATACTAATTCAGCAGTTCTTGCTAAAGTGCAGCAGCTAATTAATCGCTTGTTTAACTTTGTATAAATCTCTACGTTTACAGAGCTACAGCTTTCAGTGTCTTCAAGTGGAATTTGGATGGTCATGCTGTCAGTCATACAAAGTAGTAGAACTCATGATTCTTGTTTACATAAAGTTCTCAATTTGATAATATATAAGTTTGTGTTTGATTAATGTCTTTAGTCAAAAAGAAGAGGTGAAACATTTATGAAAGAGACAAAAACGTATTTGACTGTACTTTCATAACATAAAATACAAGGAGGCATGTCTCTTCTATCTTCACTGTATCCATTTTTTCTGTCATTCTTGTTTATATCACAAGGGATTCTTGTTTATTGAAACACAGTGGAAAATTTTCGATGGGTTCTCCCCTTCACTTTGTCCAATCTTATATGGTAACCCAAGGTTTGAGATTGCCTTCGCTATGAACAGGGGAAGAGGAAACCACAGAATATATTCGAGATTAGTCTCTTACAAGGACACAGCTTTTTTCTTTTTGATCTGAAGTCATTTGTATTTCTATCAATTTCCATGACAACTCCTTGCGTTTTTTTTTTTTTTACCCTTTTTTGATGAAATAAAAAAAATGGAGCAACGTAACGTGTGCATTCAAAAAGATGAAAACAACCTCTGACCTTCTATAGAACTTCTTTTTAAATGTGGACATGTGAAAGTGGTATATGAACAAATCTATTAAACGTTCCACTGCAGTTTCATATACTGTTTACACAGTGGGTTAAATCTGGTTGATGATATCAAGGCATTGCGTGTAGGTTTAGCTAACAGTTCTTGAGGAAATCGATAGCTCGCATTTGCAATGCAGTTTAGCTAATTTCGTAGACTGATGTATGTTCGGTCAAACACGCCATTTTAGGTGGCTTCTTTTAACAGGTCAGATTACCAGAATTCAGACCAGACGTTGAGCAGCTTCTACAGCAGAACATCTATTAAAGAAGATCATTCTATCACCCGATGTCTGCATTAAAACGTTAGATTAGCCATCTAGATTGTGTGGTCACGGTTCATTTGCAACAATAATCTCACATTCTTTCAACGATTCTCCTTGAACCTAGCTGGAGATTCACAGGCAGAGAACAAGAGGCAGAACCTTCAAATTAATTCTAATATTTCTTGCCATTTTCAAGAAGGGGAGAGATTTCATAATCATCATAGTAATTAATGTACACGAAAAGAAGCTCTAATCTCATTTTGTTGTTCTTAAATCCTACTAATATAAGCAAAACTGGAATCATGAAAGCTAAGACTATACCATCTGTTCTTCCTCGTCATTCTCATTATGCCCTTTCAATGAACATAGAGGAGATGAAGAGGAAGAGGTAGAATCAGGACAAGGAGCAGCTGCAATCCCACAAAGTAGATCGACAAATGCCCCAACTATATACCCATGATTCTTCTTCCCATTGACCTTCAAATACCACCCCAATAACTCCTCTAAACAATCCCAATCTTTAAGTCCATGAGACTCTACCATCTCCTCCATTGACCTTCTAAAATCAACATAGGGGTTTTCAGACTCCATTGCTAGCTCTACACTTTCTTTAAATGGAAACCCTCCTGTTTTTGCCTCTTCTAGTATTGAGTTTGTGTCACCAGGCTCAAAAAACAACCTTTCTGATCTCACCCCACGTACAACAACCTCCAATGACTCCCCGTCATAGTCCTCCGACACAGTTGAGAAGCTTGTAGTTTCTGACGAGTCAGTGAACCATGACTCCGGTGTTTCAACCCCTTCAGAAGGATCAAAGAAGACTGAGTTTACAGTCTTGATAACATCATCTCCAGCCCTGAAAGAAAGAGTCTTTGGGTGCTTGCATGAAGGCCATTTTTGCCATGTATGCTTTGTTTCTTTGCCCTTGAAGAGTGTTGGTATCTTCATTTTTCTTGCTCTCTTGATCTCAAACACTAGAAAGAGATGATGTATAGGCTTAAATGGTGTCTCGCGATCAATGAATGTCTATGGCCTTTTTGGTTTGCTGTTAATGTGATCAGAGGAAGTTGTGAGAGTTATATTTAAAGAAGATGCGAAGAGGAGTAGGGGAAGATGAAAAGGAAATGGGACAGGTAGGGCCTGTGATCATGTGAGTATTAAATTCTGAGTTGCATAATTGAATGTGATATTAAATGTCTCCTCACAGCAACTAAACATTACACAACCTTTTTACGTTCAAAAGCTTTTCCTATAATAAATGGAGCTCCCGTGAATTGTTTTGTTGATGTTATTGATCTGTCTCATAATTTTACTCTCCCTTCCATAACCCATCTCTTCCGAGCTCCTGTTAATTTTCTGTCAAAAGTATTGCTATAAAACTCAGTTTTGGCATTATAGGTCAACTCAAGACCCAGTATAGATTGAATTTTGAAAAAATCAGATGATAATTGACTTGATGATACAATTAAAATTAGGTTTGATTTTAAGT
>Ga0325414_1000903_pt1 | contig 26879 bp, 23 predicted proteins | sample PopdelMetagenome_8_FD_206183 | JGI IMG/M metagenome (GOLD analysis project Ga0325414, IMG submission 206183) | Populus deltoides microbial communities from Bellville, Georgia, United States - Leaf-PdKOR-R3 | ecosystem: Host-associated > Plants > Phyllosphere > Phylloplane/Leaf | place: USA... | reverse complement strand
GACAACATTTACAAGTATTAGCATTATTCGAATAAGATAACTAATGTAATCATGTTAACAATTTATAATCTGATTGGAACCTCCTTTGTGTGTGGTTTCCAATTGAATAAAAAAGGTTTATACTATATTTGTTTGAAATACCATTAGTGGATCCTCTAACCTTGACATTTGTTGTTATCATTGTTTAATCCTTACGTTAATCTTCCATCTCAAAGTTCCCATCAACTTCTTCTTCTTTATTATTATTATTACTATTGTTGTTGTTGTTATTGTGTTGCTGTTAACTATAATTTATACAATTAACCTCTCTGTAGTTCGACCCCGGTCTTGCCGGGTTATTTATTACTTCGACACTCCTGCACTTGGGAAAAGACATCAATCTTTTGGTCGTGTCAGTAGGGAAAAACCTAAATTTCTTTGCAAAATCTAGTTATCTTAAACATGATTATCTTTCTGAATTGCCTATGATTTTACTTGTGTATAAGGAGGCATACTTTAACTCTGATAATTTGGATTCCTGTGTTCCTAGTGTTGTTAAAGTTCTTTTACAGGAATTTGAAAGTGTCTTTCCAGAAGAGATTCCTAGTGGCTTGCTGCCAATTAGGGGAGTTAAACATCAAATCAACTTTGTTCCAAGAGCATCTATACCAAATAGGCCAGCATATAGGAGCAATCCCGAAGAGTCTAAGGAACTCCAACGGCAAGTGGAGGAGTTGATGTCGAAAGGATACATTCGTGAGAGCATGAGTCCTTATGCAGTTCCTGTGCTTCATATCCCAAAGAAAGACAAGACTTGGCAAATATGTGTCGATTGCAGGGCTATTAATAACATCACTGTAAAGTATCAACATCCTATTCCCAGATTAGATGATATGTTGGATGAATTGCATGGTTTTAAAATGTTTTTTAAAATTGATTTAAAAAGTGGTTATCATCAAATTAGGATGAAAGAAAGGGATGAATGGAAAACTGCTTTTAAAACTAAATATGGTTTGTATGAGTGGTTGGTTATGCTTATTGGACTTACTAATGCACTTAGTTCTTTTATGAGATTGATGAATCATGTTTTGCGTGCTTTCATTGGTAAGTTTGTAGTTGTCTACTTTGATGATATTTTGATTTATAGTAAGGAGTTTGATGAGCATATGGATCATTTGAGACAAGTTCTTGATGTGCTTAGAAAAGAGTCCTTATATGCTAATTTGAAAAGGTGTGACTTTTGCATGGATATAATTATTTTTCTTGGATATGTTGTTAGTGCAAAAGGTATAGAGATGGATGAGGCTAAAGTTAAGGCTATTCTAGAATGGCCTACATCAAAATCAATAACAGAAAGTTAGAAGTTTTCACGGTTTTAATATCATCAATATTATCAATTTTTTTTTCAAATTATATACTATCCCTTTCCCTTAGTTATTACCTTTAACAAAAAAACATAAATAATGTAATAATTCAATGTGCAACCACAATCATATGTTAAAGTGTGTGTGTGAAAATGAAGGTTTAAGAATACTTGTTAAATGAGTATGTGAGCTGAATCAAGTGATAACAATACGAGAGTTTGTAAACCTGAATATTTCATGAGAAGTGTGTGATAGACCTTGTTATGAATATTGCAACTAATTATTGAAAAATGTTTACCAAGATGCGTCTAAAGAGTAAATAAAATTCCTCCTTACTCTGCCATCTTAACAATAACAATTTTGTCAAATGGTTTTAATAACAACAAAAAGTTAGTTTTTTTTTAATGTCAACTACTACCCTCTCTCCTCAACCAAAACAAGACATTGTCCTCAATTTCTTGAGGTAGAAAGATAGAGTATAGAAGACATCACCTAAAATAACGAACACTAACAAACCTGAAACACACTTAAACAAATATAACAAATAACAAAACAAAATAATATGCTACTAATAAAACCAAAAAACACAAGGTTTAACAAACGAAGACTCAAATCCAATCTAAGCTTTTTACGGCTTTCCATAGCTGACCAATTTATGCGACTCATGGAGGGATCAAGTATAGGGATGAAAGATTGTAGTCAATCAATTATTCAGCAGTAGCAGTAGAGATTATGATTTGTCGTGCCGAAAATGTTAGAAATTTTTGTTCCACAGCTTGATCAAGAAAAGACAACAAATTATCATAAAAACCATTAACATTTAACAAACCTATAGGTTTATGGTGAATGTGCAGTTGGGCCCAAAAGGAAATATAAAAGATCTCTTCCAATGTGCCTAGACCACCTGATAAGGCAATGAAGGTATCAATATGGTTAAACATTTCATTCATTCGATCAGACATTGTGGAGACCTGTAGTTCATCTCCAATTGTTTTTTTCCAATGAAGTCCTCTTTTGCTAAAGCTTTGGGGATGACTCCCAAAACTTGACTGCCTCCAAAAAAAAAAGCTATTGACACACCTCCCCCATTAACCCAAGGCTGCCTCCCCCATACACTAAATGAATCTTTCTCTCAACTAGTACCTGACCAAGATGATTTGCTGATTCTAAAAACTCTTTTTCTTTCCTAGGATTGGATCCACCGAAAACACAAATATTTCTTATTTGATGACTTGAGGAACCTGACATTTCTACACACTTTTATATCCACCGAAAACACAAAGATTTTATAGATGAGAAATTGAAAATGCAATCATACCACTTATATGTAGGCCAGCTGGAGTCTCTCTCTCTCTCTATTTTTTTTTTAAACATGTGTATGTACAAGTAGTTGTGATTATGGCTCACATCTTCCCTTAATTTTACGTCCAAAAACGGCTTAAACGCTCTTTATGGGTCGGGGATAGGCTTCTCATTCAACTTTCTTAAAAACTGACAAAAAGGGTCTTTTTTAGTTAGATTCCCAAGACTATGATGAGCATGTTCTTTATGAAAATAGGGCCATAAATCATGAATTGCACGATGCACATCTCCACTATGATGAGACTTAAGAGTTAATAGAAGATTATCTAAAAACTCTCTTTGTTTTGAAATAAATGCCATCTATTGACAACTTTCACAGGTTTTGCAGAATGCATGTGAGTCCTTGAACATGGTGGGCCAGTAAAATCCACTTTGTAAGATTTTTGCAGTTGTCTTTCTTGATGAGAAATGACCCTCACATGCTTCAGAATGATAAAATTTCATGACACTACTTACCTCATTGTCAAGAATGCATCTTTGATATATTTGATTAGGACAATATTTAAATAAGTAAGGATCATCCCAATAAAAGTTCTGCACGTCGCTCAAAAATGTTTTTTTGTTTTGGGCATCCAAATGAGCTGGCAAAAATCCTGAAGTAAGAAAATTGTCAATATTAGCAGACCAAGGTATTGAACTAAGAGAAAGTAAAGATTCATCAGGAAAGTAATTATCAATTGGTGTGATGTCAGATGTTGAATCTATTGCCAATTTTGACAAATGATCTGCAACAAAATTTTTGGTGCCTTTTTCATCCTCGATTTCTTCCTATTTGAAAGTTTCAAAGATTTCATAATTGTGATTGACTTCCCTTTATTTGGTCATGGCATGAGAAAATGGAAATACTGGTAGGGAATCAGTCTTTTCTTTGCAATGTTCAGGTTTACCCCTTCCTTACCCTCAAAGATTGACTCATCATCTTTCTCACAAGGTTCAAGAATGAGTTTTTCAATAACCTTACCACTATAGAGTAATGACTGATTGGACTTGATCGATGTGTTGACTTCTGGAACTAGCATTTGCATTGTATTGCCCTTTGGGATTTTGCTGTGGTTGAGATGGAAACTTACCTTTCTCCTGAAAACTAAGAGTAGATGTGAATTTTGCAAGAGTATCTTTCAAATCAACCATAGTTTGAGCATTTTGAGTGTTGATTGACTCTTGCTTTTCAATGAATGCATGCAAAGTTTCCTCGAGATTTCTTCTAGGAGGGGGACAGAAGGAGGTGCATATCCATGAGAATTTTGGAAATTATAGTGTGCTTGAAATGAAGGTTATGAAGTTTGTGCATTATTGTTACCACTCTTCCAACTGAAATTTGGATGATCTCTCCAACCAGGGTTGTATGTTTGCGAGTATGGGTTATGATTGGGCCTTTGAAAACTGTTTAAAGCATAGGCTTGTTCATGGAGGCATTCCTTGAAAGAAGGAAACGTTGGACAGTTATTGGTTGAGTGTTCATTGGTTTCACATATTTGACACATAATGTCTTGAACAAATTTTAATTGACCACTCTTTTTCAATTCTAGTGCCTCGACTTTTCTAGCTAAAGATGCAAATTTGGCTTGGAGGTCATGATCTTCTCTAAGGTTGTATATACCTCCACTAGATGTATGAGGTTGAGTTTTACTTGGTGCCTCATAAGTACCTGTAGTGTCCAAATTTTGAGCATTTTCAGCTAGCAAGTCTAGATACTCCATTGCTTCATCAGGGTCTTTATCTTCAAAAGTTTCATTGCACATCAATTCCACTATTTGCCTATTTTTCGGTGTTAACCCTTCATAAAAATGTGAAACTAATCTCCATGTTTCAAAACCATGATAAGGGCAAGTGTTAAGCAAGTCTCGGTACCTATCCCAACATTGGTAAAATGTTTCTCTTAGTTTTTTCATTAAAAACTGTTATTGCATTTCATCCCAAGCATGAATGGATCCTGACCTAAGATTTTGTAGCCATGTTTTAGCTTTATCTTTTAATGAAAAAGGAAAAAGCTTTAATCTAATGGTGTTCATGCTACAATTTAAGTCATTATAAGTGTTACAAACTTCTTCAAATTCTCTCAAATGCAAGTATGGATTTTCGAGATCTAAGCCATGAAAAGAAGGTAAAAGTTGAATAATGCCTGACTTAAAATTAAAGTGAGATGCATCAGGAGGGAAAACTATACATGATGGTACACTTGTTCTTGTTGGATTCATGTGGTCTCTTAGTGTTCTAACACGATTATTCTCATTATGAAGTGACTAGTTATCTTCTTCGGCCATATTTTCTGAAAATGATAAGGATACCCTACAAAGTCTACCACTTAATGTGCATGACCAAACTCTCATGCAAGTGCAGGAAAAATAATAATAAAAAAAACAAAAGTTAGATAAGATAAAAGTGAAAAGAAAAGAAAAATAAAATAAAATTTATATAGTAATTTACCTCCCCAGCAATGACGCAAAAAACTTGACACGATCAAAGAGTTGATATCTTATCCCAAATGCAGGAGTGTCAAAGTAATAAATAACCCGACAAGACTAGGGTCGATTCATAGGAAGGTCAACTATATATATTTATATATATATATATATATAATGTAACAAAGAGTTAAAGAGATCTTTGAGATGTGAGATTAATGTGAGGATTAAATAATAATAAAAACAGATGTCAAGGTTAGAGGATCCACTAATGGTATTAGAAATAAGTATAGTATAAACTCTTTTTATTACTCAACTGGAAACCACACATAAAGGAGGTTCCAATCGGATGATTTATCCTTAATATTTCATTATAAATTTTTAACATGATCATATTAATTATCTTATTTTAATAATATCATACTTTTAAATATTGTCAGGAATTCATGATGCCAATTTATATTAACAACAAATCAAGTTACTCTCATAACAATGATGTCGGCCGAAAACTATGAAGAATCAAGCATTTATTGTACCAAGTGTTATACAACACAAATCTAGATTAATTATTTAACAAGCAAGGTATTAAGAATTAGTAAGATTAAGAGATAAGATATATTAATGACAAACTTTATTGGATATAAACATTGAGTCCATGTTGAGTTTATATTATACATATTCTAACACTATTAGTGAAACCTTTTCACCTTGACATAATTAACTTAGCTAGACATAATGAAGAAGAAGATCATAAATAAACAAGATAAGAATATAATTATGATATAAGTTAACTAAGAGTAGTAAAGGAAATGAAAAACATAAACAAGAGATTAAAACATAAAATAGAATTTTAACATTACAAAGAGAGAGCAAGAAAATGATCTTGATCTGAAAACCAAGATGCTTAAATGAATGGCAAATGCCTCCTTTTATAGGCTAAAATTCAGAACTATTCATTTGGTAATTGATTATTGATGTAGTGGCCAACTATTGATTTAGTGGACTTGTTGGACAGTAACACTCAAGCATTTTGGCTGGATGAAATGACATTGATGTAATCAAAATTTGGCAAAGTGTTCTTTATGAAAGTTGTTGGAAATTATCTCCTCTTTCCACTCACAAAATGTCAGAGCATTTAAATCACAATAGATCTAGATATGGCTAAAAGACTGAGTAGTGCTTCTTGTGGACGTGGTGGATAGCCCTCAAGCTCTTGTCTGGATAAAATGTCATTGGTAATATCAAAACATGAGCAAGTGGTCCTCATGAAAGTTGTTGGAAATCGTCTTATCTTTTCACCCACCAAATTTGACGTCATTTGGCAGATTTGGGTCTTCCACTCTTCATGAACATTGTAGGACTATTTCTTAGCTTTCTAGCCATATAAACCAAACTGAAATTCAAGATCTACAGCTCCAGATATGACCTAATGACTAAATAGTGTTCCAATTTGAATTGAATCAACATCTCTTTTCTAAGCTTAGTCTGTTCTTGTCTTTTCACTTTCAATAGTTAATCACATCAATCAATCATTTGAATTGTGAGATATTCCTGCATTTAAAATAAGCATTTACCATAAATTAAAGTTATCTTATATTATCAGACTTGTTATTATAAAACATGCTCTAGTTAAGGAGTTATTGATACTTCAAGTGCAAAATGATAATATAAAACCTTGATAAAAATGCACTTTTAAGTACTAATTACCTACCCAGAAAAAAGAAAAGAAAAGTGGTCTCATTGTAATGGATGACCTACCCAAATGGAAAAATAAAATGAAATCATCTCATTGTAATGGGTGACTTACCCAGATGGAAAAAAAAATATAAAGTTGTCTCATTGTAATGGATGACCTACCCAAGTGGAAGATGTGATGAGTTTTGAAAGTGGTATCATTGTAATGGGTGACCTAACTAGATGGAAAAAAAAATGTGAAGTGGTCTCATTATAATGAGTGACCTACCCAGGAAAAAAATAAAACCTGGTCTCATTGTAATGGGTGATCTACCCAGATGGGAAAAAAATATGTGAAGTGGTCTCATTATAATGGGTGACCTACCTAGATGGAAAAAATATAAGGTGTTTTGGAGAGAGATGGGTGCTCAAAGGCACACTTGAAAGGAGTAGGGCTAGAAAACACACCACCCAAGAGATGAGTGCTCAAAGGCACACTTGAAATGAGGTAAGGGCTCAAAGGCGCATTTGAAATGAGATAGGGTTATAAAACGCACTATCCAAGAAGTGATGGTGAAACACTGATCTGTCAATGGTTAAAGTAATGCATTATGATCAATATGCATATATACTTACCTAAGAAATATAGATCCCCTTTTCTTCATGGGGACACATCTGTCATCAAATCCCAGCTCCTTAAGACAATCCAATTTGTTTCCCTAACTTTTAATAACAATGTATCGCTGCTGATTTAGAAATTGACAACGAAAACTGCGTCGCTGTCGATTCAGAAATCAACAGTGAAAACTGCATTCTGTTGCTGTTAATTCAGTAAATCGATAGCAAAAACTGCGTCGCTGCCGATTCAGAAATTGACAGCAACGATGGAGTCATCAATTATATATATATATATATATATATATATATATATATATATTGCTTACATCATCACACTTCTTTGTTCTCCAACCTTTATCTTAAAGGTCACGAGCTCTACCCTAAATTTTGTTTTCTTAGAAAGGGAGTTATGGAGACAACCCTATCATGTGTTTTTGAATTGCCCCCCAGCTTGATCATGTCCCTAGGTATTCAATTCGAATTTTCTTTAGGGATGAGGCTATGTGAAAGAAGGTTTGGTTTTTATAAGGAAATGTTTTCATGCAGAATTTTTGAAATTTCAAAGCTATTCCCGACATAGAAATCATTTTGACATTGGTTTAAAGAAAACTCGTTCTGAAGAAATTCAAGTGATTCCTATGGACAGATTTTTCAGAAGTGATGCAAACTTTTTGTTTTGCTTTTGGTTAAAATATGAAGTGATGTTTTGTTGGTCAAAATGATTCAAGATTTAATCTGAGGATTTTAAAGAACCAGTCTTCAAAGCATTTATTTTATTTGCATGAATAATGATTTGGTTCACAAAAGCATTTCCTACTGATCCAGATTGCCTGTCTTTTATCAAAAAGGGATTGATTAGGTACGTAATGCAGGCTTAGGCTTTTGGTTATGAAGAAAAATGATATTTATAAGCTCAAAAGGTGTTTAAAGAATTTCAAGACTAAGGATCTCTAGTGCTTATTTCTTGACTTTCTTTTTTTTGGTTCATAGATTTTCTAGACTTTGGGACTGATTTGCAAAATGGTCCATTATGCCCCTAGTGTCAGGTATAGGCCTCTTCTCTTTGTTTTCTTCATTCTTCACTTGGTTGAGCATCATCATATCAGTTATTTTTATGAGAAGCTCAAATCATATGGATCCTTAAGATTTTTCTTCATGCCTCAAACTTTTTTTTAGCAACTTCATGCCCCCTAGTGTTGTTTGGGCACTTTCAATCGTTGAGGTTTCTTGTATATCTTTCGCACTTTCCCCTAGTGTGGGGTGTGATCCTAGCTAAGGTTATTTATCTCAAGAAAAGCATTAGGCTCAAATAAGGATTGCAAAAGGTAAATCTTAGCCTCGCGAAAGGATTATCAAAGATGACATTTCCTTACTTCAAACGCATGCACTTAGGATCGGTAAACCTTGCTTTCATACGAGTATGCAAAATGGAGTCATCTCATGGTGTTTGGGTTTTCAGGTTTTCTAGGTGTATGGTTATCTTTCTAAGAGATCACTTGAATTTTCAGAACTCATTTTTTTGGACAAACACCAATATGATTTCTGTAACATCCCTTATTTCTGGGATAAAACAACAATTTCATATCAATAGAAAAACATAGTAGTTAATTTTTTTTTTGTATATATATATTCATGGTCTTCGTATTAACATCTACCGGAATTTTGACGGAGTCCCCTCTATACTGGAAGGTCCCAAGTTACCGACATGTAACCTGTTTACACTTCTAACAGTTCGCATCTCATAACTTAATTCCTGACCCAATCATCCTGGGTTTCAATTCCATAATTATACTCACACCTATCAACCATAATATTTATGATATGCATTATATAACAAAATATCATTATGGATGGATAATTAAATAAATATAAATATATAGACATGAAATATGGTTATATGAACTACAACGTTAAATTCATCCAATCAAGTTTAAATATTTGTTATACAAATTAAGTTATACAAACATTTTTATGTTTACAAAATATAAGGGTATACTCCCTAAAACCTAGATTTCAAGAAGGGAACATAAGCTAGGATATACTCCTGTCATGCATGCGATGATCCTGAAACAAAATACATATTATTGGAAGGTGAATATCACAATAAATATAACAATATGAATATCTAATAATTTCAACAGGGTAACATGCATTCATATTTCATTTACTTCTCCCTTCTAGATTTTTTTTTATTAAAATCTCTTCCTTATTCAAACTATTAATAACCGTTCCCTCTGCCACTATCAACCTTCATTCCAAACCTTATAAGATCAACGTGATTATTTTTGCTTATCACATTACCGATACCACTTTCACTGGCATCGTCATCACTACCTCATAGGAGTCGATGTAAAGCGATCCCTTTACCCGGGATCCTAACATACATTAAATGTATGTTGGCCAATACATGGTGATCCCCTTACCCGGGATCCTAATATACACTAAATGTATGCTAGTCCATTCATGGCGATCCCCTTACCTGGGATCCTAACATACACTAAATGTATGTTAGCCAATACATGGTGATCCCTTTACCCGGGATCCTAACATACACTGAATGTATGTTAGCCAATATGTGGAGATCCCCTTACCCGGGATCCTAACATACACTAAATGTATGCTAGCCAATATGTTAGCCAATATGTGGAGATCCCCTTACCCGGGATCCTAACATACACTAAATGTATGCTAGCCAATATGTGGAGATCCCCTTACCCAGGATCCTAACATACACTAAATGTATGCTAGTTCATTTGTGGCAATCCCTTTACCCGGGATCCTAACATACACTAAATGTATGCTAGCCAATGCATGGTGATCCTCTTACCTAGGATCCTAATATACACTCAATGTATACTAGACAATACATGGTGATCCCCTTACCGAGGATCCTAACATACACTCAATGTATGCTAGTTCATGCCTCAAATCACACTTCTCATATTTCCTTTGTCAGTGATAATTTCATCACTTGGCAATTCACATAACAACTTTTCACCTTGAAAACACATACATTCAGTAATTCACATTTCACATCAATAATATATTAAATCATGGAATTTAACTAGAAAGCATAGGTGTGAATCACCTACCTGCAATAGAAGCTCTACTCGTGCTCCACTGCTGCTGTTGCACCACGCATGCGGTCCCTCCTGCAAATCACAGGTTTATCTCATAAATTTTCCTCACTCAAGGATATGTTTTATAATAACCATATCAATAACCAATATGTCTTTCTTTCAGTCATTTCTTAGTACTTTATGTTTTTCTCATTTCACTCATTATTACTGTCGTTCTTTGTCCAATCCTAGTTATCATTCATTTCTTTATATTTGGATTATCATTGTCCAACTGTTACTGTCTCGTTTTTTAACTGTTACTGGCTGACCTCTCCTCAGATTTTTAACTATATCTGGAGTTATAGAACTCCGATTCAAGCAAAATTTGTGGCGTTGGAAAGGTAAGACATGAGGCTACAAGTTCTATGTTTGAGAAGAACCCAGTTCTGCCTCTAAGATAGTCAAAATTGCTCATCAACAAACACATGGACTGTTACTGTCCAACAGTTACTGTCCATTTTTGAACTGTTACTGTCTGACCTATCCTCAGATTTGTAACTATATCTGGAGTTATAGAACTCCGATTCAAGAAAAATTTATGGCGTTGGAAAGGTAAGACATGAGGCTACAAGTTTTATGTTTGAGAAGAACCCAGTTCTGCCTCTAAGATAGTCAAAATCGCTCATCAATAAACACTTGGACTGTTACTGTCCAACTATTACTGTCTATTTTTGAACTATTACTGTCTGACCTATCCTCATATTTTTAACTATATCTAGAGTTATAGAACTCCGATTCAAGCAAAAGTTGTGGCTTTGGAAAGGTAAGACATGAGGCTACAAGTTCTATGTTTTGAGAAGAACCCAGTTCTGCCTCTAAGATAGTCAAAATCGCTCATCAACAAACACTTGAACTGTTAGTGTCCAATTGTTACTGTCCATTTTTGAACTGTTACTGTCTAACCTATCCTCAGATTTTTAACTATATCTGGAGTTGTAGAACTCCGATTCAAGCGTAATTTATGGAGTTGGAAAGTAAGACATGAGGCTACAAGTTCTATGTTTTGAGAATAACCCAGTTCTACCTCTAAGATAGTCAAAATCGCTCATCAACAAACATTTGGACTGTTACTGTCTCGTTTTTGAACTGTTATTGTCTGACCTCTTCTCAAATTTTTAACTATATCTGGAGTTATAGAACTCCGATTCAAGCAAAATTTATGGCATTGTAAAGGTAAGACATGAGGCTACAAGTTCTATGTTTTGAGAAGAACCCAGTTTTGCCTCTAAGACAGTCAAAATTGCTCATCAATGAACCAGACCTGTTACCTTATAGGGTCTGTCATGACCCAGTCTTGGTTGGTGACCCATAACTGGAGTTCTATGACTCCAACTTGAGCAAGACCAATTTCATCCAAAACTACAATTTCTATGAAGGAACTTGATCCTAATTCCTTCATTCTCCTACCCAAAATCTCCTTGAAGGTCAAGAGCCGAAATTGTCCAGATTCATCAACCTTTCCATTTACACACAACACATGAAGTTCTTTACTTTAACAACTCATAATTTTTCCTCAATTCAAGTCTAAGAACTCAATATATAAATTAACATCGAGGCATCAATTCATAATCGACTTGAAATGACTCATAAGACCAGGTTTAGAATATCTTACCTGGTGCGAATCAAGGCTTCGATCCCTCCTTTTCTTTCTAATGACAGCCGACCCTCCCCTCTTCTCTTCTTGTTTAATTTTTCTTGTTAATCCCTTTCCCACCAGGGTTTATTTTACCTGTAACCCTCAATCTGGGATGGGTTCTTGAAATTTTGGTGTTTCTCTCTTGATTTGTAAAAATAGATATAAAAACTCCCTCTTTTCTTTCTTTACGTAGCTGCAGATCTGTTTTTGGTGAGAATAGGAGTATTTATGCTCTATAATTATTCTTATTTGCATTTAGGCCCTATTTTCTTTAAGTGTATTGGTTCTTACCCCCACTTCTTTTTAGTTAAGTTTATTTTCTTTAATTTAATCCAGCCTTGGTTTTTCTCGGGATTTACAATCTCCCCTCCTAATAAAAATTTCATCCTTGAAATTTAAGTTACGTACCTATGTCGGAGAATAAGTGCGGTAACTTTTCCTTTATCTCAGATTCTCTTTCCCATGTTTCTTCTTCTATTTGAGAGCTTCTCCACAATACTCTCACCAAGGGAACTCTTTTATTCCTCAATAATTTCTCATCTCGATCTAAGATCTTGACAGGCTTAGTTTTCATGGTTAGATCCCCTTTAATCTTCATAGGAACTTGTGGCAATACCCGTGAGGGGTCTATCTTGGCCTTTCATAGCAATGATACATGGAACACATTGTGAATCTTATCCAAATATACAGGCAATTCTAATCGATATGCAACTGGCCCGATTCTTTCTCAAAAGGGCCAATATATCTCGGGGCTAATTTTTCTTTTACTCCAAATCGAATGATGCCTTTCCAAGGAGCCACCTTCAAAAATACTTTATCCCCTACTTGGAATTCCAACGGCCTTCTTCGGTGATCTGCGTAACTTTTTTGTCTATCCTGGGCTTCCTTCATTCTCTTTTTGATCACCCTCACCTTGTCAGTTGTCAGTTGCACCATCTCAGGTCCCAAAAGCTTCCTTTCTCCTACTTCTTCCCAACAAATTGGGGTACGACATTTCCTCCCATACAATGCTTCATATGGAGCCATACCAATAGTAGTTTGATGGCTATTATTATAAGCAAACTCCACCAATGGCAGGAGATCCTCCCAATTCCCTCCAAACTCCAGCACACATGACCTCAAGAGATCCTCAAGAGTTTGGATGGTCCTTTCAGATTGACCATCCGTCTGAGGATGAAATGCCGTGCTCAGATTCAACTTTGTCCCCATTGCCCTTTGTAAGCTAGGCCACAATCTTGATGTGAACCTTGGATCCCGATCCGATATAATTGAAACCGGCACTCCGTGAAGTCTGATTACTTCATTTACATACAATTTTGCCAACTTATCCACCGAATCAGTCTTCTTCATTGGCAAAAACAAAGCAGATTTTGTTAGTCGATCCACGACCACCCATATGGCATCATTCCCCTTCTTTCCCCTGGGTAATCCCGTCACAAAATCCATAGAAATATCCTCCCATTTCCATTCCGGAATTGATAATGACTGTAATTCCCCTGCAGGTTTCTGGTGTTCTATCTTTACTTGTTGACAGATCCCACAATTTGACACAAATTCTGCTATTTCCCTCTTTATATTTGGCCACAAGTAGTTTTCCTTTAAATCCCTATACATCTTTGTACTCCCAGGATGAGTAGCAAATCAAGATTCATGAGCTTCTCTTAATACTTCATTTTTCAAAATCTTATCCTCAGGCAAATAAATTCGCCTACCCATAGCTATTAGCCCATCAAATAACAATTGAAATGATGTCTTTATACCCCTGTTTACCCTCTCCTTGATCTCTTTTACTTTCCCATCTACTTGTTGAGCCACCAAGACCCTGTCTCGAAGCACAGATCGGATCTTTAACTGAGCTAACAGTGATCCTACGGGCCCTACACTTAGTCGCAAGCCCATTTTCTTTAATTCCACTATACTTTCTTGTTCCTTAAGCTCCATATCATTCATCACTGTTTTTCCCTTCCTACTCAAGGCATCGGCTACTACATTAGCCTTACCAGGATGGTAGTCAATAACACAATCGTAATCTTTTATTAACTCTACCCATCTTCTCTGACGCATGTTTAACTCCTTCTATGACATCAAATACTTTAAACTTTTATGGTCTGTAAAGATTTGAACTTGTGTCCCATATAAATAATGTCTCCATACTCTTAAGGCAAACACCACCGCTGCAAGTTCTAGGTCATGAACCGGGTAATTCACCTCATGCGACTTTAACTGTCTTGATGCATAAGCAATTACAAGCCCATATTGCATTAATACACATCCCAGACCCCTTTTTGAGGCATCACTATATACCACAAACCTTTTTGTCCCCAACGGAAGGGCCAACATAGGAGCAGAAGTGAGCCTCTCCTTCAGTTCTTGAAAGCTTGCTTCACACTCTTCCGACCAAACAAACCGGACTTCCTTGCGGGTCAGCTTAGTTAAAGGTGATGCTATGGTGGAGAACCCTTCAATAAACCTTCGGTAATATCCAGTAAGACCCAAGAAACTCCAGATTTCTGTCACGTTGGTAGGCCTTTCCCATTTTAACATGGCCTCAACCTTTCTTGGATCCACAAATCTTCCTTCTGCAGATATTACATGGCCCAAAAATACCACTTCCATGAGCCAGAACTCACACTTATCCAGCTTTGCATATAATTGATTTTCCTTTAAAGTCTGTAGCACAACCCTTAGATGTTGTTCATGCTCCAAGTGAGAGTTTGAATACACCAAAATATCGTCAATAAATACAACCACATATTGGTCCAGGTAAGGCCGAAACACCCGATTCATCAAGTCCATAAACATGGCCGGAGCATTGGTTAACCCAAAAGGCATCATCGAAAACTCGTAATGCCCATAACGGGTTCGGAAGGTAGTTTTTTGTATGTCTTGTTCCTTGATTCTTAACTGGTGATATCCAGATCTCAGATCTATCTTAGAAAATACCCTAGCACCCTTTAACTGATCAAACAAGTCATCTATTCGTGGGAGTGGGTACCTGTTCTTCACCGTCACTTTATTCAATTAACGATAATCAATGCACAAACGAAGGGTGCCATCCTTCTTCTTTACAAACAATACCGGAGCTCCCCAGGGTGAGTTACTAGGCTGGATGAAGCCTTTATCTAACAATTCCTGAAGCTGGACCTTCAGTTCCGCCAATTCCATATGTGTCATCCTATAAGGAGACTGGGCTATAGGAGAAACTCCTAGAATAGTTTCTATGGAAACTTCAATTTCTCTAACTGGAGGTAATCCAGGCAACTCTTCTGGGAATACATCTTGAAACTCCCTCACAATAGGAATACTAGCCAAATCTATGCTACCCTTCTCCAGCTCTCTTACATGGGCTAACCAAGCAGAACAACCTTTCTTTAGTAATTTTCTAGCCACCAAGACTGAGATTACACAACTTGGAATTACTTTTCTTTCCCTTTAAACACTACTCTTTTATCACCTATTCCTTGGATTATCACCATCTTGGTGAAACAATCCACTTGTATCTTATGTTTACTTAGCTAATCCATGCCCAGAATCACATCAAAATCATATAACTCTAACAGCATAAGATCTGCCCTCAACTCTAATCCTCCAATATATAGTTTTGCCCCTCTATAAATATCATCAATATGTATATTCTCTCCCAAAGGTGTACTAACTGTCACCCCTACACCCAAGTTACTAGGTAACACATGCAAGTTATTCACAATTCTATAAGATATAAAGGAATGACTAGCTCCAGGATCAATTAAAGCATAAACTTGCATTGTATCTAACTATAAAGTACCTGCCACCACATCAGGTACAACTCCCACATCCTCGTAGGCCATGTGATATACCCGACCCTGAGTCCTCCCCTCTTGATTTCTGGGCCTCCCACGAGTAGCACTCGTCCCTGACTAGGTAGGCCTGATAGGACGATTGACTGTCACCGATTGCTACTGGCTCTGAACCTCAATCCTTTGACCATGGGCTCCCTCGGTAGTTCTACAAGGACAATCCTTCTTCCTGTGACTCGTGTCCCTACAATAGTAACAACCTTTTCCTACATGCGGGCACTCTTTCCATCGATGCCCCTCACTTCTACAAATATAACATCTCCCCGGCATCGCAGAGCAATCTCCAGGGTGTCACTGCTCACACCTCTGACAAAACGGATATACTAGTCCCCTTTGCTCTGTAGACCCTCTAGCAGTTTTGACTCCCTATCTAGACTATCCTCCCCAAGCTCCTCTTCCACTGACTTGTCTAGATCCTCCTGAGCTCCCTCATGGGGTGAAACTCCCACCCCTTCTCTGGAACTGTCCTAATGATGGCCCGCTCTTCCCCTTCTTTGGGACAGGAGGTCTCCCAGTTATAAACTCAAAATCTCTCATCTTGGCTCCCATTGCCTGACTCTGCTCGACCACTGGCTTCGGGGTATCCTTTATTACCCTCTATATACCCTGAGCAACCTGTACCAATTCCCATACAGACTGAAACTGCATGGCTATCAATATCATCCTTAATTCCCGCCTCAGTCCATCACGGAACCTCTCCACCCTGTGGCGATTTGTGGGAAGGTAAGTGGAGGCAAAAGCTGCTAAATCCTGAAATCTCCTCTCATAATCTAGCACTGTCAAATCTCCATGCCTCAATTCCAAAAACTCCTGTTCTTTCTCCCTCTTATGCTCCCAAGAATAGTACCTCTCCTCAAACTCTTCATGAAAATCCCTCCATCTCAATACCTCCCCTGATCTCCTTTCTCTAATGATCTCCCACCAAAAGTGGGCACTTTCAACCAACAGCGGAGTCACACAATCCACTCATAGCTCCTCTGGCACCTACATCTGATTTATAACTCTTTCCACTTTCCTCAGCGAATGCCTAGCAACCTCAGCATCCTCTTCACCTCGGTAAGTCATACAACCCATCTCTCTCATACCCTTCACCCATTGCACTATGGTGACTATTCCCCCTAATCTAGGAGTCGTATTGGAGGCCCCCGCTACCTTTCCTGCTGCCACAACTCTCACTATATGTTCCATAAAATCAGGATCCAAAAATAGGTTTGATTCAGCTACCGGTGCCACTAGTGGAGGTATATTATCTCCCCCCTGTCTGTCTGATCCCTCGGGCATGTATACATCTGCCTGATGGAACGATGAATCATTTCGAAGTCTCACTGACTCACCTCTTTCTGAGTACACTGATGCTGCAGGTATATGAGAAGAGGTGTCTGCCAAGGGATCCCAGTCTGGATCACTTTCATTACGAATACTCTGGCCACTTCCCTGAACTGGGGATGGATCAGTCTTGGCTCCTTGCCTTGTTCTCACCATCCTGAAACACATTTCAAAACCATATAATCATTCCTATCCCCAGAATAGCAACCTGAGCTCTGATACCAAATGTAACACCCCCTCATTTCTGGGATAAAACAACAATCTCATGTCAATAGAAAAACATAGTAGTTAATTTTTTTTTGTATATATATATTCATGGTCTTCGTATTAACATCTACCAGAATTTTGACGGAGTCCCCCTATACCGGAAGGTCCCAAGTTACCGACATGTAACTTGTTTACACTCATGGAATTTAACTAGAAAGCATAGGTGTGAATCACCTACCTGCAATAGAAGCTCTACTCGTGCTCCCCTGCTGCTGCTGTTGCACCACGCTTGTGGTCCCTCCTGCAAATCACAGGTTTATCTCATAAATTTTCCTCACTCAAGGATATGTTTTATAATAACCATATCAACAACCAATAAGTCTTCCTTTCAGTCATTTCTTAGTACTTTATATTTTTCTCATTTCACTCATTATTACTGTCGTTCTATGTCCAATCCTAGTTATCATTCCATTCTTTATATTTGGACTATCACTGTCCAACTGTTACTGTCTCGTTTTTGAATTGTTACTGTCTGACCTCTCCTCAGATTTTTAACTATATCTAGAGTTATAGAACTTTGATTAAAGCAAAATTTGTGGTGTTGGAAAGGTAAGACATGAGGCTACAAGTTCCATGTTTTGAGAAGAACCCAGTTCTGGCTCTAAGATAGTCAAAATCGCTTATCAACAAACACTTGGACTGTTACTGTCCATTTTTGAACTGTTAATGTCTGACCTATCCTCATATTTTTAACTATATCTGGAGTTATAGAACTCTGATTCAGGAAAATTTGTGACTTTGGAAAGCTAAGACATGAGGCTACAAGTTCTATGTTTTGAGAAGAACCCAGTTCTGCCTCTAAGATAGTCAAAATCGCTCATCAATAAACACTTGGACTGTTGGTGTCCAACTGTTTCTGTCCATTTTTGAACTATTACTGTCAGACCTATCCTTAGATTTTTAACTATATCTGGTGTTATAGAACTCCGATTCAAGCGTAATTTATGGAGTTGGAAAGTAAGACATGAGGCTACAAGTTCTATGTTTTGAGAATAACCCAGTTCTACCTCTAAGATAGTCAAAATCGCTCATCAACAAACATTTGGACTGTTACTGTCCAACTGTTACTGTCTCGTTTTTGAACTGTTACTGTTTGACCTCTTCTCAAATTTTTAACTATATTTGGAGTTATAGAACTCCGATTCAAACAAAATTTATGGCATTGTAAAGGTAAGACATGAGGCTACAAGTTCTATATTTTGAGAAGAACCCAGTTCTGCCTCTAAGACAGTCAAAATTGCTCATCAATGAACCAGACCTGTTACCTTATAGGGTCTGTCATGACCCAGTCTCGGTTGGTGACCCATAACTGGAGTTCTATGACTCCAAATTGAGCAAGACCAATTTCATCCAAAACTACAATTTCTATAAAGGAACTTGATCCTAATTCCTTCATTCTCCTACCCAAAATCTCCTTGAAGGTCAAGAGCCGAAACTGTCCAGATTCATCAACCTTTCCATTTACACACAACACATGAAGTTCTTTACTTTAACAACTCATAATTTTTCCTCAATTCAAGTCTAAGAACTCAATATAAAAAATTCCATCGATTTCGGCTTTGAAAAATTCCTCATCGATAAGGAAATCCTTATCTTATGAGGTAAAAACCTAATCGTTTTAATATCTATAAAAGAAATACCTTTTTAATATCAAAAATACATTTTACATATAAATTTGTAATCCTAGATAATAAAAGAAAACAAAATATTTTTTGGGTATTTTTGAAATATTAGCCTAGTTCTCATGGCTTTAATAAACTGGTTATTAAAGCCAAAATGCATGTTAAAATATTTTTTGCAATTTTATTTGTTGTATGAAAATACAATATGATATTTTTTAATCTTTGAGAGACTTAGCCGTATGTAAGAAACAAGATGTTTTTTTTCTACTTTTTTTGCAACATTTGTATTTTCAAAACCAGGTGTTTTAATATCGAATTTGTATTTTCTAATATCAAATACAAACCAATATTAATCAAAATTCAAAAATTCAAAAACATACATGAGAAAATCATAAATTTTCAAAAGGGTTTTTTTGAATTTTTTATTTTTGATTTTTTAAATAATATTATATGATATAATATTATATAATATCATATACCGGGTTTGGGCCTAGCCTAATCCAGTGGGTTAAGTCCTCCTTGGTTGGGCCCAAATTCACCCTAAAGGAATCTGGGCGGAGACTGACCCAAAGAGTAGTTAGGCCAAGGCTGGACCCATGAGGAAGTTGGTCATGATTGGCCCTGAAGGAAGATAGGCCGCGTCCGGACCCAAAAGAAATTGGGTCCCGACTGGCCCAAATGCAAGCTGGGCCCGACTCGGACCTTTGAGGAAATGGGTCCTGACCGCCCCAAAAACAGACACTAGGTCGAGACTGAACTCAACTAAACTACGCCGAGACGCGACCCAAATAAACTAGGTTGGGACTTGGCCTAAAAACAAACACAGGGCCAAGACTTGACCCATCTAAATTGGGCTGAGACTCATCCCAAAACAAAAACCCTTTCTGGTACTCAACCCACATAAATAGGGCTGAGAATCAGCCCAAACGCAAAAGCTGAGCCAAGACTCGACCCAACTAAATTGGGCTGAGACTCAACCCAAACAAGAGCTAACTATTTGTGCTGCATGCAGAATGAATTTTTGTTCTACATGCAGCGACCTCATCGCAAATGGTGAAGGAAAGGAACGGCCGGGGGGTGAGGTTGAAGAAGAAAACGAAGGTTTAGGGCTGACTTGACGGTGGTGCTGTTGTCATTGGCGATGTGGGTGGCGACTGGGAGCTGTTTGGCTGGTGGTTTTTCTTTCTTTCTCTATGTTTTCCTCCCCTTATACTCTTCGTCCTTCTCTTTTTCTCTTCTATTTTCTATCTTTTGTTTCATTCACTCTTTCTCTCTTTTTTGTTTCTGTTCTCTCTTTCTTCTTTCCCTCTTTGTTTTTTTCTTTGTTTCTTAGTTCGTCCTCTCGATCTCTATTTTTTTCAATTCTCTAGTTCTCAAACAATATCTCTCTCTGTTAAAACTTTCTTTTCCCCGTGTCATCCCCTTTAATTCATCGCTGCAAGGCATGGTGCCCTTTCTTCTCTTCATCATAGTGATAAGGTAAGGGGACTTAAGTTGCATTAATGGTGGTAGGGTATGGGATGTGGCTTGTGTCAGGGTTTGGCCAAATTTGGGGGGGAGGGGGAGCAGGAAAAAGGGATTGAAAAATATCCTTCTCCCCTGCCTCTGCACACGCAAGGGAAGAAGGAGAATAGTGCCGTTAAAAATGACATTGTTTAAGTTTTTTTTTTAAAGAAAAGGAAATGAATTTGGAAATAACCCAAACATGGGTTATGACAATCGACAATGATCTTCCCAGATTGGGAAGAAGTGGCACAATGATGTGCTCCTGATGAAATTTAGGATGTTTATGAAATGAAAAATAATGGGTGATCCCCGGAAGAAAAAATAGGGACTTAATTATAAAAGACAAATTAATAATTCAAAAATTCATTGTTGTGCATGGATTAGTATATGATTAAATATATAGGCATGTATTGTGTAAATTTCCCTTTTTCTATTTTATTGTATTCTTATTTTATTTATTCTAAAACGTATAAATTCCAGGTCCTTCTCACTCATGTTAGGAGTAGTATTTAGGTCCCTTAGTTTTCTTTTGCATGATTTAGGAATGTAAGAATTACCTACGTAATTTGTTAATAAGTAACCATGTAACTCGGAACGTAATAGTGTCATCCTTGTAATTTTGTGTTTGGAATACTGGATTGTATTATTTTGCATTTGGAATTCAAATGTTTGTATGCTTCTCTTATTTGTTAAATTATGTATGTTAAATGTGAAAGAAATTGAGTAGATAAAATGTCATATTTACATCCTTGAATATATTGTTGAGTTGGACTTGTTATGATTGCGATATGATTGAGATGTGAGCATAATATGTGTACAGGATAGTTGATAACTTGGAACCTCTCGGTATAAGGGAGATTCTGCTAAAATTTTGGTGGAAATTTCTGTAAACCTTAAATAATGAAAAAGAAATTACCCACAAATTCGGTCAATTGTGTTTAATCCTAAAAATGGGAATGTTATAATTAATTATGTTGTTTGATCCCGGAAATGGGAATGTTACAATTTGGTATCAGAGCCTCTGGTTGAAATTTCAGAGACTGAAGTAATGATGTGGTTTTCAAAAATATATTGCATGATGATTCGTACACGACAAGGAGCAGTGGCAGACTCATCTCCTGTGAGGAGATAGTATGATTCATTGGAGGGTAACAAAGTTGAAGGAGATCCACTGATGGACACTACCTCTCACCTACCTGCAACGTTAGCCCATTCTGAGAAAGGAGAATCAGGGAGGTAGTAGGATGACCCCGCACCCCATCGGACAGAAGTGTTGTTGCCCAGAGCAACATGGGGTCAGGGACCAAAAGATAGGCCTCCACTAGCTGTACCGACAGCCACACCAAATCCACATTCGAACCCTGCATTTCTAGAGCAACTAGTCAAGGCAGTAGCAGCAGGGATGGTTGCAGGCACGTCCAATCCTGCCCCTCGGGTAGAGAGAGTTATTACCCTAATTCAATGGGTGAAGGGTATGCAGGAAATGGGTTGTACAACCTATTTGGGGGAAGAAGACGTTGAAGTAGTAAGACATTTGTTGAGAAAGGTAGAAAGGGTTATAGATCAGATACAAATGCCAGAGGAAACCCGGGTAGACTGTATGACCCAGTTGTTGACAGAGAGTTCCCACTCCTGGTGGGAAACTATCAGAGAAAGGAGACCAGGAGAAGGGTTGAGTTGGAGATATTTTCAAGAGGAATTTGAAGAGTGGTATTACTCTTGGCAACACAGAAAAGAAAAAGAACAAGATTTCCTCAACCTAAAGTAGGGCGAGATGACAGTTCTGGAATACGAGATGAGGTTCTAGGACTTATCTATCTTTGCCACCACCTACCTCCCTACCGAGCATCATAGAGTAGAATGATTTCAGGATGTGCTTAGATAAAAGCTAAAGATAATATTAATAGCTATGCAGTTTCAGCCCGTCTGGGATCTAGTACGAGTTGCACAGGTATGGAAAAGGTGATGAATGATACTTTGAGGCCAGCCAGTGAACAAAGTCAAATGACAGGGTTTAGGAGAAAGGACTTTATACCTTCGCCAAAGAGAGCTCCATATCCGAAGAAGGGTAAAGGTAGTTATTCTTCGGGCAACTCCAGAAGGGAGAGGGAAGTTTTGTTCATAGAGGGAGTTCAGGGGGAGCTAGACGGGCCATACTGGGGGTCAGACTCGACAAAGAGCCAGTACTACAGGAGGACCCGCAGAATAGAAGGGACCCACCTAACCGTTGTGTGAGGTGTAATCAGAAACACCCTGGGGACTGTTTTGCAACGCTGAGAAGATGTTATATTTGCAGATGTGAGGGGCACTGATGGAGGGACTACCAATACTTGGGGAGAAGCTGCTTCCACTACGGGGATACAAGTCATAAAAAGAGGGAATGTCCATTTAGGGCCACTAAAGGGGTATAGAGGCAGGGGGTTACCACCATAGTTATCAGACCCAACCCGGTAGTTGACCTGGTAAAATGACTGGGTCACGAGTCTTGTGGGTTGACCTGGGTCAACCAGGGTCAAGAACAAAAATACACATTAATATGGTTCTTTTGACATAAAATATCACATTAATATAAATGCTAGCATAATTAACAAGAAAATATCACATTAATATATGTACTAGCATAATTAATTAGCATCAATAGATTAGAAAGGTGCATTTATCTTCAAATAAACAAACATTTAAGATAATTTAAAGATAAGGATAATAAAATAACAAGTTGTTCTAGAGATATATAATTTAACATAATAGATATAAGGTGACAACATTCAAACTCTAGTTTGCATTAAAATCCATAAATCAACATTTTTAACTTCATTTTGCATTAGAATCTATAAATCAACATCTTCAGCTGCATAAAGAAAACAAAAGATTTTAGAATATGTTGAACACTTAACACTAATATAATTAAAGAAAAAAAGAATGGTAAAGTACAAGACCTCATTGGAATAACCACACTTTTTCTACACAACATCTTTACTTTGGTTGAATATAGACATTGAGTTCTTCAGTGTCCATAGGAGCAAAATTTGAATCAAATACCAATGGAATTGAGCCAACCTCATTAATGCCTATTGAAACATCATCATGCTCTTGTGTATCTTCATCATCACAGTCATCTTCAATCTCATTTATATTTATCAAATCTACAATTGAAACATACTTAATCAATAAACATTATAGTCATGACACAAAGTGAAAGATCAAATCTTCCATTACCTTCATTTAAAGTATCTTGAATAGTCATGGTTGATAAATCACGACGAAAGATCTCCACTTCTTCAGTTGTTAAAGATGATGGATCATCTTCTACTATTCAATTTTCAGTATCAGAAAATGCCTCAAAATTAATTGGATCATAATTCCGTCCTTTCCAATAATTTCTACAAAATCAAAGTTAAGGTACACAATATAAGTATCAATGATGCTATGTAATAATATAAATAACTGTTGAAGAATTAGAGAAAAGAAAATACTTTTGTTTTAATCTTAGATTATAGTGGACATAAACTAGGTCATTAAGTCTGTGATGCTCCAATCGATTTCTTTTCTTAGAGTGGATGTGCTCAAAAATACTCCAATTCCTCTCGCATCCTGAAGAACTACAAGTTTGACTTAAAACTCGTATAGCTAGCTTTTGGAGATTTGGAGCACAAGTTCCATACAGCACCCACCATTCATCTATATACAAAATTAATAAGTTAGATTATATCAAGATAATATTTTTAAATTACTTTGAATATGAAAATAATAATATACCTGGAGGTAAAAGGGTGCGATCATTTTTCGCAGACACTCTACCAAAGTCATGTTCTGCATTCCTAAACAACTTCATTTCACTTGTAAGCTTGCTTAGCAGAATTGCATTTCCATTTGCATACTTCTCAACAACATCTAGAAGTCCAGAAATGGTGTTTATATATCTATCCATTAGATTGACATCATATTGAAATCGAGGATTCAACCAAAATCCCGCTGCATAAAGCTTCCTATACAATTGTCCATCCCATCTATTATTAATGATGTCTATGAAAGGCTGCACCTTAGTTCTTTTCTTTTGAAATCTCCTCAACATTTCTTCCTTTGCAAAATGGATAGCCTCATATAAATATCCCATAGCAGGTCTATCATCACCATCAACAATTCGTAGAACTCGAACCAATGGTTCAGTCATTCGTATAATTGATGCACATTCTTCCCAAAATGTAGAGTTCAATACACTATCAACAAACCTTTTTCCTTTGCTATCTTTAGCATATGCAGAGGAGATCCATTCTCTAGATGTCACCATAGCTCTCAAATTATCTTTGTGTACTAAAATGCTTTGCAATGTTATGAAATTAGTAGCAAAGCGAGTAGGAGCAGGTCGAAGTATTTCTTTCCCTCCAGTGAACTTCCTCATCAAATATAGTGGATAACAATGATTATAAATATACTTTGTAATACTAGAAGCATGATCAACAATAGAACAAACTAACTGTAGCTTACCAACATCTTGGAGTATGAGGTTGATGCAATGAGCAGCACATAGAGACCAAAATATTGAAGGAAATTCTTCCACTAACAACTTGCAAGCAGCAACATAATTAGAAGCATTATCAGTCACCATATGCACAATATTTTCAGGCCCAATAAATAAAACAACTTCTCTAAACAATTTATGCAACAACACAGTAGTCTTTGAGGCCTCTGATGCATCTATTGTTTTTTAAAAAATTGTTCCTTTAGGGAAATATACTAAGAAATTAATTAAAGTTCTCCTCTTTTGATCTGTCCATCCATCAGCCATTAATGTGCAACCGGTTTTCTTCCAAGTTTCTCGATAACTCTTAACAAAAATCTTCACTTCATCAACCGCCTTTGCTAGGTAATTACCACGAAGAGCATGGAAATTTGGTCCTTTATAACCAGGACCCATGGCTGTTATACCATCTATAGCATGCTGATAGTAAACAGAGTTTGCAGCATTGAATGGCACATATGCATCAATCATCCATTTTGCTATAGCAAGATCACATCGTTCGATAGCTTCTTTGTTTTTCCAACAACTTTGGAGAGACTTTTGAGCACCATGAGTTGTTCTTGGAATAAAATATGCCCCTAATGTTCTATTTTCTTTCTGTTTTCCACAACTTGCAGACGATTGTTTAACAACACCAGTGATTTTACTCTTTCCTTTATTGGCAACCTTCGGTGGTAACATTAGCTTATTACCATCAGCTTCAACAACATCATCGTCATTATTATCATCATCATCTTCTAATTGTCTAATCATCCTCTCTTCATGCTCTCTTTGTTTAGCACTATATGGATTGAAATCTGCTTCCATTTCTCTAGCTCTCCTTTTCTTTTCAACATTCCCTTGAAGATTCAGAAGCATTTGATGACGAACATCCGGAGGACATTTGCGGCATTGTTCCACTTCTCCTTTAGTTCTAGCTAAATGTTGCTTGAATCGATTAATGCCTCCACCCGCAAAAACTTTGGCACAATATAAGCACACTAACTTGGTTTTCTTACATCCCACACTAAGTTCAGGAGCTTCTCTGCAATGACCCCATGCCAAATCTGTTTTTCCTCTTATACCACTTGATGTTGATATGGAAATTGAAGGTTCAGATGATGGAGTAGTTGAAGGAGTGCTATTTGAAGTGCTACCATGTTGAGAAGCCATTTTACAAACCTATAGTAAATCAAATCAAACTAACATGATGAATAAAAGGTTGCATATATTGGAAATGGTACTTGCAGTATGCAATGCATATGAAAAAACTTGAATTAGTAATGTGACAGCATATTTAAGAAGAAAGGATGCATTGATCATGTTCAACTAATAATCCTAATTTAAGGATAACAGTTCCAGAACAATTAATCTATCACATGATGAATAGCTAGACACACCAAACATTATTGATGAACAATAATTTAGAACAGGAACTAGAAGCAATTATTCAACATGGTGTTAGATCAGGAAGTGTTACATTCGGACCATATTATTGTGATTAATTGGCTAATCAATAATCATATCATAAAAGACAAAAACCAAATCAACATGAATGAGAAATAGTGAGGACAATTGTTTTGCAGAGAAACAAGAGCTTACTGTGCTAGCTCTGGCTTACTCTCTCAAGTCTCAACTATTTCTCTACAAATAATTAGCATATGCTTTCA
>Ga0325414_1000902_pt1 | contig 26890 bp, 7 predicted proteins | sample PopdelMetagenome_8_FD_206183 | JGI IMG/M metagenome (GOLD analysis project Ga0325414, IMG submission 206183) | Populus deltoides microbial communities from Bellville, Georgia, United States - Leaf-PdKOR-R3 | ecosystem: Host-associated > Plants > Phyllosphere > Phylloplane/Leaf | place: USA... | reverse complement strand
TTTTTTTATTTTTTGGATTTTCATCTTGGAGAACCTCAATAGGATGAAAATATAATATTAATCAAATTTCAAATTATAATTAATAACAATATCCTTGTTTTAAAGGACTATTTCCATCCTTCATATAAAAAATAATTATGTTTTGCATATGATTTTTAACAAAAATGATTGAAAGAATGATATATTATTGAATATGAGCAAATTTAAGGTTACAATCTATTGGTATTCTTACAACGGAAGGATTACCAATACTCAAACTTTACAAAGGGATGAAGGACATCCTTTGCCTTAGAATGCTCCCACTCCACTACTGTCTCCCACCATTCTTCTGGACATGCTCGGATGTATTTAAGAGAAGGGGGAGGGGATGGCTGGCCATTTTCAAGCAACGGAAGACAAATTGGCATCCTCTTCAGCTTCTCACAATACATTACACTAATATCTTCAAGAGAATTGCAAGTCAGCTTTGCACTACAAATGCTTTTCAGTTCTGGTAAGCAATCCAATTCTAGAGTTCTTAACTTTGGGAGTATTAATTCTGTGATGGTATTGGAGGTGCTGCTTTCTTCATCTGTTGTTCCTATTATCTCCTCCATTTTCTCACAAAGCATCACTTCAATCCTTTCCAGGTTTACGAGGTTTGGCAGCAACACAAGGGGGAACAACATCTTCATACTTTTACATCCACCACAATAAAACCCTTTAAGCCCAGAAAACATACCATTATATGATGGCAATGGTGGTGGAGCATAGCAGAACCAAAAAGATGAAACCAAGCTCTCCATGTTATTGCAATCCCGAATGTTGATGTCCTCCAGTTCAGTTGCATTCTCTAATGACAAAACATCACATAAACTTCTTGCATTGATGCGTTCACAAATCAGTCTTTGAATATCATTTAAGAACTTGACCTGAAAATCTCCATCTCTATTGATACTCAAATTACACAACCCAACTGTTTTACTTGGAAAATCATCAATATTTTCCCAATACAAGTAATCCACCATTCCTACTAAAATTTTATATGTGCTTAATGATTGAATCCCATCCCGAGATCTGAGATACTCCACGAAGTCAGAAAAATCTTCGAAATGGCACTCCAAAGTTTCCAAATTTCTCAAGGATCCTACTTCCTTTCCTTTAACTGTTATCGGAGCATAACTGGTCCCCAGTAACTGTTTTAGTTCAAAAACTTGCAGGTGAGAGAGTTTTGGTAATATCCCACAAGGAAACTCCTTTTCACCACATCCATTCATTCTAAGATATCTCAGGTTGGTGAGGCATTCCATTCCTTGCGGCATCTTTTCAAGCGTAGTCCAATAGAGATCCAACCTCTTCAGTGCCGTGAGCTTCTTTAATGATGGAACATGTTTTAATTTATCACAACAACTAAGCAATAATGCAGTGAGACTCACCAAATCAGAGACAGATTCTGGCAAATTTTTAATACCTGTGCAAGACAGATCGAGAACCTTGAGCCCATGCAATTGCTTGAAAAATGAATCCGCAATAAATCCCAACAAACGATTTTGGCATAGCAATAGAGTTGATAGATAGGGACACCTAGGTGAATGGCTGGAAGGAATTTCTTCAAATCTGTTTCGCATTAGTGAAACTGTCTTCAGATTCTCCGTCCACTCCTCTACATCTGGCAACTCTTTTAATTGTGCACCTGCTTTAACCATGTATTGAAGGTTCTCTTGCAGTATATGGATGGCCATGTCCCTAATCAAGTCATGCATCTTGACACGTCTAATATCATCATAATACATTTTAACACTTTCCAATAGGCAGACATTTTCAAGTCTATTAAGCATTGTGTGGCCCTCGTCAAATGCATCTTTCCTGCTCCTCATTCCTTTAATTATTCCCTCATCGATCAAATAACCTATCAACTCCTCCCTTTCAATCACACCATCTTCAGGAAATAATGCACAGTACAAGAGACATTGTTGTAGTGCTAAATCACCTAACCGATTATAACTAAACCTCAATAACTTGAATACTTTCTTGTCCCTAAATTCTGATTCTCTCAATTTCTTCAATGTAGTTCTCCACCCATGTAGATCATGCACTCCACTCAAGCTTCCTGCCACTGTTATAATTCCCAAAGGCAAACCAGCACATTCCCTTGCAACAGCTTTCGCAATTCCTTCCACTTTTGGTGAAAGTGCTACATCACATCCAAGTTTTTCCATGAACAAAGTCCAAGCTTCTCCATTAGAAAGTGGCTTCACTTTGATTTTGTGCTGGCAAGCCATCCGATAACAAACCGTTTCTGATCGAGTTGTCATAATCAGCTTGCATCCTTTCAACTTCTCAGGAATTCCCACTTTGTGTAGCTCAAAATTGTTCCACAAATCATCTAAAATAAGAATCCATTTTTGTTCCTTCCTTAGTTCTTCTGACAATTTGGCAGCTCTATGCAGTTCATCATCTTCGCTTGAAAGGTCTAGATCAAGACGTTTAGCAATAAGATTCTGCAATCTATTATTGCTGAAATCTTGAGACACAGTCACCCACCAAACATGATCACAAATGTCTAGTTTTTGTAGAAGCTCGTTATAGATATGTTTTAGTATTGTCGTTTTACCAGCTCCTCCCATCCCGTAAATGCCAATGGTTGAGACTTCATCATCCACTAACAAAGACCATATCACCTTCGTAATCTCTTCAAATGCTTGACCCACTGGCTTTGTAGAGCTAGTAGGTAATGGAACTCCTCTAGTCTTGTTGTATTTCAGACTTTCAGAAGATCTAGCTCCAGCACCAACCTGCACTGATCTTCGACTATTCTCCACATCCTCCTCCACTGGTCTGCTCTCGAGTGCCCCTTCAGAAACTCTATCTTCTTGTGCTCTCATTCCGGTCATGCTTACTACGTCGTTTTCTTTTATTGCATGTGAAGTAATCCTCTCTTCCCCTACTCCGGGTTCTACAACCTGAACTTCTCTTTGTACCCTTCCAATGCCTCCTCCCGTATTTTCATTCTCAATGTTTTGTTCTTGTGGACAAGTTGAAATTCCACAATCATTAACATTGATTGAACTTGCTGTGATTTTTTGTCTTTTGTTGCCATCACACATAGCTTGAAAGGCTGCTTCTTGAACTTCTTTAGGCACCCCACGACAAATGGCAACACCGTGCCCTCTCTCTCCTGATAAATGCCATTTGATCCTTGAAATGGAAGTTTTAATGGCATATGTATGCGGACAAAACATACACTTCATGCTACCATCATCAGCCCCATCTTCAACATAATTCCAAAACGGATCATTTGATCCAACCATTTCGACCTATAGAAGAAAAAAGAAGTCAAATATAGAATAAAAATCGGTCAAAATATGGAATAAAAATTAACGGATCAAGTTACCCTTATTTTGCTATTAAAATTGATAGTTAGTTTAGAGCACAGTCAAAGAGGGGAAAAAGACGACGATAATTCAGTTATACTTCTTACTTGTTGAGTATTTAAACCCCTATTTTGACTTTGCAGGGAAGTGCCAAGGCCAGGATTTGAGGCATTTGGCCTAGCTGTTTGATTTTGCAATCCTCGGACTTGGAGGTTATCCATATGTGACCTGTATAAAAATGAAGTGATCATATTATAAAACCTTTCGATAATTGGTAGTATCTAATTATCAAAAGGGTATTAATACGTAGTGTGTTAAAACACAACAGCTAGAAGTCAATCGGTACCTAGTAGAGTTGCCAAAGTGCCGAGGCAAGAAGTTCTCTTGTTGCATATTGTCTATGTTAGGAATTACAGCAGCTTGATCGTCTTGTCCTTGATTAGAAAGAAATGGACTCCTGAATCCAAAATCATTCGCAAGCAATATGAAGCATTACAAACTTATGATTATCTTGCTGGGTTCATGTCCAAGCTATGATGTTGCTTTCCTAATTGAAAAACTAATTTTTTTTTTAACAGAAAAAACTAAATATGAAAAATTGGATACCGGAGAGGAGGAAAAGAAGGTTCAGGTTGAATGAAGCCACCATGTTGTGAAGTGGTTGCGTTCGGTGTCATATAGTCATGTCCCGGCTGATTTGGTTCAGTTTGAGGCCAATTTGGTTCATTTTGGTTGCTCCATGATGATGATGTTCCATCCAAACCTCCCATTGTTGTCTGTTTGTTAAACAATAAACAATTAGATAAATCTTTTTGTATAATACAAACACTTGCCAATTCAATGGACATTGTAGCAAATTGGAGTAAGCATGAGTACTCACCATGGTTTCAGGAAATGAAGTTAGAAACTGAGTTGTTTGTTGAATACTATCGTTGATCACATTGTTCTGTCCACCTTGATCATTGCATGATATGGAGCTTTGGTTGACTGGAACCTCCGGTGCCTGCTTCCATGGACAGTGACGACATTATATTGTTTTTTGGGAATAATAGGATAAACTGAAGAATAACTAAATTGCAAGCAATCATCTTCTGATAAAATATGCTTAAGAATGACGTACGAGAGAAGTAGTGATTGAAGATCGACCAGTGTCCAGTCCTCCATAGAAGATGGTGGGAACCCTTCCATCTGACCAAAAGTACAAGATGATTAGTACATACTGAGGTGAAAAAAGAAGAGAAAGCACATAGCAAAGAAAATATATATATGTGTGTGGATTACTGGGTACCCACGTTACGTAAGTCAAAATAAAAGAAAAACAAATAAATGGTGAAAAGCATATTTTAATGGCAGTCCCATTAATTGGAAAAGAAAAGGGTGAATCTAAGAAAAGAAAAGCATATATATATATTTTTTAATATTAATATATCAAAAAATATTAATTTAATATTTTTTTTAAATAAACAGATTTTCAAATGCACTCAAATATAATTCTGAGTACAAAAACAAATTATGTTTTGACTGCGGGCATAATAATCTTGGCAGTCCCGTTGCCGTTTTTTAGTTTACTAGAGAGAGGGCAGAAAGCCTTAAGAAAATAATCTCACATTCTCTGGAGTGTCGATTCCACATTGAAGCAAATTAAAAGAATAAAAGCAAATATTAAATGATTTAATAAAAGTGACTAATGAAAAAAGTGCTTAAATTCTACAAACAGCAGATGGATAGTCGGAATCCCTTGAACACATTTGATATTTTAAATATTCTTAATTTGTTTAATGAAAGGTAATTACCGATCAAGTTAATTCATTGAATCATTGTAAGAAAAAAAAGTTGAAAAATATTGAATAAAAAAAGTTACCCATTAATTGGAAAAGAAAAGGGTGAAACTAAAATAAGGAGTTAAAAACAGCAAAGAATCTTGAAAAGATGAAAACAATGAATTCAAGGTTTAGGGTTAATTTAGTATGAACACCACAAGGCATGGATTATGAAATCCGAGAAAAAGATCAATTTATTTATCATGGATTTCTTTAAAGATTCAGACAAGAAGAAGTACAAATAATTTACCTGGATTCAAGATGTTCTTCAAGTGCTAGCTGGTTTGCTTGAGCAGTATTCAGCCAAAAAAAGAAGAAGAGAAATCACAGATCAGAGAAGAATTAATATATGGTTTAGAGAAATAATAAAGTTGCAGTATACATAAATCTAGTTCGCACTGATCATGAGATGGGGAAAGGAAAATAGGGAAGTGTATAATGAGATGAGTAGGGCGTATATTTATTATAAGAATATGAGATAGCCAGGATTTTATTTTTTTATCTAAATCTATAAAATACATTTTTCAAGATAGGTTTTCTCGGATTAAAAAAAAAAACTAGCTCTTTTACATACTATTATTTATTAGTAAGGTCGCCTCAACAATAATTAATTAATTAACGTATTGTTTGATAGGAAGGAAGGAAGTTGCCAGGAAGCAACCCAAACATTACATTATAAGATATAGAAAGTTAACGTGTGTCGACACTTTGAAGAAGCTGCCAAGAAAATGTAAACACATGAATATGAGAAAGAATAGCATATTTCTGCATTAAATTGAATAAAATTTTTAATGATGTTCAAAGTTTCAATTATTTTTAATGAATTAAATTGAATAAAATTTTATCAAATCAAATATCAACTTAACTTAATCGTTCAAGCTTTTTTTTTATAATTAAAATAAATTATCAACCTCAACTTTAAATTACCAAATTACCTTGAACATAATCTATAAAGATAAAATTAATAATAAAATAATCAGCTCAAATAATAATTAATTAACGTATTGCTTGATAGGAAGGACATCGCCAAGAAACAGGGGCGGAGCTAGGATTATTTGTTAGGAAAAGCTAAAATTAATATAACAAGATATAATATTTATTTTAATTTATTGTACATGAGTTGTAAAACAAAACCTATATAATTTAATTTTATTCAAATAATTTACTACAAGTATATAATGACTTTTATATAAGGTAAAATGTTTAGAGCAATATCAAATTAAGTCAAAGTAATGAAGTTAATTTCATCTTCATAATATATCCATCACTTTAATATTGTTAGTCTTTATACCTATCAAATATAAACATACAAAGTATATAAAAAATATTAGGTAAAACGAAGCATTATTTATATTTGATAAACTTTGAAATAAAGCAAAAAATAATAAAGAATCAATTCTTCTTAGTTTATTTATTGTTTAACCTAAAATCAAAACATATATCGTAAGAAAAAATTGATAATTTTGATGGTTCTGCTAAAAATAAAACATAAAAAAAGATTCAAGCATAATAAAAACAAACCAATAAAATATATCTAATTAATTAGAAAAAAACACTATAACAAGAATTCAAAAAACAATTGGTAGAACTAGCAGATTTGAGAAAAAAAATAGTAGAATTATAAAAAAAAATCTTATCAAATTATTAACAAACAAAACAAAATAAATTTTAAATTTAAATTATCTTATTTTGTTTGATGAAAAATAAATTAATTGATAACTCTACTTCAATTTTTTTATTAAAAAATTTCACTTATAATTTATGTTTTTATTTTTTTTATTTGTTCGGCTGCAGCCTGAATAAATTGATGGCTCTGTTTATTATTTTTTAAAATAATGCCTTTATTTTTTTTTTTCACGTAGTTCAAGAGTGAATTAGAAAATCTTTTTCATGTAGTTGAGGAAATCTTTTTCATGTAGTTCAAGAGTCGTAGTTCAAGAAATCTTTTTCACGTAGTTCAAGAGTGAATTAGAAAATCAAAAGTAAAGTAATAATTAATTACTGTAATAAGACCCACAATATGACACCTTCTATTTAAAAATTAAAATGTTTTGAGAGGGGCCGGCCCTGCTTGCACCCTTTATTTCCGCCCCTGCCAGGAAACAACCCATGTTTATCTATTAAATATTAAATATTAAAAATGTTTGATTTGGAGGTGATTTTGATTTTTATATAAAATATATATTTTTAATTTTCAAAGGAGTAATTTATATTTTAATATAATTGTTTTTTTAATAAAAAAAATCACCACAACTCCGTCTCAAACAATATATTATATAATAAGATATATAAAGTTAACGTGTAGACCGGCCCCAATGTTGAAACTTGGAAGACGCTGCCAAGAAAATGTAAACACATGAAATTTTCTAAAAAGAATAGCATATTTCTGCATGCTGTGAATTTTTTTAAAAAATATTTTTTATTTAAAAATATATTAAAATAATAATTTTTTATTTTTTATTTTTTATATCAGAATATCAAAATAATTTAAAAATATTAAAAAATTATTTTTTAAAAAATCAAAATATTTAAAAAACGCATTGTGACTGTAAAGATAAACCAGTTCTGACAATGCTAGATTAAGTGTGCAAATGAGAGTGAGGCTCCAAATCTAATTACGTAGCAATTACTAATTGGAATAAAAATAAATTAAAGGATTTGAGTCAACGCCATTACCAATATTCGCTTGCAGGTGTGTTTGGTAGTTGTTATGCTTCTGCCTTTGAGTGTGTATATTAGAGCAGAGTGATTTTACTTAACCATGGAATTATTGTGAGACAAATTATAGTGAATGTTTTTCTATTTTACCAATATACCCATGGTGTTTATATCAGAGTGATGCTACATGCTGAGGTGGATATTAGCAACAGAGGAAAGCATACAAAAGTAACCAAAAAAATTAAAATTGATAGCAAGGAGGAAAGCATATCAAGCTAACAAAAGCAACCCCACCATTTCTCAAATATTCAGATTTTAAAAAACACATGGAAATAATAATTTAAGAAGAAACATGTTTTCAAGCTGTGTCAAATGCAGAATGCTTTAATTCATACGTGGAAAATCTTGTTGATAATATAGTTTGGTACAGGGCACTGCTAGTTTGAAATCAAGATCATCCTTGATTATTAAAGTATTTTTTATTTAAAAATATATATAAATAATTTTTTTATTATTAAAATTTATTTTTGATATTAGCACATTAAAATAATCTAAAAGAACTAAAAAATTTAATTTAAAATAAAAAAATAAAAAAAAAATTAACTTTTTTGAAAAATACATTTACAATATAAAATAAAAAATGATCTTAGTATTTGCCAGGTAGCCTCTCTCGGGACAGAAACGCTGCACTTCCTTGAATGAAAATATTTAAGTCGGTAGCTGCATCAGGTTTTACCTCTGGCTGGACCTTATCGTCTTGATCCAGGAATTGATTGCCAAGCACCGGTATGGTTTTGAGGTGTGATGGTTTTTTTTTAATATATAATATTTTTTTAAGCACAAATTATATCTTTAAAATCTAAAAAACATGCTTTTAACTAAAAAAAAAAACATAATTTACCTCTCATCTAAACACATATGACTCATGGTTTGATTTTGGCAGTCAAACCTTGTTTTTTATAAAATTTTAAAATATTTTGTTTTAAATTAAATTTGTTTTAGTATTTTTATATCATTTTAATTTTGATATGCTAATATTAAAAATAAATTCTAAATAAAATATATTTTAAAAAATAATCATTAGAGTAATATTTTAGTCATTTTTAATTTTCATGGACTAAGGTATATTTGCCTTTCCAATTTTTTTTTTTTTAAAAAAAAGAAAAGAGAGAGAGAGAATGGATGGTGAAAAAAGTTAACTTTGGTTCCCCTACTTTTCTGATTATACATTCCTGGTCCCTATAGATTTTTGAAATTCACTTCTGGTATGAAACTTTATTTTTTTTTATTTTTCAGTCCCTGTGTTAGAGAAAAGAGAAAAGGAGTCACTAAATTCTAACTCAAGAGAACGAAAATCAAGATTGATACTGATTCCAACCATGTAAAAAATTGAACTTTATGTCGACGGGATCCGTTTGACGAGAGAAGCTTGATAGTGGTTATTTTGAGTCCCAATGTTGCCTGAAAAAACAGATCTAGATCAAGAAAGAAAATTCTTACTTTGTTTGATTTGGTGTTTTTGGATTATTTTGTGTTTCTTCGGTTGATGGATGAGTGTTTTTTTTATGTTGTAAGGGTGCTTATTAAATATTTTTAAATGAAAATGTGTTGAAAATGACTTTTTAGAAGAAAACATTTTGTATCTTGATCTTTCGCCCACCAAAGTGGTGGCAGGATTCTGAGCTAACAGATAACGCATTATCAACCACAACAAACAATGAATCATTCATCCAATTTTTTTTTCAAAAAAAAGGGTCCGCCCCTTGATTACAAATTTTGAAAAAAATAAAGAGGCTCGAGTATGCGGGCCTGAGATGAGTGGCCCACGTGTTTGTGCTTGGTTTCTTAATGTCTCATGCACGTTGGGCTTGTTAGGGCAAGTCTGTGCAGCTACACTTGGTCTTTTTATAATTTTTTTTATTTAATTATTTTTTTTCAAAGTGTTTATTATATGTTTAGCAAAAAAAATAAAATAAAAACAACATTTTTATTAAACCCAATGGAATCTATGATTTAAGTTGTAGGTTTGTTTGGAACTTTCACATATATTGTGATGTAAAAAAAATAAAGTTTATATAAAAATATTTTTTAAAAATAAAATAGAGAAAGGATATAAGGGATTTGTTCATTAACGTAAAGCAAATATGCAAATACAAGATTAGAATATAAAATATTAAAAAGATAAAAACAATTCAAGTGTTCATGTGACCAGATATATCCCTCCTCCCCTCTTATAAAAAGAGACAAAAACTAATCAAAAATAAGTTTTTTTTAATATATTATTTTGATATGTTTTCAAGTGAAAAATATATTTAACTGTTATTTCTACTATGAAAGCTAAATTTATTTTTTGTTTTGAGGCTGTTTCGTGTATGGTTAAAAAGTTTCATATATGAACTTAAAATAATGGATTTTATTTCTAGGCCATTGAAAATATACTATGACAATTTAGTTGTTGTTTTGAAGACCAAGAATAATAAAAATAATAGTCGGAAGTAAATATATCGACATCAAGTATTTATCCATAAAAAAAAAAGTTGAGGTAAAAAAAATATCATTAAACGCATTTATATTGAATTGATGATAACAAATCCTTTAACTAAAAGCATGCTATCATTTAAATTCAAGAATCATGTATTGAAAATGAAACTTAATTCCATTATGAAGTATATTATTTTTAAAAAGATTTTATTTATTATGATATTTTCTCATATTTATAGTCACCTCAATTTATTTGAGAAAACACATCTATATACCACAAATAATAAACATAAGGTTTATTTATTAAGTGAGATTGCCTCATAAAAAACAATATTTGAAAAATTACATGCATTGTAATTAAATGTAATACTCGTTGTTAAGAGGATTTATCGTAATGATTGATGTATTTGTTTTTTAAAAGAAATAAAGGATGAGAATAAGTTAAGATATTGTGTTACACATATCAAACTTTAAATTAAAAAATTAAAATTTGATATTTTTTTTATTTATATAAAGTGTCCGGATCAGCGTGTATATATCTCTATTAATTTCTACAAATTCTAAAATTAACAGCCAAATTAACCTACCGTGAACATCAATAAAATTTGAGGTTTGGTACGTCGGGTGACACACATTCTTAAATAATACACACATACAGTGAAAGAAGGTGGGAAAGGGAGAGAGCGAATGGTGTCAAGACTGACAAGAGCTCAGAATAGATTCCACAACAGAGAAAAAAACCGATCCATATTGTGGCCCGTAGTTGTATAATTGTATTCCAGAGGAGAGGGTCAAAGATGGCGGCTGGTTCAAAAGGACGAGCTTAATCTCATGAATCATTTTTTAACCTTTTATGATAAGACTTGACACGTGTCCTCAACCCTCCGGTCCCTCTTCGGATCCTTGCTAAACCCCTGTTTTGGTCGTAATCATCCACTGGCGTAAACCTATGCTTCTCTCTTGACTTTGATCCCAATTTTTTTATGGATAGACACGTGTGTCCTGTTATGAGCTTGGCCTTAGGAGCTTCCTTTAACACACGCAAAATGTACAGAAAGAAATGATGAGGTCACTGGTTCCCATCGTGTTAATGTCAGGGTTGGTGTTTTACTTTTATATTTTAAAAGTATTTTTTTAAAAAAATTATTATTTTTTAATTTTAAATTAATATTTTTTTTTGATGTTTTTAAATTATTTTCATATAATTATATTAAAAAAAAACTTTTAAAAAATAAAAAAATATATTATTTTAATATATTTATAAAAATACAATTTATAAAATAATTGGTACCATATTTTTTAAACACTCTATTAATAAATGTGTTTTTTTAAATGCAGGAATTACGTATCAGCTTGCTTGCATGTATTTAAATTAAAAAATATTTTTTTAATAAATTTAATATATTGGTATTAAAAAAAAAATTAAAAACATTATATTAATATATTTTTATTTGAAAAATATTTTTTAAAAAACCGTATGTAGAATTACTAAACACCCTTAAGCCAGTGGACAAAGACACAAACGACAAGATACAAAGGAAAAGGGATAAAAGCATATATTTGGGGATGGCAGAAGGGCATTGAGATCAAAGAGGATAAGTTTTCCAGTGATGGGATTGGATGGTGATGAAGGAAGGGTTGTTGCAAAGTAAATAGGAAACATCATCCATAGACAAATCTTTTCTGATCGGTTTGTAAGAATCAGCTTGCGGATATCCCTTAACTTGGACAGGAACTCACAGCTTTTGTATGCCAAAAGTCTCGCTCATACCATCTAAATCAGAACCCATTTGATAAGAGATATTGGAGACAAATTAGAGTACACAAATAGAATGTAAAATTTAGAAAACTGTTTTGAAAGCCATTTGATAGCTAAAAACTCACTAGTTTTCAAGAACCAAGCAAGTTGCCCCATATATTTTTATCAAACTGCAAATTAATTTAACTCCATCTGCTATCTCCAGGTCGTTGCAAACCACCTATTTGATTAACTCCTTTATTCGTTTTAATTTCACCAGTATCAATTAAATATTCAATTGTAGCTGCTTGAAAAGCTCGTAATTACGTTTGCAAGAAGTACTAACAATGTTAACAATAAAAATCAAGTTCTGAAAGAAAATGTGAACATCAGATATTTCTCTAACTGCAGCAATAAAAACCAATTGTAATTGATGAGCTAAGCAATGTATATAATATGCATAAGGGCAATCATTAATGAATAAAGCTTGCAATCCATTCCACTCTCAAAGCATATTACTAGCATCATCATACCCTTGACCCCTAATATTTTGAACATCAAGATTGTGATGAGATAAAACAAAGAAAATCTCTCTATTAAGAGTTGAAGCAGTCGTATCTTTGACATGAACTATATCCAAAAATCATTCTCGTATAAATCCACTTTTATCAACAAACCTAATAACAAGGGTTATTTGCTCTCTTCTTGATTCATCTCGAGTTTCATCAACAATTAAGCAAAATCTTGCATCACCAATCTCATGACGAATTGAAGACTGAACATTTCTAGCAAAGACATGCAAAATTTCTTTTTGAATTTGAAGCGAGGTGTATTTAGCATTTTGTGGAGCATTATCCAAAACAAGAGCACCTACTTGTTCATTGTATGATGCTAAAAGTTCCAACATTTTAAGAAAATTACCTTGGTTTTTTTATTCTGAACGTTCATCATGTCCTCTAAAAGCACATGCTTGAAATGTGAGCCAACGAACAATATCTATTGAAGCTTTAATACGCAATCAATTATTTAGAATTTCTTGAGTAGTTTGCCTCTTAACTACTTTCTCAATATGACCTGACTGATTTTTCAAATTTTTCAAGCACCTGGTAGCAAATCTATGAGCTGAATTCGGACATTTTTCCATATGAGTTAAAAAAGCACATCGTTCCCCATCATTAACTTTCTTCCAACAATTGAATCCTTTAACAGTAAATGTGTATGATCCTGGCTTTCCAGATGACTTACTTGAAAATAGATAACAAGGGAAACAAAATGCAGTATTTTTCTCTGAATATTCAAGCCATGGATAACTTTTGAACCAATTAATGAGACTGAAATTGACAAGGATGTTTTTTTACTAGTCAGCGGATATTCAGAAATCAAAGGTTGATATGGCCCCAAATTAATGTATGCCCTTCTAATTTCATCTTGTTGATTAACCGGGTATTCTTAAATTTAAGGACGATTGCTTAGATCTCTGATCAGATGAGCAATGTCGACTCTAGTAGGAGGCTGCTCATTAATCAATGCAGGTTCTTCATAAACTGAAGCACATTGGAGTTATTCAACCTTAACTTCAACATTACACATTGAAGTTGATTTACTAGGTTGTGAGTTATCAATATTTTTCCTTTTTTTCTCAAAAAAGAAATCAATTCTTCTTATTTTGTTCATGGTTCAACCTAAAATCAAAACATCATAAATTTTTATTGTTTCCTATTTAAAAAATAAATACAAATCAAAACATCATAAATTTTTATTGTTTCCTATTTAAAAAATAAATACAAATAATGATGTGTTGAAGCAATAATCAAAACAAAAAATATTTTTTTACATGTAAACCACACAGACATATGAAAGCAAAATTAACATATTAAAAAAAATTGATATATAAAAGCATATCTAACATAAAAAAATGGGATTACTAGTTCCTAAAAAAGAAAACTTACACTGAATCAAAGTTGGGTATGTGCTCTTCAAAGAACTCAATTTGGCTACAAAGATCATGTCTAATTGTATATTGGACCTGGTGATAGTAAGGTACACGTGAGAAAAAATTAATAATTTTGGTGGCTCTACTAAAAACAAAACATAAAAAAATCCAAACATAATCAAAACAAACTCATAAAATATATCTAATTAATTAGAAAAAACAACATTCACTATAAGAAGAAATAAAAAATGATAAAACTAGTAGATCTGGAAAACAAAAATAGCAGAATTATATATATATATATATATATATCAAATTCTTAACAGACATAAAAAAAAAATTTACGTCACTAAGTACCTTATTTTGATGAAGAATTAATTTACAGCTTTGCTTTAATCTTTATGCCTTGTATTATTAATTTTTTCGGTTAGGGTTGCAGAGAAGAAAAAGAAAGAAAGTAAAGAAAGGGAATTAAATTGAAAAGTTTACTTATCTTTTTGTTTTCCACTTACATATGATATAAGGAGATATAGTTTTAAAGTCAAATATAACTAATAAAATAATAATTTAATATTAAAAAGTCTATTATTTATTATATTTTTAAAAAAAAGTTTTGCAGGGCCCGGCACCTGCTGACGTCCCCTTGGTTCCGCCGCTGAAACTCAGAATCCATGAAATGAAGTATTTGGCAAAGCCTTCCCCGTGATCGTCGACGAAATGGCTAAAATTGTCTTCCTCTTAACTAATCATGCTACGATCTTTAGCAATTTATCTGAATAAGGTATAAGTTTGATCTATTACTATCAACTGCCAGAACTCCTGAGAAGTAATCACGACCAATTTTTTAACATCCAAGTTCTTGTACTCTCACAAACACTTGAGACCCAAACCCAATTATCAACAGAGAGAACCTTTATTTGTTAAGGCTCCATATACTTTCTCGACAAGAACCGGAGGAGGAGGCTGTGGGGTGTTCGATGGTTGAAAAGGGAACGTGAATTATGCTGGAGAGCATGCCGGTGGCGATGTGTTTGGAGCTTAGCCTGGTGTTCTCCGACGGTTTCAACTCATGCATTCAATTCCAAGCAATAGCTGAGATTTCGTAATCTGTATTTTGAGCGACTTTTTGGAGAGGGAGGGGCAGCGCGGGAACGAAAAGAAAAGGTAGCAGTCTCAAGCCTCGCCAATAGCCCAAGAGTAAAAATAACCCTTCTCCTAGCCCAAGCCCACCAACATCACCCCCAACAGATTGGTAAAATGCTCACAACCATTTTGAATTTAGGATCCTTTTGATGTCAAAAATAAAATAAAAATCTTAAAAATCTTAAAAGCTAGGTATTATCAAAATGAGAAGGGTGCAAAAGCTAGCTTGGAGATTCTGAGATTATCATAGAAATTGCTATTAAATATTATGGCAGAAGGTATACTTCGACGCCACCATTGAAGTAACACTGATCTAAAAAAATTATATGCCACACCGCAAACTAATAACAATGGCATACTAGAAAGTGACAATAAATCGGTATTAATCATGAAAAAAATCGTAAGTAGAAACCAAAAAAAATAAAAATTGTTCATACTACTCCATCTTATTGATGGGTATGAATTCTAACCTGCATTCATATGTAAGGACTCCGGCTAAAATTATCTGATAAATTATCTTGAAAAAATTTAATAAAGTCAGAAAAAGAATAATGAAATGCTTAGTAAATTAAGAATGTGTTTGGTAATGCGGTAGCTGTTGTGATTGTGGTTTGAAAAAAATTATTTTATAAAAAGTACTTTTAGTTAAGGTTGGTTTGAAAAAATAAGTGTTTGGTTAAAACTGTGGTTGAAATTGAGGTTGAACAAAAAGTAGTTTAATGTGTTTAGTTAATAATGTTTTTGAAATTGAGGTTATAAAATAATTTTAAAAACTATATATTAATATTGATGGTTTTTAATTTAAATATTGTAGATTTAACTATTGCTATTACATCATGAAATAAATAATACTTTATATAAAATATTTTTTTTATTATTCCATTAAACCATCTACAATTCCATTACGTACAAAATTCATCTGGCAAGAACTATAGTTTCCATAATTTTTTGAGCGTGCAATAAAATTAGATAAAATATTATCAGGAATAAAATTGATTTGATATTACAGTGCGAGTGAATTTAATTCACTCTACACTAGTTTTTCAGGAAAAAAATATTGTTAACGTGACAGTGCGAGTGAATTTAATTCACTCTAAACTAGTTTTTTTTTAAAAAAATGTACAAAAAAATAAACATATTGAAAAAAAATTGTTCACACAAATAATGCAAGTGAATCGAACTGTTCATTGTTTTAAGTGAACAATGCAATTAACTGAAACACGGAGTGAAGAAAAGCAGCCAGGAGTTGCTTTGCTAAAATCATGTTGCAAACGTGAATTATCATAGGGTCCATCAAAAATAAATTGTGTTTTTAAAATAACTAAACATTTGTTTTGTTGTGGTTGCTTCAAACGCAGAAGCAACCACGCAAACAAACTGCCTCTTAAAAATGAAGAAAACTCAGCTAATAAATGTTCAATTCACTTTCAAGCTAACGGTAAAGAGTGAAATTATTTCTATTCAATAATACTTCTTGGCTCACAAATAAGCTGACAACAATTATATGAGAATCAAATCTCTCCAATCACATGGTCGTATAAAATGCTCAGCACTCAGAAAGCAAATTTACAGAGTAATAAGTCTAGTAAACTTCTTGATTTAGAGCAACAAAATAATGTAAACAAAATGTAAAAGTTGAACTCACTTTTTCTCGAAAAGGATCCAGATCATCTGTCACCAATAACTTCTGGATTACTAGGTTAACTCTGTTTAACTGTGCAGGTGGACAACAAATTTACAATCCAAGAAACAGAATTAGAAAGCATTCCTCAAACAAGTTGGAAAAGATACCATAGGCAACAAGATTATAAGCAATAGTAGCAGAGAATATAGAGAGCATTATCCTGGCAGAAAAATATGATATAATGACAAGAAAAGCTCATCCTAACTTCCCTGGCTAGTGCTTATGATGGCAGTTTCAGGTTTAGAAACCAAAACTCATCCAAAAAATAAATGTTCAGTTCAGTTCATACTCTCTCAGAGGCATTTAATAGAGAATCTTAGCCTTCCTCATTTGATCTCCTTAGTGCATACTACTTCATAAAACTCATTTAACAGAGTTTTTCAGTTATTTTTCCAAATCGAGTTGATAGACAGGAATTAGCTTTTGATGAATTAAGCAAGGTTGGAAAGGGGAAGAGCGCTACATCTTGTGTGCAGTAGTTGTACTGAAATTCACTGGGGTAGAAGATTACTTTTGACATGTTTACTATGTTTGTTTGGATTGACCAAAATTCAAGAATGTGTTCTCTCTCTCTTTTTTATTTTTATTTTTAATCTGTATTAGATATTTTTTTAAAATAATTTATTGCTAGTTAATGATATGAGATGATTTATAATAGTGAATATATCTATTATTTTATTAGGTTACTTTAATGATAAATCAATATAGTATTTTATTTTTTGGATTTTCATCTTGGAGAAACTCAATAGGATGAATATATAATATTAATCAAACTTCAAATTATAATTATTTATCTATCGAGTTAAAAGAAAGGTACAAAGGGACGAAGGATTATTTCAATATTAACTAATAAGAATATCCTTGTTGATTTAAAGGACTATTTTCATCAATCATATAAAAAATGATTGAAAGAATTGAATATTATTGAATATGAGCAAATTTAAGCTTACAATCAATTAGTATTCTTACAACGAAAGGATTAACGAAAGGATGAGATGGCTCCTCAAACTAACCCAAACTTTACAAAGGGATGAAGGACATCCTTTGCGTTAGGATGCTCCCACTCCACTACTGTCTCCCACCATTCTTTTGGTTCTATATACATTATTCTTAGAGAAAGGGGAGGAGATGGCTGGCCATTTTCAAGCAACGGAAGACAAATTGGCATCCTCTTCAGCTTCTTAGATAACGTTACAGTAATATCTTCAAGAGAATTGCAAATCAGTTTTGCACTACAAATGCTTTTAAGTTCTGGTAAATATCTCAGTCTCAGAGTTCTTAACTTTGGGAGAATGAATCCCGTGATGGAATTGGAGGTAGTGCTTTCTTCATCTGTTGTTCCTATTATCTCCTCCATTTTCTTACAGAGCATCACTTCAATCCTTTCCAGGTTTACGAGGTTTGGCAGCAGCACAAGCGGGAACAGCTTCTTCATACTCTTACATCCACTACAATAAAACTCTTTAAGACCAGAAAACATACCATTATATGATGGCAATAGTGGTGGAGCAGAGCAGAACCAAGAAGATGAAACCAAGCTCTCCATGCTATCGCAATCGTAAATTTGGATAACCACCAATTCAGGTGCATTCTCTAATGACAGAACATCACATAAACTTCTTGCATCGATGCTTTCACAAACCAGTTCTTGAATGTCATTTAAGAACTTGACTTGAAAATCTCTATCTCTGTTGATACTCAAATTACCCAACCCAACTGTTTTACTTGGAGAATAATCACTGTATTGCCAAAAATCTTCATCCACCATTCCTACTAAAATTCTGTATGTGCTTAATGATTGGGTCTTATCCCGAGATCCGAGATACTCCACGAAGTCAGAGAGACCTTCGAAATGGCATTCCAAAGTTTCCAAATTTCTCAAGGATACTACTTCCTTTACTTTAACTGTTATCGGACGATAATATTCGTCTAGTACAAAGACTTGCAGGTGAGAGAGTTTTGGTAATATCCCACTAGGAAACTCCTTTTCACCACATCCATTCATTCTAAGATACCCTAGGTTGGTTAGGCATTCCATTCCTTGCGGCATCTTTTCAAGCGTAGTATGAGAGAGATCCAACCTCTTCAGTGCCTTGAGCTTTTTTAATGATGGAACATGTCTTAAGTTCTCACAATAATTGAGCAATAATGCAGTGAGACTCACCAAATCAGAGACAGAGTCTGGCAAATTTTTAATACCTGTGCGAGACAGATCAAGGACCCTGAGCCTATGCAATTGCTTGAAAAATGAATCCGCAACAAATCCCAGCCCTTTATTATCACATAGAAATAGAGTGGACAGATTTGGACACATTGGTGAATGGCTGTAAGGAATTTCTTCGATCTCGTTTTGCATTAGTGAAACTCTCGTCAGATTCTCCGTCCACTCCTCTACATCTGGCAACTCTTTTAATTGTGCACCTGCTTTAACCATGTATTGAGAGTTCTCTAGCAGTATTTGGATGGCCATGTCCCTAATCAAGTCATGCATCTTGACACGTCTAATATCATCATAATCCATTTGAGCACTTTCCAATAGGCAGACATATTCAAGTCTATTAAGCATCGTGTGGCCCTCATCAAATGCATCTTCCCTTCTTCTCTTTCCTTTAATTATTCCCTCGTCGATCAAATAATCTATCAACTCCTCCCTTTCAATCATATAATCTTCAGGAAATAATGCACAGTACAAGAGACATTGTTGTAGTGCTAAATCACCTAACCGATCATAACTAAACCTCAATAACTTGAATACTTCTGTGTCCCTAAATTTTGATTCTCTCAATTTCTTCAATGTATTTCTCCACTCATGTAGATCATTCACTCCCCTCAAGCTTCTTGCCACTATAATAATTCCCAATGGCAAACCAGCACATTCCCTTGCAACAGCTTTCGCAATTCCTTCCACTTCTGGTGAAAGTGTTATGCCACCTCCAAGTTTCTCCATGAACAAAGTCCAAGCTTCTCCCTCGAAAAGTGGCTTCACCTTGATTTTGCGGTGGCAAGCCATCTGATGACAAACTGTTTCTGATCGAGTTGTCATAATTAACTTGCATCCTTTCAACGGGACAGGAATTCCCACTTCGTCAAGCTCAAAATTGTTCCACAAATCATCTAAAATGAGAATCCATTTTTGTTTCTTCATTAGTTCTTCTGATAATTTGGCAGCTCTATGCAGATCGTCAACTTCCCTTGAAAATTCTAGATCAAGACGTTTAGCAATAAGATTCTGCAATGTATTAATGCTGAAATCTTGAGACATGGTCACCCACCAAACATTATCACAAATGTCCAGTCTTCGTAGAAGCTCATTATGGATATGTTGCAGTATTGTTGTTTTACCAACTCCTCCCATCCCGTAAATGCCAATGATTGAGACTTCATCATCCATTAACAAAGACCATATCACCTTCGTATTCTCTTCAAATGCTCGACCCACTAGTTTTTTAGAGCTAGTAGGTAATGGAACTCCTCTAGTCTCACTTGTGTTGTGTTTAAGACATCTAGAAGATCTAGCTCCTGCGCCATGCTGCACTAATCTTCCACTATTCTCCACACCCTCCTCCTCTACTGGTTCTGTCCTCACTCTAACCATGTTCTGCACATCATACATAATGACATCTTTGCTTAGTGAAGGTGCACAGAGTTGATGATAATATCTTCCATGGTCAAGACACAATGGATCTGTTGGTTGGGATGAATCTCCTCGAGGCTCATCAGCTTGATTAATTGATGGCCTTTCACAAGAGATAACTCTCTCCAGATGCTGCATTTGTTCTGTTCTCGGTATAGTTTCAAATCCATCATGCAGACGCTCCACATCCTCCTCTTCCAGCATTAAATAGGTAGAGATTGCATTCAGCTTCTGCTCCTTTGAAAGGGCAGAGTGTATCTGAACCCAAGTACCATCAGCAAATTGATCCACTAAATCTGTTACTGGTGTTGCTTCTCCTCTATTCTCATGAGCATCAACTCTGAGTCTCCAAGGAGAGACACTTCTGTCAACATGCTGAAAAGATCCTTCACCAGTGTATTCCATGCCACTTGCCGCTTCTAAACGCGAATGAATTCTCTCAGGCCCAACACCTTGTGCCAAATTACCAAGTACTGCATTGTCTTGTTCTTGTGGACAGGTGGAAATGTCAACATTGCTTGAACTTGCTATGCTTTTATGTCTTTTGTTGCCAACATGCATAGCTAGAAAGGCTGCTTCTTGAACTTCTTTAGGCACCTGACCACAAATGCCAACACCATGCCCTCTCTCTCCTGATAAATGCCATTTGATCCTCGAAATGGAAGTACCATTGGCAAATAAATGCCCACAAAACTTACACTTCATGCTTCCATCATTCATATCTTCAACTTCCTTCCAAAACGGATCATCTGATCTACCCATTTTGTCCTATAGATAAAAAGGGTCAAAATATTGAATAAAAATTAATGGAAGTACATTAATTGGAAAAGGAAGGTTGAAACTAAAATAATAAGTTACAAACAGCAAAGAAACTAAGAAGAAAAAACAATGAATTCAAGGTTAAATTGGGGTCAATTTAGTATGAACTCCTTAAGGCATGGATTGTTACAACTGAGAAAGATCAAATTATTTATTTTTGAAAACTGTTGATGATCCTAACTCCAAAGCTTCTCATTAGAATTTCTACAACTTGTGTTTTACATGAAATATTCAAACCAGAGTTACATGTGAAAAACAAAATCAAGAAGATGGAGTATAAATAATCTACCTGGATTCAAGTTGTTCTTCAAGTGCTGGTTTGCTCAAGTAGTATTCAGGAAGAAAAACAAGAACAGAGAAGAATATATGGTTTAAAAATAACAAGGAAGTTGCAAGATGTTTAGCTCCAGATGATTCGATTCAACCAGAAAAGGAAGCACTGATCATCAGAAAGGTTTAAGAAATTTGATGAGGGAAATTGGGATATCAATGGGATAATGAGATGAGATTTGGAAGAGAATGTTACAGTATCAAAGATTATTGTATTGTTTGACAAGAAGGAAGTTGCTACGAAGGAAGCCACAAACTTTACCTACCAAAGATTATATTATAAGCTAATTTCTGACTGAGTTAACGTATGGGCCCACCCCATTGTTGAAACTTTGAAAAAGCTGACCTGAAAATGTAAGAGCCTGAAGCTAAGCTTCAAGAGCTGTAAGTGGTACTGAAACAAAGTATTGACCATCATTATCTGATCCACTCCAACTTCCATTCCCTAAAAATTTAACGAAGCACAGCATTAGCAATAAAAATAGTGCTTAGGGGCACTGAAACAACCGTTTTATATTTAACTTAAGAAATTCTACTTATGAATACCTACTTGGTTCACACCTTGAGCTTGAGAGATCAGGCAGAAACACAAGTTTGATCGCTCCTAGAAAGGTTCAAAAACTGCTTTTCCTAGTTAGCATTTCAATAATGATTCCTGAGCAGAGCGTCCTATTCGTTTTGGTTTTACAACTAGTTTCGTTTCCCACGCTTTGTTATGGGTACAGATTCGAGATGTCAGCAACGTTCTTGCGAGCATAAATTTTTATTTAAAACAAAAGGCGTATGTGGTTATTGTATGGCATAATCCTGCAAAGTGTGAGTGCTTATTTGCCTCTATGACATGGATATGGCTTACAAATTATAGAGCATCTGTAAGTTCCAGTTGGGTTTATATCTTGGTGTGCCTCTCATTAGTGAAAAAGCTAAATACTGTTTATTGCACACTGCTAATTGGGAAATACAGAACTCAGTTCAACACAGCAAATTGCTGCATCAGAGTTAAAACTCCATAGCAGTCAGCACAATCTATGAAGATAAAATTGAAAACAAAACAAAACAATGACTGAAATTAAAAAATGCATCTAAGGCTTTGAAATAACTGAGATAAAACACTATTTTTCTCTCTTGATACATGATTAGAAGTCTGAGCATATTTATTTATTTTTTTAATTTTAATTTTAAAAATAGTTCTGTTCTTTCTACCCCAGGAAATCAAGAACGCTAATTTCGTTAAACAAGATTCTAAAGCCCATATTTGATAAATTAGAAAGAAGGACTACAACCCTAGTGCAAAAGACCTATAAACTAGCCCAACAAATCATACCCAGAGAAGCAAAAGCCAGAGACAAGCTAGCTCAATTTTTGCTCCACCTGGCTAAGAAATGCAGCATGCCCACCTGGAATTATAAATCATCCAAATTCCAGGGTAAATAATTAATTGGTTTGAGTTGTTTTTCGAAGAACCATTTCAAAAACAGTTTAAATCCACTTGGAATTTTAACTATATATCCACCAATTATACAAAAATCTATACTTTTTTAAAAAATGAATTCCAGAACCTAGTCGAAAAACCGTGGCAAAAACAGTTTAAGGACTCCAACCTAACACAAGAAAGAGGAATTATTTTCTAATTTTTTTTTGATAGTCGACAATTAAAAGGAAATATTTTATCAATTTATTGCAGCTGCTGAAATAGCTATTGGACTGGCTATAGTTTCGTCAATTTATCGTAACAGAAAATCAATCTGTATCAATTAATTGAATTTATTGAATAAGTAGTATTAATCATATAAAATATTTAAATTAATTAATTTGAATTCACTTCTATAATACATAGCATATTTGATAATGTTTACAAAAACGTAAGAAATTAAAGTATCTTGATTCTATTTCATGAGTCGATCCGAAATTGAATAGAAAAATTATAATAAATCATTGATTTATCTGGTATCTAAATATATAATTTATTTAAAAATTTACTAAATTAAAAAATTATGACGTTAAAAAAAAATTATAGATCCAATGTCACATTCAGTAAAAATCTATGATACATGTATAAGGTGTATTCAATGTGTCCAGGCCTGGCCCATGATGTATTAGAAATGATACTTGGGGACGGGTGTAAAGCTAAGCAAATTACTTCTGCTCCAAAAACAGAAGACTGTGTTGACTATAAGAGATGTGAATCCGCCTGTCCAATAAATTTCTTTTAAGTTTTTGAGTTTATCCATGGCATGAAAAAACTCGAAGCATAGGTTTGGTTTATTAATACTTTCCAGAAAAAATCACTTGAATACATTTGATATTTTATTTATTGACAAAAACCCGTACTTGAAAATAAAAATAAAAAATAGATTAAGTTTTTTAGTACGAGTTTTTCTTGTCAAGTGTATCTTATCTTTATCACAAATTATTTTCTTTGGTTAACAATATTTGTAGGTTTACTGATATCCACATATTTCTTGATTTTTGTTTTCCCACTTAGAGGAAATAAGGTAATTTAGTGGTATATTTATATGTGTACTAATGACCTATGCATTCTCTTATTATTTCCAATGGGACGATCCCTAAATCCAATTGACAGAGTCTTATAAATGGATTAATTTTTTTATTTTTACTAGAACTCTTTTTAATGACTTATTCATTTAACTACAAAATTTATTTTGTATATTGCAGGAAATTCTGTTTTTTTATTAATGGGGGCCTTAGGTATCGCTTTCAATGCTTCCAATAAACCAACAATCAATTTTGAAATATCAGTTAATCAATCACCGATTATACCCTTACATATACACACATGGTTATCAGACATCCATGGAGAAGCACATTACAATACTTGTATGCTTTTAGCTGGAATCTTATTTAAAATGGGAGCATATGGATTGGTTCAAATAAATATGAAATTATTATCCGACGCCCATTTTATATTTTCTTCTTGGTTGATAATAGTAGACGCAATACAAATAATCCATGCAGCTTAACCATCTTCTGATAATTTTTTTTTAAAAAAAGGAATAGTCTATTCTTCTATATCTCATATGAGTTTTACAATTATAAGAATTTACTCTATAAGCAATATAGGACTCAACGAGGCCATTTTATAAATAATATCTCATAGATTTATTGCCACTACACTTTTTGTCTTGTCAGGAACAAGTTATGATGGAATACATCTTGTTTATCTTGATAAAATGGGTGGAATGGCTACCCTAATGCTAAAAATATTCATGATGTTCAGTATCTTATCATTAGTTTTTCTTGCGCATGAGCGGTTTTTTTGGGAAATTAATGGTATTTTTTGGAATAATTACTGCCAAAAAATATGTTTTAATGCCAAACATACTAATTACTTTTGTAACGATATTAACTCCATTGAAATAAAACCACAACTACCTTGAATATCTAGACAAGTTTTTCCTAATAAGAATTCTAGTAGAAAGCCTTGAATATGTACAAAAAAAATTGCTAATGAGAATTATAGTATTGTAGATGATAATACATATTTGTAAAGTCCATACATATTATTTATCTCAAATTAATTATGACATGGTAACATCATGATTAATGAATTTTTGAGTCGAGTTGTATTTGCTGTGTGTTTTTCCTACTAGTTAAGGTTTTTGTTACGATGATGTTCTTAACATCAAAAGGAATTTTTACTATATATCCACGAATGATACAAAAATCTATCCCTTTTTGGTAAAATGAATTCCTGAACCTAGTCGAAGAACTGAGGCAAAAACAGTTGAAGGATTCCAACCTAACACATGAATGAGGAGAGGCTAGTGATGATGGATCATGTTCCATAATTTTAATCATGTCGGAAACGGAATTAAAGTTAGCTAGCTAACCTCTGTGGCCCCCGAATGCTGAAAGTTTCTGCTTCCATTTTCCAAAGGGGAAAGGGTGCAGCAAGCGACCACAAACCAACCAGATGTATAAAACAAAACAACTGAACCCTTCTATATAAAACTATGCACAACATAATCTGCTTGACATGCACTGGAATGAAACTTAGAACCTACTGAAAAATGATCTGTTATATAATTTTACATGGCATACACTTTAAAGCTCCGAAAATCAATTATTTTCCTCTCTTTCAAAATATCTCGGATTCGGAATTTTCGGAATCGGAATTTTCTTTTAAAATCCAACATCATGAGCTAATTGTTTTTTTTTTTTCCGTTCCAATACTTAGGTTGTTTTAAATTCCGCCCTTTCTCAATTTAAGTAAGATTGGTAATCGAGTATAAAATCAAAAGATAGTGAAAAAAACAGAGAGAATGGATGGTGAAAAAAGTTAACTTTGGTCCTTCTATTTTCTTGATTATGCATTTAAGAGAGAGAGAGGAAGTCACTAGATTCCGGCTCAAGAGAGAAAAAATCAAGATTGACACCTATTCTAGCCACGTAAAAGATTGAACTTGGTGTCAACGAGATTCGTTCAATGAGAGAAGCTTGATAGTGGTTGTCAACAGATTTAATTTCTTTTCAAAAAAAGGGGTCTTCCCTTACATATTTTGAAAAAATAAAGAGGCCCGGGTGCACGGGCCTGGGATGAGTGGCTCGCGTGTTTGGGCTTGGTTTTTTAATGGCTCATTCTCGTTAGGCATCTTAGGCTTGGTCTTTCAATAAAAAATTTCACTTAATTTTTCTTTTTTTTCAAAGTTTTTATTATATGTTTAGAGAAAAAATTTAAAATAATATTGTTATTAAACCCAATGAAGTCCGTGATTCAAGTTGCAGGTTTGGTGGGTATAGCCACAAAGCTCATGTCGATCTATTATGTTGTCGTTTACATATTAAAAAAAATAATTTTTAATGTTTTTTAAAGCATATGGTTTATTTTAGATTGATCTCCATGATATATTTCGTGTTTGTTTTGTATGATTAATTTATTCTGATTTGCTTTTTACAAAGTCGCAGGTTTGGTGGGTTTAGCCACAAAGCTCATGTCGATCTATTATGTTGTCGTTTACATATTTTTTTTAAAAAAATCATTTTTAATGTTTTTTAAAGCATTTGGTTTATTTTAGATTGATCTCCATCATATGTTTCGTGTTTGTTTTGTACGATTAATTTGTTATGATTTGCTTTTTACAAAGTCGCAGGTTTGGTAGGTTTAGCCACAAAGCTCATGTCGATTTATTATGTTGTCGTTTACATATTTTTTTTAAAAAAATTCATTTTTAATGTTTTTTAAAGCATTTGGTTTATTTTAGATTGATCTCCATCATATGTTTCGTGTTTGTTTTGTATGATTAATTTGTTTTGATTTGTTTTTTACAAGATTATTA
>Ga0325414_1000901_pt1 | contig 26910 bp, 10 predicted proteins | sample PopdelMetagenome_8_FD_206183 | JGI IMG/M metagenome (GOLD analysis project Ga0325414, IMG submission 206183) | Populus deltoides microbial communities from Bellville, Georgia, United States - Leaf-PdKOR-R3 | ecosystem: Host-associated > Plants > Phyllosphere > Phylloplane/Leaf | place: USA... | reverse complement strand
CAAATATTTTAAATATAAAGTTAGGTTAATATTATCAAAACTAATGGAATCTAAAGCATCCTTTATTTTGTTCAAATTCCTACAAAGTATAAACATGAAAAAAACAACATGAATATAAACTATATATATATAAATGATAAATTTAATTTTAGAAAAATAATATCATTGTTAATGAAAATAGTAATAATAATTTTTAATATTATTATTAATATCATTGTTATTGAAAATAGTAATGAAAAATAGCCTTTTATACTTGGGTAATTTAGAAACCGTTTGGGCACCGTGTTCCCAAAAAATTTAATTTTTTTTGCTAAAATTTAATATGTTTTATATGTTTTAGATTGTTTTGATGTGCTAATGTCAAAAATAATTTTTAAAAATGAAAAAACATTATTGATATGTATTTCGGCACAAAAAATTATTTGAAAAGCAGCCGTAACTATACTGTCAAACATACTCATCATTTGTTTGTTTAAGAATATTATTAAATCTATCATGATTATCGAACAAAAGGGAGGTAAGCAACAATGATTAAGAGGAAAGAGAGAAGGTAAAACTATAATTGTTATTTTATTATATGATTTACATGCAATATGCTGCGAATAATTTAAATTTAAATTTTTCTTGGATGTTGAAAAAATATTCAAATATTACTAAAGATGATATTTTTTTAATATTAAAATAGCAACATATTAGATTAATTTTGAACAACCTGAGTTAACATGTTAAATTTATGACCCGGTTATGAGACTATGATAAATCTATAGAAAGCAAACCAAAATAAATTATGAAGTCTAATTTCAAATCAACTCAATATTGAAGGATAAAATTGAAAAAAAAATAAATTAAAAAAAGACCTAAAAAGTACCCAAGTTAACATGTCAAACTTGCAACTTAGTTTATAAGACCAAGATAACCTCATGAAAAACAAATCAAAATATATTATGAATTTTAATCTCCAACCTTCTCAATATTGAATGATGAGATTAAAAAAAAATCAATTAAAAAAAGAATATAAAAAACAACATAAGTCAATCCGTTAAACTTATGACCCGAGTCATCAGATTGAGATAACCTTATAAAAAAAATAAAAAAACTGACCTGATTTAACTTAGGTCAATCTATCAAATCCGTGAATTTGATGTTGAGATTGAGATAACCCCATAGAGAAAAAGTCAGAACAAATTATAAAGCTCGATTCTCAATTACTCATGTTGGACCTATTGTTGAACGATGAAATTTATAAAAATTTTAATTAAAAAAATGACATAAAAAATAAGTTAAGTTAACCCGAGTTAATTGTTAAGCATTATTACTAGGTCATGAGACTAGGATAACCTAATGAGAAAAAAAATCAAAACAACTCATGAAACCTAATTCCCAATCAAACACATTATTAATTGAAAAAATTAAAAAAAAAAGTCAATTAAAAAAAATAAGTCAATTAGGTTAACCCGCGACCTAGGTCATGAGATGGGGACAACCCAATAAAATGCAAGTCCAATGTTGAAGGATTTGTGACCTGGGTCATGGGACTGATATAACCTCTCGGAAAAAAAAATGATTTGATTTAACCAGGTTAAAATGTCAAAATACGTGACATTGATCTTGAGACCAAGATATTCTCATAAAAGGCAAGCCAAAATAGATTATGAAACTCAATTTTCAACCAATCTAATGTTGAATGATAAAATTGAAAAAAAATTACATAAAAGAAAAAAAACAACTTGAGTCAACTCGGGTTAATCTGTTAAGCACTATTCTCGGGTCATAAGATCAGATCAGGATAACCTAATGAAAAGTAAATAAAACAAATCATGAAGTTTAATTCTTAATCAAATCAATATTGAATGATGAAATTGAAGAAAAATTAAGAAAAAGAAAAAAATCTGAGTCGACCGGGTTAACCTGTTAAACTTAAGATCCGTGTCATGAGAGTGTGATGACTAAATAAAAAAAATATAATATTAAAGGATAAAATTTAAAAAAAAATCAAAGAAGAAAAAAAAAGAAATGCAAAGCATTATTCCAAATGCTTTGTGAGGAGGGATATAGTAAAACTCCCTTCTCTTTTAGTTTATTGTTAATAACAAATACAAGTTACATAACTCTAATTTTTTTTTTTTTCCTTTTACAGCTTCAAATAGGTTTTCTTTCAATTATTATATATTATTAGAGTGCTAATAATCACAAAGGGTAGGATAGGCAATTTGTGTTTCTTGGAATTTATCTCTTTCACTGCAGGTTATTGCACAAATCATCCATTTTCCACTCAAATGAACAAAGACAATATCAATGCTTGAACTTGTTTATGAGGTGTTGTAAACTTTGTGTTAATGCAAGTGAAAATAGTATTAAGAAATATTTCATACATGAGTCCCTTTATATGAGAGTTAAGGATCTCGTTTGAGTCACGTTCATAGGAGTTGAAGATAAGTGTTATAGCAAGTCAAGTAGGTAGAAGAATCAATTACAAAGGAGACAAGTTTGACTAAGAAGTGGACCGTGTTCAATGCTTGTACTTGGAAAAGGGTTGTTCGTTGAGAACTCGGTTGAGGAAGCCCCCTAGGACGAAGAATATTTTTTTCAAGGGTGATTTTGATAGGTGGCTAATACCACGGATTAATTTGGAGAGGAGTTATGGAATCTAGGACCATAATAAAAAAAAGACAAAAAAATGTCAAACGCGGGACGCCCACGAACTGGCGTCTGGAATAATGTTCTTATATACTTGAGGTGGGTGTGGCAACTTTTAGTGGCTAATCAAGGAGTTTTTAGTTGCGTTAGATTCTTTTTGAAGAGATGACCCTTCCTATTTGACATGTGTTAATGGGAAGTCTATGGAGGAGGAGCATCGTCACAATTTTGGTTTTGCCTTCTCCGTCTCTCTTCTTGCTTGAATTTGCACCATTTTTTTTTCAAGCTTGGGCTTGTTTTAGATGCAATGGGCTTGGTTTTTGTTGCAATGGGCACAACTTTGAGCCCATCAAACACCTCATTTAGGCCTGGTTTTGAGCTTTTTTTTCTAGTGATTTTTTTCAGCCCATTTTATAGCAAATCTGGCTCTATTTTGGTGCTTGTTTTTCTCCATCTGTTGCTCAGTTTTTTCAAAAAACTTTTATAGGATAGAGATTACTTGGAAAGGATGTCCAAATACAAACATGGATTTACCATAAAGAGTTTGGAGACTCATGGAATTATTATTAACCTTTTTTTTTTTTTTTTGTTTAAAGATGTCATGTTAGGTTTATATGAATTTCTAAAATTAAAAGACATATCAACCTAATTGTAAAAATTCAAGTTTTCAAAATATGATGAACAAATCTGTAACATCTTGTTAGTTTATATGTATTAAAATCAACATTTCATATGATATTTATGAAAATAAGGACAATTATTTTTTTAACCAGTGATGAGATAATTCTCCTTTAAATTATTACCAATCATTCATCATCGGTTACCAATGGTTTACTTCTTCAACATTTCATGCTGACTCTATGCGAAATGAAATTTATGATTTAATATATATATCACTTATCGGTGTGGTTATTTCATCCACACTATTTTTAGATATTACCTGCACAATTTTTCTTTTCATAAATCATATCCATTGAACATTACATATACTTTTTAATTCAGGCCATTCATTTATTATTTATAATTTATAATTTTTTTGATTTTAACAAAATTTTGGTAAAGCCTCCCTTATATGTGGCCTTGTCCAAAATTTCATCTCGCTATATCCCACATAAAACATATTTTAGTAACTTCCACACATATGCCTTATACATACCACTAGTTCATTTATTAAAGATTTTTTCATAGTTTATCCACAATCAACTATAACAATTATAACTTTTTTTCTTTCATTAGTATACTATATTCTCTACAATATGAATGCATGAATGAATTTAACACAAAAGAGTTTAATTTAACACAAAAGAGTTTAATGTACATAATATTTTAAGTAAAGTTTTGTAATTAAACTCATTCCAAAATAAAATTATTACAACAACATAACTAATTAAACTACATAGGCTATATACCTAACAAAATCTAAGTGAACTAAGTGTCCGTTTGTTTAGGAGGTTGCGTTTGCGTTTGAAGCAAAACGCAGACGCAACCTATTTAGTAATCCCACAACATAGTTTACTGTGTATGTGGGACCCATGTAGATTTTAATATAAAATGCAGGTTGGCGGAAAGCAGCTCTCAGCTGCTTTCCGCAAACCTGCGGACGTTCAGTTGAGAGTTTCACTCTCCACTATTCACTTAAGTGAACAAGTGAATAGTGGAGAGTGAAACTCCACTGTTCACGTGAACAGTGGAGTCACTATCCACTATTCTGGTCAGACCGAGTCCGGTTCAAAGCTAAATGCATTGAACCGGGTTCAACCTAGTGAAAAAAAATTATTTTTTATTTTTTTAATTGTGTTTTATTTGAAAAATTAGAAGGAGATCGCTTGATGACGTAGCATTTGCAGAATTTGATTGCAATCCCAATTTTGTTCTTGCCGGGTCCGATCCAGTTAAAAAAAATCAATTTTTATTTTTATTTTTAATTGTGTTTTATTCCAAAAATTAGAAGGAGATCGCTTGATGCCAGCGCATTTGTAGATTTTGATCGCAATCCCAATTTTGTTCTTGATGATATTTTACCTGATGTTGTTGCGCGCTTAAGAAACCAAGGAAAGTGGAGTCCTTGTCGGATGGATTTCGTACGTGATAAAATTATAGATCATTTAATGAAACAATAAAAAATATTTGATATCAATATTATTTATTTCATGATGTAACAACAATAGTTAAATCTACAATATTTAAATTAAAAAACCATCAATATTAATATATATATTTTAATTATTTTATAACTTCAATTTAAAAAGCATTCTTTTAATCAAACACGTTAATCTAATTTTTGTTCAACCTCAATTTCAACCACAGTTTTAACCAAACATATATAAATACCAAACCAATCTCAACTAAAAGTACTTTTTGCAAAACAATTTTTTTTCAAACCACAACCACAAAAGCTACCACAATACCAAACACATGCAGCTGCTGAATGAGATGGACCTACAAGGAATATATATATATATATATATAAATAACTCGAAAACCTTATCAAGAAGCTTTCATTATCATTAACAAAAAAACATCAACTAAATACTAGTAATAATTCAAAATTTCTCGCCATAACATCGATAATTAGTATGTCTATACTTATTTAAGTCACTGCCAATATAACCAACTAAAATTTACATTAGTCTCCTTAGTTGTCGTTAACACGGATGACTAGATATCGTACTCGTCACCTTATTCATCATCTGTAAAGTCTACTAAGTATCAAAACCATCTCTTTAGTTTCTATCTGCATGGTCAACCAAGTATCAATGATCTCTCTTTAGTTACCATCAACAAGGTTAATTGAGCATTAAAACATCTTCTTAGTCACCGCCAACATGGTCAACTTAGCATCAAAACATCTATTTAGTTATATTAACATGGTCACCTAATGTCAACAACATATCCTTAGTTACCTTCAACACGATTAACTACATATCAAAACATTTCTTTAGTTCTATCAACATGGTCGATTAATATCAACAATATATCCTTAATTATTGTTAACATGATTAACTAAGTATCATAACATCTCTTTAGTTCTGTCAACACGATCAACTAATATAAATAAGAAATATTTTGTAATTAATTCATATCAAAATATATCTTCTACAATTGATTTATATATTCTCGTTTCAATCAAGTAATACATTATTTCCATTTCAAAACATAACACCACAATTTTCATTTCAACCCTTAATTAATAATGATACAATAATGAAGAAAACAATGTTAAAGAAATATACTAAAATTTAAAGAGAATGAGGTGTCGAACACCTACATGCTTCTTTTATAGACATAACTTCTCCAATTGATAGCCCAACTCCTCATGCCTCTCCCAATTCAAGAAGAAGATACAACACCAGTCAATATGTCTCCTAAATTGACTCGTCCGTATTCAAGTCAATAATTTTTCATTTAATATAAACATATTTCACTCTTTCTTAGCACATTACTAAATACAAAATATTGTAGAATCTAACAATTCCATATTCATGAAATCTCACAACGTAACAACTGTCAAAATCCACACCTAGTTAAACTCAGTACTTTTAAGAATCTAGCTAGTATTCAAAATTATATTCTACACTTCTGTCTTTGTATGCCACACACTCAAAACACACTCTAATTATCACTTTTACATATCATTTCAACAATTCTCACTATTTTCATAATATGTAAATCATTTTTCTTAGAATATCTATAACACAATTTATAGAATGAATATTAACACTCGATTCAAAATACATTTTTCACATATTTATTTTAAACTAACACACGATTTCACTAGTTTTCCACTAAATTCTCATCCCCCCTACATGTACCTTAGTTTGCCCTAAAGACCATTACCATCTATTGTTTTTTCTTTAATTTTAACTATTTTTTACTCTAGCTAACATATATTCCATGTCATTATAACAATTCTACAATTAAACACATTTTCCCCTAAATTTTGTTCAAAAACCCTAACTTGAAATGAAGTTTTCACCCAAAATTGTCCCAAATCCAAAACATAACGAAATAATTAGTGAGAAACATAGTAAACATTGGTTTTGAGTTTAATTTATGGTTCTTCTTGTAGGTTTCTCCTCCTTTAATCATTCTCCCTTAAAAACCCCATGTTTCTCTCTCATGCTTCTAACTTTTTTTATCTCTTAAACTTTCCCCTAAATTCACATATTAATCACCTTTTCTCATAATAATCTATCCAACACATGCTTAACATGTTTTTATAAGAAGAAATCTCTCAAAACTTTTAGAAAAAAATGAAGATCAAACCATTCTTCTCTAAGAGTGGGGCTAACCAAATCTTTTAAAGTAGAAGGGGCTATTTTGCCATTATTTATAGAATTTCCCCTCCTTAATAATTTGTTTTATTATTTGTAGTTTTTCCTGATCATTAGTATTTTCGCATATTGATTTATAAACAAATTTTAATATTTCTCAACTAAATTTTTGGGATTCTTCCCCTAATTATTACCTTTTTTCTTATTAATTTATTTATTTCCATTACAATTTATTATCGTTACAAGAAAAAATTAAAATTTCAAACCCAAAAGTCAATAAACATTCTGCCTATTTAAATTCATCAAAAAGTTTTCAATAACTTCCTAAAATCTTACTTCATTTCAATTTTTTTTTTTAAATCGCCAGGCCTACGTCGGTCCATAAAAACTAAGAGACACATTAACCTAGTTGTTAATACCCAAGTTTGATAAAACAATCATGACTCTAACTTGATAAAACTCGTCAATGTTGTTTTTCATTATTTGTTTGAAAATAAATATCTAAACATACATACATACACAAAACTTTCAATGTCGAGGTTAAACCATTATGTTTCAAATAAACCTGTTGCAACCTATCATCCCAACCCCATCGTGGAGTATTGGTTATAACTTTATTCCACCTAAAACAATAAAGCCCCGACAACCTCATAGCCTTAGGGTTGTAACATAAAGGTATGGGCCCTAACACTTTAAATATTCATCATAATCAATGAAAAAAAAATTAATAATGCATTAAAAATAATAAAAAAAATCATTTAGGGTTCAAGAAAAATCTTTAAAAGTTGTTGGGATCACCCGGGAGAAGCTGAAAAATGATTAGAATAGTGACATCAATCTAGATAGTGTTGGTGTGTGGATTCCATGTCATCACTACTGCTGGCATATTGAACCACACATTAATGCTGTTAAGGAGCATCACCTAGTAAATTGAAATAATTGTCACCATCTCTTCCTCTCTACACTAGAAGTAATACATACCACCACCTAAGAAAGGAGATTAAGTCATTTGAAGTTTTAGTCTTCTCTCTTCTCTTCATTTCTCTTTCTCCATCACAGGTTAGGCTGTTATTTCTATTATTAAATGTTTTTGGTGGAGGCTATTATGGTGAGCGAGATGAAGAAGGTGTTGTCATTGTTTGGTTTACAGAAGAAGGTTGGTTCAGGTCGACTAAAAACATGGTGATGGCTACCGAGTTGACATTGTTGTTGTCTACGTGGGGAGTTGAGTTTTTTTTGGTAAGGATAATGGCTATGGTGTGCAGGATGGGCTGTCAATGGTGTTGGGGTGAGTAACGTTGTCTATAATGGTGGTTGTTGTATTAATGGCTGAGAAAAATAAGAGGGGAGGGCTGTCACAATTCCTCTTTTTTTAATCTCTTTTATCTTTTTCTTTCTCTCTTTTTCTCTACACAAAAAATTCTCTCTTTTTTCTATTCAATGTTTTTCTTTTTTTCCCTCTATTATCCACCCCTTTTATATACTACTTAATATTTTTTTAATTCTTATCCTATATTCTCTTTTTTTACTCTTTATTCTCTCTTCTCCTATCTCAGTCTTTAACATTCCACATCTTTCTCTCTCTCTTTTTTTTAATCTTTAAATTGCTTGGGGAAGGGGTTAGAAATGTTCATATTAGTCCTTTATGTCATCCTTAATTATTACTATGCTCACTAAGCTTTTTGTTTCTTTTATTGTCATTACTTTTTTACTTTTTTTTCAAAACTTTAATTTTTGAAAACTCATTAAAATAAAAATGATAAATGAAAAGGTTGTAGAAAATCATGAAATGGCAGAGAATTTGACCATATTGTGTAAAAAATGCGCTTTTTTGGATTTTTTTTAATATATGATCGAAACAGGGGGATCAAAATTGAGTTATGATAGCTACCCTCTTTTTACAATGCTTATAGTAGAAAGTCTATAAATAATAATTTTTCTTAGGCTTGTTTAGTAAGCTTATAAAAAAAAGATGGTGTATACAAGAAAAATTTAAAAGGTGCTCAAACCGAGAGGCGACCAACCTTAAGAATTGAAATTAAAAGAATCAATTGGGATTCAAATTCATAGGAGTGATGCTTTGGACTTAAGTTTACAAAAGTCTTATGAGACTTGAAAATAAAGAATTTTGTAAGAGTCTTTTGAGACGCAAACACATAAAGATTTGCAAGAGTTCTCTAAGACTTAAAAGTAAAGACATATCTTGTGAGAATTCTTTGAAACATCGTATAAGAAAATTACAAAAGTCCTCTAAGACATAAAAGTAAAGAAAGATTTGTGAAAGTCTCTCGAGACTCGAAAGTAAAGAAAGAGTTGTAAAAGTCCTCTGAGACTCGATTGTAGAAGAAAATGCTAGAGTTTTCTAAGACTCAAAAGTAAAGAAAGATTAATAAGAGTCCTCTAATATATAATCACATAAGAAAAATACAAGAGACTTCTAAGAATTAAAAGTAAAGAAATATTTGCGAGAGCCTTTTGATACTCAATTGTAAGAAATTGCAAAAGTCTTCGACTCGAAAGTAAAGAAAAACCTATGAGGATCCTTTGAGGCTCTGCATCATAAAAAATTTATAAGAGTTCTTTGTGACTCAAAAATAAATAAATAAAATTATGAAATTCGTTTGGGATTCAATTACAAGAGCTTCATGATGGAAGGGTTCGACTCAAATCTATAAGAATTCTCTAAGACTATGTTTGTTTCTTGAAAACTGGTTTCCGGGAAACTAATTTCTAAATTTTCCTGTATTTATTTGCCATTATGAAAGTTGGTCAACGGAAAGCATTTTCCGGTCAACGGAAAACACTTTCCGGTCAAAAAAAAATTTGGCTTGGTTTTCAGAAAATTGTTTTCCTTTTATTTTGGACGGAAAATACTTTCTGGAAGTTGTGAAAACTTTAGAAATATCATATTATTTACTGATTATATCACATTTGGTCCTCAAACTTTTGATTGCTATATATATTTTGTTTTTAATATTTTTTTTTCAATTGCATCCCTTAGAATTTAATTTTTATATTAATTTTGGTTCTTATTTTTATAATTGTTATTTGCATTTCCCTTATCATTTTTTAATTGAAATTTTTTATCTATCAAATTTGGCCATCATTCTTTTGATTGTTACTTATTTTATTTGAAATAATTTATGAAGTGTTAATTATTTTTATTTTTATTTCTTCATCTTTCAATTTTTTTATTTTTTAGATTTGATCTCTATTATTTTGATTATTATTTATTTTATTTGAGATAATTTATGAAATTATATTTTTTTTCAATTTCATTTCCATTCAATTTTTTAATTGGTAAGATTTGTTCTTCATTATTTTAATAAACTTGAAAAAAATAAAACATTAATAAGTTATTTTCCAGCTCATTTTCCATTACATAACCAAACACTGGAAAGTGTTTTTCAACTTATTTTTCATTACACTACCATATATCGAAAAATAATTCACTTTCACGGAATTTATTTTTTAAACAAAAACTACTTTCTAGCAAACAAATAATGCGTAAAAATAAAGTAAAACATGTAAGGGTAATATGAGGTAGTGAAGATTAAGGGAAAAAGAAAAAAAAATAGATTGAGAAAGACGAAAGGTTTCAATTGAAAAAAATTCTATTTCTGGAACTTCATTGAACTACGACTAAATGTAAGCGCACAGGAAAGAAATGATTTCTCTAACCCATAGCTTTGTTTAGGAACTCTAGTTCACAATGAACAGGGACTGAGAATTGTTCTTGTCAGAATCTTATATCATGCCCATGTCTATTTTAATTGATTCAAAATCTTGGACCTTTGTTTTTTACCTTCAGACAGACTACTTTTCTCCTTTTAAAATCAAATTGCCAATACTGCTCTTCTTGGGATAAAAGAGAGCCTTACAGTCTCGACTGAAGGTAGCTAGTTCTAAATAATCTAACCATACTGACACTTTATTATGTGAGATGCCTTTTTCCTGTTTTTCCTGTAGCTTCCTGTACAGAAGTTTTAATGTATCTTCCACCTTGTATTATAAGTGCTTGAATTTTATTGTTATGTCAGTATTCATCATGGAAAGAGACTTATCTGTGCCTCTTTCATATTCATGCCCGACTCATGCAGGGAAGTTTTACAGGGCCAAGGATATTTTGGTCTGGTTCTAGCCTTCGAACTGAAGCTACTGGCTATGGGCTGGTAATGATTCTCCCTTCAAACTCTTAGTTACTGCACGTGCAACATGTTTTTAAGTTTTGTGCTTTCTAGCTGTGTGCATCCATGTGTAAACTTCTTTATTCTCTGTTTTGCCATAGCCTGTGATTGTTACCTGTGTGTGAAATTCTTTATTCTCTGGTTTACTATATATTTTTCTTCTTAATGAGTTTATTGAGCTCATTGTATTACTCTTGTTTAAGCATCTTAATATCTAACAAATTCATCATGCTTTTGCAGGTTTTCTTTGTGCAGCGTAAGCTTGCTGGCATGAATAAAGAAATCAAAGGACTAAGGTTCCTCCCTTGACTCCAAAAACTTGTTGCTGTTGATGACAGTATCCCTCAAGCCAATGGCATAGTATAGGCCTAAGAAATATATTCTTACATTCTCCATAATGCACGGTGAGATGTTTTGTGTTTGAGACATGACTGCGTTTGATTCTTTCAAATATCAGAATATTTCTCACCTTTATTAGGTTTATTAGCTGCTTAATATACTACATAAAGCATTCAGTTGACGCTGAGCTTCTTTTGCAAATTTTTAGCTTTTTTTTTTCTAATTTCCCATTCAGATGTGCTGTAAGTGGTTCTGGAAAGATTACAATGCATGTTCTAGAGAAGCTTATTGGTTATGGCGCTCTTCCAATCACAGTATCAGGTACATTTAGTTGTCCGTGAATATTTTATACAATCAAATTGAGTGATGGGCTCCAGCATGTCAAATTAGTTCCCAAGTCAAAATACCTCAACAAGAACAAGCTATGTTGATCATCACAACTCACAATATCTATATGACCTTTGAGTTTTAGTTGATAAGGTATGTAAGGTTCTTCTATTTCAACTGCATCTCTCAAAAGTGCTTCTTCCAACTTATGTAGAAGACTTGCAAGAGGAGTGATGCCTTCAAGGTTTTGCAGGTCTTTTATCTTGTATCTCGTCAACAAGCATAAAAATACAGAAAAAGCTTTCTATTTCTTTTCACAATTTTGTTTATTTGGTTCTTCCACTTTCAGTATTTCTGATATTTAGGGGTTAATGGCCATAATGCAGTTGAGGTTTTGCTGCGGAGGATTATTTGAGTAGCAACTCTTGTAACATGTATCAAAATATTGGACAGATTCAAAGGGATATTTAGTGGATGAGGATGGATTTGATTACATGAAAATATCTTTTCTGAGAGATATCAAAGCGCAGCAGAGAAGTTTGCGGTGTGTTTTCCTTAGTCATCATTAATCTTGTTGCTGGGGTGATTTGTTAACATTTTATAGTGTTATTATAAATGTGGAACCTGCAGAGACTACTCAAAGACTTATGCTCGATCAAAGTACTATGATGAAGCAAAACCTTGGAGTGAAAGGGGTGATGTTGCATTTCCTTGTGGTTACCAGAATGAAATCGATCAATCTGATGCCATTAATCTGGTTAATTCAGGCTATCGTATCCTTGTACAAGGTAGGAGTTACCAGCGTAATCCCTTATGGAATTAATATTTCCTCCTTCATGACTTTCAAACTGGTGCTGGAAGGTATATAGGTTATTCCAGTTAACTTGTGCGCCATAAATATTCAATACACGTTGAAAAAGAACAATGACATGAATTTATGTTTGACATATTATGACTCCACCCCATGCTCTGGGGATGAATGTTGACCAAGCATAACTTTTGAAAAGAAATGCATCTTATCATGATTATGAAGTAGGCTTGTTTCCTTTATTTTTTTGCATGGGGAAGGTTCTGCTACTATTCAAAAGATTGTAGAAGTCCAGGGGCGTAGGAGTCAAAAATCATTGAAACTTGAATAATTGTCATAGTTCCAACTTCTCTAAAGAGTGCTATTTTTCAGGGCTTGATGTAGGACTACTTTGGATTTTTGTCCCACAAAGGGTTGTGGTGAGCCGGGGTTTGTAATTTGCAGAATTAGGGTTGACTAGTTTCGTCAAGCGTAGCTGTGGCCAAATATGGTCTCAAAGCTGTGTTGCACTTGCAATCTATGTTAGAAGTTGAAGGTGGATTGAAAAGACTGGTCAGTTTATCATTGTTTGTGCAAGATGGGTTTGAGTCTTCACAATTTTATTCAGCCTATTTATATGTGCTAAATCAGTAATACACCTGGGTGCAGGTTGTTGCTGGGGAGCTTGAATTAAACCATGAGTGCAATTTGCTGAACTGATCACCTGAGGACTTTGAATCTAAATTGCAGGTAAGGCAATTTTGCTTTTATATTTTTTCATGTTTTGAATATTTTCTAGCTGGAATGGGATTTTCTTAAAGCTTGGAGCTTTGTGCTCAAACTGAGAAGCTATGTCATCTGCTTGCAAGAACCACCTTGTTCAGATTTCCTTCTAAAATGACTCCAAAATGATCAACTCAAAGTTGTAAAATATTTATTTCTGGTCCAGACAGCAAATTAGATTATAATGTTTGAAGTGGCCTGAAGTGTTCTTAAGGGATCCTTCTCACTACATTACTGCATAATGACTGGTGTTTAGGTCCGTGTTGGGGTTCAGTAGGTGGATCCGCTCTTTGTGGGTTGTTGGTTGTACTTCATTCCTACATTCTCCTTTCCGATGACTGATGAAAATATACCTGATGAACATTATACATTGTAGTTTGGTTGGATTTTCTTTTTTATTGATGTAATTTATGTGTATTTTCCAATTACTCCTCCTAATGGTAGGAAGCAATGAAACGGATCTACCGAAGAGCCCTGAAAGCAGCAAGCGATTTTGGCTACCAAAAGGAGAGTCCCGAGTAAGCGCCTTATCAAGTCTATATGAGTTGTGATCCAAGCGACCTACATAGCAAGCAGTTGGGGAACGAGTGTCAGTCTGAAAATTCCAACGTAAAGCAACTTGAGAGCTCTCATGTTTCACGATTTATATTATTATGCAATGAGTTTTTGATTTTTGTTTCTTACTATATGATATTGTCACACGGTGTGCTATGTATCAGAAACTAGTTATTGAGGTGTTTTCCGTTAAGAGTCTAAGTCTAACAAGTACAGTTTTGAGACGCCATGGTTAGAAGAGTTGATGGTCTGGTGACTTGGTTCAATCTACTACGCTCTTCAAAAGTTGAATCCGTGAAGGTTTTCATGATGTTGTTTATAGTCCACAAATTCATGAATTGAGAACACGTCTAGTGACTTTGTAAGTGTAACAAGTGTGAAAGGTTTAAAAAGCCTATTCAGTGAAATTAGTTTAGACGCGTCACTGTTTGGTTTTATTTGTATCGTTGTAGGGAGATTCTACAGACCACCGACGGCCAAAATGATGCGATGCATGAAATTATTTTGAGTCTGCATCACGAGAGATCTATTATTTTCCTTACCTGCCTTTTCATCCTCTGTTCTTCTCAGGGCGTTGGTGCACGGAGCTGTCTTCTCTGCTTTTCTAACCATTGCTCAAGCCATGTCTGATCAAGGATGCGTATAGAAGTCAAGTTGTATGATCACTGAAGAGGGCACTCCTTGGCATAAAGATGATTGATCATTATCTGCACCGTGCGGATCCTTAATGCCAGGGAAGGTCCAAGATCTGTATCTCGACTTGTGTAATATCAACTGAGACACAAAAAGGTAATCGGTGGGGGGTTTATTACAACATATTTATTGTGAAAATATCCGTAGTTCTTGTGGAGAATAGAAGGACGCCAGAGCCCGAGGGGGTGTGTGTTCTATTCTGGACCCATTAATCAATCCAGATGTTGCAGTCTTGTGAAATATTAGAATACTGTGATTGAAAATAAAATCAATCATTCATCGTTGCTATTCCGAGAAAAATGCTCTCCTTTGCTTAATATTCTGATCTTTTCAACTCAAGGATTTAGAATCAACAACACACTTAATTCATGAATTTTGTCATGCTGGAGTAGTTTTTAACCAGCTCGACAAGTCGAAAAATGCTCATTTACATGTATCTAGTGGCGCAAGAGAAGGATGTTCTCCTTCATCCATCGGAGCCCCATCTCAAACAGTAGAAACGAACAGATCCTTGCTGTTTGTCAGCCATTGCGAATCTGCATCTTCAGTATAGGTTTCCATTTATTGGAATGAAGCCTTTATGTGCTGGAGCTCGGGATCGAGACTTGGGAGAGGCTTGGAAGGCTGGATATGTCACGCCGTCCCTGCTTACCATGACTTTATTTTCACGTTAACAATGTCCACATGTAATGGTAATGGATTAACTTAGCAAATAGAGTACTGCGATTTATGTGCTAGATTTTTCTCAACTTGTTCTAAATTCTGGATTGCATCTCTACATTAACCCCTCCTGCCCCTCCCTTGAACAAAAGGAAATCACTCGGATCTACACATCCCTCTTCCTCACTCAATAAATATATAGGGGAGAAGGATATAAATACGTGTAGGACAACGCCCAGAAAGAAATTAAATTTTCGGCCGATAATGCCCATACACTTGCCTTCAACAACCTTAATTTCAACACCAAATACTTTCATTTACCCAGCTCTCCTTGAAGCGTGAGAAGAGTCAGATTTATCCGCCAGATAGTGCTCAAGCATATCTTCTTCATCATCTGCCATTACATCAAAGAAAGGACATACTTCAAAAGGATGCATGTGATAAAGTTCCAACATTTAAATTCAAGTTACCAAATAAAATTTCCATGGCAATAAAATGCCAAAACTATAAATTGTAGACCAAGAAGATAAAGAATCACCTTCAAAATCGTCGTCATCAAAATCAATTTCTTCCTCATCTTCCTCATCAGATCCTTCATTGACTGCGACTGCACCTTTCTGCAGAAGGGACTCAACATGTTATTTACCTTTTAGCATAAAAGAGGTTCAGTTAGAAATTGGAATGCAATTTCTATCTAAAAATGAACCCTTCTCTATGATAGACATCTAGAGTAGAACCCAACTTGCTATTGAGATGTGCCAGCAAAAGATGTATGAGAGAATTCAAATTATTTTAGAAACTATATTGCTTGTATCTTATGGACTCGGGTCTGTGATTTAGAGTGGCCAGTAAAAATGACAATCAATATATTGAGCCATCCCAGTGCTAACAATCTAAATCAGAGTTGACCTCAAATGTTACTAAATGCCTTTAATCAAGTGAAATAGCCAACTCAATGAAAGGATGAATTAATGACGTCTAAGAGCATTGATGGTTCATCTTGATTCATATTTCTTGACCTAAAATAAAATTTCATCAGCCAAGGGCTAGCACTGGGGGTAAAAGAATAATGTTATTTAATCATCCAGTCCAAACTTGATTAAACATTATTGTATCATTAGTTGAAATTGAGCAAATGGGATATCATCTCTAACGCAGGTAGGGAAGCAATATTAGCAAACAGGATGACTGTTACAGCTCAGCTAGGGAAGCATTATTAGCGAACAGGATGACTGCTACAGCTCAGCCACCAAGAAACCATACATCATCAGAGATACTAATATTTTAGATGCTATGGTTTAGAGCAGTCTATTAAGTGCACATTTTGGGAATATCATCAAATCTTAACATGGGAAATTGAATTGTGCATCCACTTTATAAGAGGGAGGAAAAGTCAGGGATAGCATACCGCTTTTCCACTTTCATACCACAGTCTGCCTGTAAGCTTCTTCTCCTTTGGGGCTGTGAGGGCAGACTCCGGCATCAGCCTGAAAAATGGTCCCAGACATTAGTCATGAATTAATGGTTGAACAAAAACTTATTCCAGTGATCCAATTATAATCTAAGAAATAAAGAGTTTACATAAAATGCAGCACATGGTTTTTTGTGAGGTGAGATGTACAAGAAAATCATCTGAAACTGCATATCCACTTTTCCTTACACGGTAGCATCACATGCTTGCTAATATAAAACGTAAAAAGACATCTATGAAACAAATGACTCAACTATATATTGCCCATAACATGAAGAACATCACTTGGAATAAAAAATAGGCTTCTAGATTGTTTGTGATTTAAACCTAGTGCTAAATAGAAAATTGACAAATTAAAATAACGAGTAAATTGCAATACCGCTCCCCCCCTCCTGAAAGTTTTGAAGTTTGACAGGAAACTCCTCCCCATTCAAGAAAATATTACACAAATCACCTTTTATGCCAAAATGCTCATACCATCAAATAGGGTAGTTTTAAACCTATTAAGGTCATTTTGGATATAAAACGCAGTTTTTGTTGTTTATTTAAAATATAGAAGGGGACATCTATCAAACATTCAAGCTTTGGGAAGTGCTTGTAATTGTGCTTGTAATTTCAAGACACCACTGGGGGTAGTATAAACATAAAAGAAGGCTTCTTCAATGAGATGAACAAACCAATTCACTCTTGTAGTGTATTCGAAATGAAACCTGTTCTTGTTGAAGTTCCACAACTAGTCTTGGTAAACTCCGATGAACAAGCACCTTTATTCTCTTCTTTTCTCCAGTTCTTTATACAAGCAAATAGAACCTATAGGTGGGTTGTCCATCCTAATGCATGGTAAGTCTACCGTATGATTAGTCTTTTGCTTGGCATGAAGTCAACAATTCTCTTGCACATGAGAGCAAAAAAATATTTTGAAAGTTACCTCCTAAAAGTAACAAATGATGCTAACTTCTTCAAGGTTTGACCACCTCCCTCTATCAAATTGTTTTCAAAGTGAACATTAACAAAAAAGCAAATTGAGAACCAGCAACCTTATCTCAATTAGAAATAGTTAGCTTTAGACCCATCAAGTTCTAAAATCATTCAACTATCAGTTTGCAGCAACAATCCGTTGCACAAGTTTTGCAATTGAACTGTGTCAAGACAAGCCCACCATCAAACTAGACAAAGGTAGTCAGCCTCACAGAAATTATTAAATTCTTCCAAGTCAACCTCATGAACATGATAGGCGACCCTATACACTCGCTCCATACCCTATGAAAAAAGGGTAGCTATGCCAACTAACAAATTTTATTTAGGGTTAGGAAAACACCACGACACAATAACGACAAACACAAACAATAAATATGATGATTTTGTTTCCTAACTGTGGATGGTAAGGTTTCAAGGTTAGAAACATATCCAAATAACAGAATTGAAATGGAACCTTGACCCTGAAATATAGTGTTCAAATAATAGGACTTACTTGGCTCGCTCAAGGGCCAACTCTGCTTCAAATATTTCTCTCCAGGCCAGAAATGTCTCGACAGTAACAGGTTCTCCATGTGGGACAATTACCTGTAAATGGAATAACGAGCAAGAAGTGGCTTCTTAAGAAAATAAAAATGACATCAGCAAACATCTGAAATTATCAATGCACAGTGATTTGGTAAGCTTTTGAGATCAAGTGGACATATCTTGGAATGCTAAATTATGTTTTCACTTAAATCTAGTAAGAATGCAGCCAACAAAAAAGAAAAATTCACAGAGGAATACATACATCATCTTTAGCTGCCTCTTCGTTTTCAATGTCCTCATTGATAGCATCTTGACAATATCTTTCAGACAGCCACTCTTTAGCAGATGTAACTAGCGTGTAGACCATCGCCATACCAAGATTTTCGAATGACTATCAAGTCAAATTATTAGCATAACCTCACAGTTTCCTGAATTGTATATTCACTTTATGGTATAAACATATTTTACCAAACAAAAATAAACAGCTTATACGTTTAGAGGGTAGATTTTAGTTCTTATAGCTATCCTTATCCCAGGGAATCAAGGATCTAGACTTGAATATTTTGCTGCTCTACAGAATTTACACTTTTGTAGTGCCCCATGTCATCTCAGTTCTTGCTCTTCTAAAGTGTTTTTGAGGCTTTTTCTGTTGTATTTACCCAATCACTGTCTCAGGTAACCCATCATGAAGAGAGTGCATTAACATTCCTCGTCATTTCCAAGCATGAGAAATTGCTAGACACAGCTACATCATATGAATGATACCTCCATAGCTTGATTACATTCTTAAAAGGTACAGTAAAAAATCAAAATATAGAGTTCAAGTAATTACCTCTTCCTCAAGCTTTTCTTTCAAAATTTTAAGATAATCTGCTTGGATACCTCGTATGCTGGAACAGAGAGGAACAACAATCAGATGTCTATGGGCATGTTCATCTATATGATACTCCAATTATAGGTCACACTTTTATCACTTCACAGTAGTCATTTTGATACATGTTACATAAGTATCACCCAGCTCTTGCACCACACAGCCCATCAACTGACTTAACAAGATAGGTGGTTTAAACACTTTCTGGCTGCATTTGAACGTTTAGCAAAGCGGCAAGAACTCAACAGCCTTTCTATGATCATTTTATTTTTGTAGGTCAGACTTTCTAATGAGTGAAAAGAATACTTTCGAAATAGCACTTAGTGCAGGTTAGCTGCCTCTATGGCTTGCACTTCAAAATTGATATCCTGTCAGTGCTTATACTATAAAATAATGAAAACAAATGTGAAAAAAAAAAAGTATACTTGCAAAACACCAAGAGATTCTGTTTCATGAAAATTAAGTTTAAGATTTCTATGGTTTCATGAAAATAGCATTTTAAAGAAAACCTATGCACAAGCCACAATGAATTTACATAGAATTTCCATTACACTGTCAACATAGAGAAATATCAAGGTTGATATGGAGACTCTACAGAAGAAGAAACCAGTAGCATGCAATAACTGTATATCTAGTCACTTTTGCTGCAGGTAACCTGGTTGCTGTACCACTCTCATTAAAGGCCTTTTCACGAGCTGCTGGCTGTAACTAGATTTTGGAGATGACAGCGCAGCAGTGGAAACAACATTGTAGCAGAGACATGTACACAAGTTGATGCAACCATGGAGAAAGGAAGCTAGTTTTTCTTGCAATTTTCAGATTGGCAAATGCAGCTTCTCCTTATGAGTTGTGAGTTGTGAGTGGTGAGTGGTGCACATGAGGCATCATAAATAAAAAGCTTCAAGTCTTTCAATAAGGTCACTAACTTACTGATTCATGATCAAATTATCTTATTGTTTCAGGTTTCAATTTTTGGTAATTCTGCGACCACAATTTCCTTCTGTATTTTGGCACTTTGGTCAATTTTCTAAGGGTCTTATGAATCTGAGGTTTATTTTCTCTAGGTCCAAGTCAGTCTTGATATTGACAATAAACTTTCCTATACAGGATTCCGAAATGTCCATGAATACTCAAGCCTTCTAGTTACTTGCTCAAAACCTTGATGGCAAAACTCTCAATATTATAATCTGGGTCCAAGGCATGTGTGCCTCTAATGTCTTCGCCTACCCCTCTCTTATTTCTCTCTTTCTTCTTTTTTAATCTTTCAACTCAATTGGATTTCAGAAGAAGGTAGCCAATAGGAAAACAGTGGTCCTTTGCTGTTACATGTTTGTGTGGTATTTGAGAAGCATTTAACAAATCAAGGAAAGCACTCAGAGAGCAAAGTCGAGCTCCACAGACAAAAAAAAAAAGTAATTTTCTTTCAAGTAATACATTTTAATTTTGAATAGAGATAGAGAACACTAAATCAAAAAAGGAACACCTCCAAATAGGAATGTCTGCAAAATGTACATACTAACCTCTTCACATTCAAAAGTGGTGGTTCATCTGGATACTTTACTGTGTGGGAGAAAACTAGACCTAGCTGAACTGCAAAAGAAATGGGAAAGAACTTAATAAATAAATAATCAAGTATGATCAAAGGAGGGCACCCACCAAAACAGTCCTAAAAGCAAAACATGAAGTTGAATTTAACAGGATGGCTATGGCAGTTTCTTAAAGTCTGTAGGAAGCTGGGATAACCTTCATTTACTGATCTAGCAAAAATTAAAACATGTTTATTGCACCAAAATAAAGAGAATAACCTGGAATGTCAGTAGACTCATCCGTGTCATCATCCTGTTGACCACAGAACAAAGTATTACATGTGAAGAAAAACGAACAAATTAATATTTTCCAGCCAGTGCTAAAATACAAAGAAAAAAAAACTTAAAATAGTGATCCAATCTGATAGAATGGATGTAAAGTAAGAAGAACAAACCAACCAACCTGTGGAGAAATTATTATTTGGAAGCAACGATTAGAAGTATTTAAGCCACTCTCGCTAGAATGAATTTCTGCCATTGCATATCATTAGTTTGTTTACTAGGGGAAAAAAGAAAGAAAGAAATAAGGTACCTTCGAACTCATCCATGAGTATGGCTTCCAATGCTTCAATTTCCATCTCCTGCTCCTGTCCATAGTCTGCCAATTCGTTTCATTCAATCAATCAATCAGTTCTTAACACAAAGATATAAATATGCCCCATTGCTGCAGCGCAGCACAGCACTCCTCTACTGGGAAGGAACTGATTATCAACCAACCAATATATGTAATCATAAACAATATATTCAAAAAAACCCATTAAGAAAATCAAAGGAAATTACCAGTCATGGTCGATAATTTGCTTTTTTATTGAATGTCAATCTCTCTCTGTATCTCAGTTTCTCCAGCGGGCCGGCGCTATCTTTTCTTTGCTATAGAAGATAAACGCCGACTACTCAACGAAGCCAAAACCTAATAATGCAACCCGGACCGGGATTTAAAACAAACCGGGTCCCAAATTTAAGATTTTATTTTGTTACCTAAAAAGAATTATTAAATGTTTTGTTTATTTATAATTACTAGATTTAGAATGTGTTTGGTATTCTGGTTGTCGTTGTGGTTTTAAAAAAATTATTTTATAAAAAATATTTTTAGTTGAGGTTGGTTTGGAAAAATATATGTTTAGTTAAAACTGTGGTTGAAATTGAGGTTGGACAAAAAATAGTTTAATGTGTTTGGTTAAAAAAATGCTTTTCAAATTAAGTTTATAAAATAATTAAAAAATATTTTTAATTTAAATATTATAGATTTAACTACTATTATTACAACATGAAATAAATAATATTGATATTAAAATTTTTTTATTATTCCATTAAACTATATGCAATATCATCACATACGAAATTTATCCAACAATGACTATATTTTTCATGGTTTCTTAAGCACGCAACAACAAAAACTAAATATTTTGTTACGTCATCAAGCGATATCCTTCTAATTTTTTGAATAAAACACAATTAAAATAAAAACTGAATTTTTTTAACTGGGTCGAACCTGGCAAGAACATAATTGGAATTGCGATCAAATTCCACAAATGCTACGTCATCATGCGATATCCTTCTAATTTATGTAGTGTTATTAAATAATATTAAATACTAGTTTTTTGAGTAAAGCTTAATTTTTTTAAAAAAAATTACAATTTCATTACGTACAAAATTCATTCGACAAGAACTACAATTTTCATAATTTTTTGAGCATGCAATAAAATTAGGTAAAATATTATCAGGAATAAAATTGAGATTATAGTACGAGTAAATTTAATTCACCTTAAACTAATTTTTAAAAAAAATAAAAAAAAAATTGTTGTTCACGTTCACGTGAATAGTGCGAGTGAAATCAATTAACTATATTGGTTTTTCAAAAAAAATTGTTCACGTGAACAGTGGAATCATGCTCCACTGTTTACTGGAAATCACCATGCTGCTTCTCCAAACCTGTGGCATGACAACGAAAATTGGTGGGTCTTACCAAGAAAAATTACTTTTTTTTCCATTACAAAACACTAATATATGTGGTCGTGGGTGAACCTCACCCGCAGCCACATTACCAAACAGCATCTTAATACCTACGCTACATACATAAGATTTTAAGTTGATTTTTATCATAACATAAAAATATATCAATGTTATGCATGTCTATTATCATATCATACATTGAGTTTCTCAAATGTTATACACGCAATAAAAATAAAAATAATAAAATAAAATTATTCATGATTCCTTAAAATCCTATTACACAAATCTAGAGTTGTTTAAAGGATTTATTGCTTGAAGATTTGATCTTCTTTGGCTTTGAATAATTATTTAAATGCTAGGTTATCGTAAATCACAAGTTGTTCAATTGTCCAGCCTCCAACAGTAATCAACACGAATCACTAATGAGAAATCTCCTAAATCCTTATTTAGGATAGAGGGATTGTTATGTCTAGAGTGCTAGCTCTTTATTCTGTAACTTGTATAGTTTTTCTGTCTAACAGACAGCACACTTAAAAAATAAGAGGTATAGCTTACTATTGATAAAAAAAATCTAAAAAATCTTATAAATTAAAAAAATATCAATTTGTCCTCTGAATAATATCTATATATTAATTCAGAATAATTTTAGAAATTAACTCAATCAAGTCCTTACTTGATTTTTCTAGTTCTAGTAATATAATCCTTGTATTAATTATATTCTAGTCCTTAATTTCTAAAATATATTTTAATCAAGTCATACTTAATTAAGTCATCCCGGTTTAATTTCTAACTAATAGTTCTTAATGTATGTGACCCACTAGGTTTTTAATATGTTGGCTCAAATATAAATTAAATATAATTAAATAAATAAAACAATTTAATTTATTATCAATTCAACAATTGATTAATTAATATTTGAAAATCAAGTGTATCATTTAGTAACGTGTCATGATCCCCCGAATATTAAAAAAGTCATTAGTGGTTTGACTTAACTTTTCAGTGATCGGTTTCTCGGTGTAACTAATATCCTTTCAACATTAGGCCCTGCTTGTTTGTTGGAAAGTAGTTTCCTTTTGGAAAGTGAATTATTTTCTGATGTTTGGTAATGTAATGGAAATAAGTTGGAAAACACTTTCCAGTGTTTGGTTATGTCATGGAAAATGAGCCAAAAAATAACTTATTAATGTTTTATTTTTCTCAAGTTTATTAAAATAATGAGGAACAAGGTTGTCAAAAACGTATTTTTGACACGGCACGGAAAATACAAAATAAACTCAGATCATAAAAACGTATTATGAAATCATAAAATCGTAAGGAATTTTTTCAAGAGAAGCCTATTGTCCCAAATTCAAAGAAGAAGATACAAACAAAACAATGTTCTGGAAAGGAATAGACATTACCAGTAATGCTTTCATAATCACAAAGACACCATAACACCATCCCACGCAAATTCAAAGAAAGTCAATACAAAAAAAAACAATGTTCTGGAAGGAAACAGGCATTACCAGTAATGCTTTCATGGATAGGGACATTGGTGACCAGTTCCTTCACACTCAAACATTTGCACAACATCGTTGTAAAATTCATAATGTTCAATCACTAAATAGTTAAAAAAACCTGCAAAGAAAAAAAAATCACATCAAAAGTTTGAACCATCAATAACAAAAGACACGCTGAAATGTAGAGAAAAAAGAGGACACGAAGCAAAGCAAGACCAAGGTTTTTATTTTTTTCTTCAAATATATAAACCTGTTCAAACTGTCCACATAACAAAACGGCAACACTGAGACCTGCCAACATTATAGGTAACCTCTATATACAAGCTGTGATTGTTCCTGTATAAACACACTAATCAGTTCTACCCCATAGATTGATCCCTAAAGCTTTTTCTTAAGAAATGAATCCTTTGCTCTTTAAACTTTCAACTGCATCCTTGATAATTTGCTCAATGGGAATAAATTCTAAACCCAATTCCATCAGCTTCTTGGCTCCATTCTTTGCCCTCAACAACCCAGGTTGGGTATCTTTCGGCAACCTACACCAATCGGCACATTAAAGATCAAGCAGTAATGATTCACACCATCAAACAGCCAGAAAGAAGTTTTAAGATCTCAATGAAGCAGGGGTGGCAATGGACAAAAGTTTGATCCACAACGCAACAGCAAGCACAACTTTGTATGAGAATAAAGAGCAAGACTAGTTAAATTTAATACTCCCAAATTCAAAACCCACAAACCACACTTATCAAGAAAATCCAAATTCACCTTAAAGCGGCCTATATACTAATTTTGCGAAAGAAATTATCATAAGAAAAATTGGTGTCATTTCAAAAGTTCGATTACCAAACTTTGCTTTTACTGTAATAACACCTAATCTAGCAATAATAATCTACTACAATTTGCTTTAATAAGAGTTCAAACATTCTGACAGCTTAACCAATTATATAGACCGACCTCCAGTTATTAGAATATTCAAGAAATTGGTAAAAGCTAAACAAACAGCTCAAAAATTCTTCTGATTTGGGGTTTCAATCTATAATCAGTGTTGTCTTTAGGGTTTTTGCTTTCCAGCTAGCAAGCTAAAGCTAAGCTTAACATACATGAGGACAAAGTGATAGTATTCTTACACGGTTTCACCATTATCTTCCAGACTTCCATAAACAAATGCACTGACAAGAAAAAAAAAAGAACAAAAATCGGTTGTTGTTTGAGTTTTGCCTATGCAAAGACAAGACTCGGTGAGTTGTGGAGGGAGAGCAGTAGAGGTGAGTTGTGGAGGGAGAAGCGAGACTGCGAGAGCAGTAGAGCACGCTTGAAAAACCCTTAAGATTTGAGAAAGGGGAGAGTGACGGTGTGTCGGGGAGGGGAGGCAGAGATAGTTAATTATTTTTTTCACTCTTTATCAAACTCGTTAACTCGGTCCGTTTTTACCGAGTTGACCGAATTTGACCATTTTCGAGTTTTTAACTCGATTTTGTACGTTATATATGAGTTGACTCGTAAAATCGTATGATTTTACGAGTCAACTCGCGATTTTGACAGCCTTAATGAGGAACAAATCTTACAAATTAAAAAGTTGAATGAGAATGAAATTGAAAAAAAATATAATTTCATAAATTATCTCAAATAAAATAAATAATAATCAAAATAATAGAGATCAAATCTAAAAAAAATGAAAGATGAAGAAATTAAAATAATAATAATTAACATTTCATAAATTATTTCAAAAAAAATAAGTAACAATCAAAAGAATGGAGACCAAATTTAATACATAAAAAATTTCAATAAAAAAATGATAAGGGAAAAGCAAATAACAATTATAAAAATGAGGACCAAAGTTAATATAAAAATTAAATTTTAAGAGATGAAATTGAAAAACAAATATTCAAAACAAAATATATATAGCAATTAAAAGTTTGATAACCAAATTTGATATAATCTGCAAATAATATGACATTTCTAAATTTTTCACAACTTTCAGAAAGTGTTTTCCGCTCAAATTTTTCAGGAAAATACTTTCTTGAAAACCAAGCCAAATTTTCCTTCGACTGGAAAGTATTTTCCGTTGACCAACTTTCCTAATATCAAACAAACACAGGAAAGTTTGGAAAGTGGTTTTCCGGAAAGTGAATTCCGGGAAACAAACATAGCCTAAAGCATAGAGTATGTCCGCCATGTTAAATTATGTTTGTTCTCTATATAATAGTCATTGATCATTTGAATAAAATTTAAAACTCTTTTCAAATCTCATTCCACTTGGCCAAGGATTTCTTAGTCAATACTATTCGAGAATAAATGAAATATTTTCTTTAATTCACCTAGGGTGATGAATATACTCTTGACCACTCAAGTACTTTCATATATTTCATATTATACCTAAAGTCTGCACTTTCGTTACCTCAATTAAAATAACATGCAACATGATCAAAACATAACATTTTCTATATAAGATAACTTAGTGATCTCAAGTCTAAGGATCACTTACACAACTATCATATGAGCCTTTCTATATACATAGGTGATCTTTCTATATGGAATTCTTATGTGGGTCATTTCAGTGTACATTTCTTATGACAAGCACTTATATATTAGTTCTAAGTATCCCTTATACCTTAGCTTATAAAAACAATTGCTTCCTTTCATAAAAGAAAGAACATATTATGTATCAGTCTCTGTGACTTTAATAAATGTTCAATATTTAAGAAAACATCGACCAAAAATATTTTAGGAACAATGCTTTGAGGCAATAAGAATTTTATAATTTCTTTTACAAATTATTTTTTGT